>JAABUX010008822.1_pt1 | contig 11552 bp, 13 predicted proteins | sample 5561851 | NCBI WGS metagenome assembly JAABUX01 (sample SAMN10711883, study PRJNA513361) | rock metagenome | isolation source: Antarctica rocks | place: Antarctica: Victoria Land, Richard Nunatak red sandstone | collected 2016-01-03 | reverse complement strand
GGCGTTGGTAGTAGTCGCCGCCGAGTTCGGGGTAGGTCTCGCCGTTGGTGAACATGTGCCAGTGGCGACGAGCATCGAGTGGTGGACGGCGCCGAGCGCGCGGCGGTGACCGATGCGGGGCTTCAGGCTATTGGGCCTGCAGGTAGCTGCCCTTGGCGCGGGTGGCCGCCAGCGCGGCTTCTTGCAGAGCGATGCCGAGGACTTGCTGCCGTTGCGCCGGTGCCCGGAGCGGCGTTTGCCGGCGGATTGGTCGTCGCCGGGGCAGCGTCCGGCCCAGGACGCGAGGTGCCCGGCGGAGGGGAACACCGACATGTCGGTGCCGATCTCAGCCGACCATCGCCTCGGCGGTGCGGGCAGCGACTACGGTGATCGTGGCGGCCAGCGTGATGGCCGCCTGCCCGGTAGGTCCCAGCTCGGCCTCGATCGCCTCAGACAGCTGGTTGATGTGCTCGTCCAGGAAGTCCAGGTGCGACAGGATCGCGCCGATGATCAGCGCGTGATGGGACTCAAAGCGGCCCTGGAGCGCCTCGCGCAGCGCAGGGATCTTCTTGCGCAGCAATCCCTGGGCCAGGTCGGCTAGCACCTCGGGGTCAGTCGTGCCGAGCACCAGCGCGTCGAGCATCGCTCGACCCGACTTGCCCAGGATGTCGGTGGCGACGCAGTCGAGCTTGATGCCGGTGTCCTCCAGCGCCTTGTGCGGCCGGTTGCCTCGCGCTGGCGCTCAGCGATCTGGGTCTTGCGATACCGCGTCAGCGCTCTGAGCCGCCGCTGCGGCTTGGGCGCGACAAAGCTGCCGCGCAAAAGCCCGGCCTCCGTCAGCTGGCACAGCCACTGCGCGTTAGACACATCGGTCTTGCGTCCGGGAACGTTCTTGACGTGACGTGCGTTGCACAACGTCAGCTCGAAGTCGTCCTCCAGGATGTGCCAGACCGCCAGCCAATAGACGCCGGTGGCCTCCATCGCCACGTGCGTGACCCCAAAGCTCTTCAGCCAGTCCGCCAGCGCCAACAGGCCCGTGACCGTCGTGGAGAACTCCGCCACATGCGCCACCTGCTGACCTGCCGCGTCCGCGACCCGCACGCACGCCGTGACCTGCGCCTTATGAACGTCCAAGCCCGCCACCCGCTCAAACACCGCCTCAAACACCCGCGCCATCCGTCCTCCATTCGAATTCGACCACCACAGATGCCGCTCGGCGGGCCTCCAAGACAGACGAGTCTGATGAGCGTGCTCAACGGCAACAATCCGGTACACCGGGGGAGGACCCTGCGTCAAACTAGCCACGGACTCACGAGCACCAAGACGAAAACGACGTCAACGAGCGGTCTCCGAATCCTCCCCCATTTCACCATCCGCGTACGGCCGAAGGCCACCCCAACTAGCCGGAAGAGCGGAAGGGTTGCGACGGCGTACTCTCGATGCTTACCCGTTCTTTTGGCCGGGCGAGGACAACAGTTCGGTCGCGCGGGCTGCCAGTTGCCGCCCGGCGCGGCGTGTCGGCGCGACCGGTTGAGCGTGCATGCGCCCCGGCTTGCTCGGGGATGATCCCGGACGCCGGCGAGTCATTGGACTCGACTGTCGGGTGCTCTGCATGTCGAAACTTCCCGAGCGCGGATCGCCGCGTACGGCGTCCGAGCGCTCTATCGGAGGACGGCTCTTCCGTCGCTAGGCCTAGTCAACGGTCGAGATGACCAACGCTGGGCCGTAAAACTACGCCGCGACCCCCCGGTGTCAGCGGTCGCTCCCGATTTCGATCGGCCGCTTCACTGCGTCGGACTCGAGCGCAGCTGAGTTCGTAAGCGAGGGCAGGGGGATGTCCTGTTGGTTGGAAGGCAGGATGTCTGTCACGGGCCGACGGCACGCCCGTGGCGTCGGTAGCTCAGCTAGTCCGATGAGGAGGCCTTTGTCGGCCGGCCCCAGTTCAGCACAACGCATGCAGGGATCCGCACGCGCGAGGCGGCCGGCGGATAGCGCGCCCGGTACCCCAGTGGCGAGACGCGGAAAGTGCGGCGGAACGCCGTAGTGAACGACCCGACACTGCGAAAACCGACGGTCATGCAGATGTCGGCGACTGTGCGGTCGGTCGTACGCAGCAGCCCGGTCGCGCGTTCCATGCGGCGTGTGAACAGGTAGTGGTGCGGCGTCTCGCCGAACGCGCGCTTGAACTCGCGGCTGAAGTGAGCTGGCGACATGCGAGCCGCCGCGGCAAGAGCAGGAACGTCTAGCGGCTCCCAATATCGGGCGTCCGGAGCCTGTCAAGCCCGGTGAGACGCCTCGCTTGTGAATTTAGTGAGCGACCTCCTTCGTGTTGGGCTTGTTGATCCAGGCGGCGGTCGGCAGCTCGGGCGGGGCCGGTGGCTTGCAGACGAACCGCTCAGGATGTGCCGTGAAGGCGGCATCGAGCACGTGGGCGCGGGCGGCGTGCAGCTGTTGCGCCTGGCCGTGGTGGACGGCGGCCGGGGTCATCAGGCCGATCCCGGAGTGTCGGTGCTCGCGGTTGTACCAGTCGACGAACGTCCTGCAGTGCGACCGGGCGTGCTCGATCGTGTCGAACCGCTCGGGGAACTCGGGCCGGTACTTCAGGGTCTTGAAGCCCGCCTCGCTGTACGGGTTGTCGCTGGAGGTGTACGGCCGGCTGTGTGTCTTGGTGATGCCAAGGTCGGCCAGCAGGAACGCGACTGGCTTGGCGCGCTGCGGTGCGCCGCGGTCGGCGTGCAGTGTCAGCACGTCACGCCCGATCTGCTGCTGGTCGGTGGCTTGCTCGATCAGCGCCTTGGCCAGCTGGGCGTTCTCGCGGTACTGCACCGTCCAGCCGACGATGTAGCGGCTGAACACGTCCAGGATCACGTACAGGTAAAACCAGGTCCACTTCGCCGGACCCTTCAGCTTCGAGACATCCCAGGACCACAGCTCGTTCGGCCGCTGGGCCAGCAACTCGGGCTTGGCGTAGGCGGGATGGGTGAGCTGGTTGCGCCGCTCTCGCACGCCGCCGTGGTGAGAAGCGAGGATCCGGTACATCGTCCGTGTCGAGCACAGGTAGCTGCCCTCGTCCAGCAGCGTCGCGTAGGTCTCCTCCGGCGAGATGTCCACGAACCGCTCGGAATGCAACACGTCGAGCACCTGCTGGCGCTCTGGCCCGCTCAGCGCTCTGTCGGGCGTCGGGCGCGGCCTGGCTGGCTTGGGCTCGCGCGGACGGCGTCGTCGGTAGATCGTCGCTGGCGAAGCGCCCAGCGCCCGGCACGCCGGCCGGGTGCCGATCAACGGCGTCAGCTCCTCAACGGTGGCCGCGATCATCGCTCGGTGCTCCTGCCCGCGCTGTCGGTACCGAGCATCTCCTCCAGCAGCGCTGAGACGTTTCCCTGGATCTCGATCACGCGACGCGCCTTCACGAGCTCGGTCTCGGCCCGCTCGGCCCGTCGCGTCAGCGCGGTGATCTGCGCGTCGCGCTTGTTGGCCGGCTTGCGCCCGCGCGGCTTGCCCAGCTCGCGAAGCGCACCGTCCTTGCGCTGCTTACGCCAGTACGTCAGATGCGACGTGTACAGCCCCTCGCGGCGCAGCAGCTCGCCGACCTCGCCCGACCTCGTGCACGCGTCCGCCTCGGCGAGGATCCGCGCCTTGTACTCCGCCGTGAACGACCGGCGCTTGGCCTGCTCGACCAGCTCGGGGTCCGGAACCTCCCCGCGACCAGGGACCCCCACCGGCGCGGCGCGCCCGCCAGCCCCCAATCCCAGCTCGGCTACGCCTCCCTGGTCTTCGCGGCCGGCGGCAGCACTCTCAACCGCTGCCCCAGCTCCGTTCGTACTCGTTGTCTCCGACATTCCGGCGTACTCCGTTCTCGCCCTCAAGGTTCATTGATTCCCCGATGATGAGCGTCTCACCAGACGTTGACAGAGAGGGGTCGGCAAGATCACGGGCGCGCAGCAGATCGCGAGCGGGCGGCGCGACGTACGGCGCCCCGCGCGGCCGCGCACCACTGTGCTCAGGTCCGGACGGAAGCACCTCTTCAGCCAAGCACATGTCACAAGCCATGTCTGCTTCGCCCTGCCGGCCAGGTCATTGGGCGCGAAGGACGGACGGATCAAGCAGTTTCTGAGAAGACAGCCGCCGAGCGGTTGTCTAGCGTGGCAACCGTCCGATCCACAAGCCGCAAGCAGCAAGAAAGAGACACGACATGCTCACGAAGCTGACCCAGGCCACGATCTGGGTGCACGACCAGGACGAGGCGCTCGCCTTCTACACCTCGACGCTCGGCATGGAGGTCCGCGACGATGTGACGATCGCCGAGATGGGCGACTTCCGATGGCTGACCGTCGGCTTTCCCGCCCAGCCTGAGGTTCAGTTCATCCTTACTGTCCCCGGCCCCCCGGTCCTCACCCCGGACGTCGCCGCGCAGCTCCAGAACTTCCTCGCGCAGGGCGCGATCGGCAATTTCCACTTCTCGACCGACGACTGCCAGGCGACGTTCGAGGAGCTCCGCCGCAAAGGGGTCGAGTTCTCGATGGAGCCGACCGAGATGCCGTACGGTATCGACGCACAGTTCCGCGACCCGTCCGGCAACCTCCTGCGCATGACCCAGATGCGAGGCTGACCGGCCATGTGCTTCCCGCAGATGCGCATTTCGGCCGAGCTCGCTGCGGAGGCGTCCGCGGCGGCTGAGAGCGACGGGCCGGTGAAGCCGCGTTTGGCGGCCGCGACTGACGCGGCCGCCAAGCCAGTTCGGATCGGCCTGGCGCCCGTGCCGAGCCTGCTGGCCCCACTGTCCAGGCCGTCCAGCGATCGTGCCGCTTAGGCCTGGAGAGAACACGATGACCCCGAAAACGCACATCACGCTCCTGTCCGGCGGGAACGGCCGGCCGATCGTTCGCGTGGTCCGCCGCCTGAACCACGATGCCAGCCGCGTATGGCGCGCATTGACCGACGAGGACGAGCTCGCCGTCTGGTACCCGACCCGCGTGCGGATCAACCCAGTCGCGGGTGGGACGATCACGTTCGCGTTCCCGGGCGGCGAGCCGTTCGCAGGCGAGGTGCTCGACGCCCAGCCGCCGGAGCTGCTGGTGTTCACGACACGCGAAGACGTATTGCACTGGGCGCTTCGAGCCGACGGCGACGCTACCGAGCTGACGCTCGACAATCACGTCGCGGACCTGCCCCACGCCCCGTACACCGCCGCGGGCTTCGACATCTCGTTCGATCAGCTCGCGACGCTCCTCGACGCAGGACCGGGCGCGGTCACGCGGACCGAGATGCCGCCCCCCGACGATCTCGTTGCCCGGTACTCGCAGTCGTTCGCCCGACCTGCGGCATGACGGCCCGATAGGAGCTTTTCTCTTTGCGTCGTTGGTACTCATCGCGATCCCTGGCTCCGACCGGGCCCTGATCACCCGCAGCGCGCTGGCGTTCGGACGGCGGGCCACTTGGGAAACGACGCTCGGCGGGACCCTGGGTCTGTGCCTGCACGCGTGCGCGGCCGCGGGCGGACTCTCCGCGGTCATCGGGATATCCGCCCGTTGTTGCCGCAGTCGATGCCGGCCGACGCAGGGCCGGGGCGGCTATCGCGTTCGCCGTCGCCTACCTCGCCTGGTTGGTTTAGGTGGCTACGTCGCCCTGATTGACGTGGCGGGGCGATTGCCGCGCCGTCGCCGCGTGCAGATGTGGCTCGAGCGTACGAACGGCGTGGCTGCTCATCGCGTTCGGGGTGAGGCTGGCGATCGAACGCCGGCGAGGTCGCTCGATGGCCGCGTGTCGCAGCGGACCGGCTCCAAGAAGGGTGTGCACCATCCGAAGCCGGTGCCCATCGGCTCCATCGCCGTCAGGGAGTCCGAGTGCGAGGCGGCCGAGCAGCTTGAGGCTGCTCGAGGACCGACGCCGGTAAGCAGGCAAGGCGCTTCGGCGGCTCCGTCGCGGGCAACGCCCCGCGCACTGTCTTGCGATGCAACTCAGTCCGTCGGCTGATCTCCCGGATCGACGCGCCGTCGACCTGATGAAACCGCCTGATCTCCGCCCATTGCTCCACGCCTACCACACGCCTTCTCCTCACCAATCGCAACACGATCCAGCAAGGGTCCGGACCCGCCCGGAGGAACCCGAACCCGCGCCAAGTGGGTCACTTCGGTCGGCGCACGCGGGTCAGTGCTCAGTTCGGCTTCCACAGATCGAGCAGATTTCGAGAAGACAGCCGAGACGAAGGCTCTTACGGTGTGTCCGCACCCGAGGCGGCTCGCACAACGCGACAACTTCGCGTCATCAGGGCGGGCCGCCGGCCACGTTTCGCCGCCGCGTAACCGCGGGACACCACCTCCACAACCCAAGGAACCGACAACCATGCAAAAGGCCATTTCAGCCGACGGAACCCCGATTGCCTACGACACGGTCGGCAGCGGACCGCCCGTCATCCTCGTCGACGGCGCGTTCGGCACCCGCGCGATGGGACCCAACCAACCACTCGCCCCGCTGCTGGCCGAACACCTCACCGTCGTCACATACGACCGCCGCGGACGAGGCGACAGCGGCGACGCACCGCGATCGACGATCGACCGCGAGATCGAGGACATCCAAACGCTCGTCGACGCCGTGGGCGGAACGGCCTACCTCTACGGCATCTCCTCCGGAGCCGCGCTCGCGCTCGAGGCAGCCGCCCGCACACCGGCCGTCACGAAGCTCGCGCTCTACGAGGTCCCGTTCGTCGTCGACGACACGCGACCGCCCGTCCCGGACGACTACCTCACTCACCTGGACCGGCTCCTCGCCGCCGGCAAGCGAGCCGACGCGGTCCGCTACTTCATGAGGATCGGCATCGGCGTCCCTGCGATCGTCGTCGCGCTGATGCGCTTCATGCCCCCGTGGCCGAAGCTGAAGGCCGTGGCGCACACGCTGCCGTACGACACGCTCCTGACCGTCGAGCACCAGCGCGGCAAACCGCTGCCCGAGGACCGCTGGTCAACCGTGACCCAATCGACGCTCGTCGCCAGCGGCACCAAGAGTCAGCAGTGGATCCAGAACGCGATGCACGCCCTCGCCGGCGCGCTCCCGAACGCCGAGCGCGTCGAGCTCAAGGGCCAGACGCACATCGTCAAGCCCAAGGCGCTCGCCCCGATCCTCGAGGCGTTCTTCGTCCCGAAGAGCACCCCGTCGGCCAACGGCAGGCACCGCGCCGCCACCGCAACCGCGGCAGCGCGATGACCGCCCGACCGCCGCTCTGCCCGGCGCTGGCCCCGCCCGCTATGCGGATGTCTCGCCGCGCGGCGGGGACTTCCCATCCGGCCGTCTGGCACATCGACATCGCTCCCCGCCCATGAGCGAGCTCGTCGTCATCGAGTACGTCGCGCTCGACGGGGTCATCCAGGCCCCCGGTCACTCTAAGGAAGACGAGGACAGCCAGTTCGCCTACGGCGGATGGACCGGGCCGTTCATGGACGACCATCGGCGCTATATGCGCGAAGCGTTCGCCGCAGCCGGCGGTGTCCTGCTCGGCCGGAAGACGTACGAGATCTTCGCCTCGTACTGGCCGACTGTCACCGACGAGCACGACGATATCGCCCGCGTCCTGAACAGCGTCCCCAAGTACGTCGTCTCGACGACCCTCGCCGACGGCCCGTGGAAGCCCGTCACCGTGATCGCCGACGACGTCGCCGCTCGCGTCCAGGCGCTCAAAGACGAGCCCGGCAAGGACCTGCTGGTCATCGGTAGCAGCGTGCTCGCACAGACGCTTATGCACGAACGGCTCGTCGACGAGTACCGGCTCTGGCTGCACCCAGTCACGCTGGGCGCCGGCAAGCGCCTGTTCCGGCCTGACGGCCCGCGGATGGACCTCACGCTCGCCGACGCACGCGTCACGAAATCGGGCCTGGCCGTTCTGCGCTACCGAGCCGCGTAGACCGCTTTCTGCGGTTTACGGAGCGCCCGCGCGGATGCGATGGCCGATTCAGGCACGCATCCAGCGGCCGAGGCAGGCGCTCTCCCAAGCCTGCGATGGTGCACGTCCGTACAAGCACGTCGGCGACTCGCGCTTACGTGTATACATCGGCGGTGAGAGAGAGGGTGATCATCCGCACCGGATCGACGGATCGACGGATCGATGTTGATCTGGTGAGCCTGGTCCGCGCATCGTCGCGGCCTTTCGTGCTGGACAGGCCCAATCGATTTGAGACGATCGGTATCACCTTCCGGCATGGCGGAGTGATCGCGCTGCTAGGCGTCGGCGCGGATGAGCTGGATGGCGCGCCGCTGCCGCTCGGGCTGCTGTGGGGCGCGGTGGGTGGCGAGCTGCGAGAGCGCGCGAGCGGTGCAACCGGGCCCGACGAGAAGCTCGCCCGACGTTGCACAACGTTTGGCGAGTGGCTGTGAAGGGTTTGCGTGCTTCCTTGTTCACGGGCCTTTGGCGGTGGATGGGGCGGGGTAGTCTCGCTGGCGGTCAAAGCAGGTGGTCGCGATGATCGCGCAGGTGAGGTAGCAGCCCGCTTGGGCGTTGAGCAGAACAGTGAGCGGCGTAATGACGCTGAGCAGGCCGGCGGCGAGGATCCCGGTTGCCTGCCCGAGGGCTTGGGCGACGGCGAGGAGGCTGAGGACGCGGCCACGTAGGCGCTGAGGGCTTGCGTGTTGGATGCCGGTGATCAATCCGGTGCTCAGCGCGGTGGCTGGAACTCCGACGGCGATAAAAAGCGCGACATACCACCAGGCCGCCGTCGTGAACGCCGGGCTGTTCCAGCACAACGCCGATATGAGCGCGAAGGCTGCCAGGCCCCAGACGGCGTGGGTGCGAGCGCGCAGATGCTTGGCCCAGGTCCCGATGACTAGGCCCCCGAGCACGCCGCCGATGGCCTGGACGCCGCGTAGGAGCCCGACAAGCTGATCTCCGGCGTGCAGTGAGCGAAGGACGAACAGGACGAAGAGCACCAGGAACAGCCCCTGCGCGACGGCTGCGAGGAACGAGATGGCCAGTGCGGCGAGAAGCGTTGTGGATGCCCGGGCTGCCTGCCAGCCGTCGGTGATCGCGGTCAGGCGTTCGCGGTGCGCTGGGGCGATCGGTGTCTGAGATTGCGAGGCGGCCGATCCGGTCCGGGCGAGCAGGGCGGCGCTGACCAGGAAGCTGCCGGCATCCGCGAGCACCAGGCCCCGAAGGCCGAGAGCGGGGAGCAGCACGCCTCCCAGCGGGGAGCCGATGAGCCGAGCGGCGTTGCTGGCCGTCGCGACCATCGCGTTGGCGCTGGGGATCTCATGAGCCTCGACGATCAGCGGGACAACGGCCTGCTGAGCCGGGGCCGTCAGGCTAGTGAACGCGGCCTGCACGGCGGCCACGACGACGACGATCCACACCCTCCCGGGCGTTGCCCACAGCAGCGGTAGGACCACGAACGCTTGGAGCCCGGTGAGCACACCGAGCAGCCGCCCAGGATGCCGTCGATCGATCAACGGGCCGCAGAGGGTGCCGATGACCACCGCGGGGACGAGCTCGGCGAGGAACACCGTCGATGTGTCCAGCGTCGAGCCTGACGCCCCGAGAACGTAGAGCGGCAACGCGATGAACAGCAGCCAATCGCCGGTCTCGGAGATTGTCACCCCTGCGCAGAGCCTCTGGTAGGCGCCGTTGACCCGCCACGAAGCACCGGTCCCAGCCACCGATCCGAGGCGGCGATCCTTAGGCGCGACAGGCGGGTTCACGGCGACGAGGGATGGCGAAACGCCAACAGCCGCAGCAAAGCCACATCAGCATCCCCCGCGGCGTCTTCGCGCGTCATCGCGATGAACGGGCGCACCAGCCGGTCGATCTCACCGAGCAGATCCGTCAGTTCAGCCGCCGTCAGCTTCAGCGCGTAGTTGTGGAAGGCCTCCGCCGCCCGCCAGGCCGGCGGTTGCTCATGGTGACGCCGACGGGCACGGCGAGTCATCTCCTCATCGCGCGCCAGCGATAGCTCATCCAGCGCGAGCGCCGCGCCAGCCGCTGCCGGAGAGCTCGCCGGGTCAGCCGGACCGAAATCAAGACCGGTCGACGTCGCCCGCCATGGACGCTCGCGCCGATCGCTCGAGCTGCCCGGCTCCACGAGTCCGACTCGCGCCAGAGCACGCAGGTGATAGCTGCAGTTCGATGCCGTCGACCCAACCGCCTCGGCGCACTGCGCGGCCGTCTGCTCACCGAAGGACATCAAACGATCAAGCAGCGCGAGACGCAGCGGATGCGCCAACGCGCGCAGGCCCCTCGCATCACCGATTCGACGACGACGCTCAGAACCGTGTTGCGGTGTGAAAGGCATGTTTCACATGCTGGCACGCACGCACCGGAAGCGCAAGCGTTCTTTCACACATTCGGCAGCCCCGAATGATCGCTGCTGCTCACGGGCGAACGGAACTGCCCACCGCATCAATCTAGGGTCACGGCAACTCCTCCCTGTCGCCGATTCATAAGCGCTAGGCGGTCCTGCTTCCGCTCCGCACGAGATCTGACCGGGCCGCTGCGGCAGCCACCTGCTCCGCGCGGACAGGAGGGTGCGCCTTCTCGACGGCGCGCCTCCGACGAGCTGGTCGCGCTCGTGGCGAGGACCAGGGAGCGGCCCAGTCCAGCAAGACCCCTGCGTGTACATGAACGCGGTACTCAGCGACGACGTCGCCGTGCCGCCCGGCTTCGTTCCGATGCTAGTGCTCGGGCTGCTCCCGAGGTCTTCGTGGCTTCGGCAACGCAGCGAAGCAGGAGTGCGTTGGGCGCCGCGACTGACAGCCACAGCTCGTTCCCTTTGCGAGCCAACTTGAACTCGATCCCGGCTGCCGCTTCGACCCGATCGCTCCCGTGGATTCTGCAAGCATCCAGGCCGGCACCTTTTCGAAGTCCGCGCACAGGAGAGGGTCCCAAGAAGTTGGTAGGAAAACTGCGTTGCGGGGCAGGGTGGGCCGGGCTGGTGCAGGATCGGTCAGCGGATAGCTGGTTCGCACCGATCAAGCCAATCGGCCGCCAGGGCGCGCAGAAGGGTCGGCTGTTCGAAGGGGAGGTAGTGCCCGGCGTTGTCGAGGACCGCGTAGGTGCCGTTGGGATACAGCGGCATCTGGCGCCACTGGTCGGCATGTCCGACGACGCGGTCCTGGCGTCCGCAGAGCACGGTGGTGGGCCCGGGCAAGGTGATCCTGGCATCTCGTCAGCCAGGACGAAACCGTCGCCATACAGGCGTTGCTGATACTCGGCGTCGCCGCCCGTCCCGCCAACCAGCAACTCGGAGATCCGCTCGGCTACCGCCGAGTCCTGACAGCCCATCGCGACGGCGAGGTGAGCTCGGAACTGGGTGCGACTCTCCTCAGCCAAGCGGCCTGCTGCCCCGCGGCTGGGACGACTGGAAGGTCGCGGTTGCCGGGCTCTACACGAATCCCAGGACAGACCAAGAACAGGCCGCGGACCCGTTCGGGCCATCGCCTGGCGAAGGCGGCGGCTAGATATGCACCGTAGAGCAGCCCGCCAGCAGCAGACCGCCGCTGGCAGCATCGTGCTCCGCAAGACAGGAGGCCACCGCCTGCAGCACCGCCTCGGATGTCGGTGCTGCGGTCGGTGGGGAGTCTTCGTAGCCGGGTAGGTC
>JAABUX010008821.1_pt1 | contig 11552 bp, 25 predicted proteins | sample 5561851 | NCBI WGS metagenome assembly JAABUX01 (sample SAMN10711883, study PRJNA513361) | rock metagenome | isolation source: Antarctica rocks | place: Antarctica: Victoria Land, Richard Nunatak red sandstone | collected 2016-01-03 | reverse complement strand
ACCCGGACGCGACAAGCTGCACATGAGACATGCAACCGTTCACGCCGTGAGAGAGTCCTCAGGCGATACTGAAGTACAGCACTGAAATACGCCGCCGCCGCACAGGCGTTTGCGGGCATTGTGACGGTGAGCGTGGGGCACTGCCACCCGGAGGTCGTGCGCGCGGTGGACGAGCAGAACCGGCGGCTGCAGCACACGACGACCATCTACCTGAACGACCAGATCGCGATGTACGCCAAGGAGCTCACAGACCGCCTGCCGGGCGACCTGAAGGTCCGTGCAGCGCAGCGACACGAGGCTCCATGACTTGGGGCCTTCTAGTTCTGAAGACGGAACAGCCAGGCGGCAGACTCAGGAGTTCACAAGCATGCAGACTGGATGAGTCCGTCTTTCGATACAGTTGCGGCAGAGCCTTCGCCAGTGTTGCATGTAGTGTGTTGCTCAAACCCTTGCCGCACGCGCCGTCGAGTCAGTTCCCCAGCACCCAAGCCTGTGGTGCTTCATGCCGAGTCGGAGCAAATACACGGTCGCCGAACTGCAGGTGGCGTTCTTCGTGAACTCCGGCAGCGAGGCCAACGACCTGGCCATGAAGATGGCGCGCCTGTACAGCGGCAACTACGACTTCCTGGCGCTGCGCAACGGGTACCACGGCAAGAGGGGCCTCAACGCCCACTCCACCTGGCGCTACAACATGCCGCAGGTGCCGGCCGCGAGTTCCTGGCTTGTAGCCGGACGCAAGGAAAGCAGCTCGCTGCTAATCGGCATCCGACATGTAGTGAACTGTGCACAATGGTGTGTGCAGGGCTTCGGCGTGCACTACATGATGAACCCGGATCCGTATCGGGGGCCGTTCGGCAATGACGGCGCGGCATATGCAGCTCAGGTGATCGCTTCAGGACCTCCGCAATGGCCGGCGCTGACGGCAACCTTCGACCCTTACTGGCGCACACTGGCAGCGCCTGGGGTTGGTGATTCGGTAGTTGCTCTGAACACAATACTGACAGCCGCGCACCCCACACAGGTGAAGGACACCATCCAGTTCGCGACGCCCGGCAAGGTCGCGGGTTTCATCCATGAGACCATCCAGGGCGTGGGCGGCAGCGTGCAGCTGGCGGACGGCTTCCTTTCGGAAGCGTACCAGGTGCTAGGACTTGGCTTCCCTCCCCCACTTTGGTGGAAAGGACGCGTGCTTTGGCACACGGCTGTGCTCACGATTTTACAGAGGGAGGAACATCCACGTGCTGCATGTTCCACCCCCTTAAGGTGAGCAGCTGGAAAGATGAATATTGTGTTTGCCTCACAGATGGTCACGGACGCCGGCGGCCTGAACATAGCGGACGAGGTGCAGACCGGCTTCGGACGCACCGGCAGCCACTTCTGGGGCTTCCAAACCCAGGTGTGCTGTCGTATGGGTGTATGCAAGCAGCTTCGGTTTAACCGCAAACAGCATGATCTGTGATGCCACGCCCAACTGGGTGCCCTGGATTGTGCTGTAGGGCCATGCTAAATCAATAGGATGTGCAGGTGCAAGCAGGGTGAACAGCTACGCGCTGAGGACTGACCGCATCCAGCCCAGCTGTTGTTCCGATTGCCTGCAGGGCCTCATGCCGGATATCGTGACCATGGCAAAGGGCATCGGCAATGGTCTGCCGCTTGCAGCGGTCGTCACGACGCCCCAGATTGCTGAGGTGCGCTGTCGTGCTCGAGTAAGATGCCAGACATGGCATCATGCTCACGTGCTCGTGCGAATGCTGTGAGGCACCTAGCATGGAAACCGCCCACGTAATAAAGTGTCTGTTTGCTCTGCGTGGTAGGGTTTGACCCGCTTGCTGTGCTGCAGACCTTGCGTGAGGCTGGGTCTGAGACTGGTCTCGTCCATGCGCAGGTGCTGGCGCCGAAGCTGTTTCTCAACACCTTCGGCGGCAATCCGGTGTGCTGCGCCGGCGGCCGCGCCGTGCTGCGCGTCATCGACAACGAGGGCCTCCAGGCGAATTGCGCAAAGGTGCCGCACACCCTCCATGCTGACGACAATGCTCCTACAGCGCATGCACTGGATCGCCAAGCATGGCTTGCCGACAACCCATGCGGGGGCAACCGGGTCTGAGCCCCTGAGCGGTGGGACCAATCGCAGGTGGGCCCGTACCTAGTGTCGCGCCTGCGGGAGCTGCAGCAAAAGCACGACATCATCGGCGACGTCCGCGGCAAGGGGCTCATGCTGGGCATCGAGCTCGTCCGCGATCGGAAAACGAAGGTGTGCCTGGTGGGGCAGCATCAACATGTTGTTAAAAGGGCAGAACCCGGCAGCCCTTTGAGCAACGCAAACGAAAGCATCATCGAGCTCTGCAGAGTTGACACCGAAGCAAGTGGTTGGATCGGCAAAGCAGCAGATTGATGTGAGGAGCGAAAAATACAAGGAATATATGGTGACTGACACGGGTTTTGGCTCCTGAACCCTTGCCACAGGAGCCCGCGGGAGCGGAGGCGTCGCAGATCATGGAGCGCATGAGGGAGATGGGCGTGCTGATCGGCAAGGGCGGCCTGTACGGCAACGTGTTCCGCGTGAAGCCCCCTATGTGCTGGACCCTTGCGGACGCTGACTACCTGGTCGATGTCATGGACATTGCAATGAGCGAGCTCTGAGCGACCTCGACTACATCAATAGTATCGCTGTTGTGGAAGGGAGTATGGTTTTGTATCGTTTGGTTGCCAAGGCTGACTTCGCAGCATTTTAGATTGTCATACCTGTAGAGGGGAGGGGGTGCTTGTGCAGCACTACCCAGCGAAGCTGGCAGAGCATCAGCTGCATTGAGCATGGAGCCCCCAAGCAAACGACCCCGGCATAGCGAAGGTGCAGCTTGCGTGCATCAAGCTCGCTGTCTGTACCCTTGCAAACTGCTTCCAACACGCTGAACATATGCCCACGCAGAGGACCTGAGCATACCCCCTCCACCTCCCGACGAGCCTCCGCCTCCTCCGCCGTCGCCTCCACCGCATCATGGTGAGCGCCGCTGCTTGCATCAATCACAATTTCAGCTTGCGGGGTATCGCAGCTTACATCGGCCTCGTGTGCGCCCAGATGCTGCGCCGGCAGACCCGCAGCTGGCCGCAGCGCTTGCAAGGATTGCTGCACACATCGGCAACGCTAAGAAGTTCCGGAAAGCCGCGGTGTTGTTGCGGGAGCTGCTCGCCAGCGGCCAGCTGCAGCGCCAGACCCACGGGCGGCTGGCCTTTGCGGCCCTGGACGCCTCTATGCGGGAGCCATCAACCGTGAGCAGGCCCTACTTTTATGCCCTTCTGCAGCGAGCAGCATCCACTCGACTGACCGCAGTGATCCATAGCATGTGTCTGTGAGTTAATCAAACGGCGGCACGTGTCTCACACTTCGCATGGGTTGCTCCGGCCAGTGTTTGCCCTCAGGTGCAGGAGTGTGATGGCAACGTGGCTAGTACACCATGTCAGGTGCCCAACAGCTCATTTGACGCCATCTACGTCACTCGGTGGTGCTGAGCGCAGTCTGCAGATCCAGAGCTGCGGCTGGACTTCCAGCGCCTGTTCACGGCGGCCAGCAAGCTGCCGCACCTGTTTGGCGCCCACCAACTGAGCCACCTAGATGTGCTCGGCATCTGGGCGGTGCGTGTGAAGCTACTTAACAAACATTTCAGGATAGTGCTTGCTTACGATGGCAGTTGCTCGAACTGGGTCGAGTGCTGCTGAGTTTGCATTGTCTCAGTGGTTCGGCGTTGTCTCATGCAGCTCGTAGGGTTGCAAAGCACTCAGTGCCGAGCACAGGTTGCAGAGGGCCCGTTCTGCCTCAGTCCACCGTGCTGACGGCCCGGTTGTGCACCGGCCAGGTGCTGCGGACGAAGCTGCTGGTCACCGACGACAGCTTCGAGTTCAACCGGGTGCTGGGCAGGCTCAAGGCCATGGTCGCCGCGCTGCCGGTGGTTTCGCCCGGTGACGAGCGGGAACTGCAGGTGGGACCAACACGCAGAGGCTGATCAGCCCCATCGCTTGCCAACAGCCACGAACCACTGCAGGTGCTTGCAGCTGTGTAAGCTGTCGACCATGTAGCAGATTTGTCAGCATCCTGGCATGCTGATCTGCGCACCACCAGGTGATGATGTGCCTTGCGGGCAGGCTGGCGAAGCAGCACGCAGTGCGGAAGTGGTCGAGGCACAGGACGCGGCACAACAGCAGGTTGCAGCTGAGCTTGTGGAGCCAGCGCAGCCGGCAGTTCAGCTGATTGAAGATCCGGCACAGCAGCCGGCGCCAGCCAGGTCGATACCGGATGATCAGCACCCGCGTGCGGGGGCCGCACAGCTGGGCGCAGCAGCAGCTCCGCAGGCGGAGAAAGCCGATGGGACGACGGCGGAGGCAGGCGCGAGCGCGGAACAGGCAGATCCGTTCGGCCTGGAGAGTCTCATAGAGCCGCCGCCCGCGCCGGTGCCGCCAGCGCCGAGGGAGGAGCAGCCGCCAGAGCAGGACCATGCGGCTGGGGAAGCGGCGGCTGCGGCGCGGGAAGGCGTCTGGGTCGGACAGGCACGTTGAGCACACCGCGTTCTGCTGCCAAAGGTCAGGCGGATTTGGACTCGAAGCTTGGCTGCCCCGACTTGCGATGCTCACTGCAACACGACAACGCTGATGTTCATGGCCATTGACATGCGATTGCTGTTGCGCTCCACAGGAGTTGATGCAGAAGAGGCGGGAGGCGCTCCTCGACACCCTGGAAAGCCTGAAGGGCCTGTACACCAAGCCCTGGGCTCGGACGTCAGTGGATATCGCGTTCCAGGTGTGAACGGAGCACATTGGTTAGTCGGAGAAAGGCAGCGACCGCAAGCTCACGATGGTGCTGCTCTGACAGATCCTTATTACAAGTGCTGGCGATAGTTGGTGATGCCTCTGTGTATTGCTGCAGGATGCCGTCAAGCATGGGGAGCACTTCAGCGCGTCGCAGCGGCCAAGGCTGAGGGCCCTGGAGGCGTGGCTGCGGCAGCAGAAGGCGGCGACGCGCCGGGGCCCGTCGGCCGCCGAGGCACGGCGCGACACGACGTCCTTCGAGGCGGCGCGGCGCGCCTGGGGCACGCAGGCTGTCAGCGCGAGAGGAAAGGTCGGCGCCGGCGGAGATCACAAATCCGAGAACTGGCTGGGCTGACTGGTCAGCCATTGAGGCGTGCTTTTCGGGATTCTTACGTCATCGTCATCATAATTTGTCACCCCCCTCATTCCCCCTCATTCCCGTTTGCTGATGGCTTCAAGCTCATCTGAGAGACCAGGTTTGGCTGCGAAAGGCGTCTGCATCATCGACATCATCGACAACAACCCGAGGTCCCCTCCACAGATTATTACTCCATCCGAGCGCCTGCGTGCTTTCTCGAAGTCGACCCCACTCTGCACCGTCAGCCGAAGGTTTCTACGGAGGATCGTGACGCCCTCTACCACGCCGGAAAGCGAAAGCGCTTGATCGGGGGCGTGCTCCGTGCTACGCTCCGAGGGGCAGTCTCGACGTAATTGACGGCAGTAGAGGATCGAAACTGCCTAGGACTGCTCTCAATTGGGCTTCTGGTCCCCTAGCCGGCGCAACGCCTGCCATGGGGGCACCCCCTCAGACACCCTCGCACGGCAGCTGGGGTCGCCTATCGGGGAGCTTCAGCAAGCTCCGGCAGAGTTTCAAGCAGGACTCCGGGCCCGACAAGCTGCCCGGCGAGCAGCCGGTCAGCATGGGGGAGGCGCCGCCGTCGCCCCGCAACCCCCAAATAGACAAGCGGTGAGTGGGCGACAACAATGTGGCTTCATGCGCTGCACTCGTTACACTTTCCATTTGTTGTTTCGTGTCCCGTATCACATTTTGCCGCTCACCCAGGCTCCCGACGCTGTCTCGCAGGTGGCTAGGGTTCAAGACGGGCCCGCAGGACTACGTCGCCACGACACAGGTGCTGCAGCACGACGCCGCCCGGCCGAGCCTGGACAACGCGTCCAGCACGGCGGCGGTCTCGGTCACGGAGGACAGCGCGGCGTCCGTAGCCGACTCGGCTGCGAGCCTGACGGGCAATGGCAATGACGGCAAGCGGCAGAGGCCCAAGTCGCGGGTCCTGCGCAGCCTGTCGTCCGCGGTGCAAGCGCCGCCGGTCGTCGATGGCGGCAACGTGCGGCGCATCACGGTGTCGTCATTCCACCGGCGGGTGCGCCGTTGGGGCGGCAGCCTGGAAAGCGACAATGCCTGCTTATCGAGGGGTGGTAACATCAAATGCAGGCAGTACAGGGGGCCTGTGTAAGCGCAGCGTGCCGTTGCAGTCATTTCTAGCATCTATCATCTGCACCCTGCCTCGGATCAGCCTAGGTGTACGGACGTTGGCACAATCCATCATAAGACCGCTGCAACATGGATTCTGCAGAATGCTACGCTTCTCACTGTCTCTTTAGCAAACAGCTCAATGGCACCTCATACGCGGGCATCAGCTCATCCGCTCTATGTTGCAAGCGCTCATCGCAACCTGTGCGCCGTGACTCACTACTCTGGCTGCTGTACGCAGGTGCAAGACTTGGGAAAGTTTGAGGTGCGCACCATCGCATCCGCCACATAATACCTTTGCATGGGGCCAATAACCCACGCGCTTACTTCCTGTCACCTGTCGTCTGCTGGTTCAGCGCTGTTGCCTGGTTATCGTTGTTCGCGCTGTGCATCGGGCTACCTAGAATGCATGCATGCATGGGTATTTCTAACGTGCGATACTCGATGCACAGGACATGACGTCCCCTGTGATGACAAAGATCGGCGAGGCCTTCCTGTACAGCAAAGCCGCGTTCTTGGCGCCGGCCGACAAGCCGCTGCTGCCCATGTCCAAGGTCGTCAAAGGTGCGTCTGGGGACTTGCGGTCTGCAGCGGGTTTGTGCAGTGGGTTTGTGCTGGCGTGCCCTACAGCAATCGTGTGTAGACAGCTAGGGCAGCGGAGGTTCTGGCCGCCTTGACGCCTGTTCACGCGGCCTGGTGACTTGTATCTCAGCACTATACGGTGAATATGTTCTGAGCTACGTTCCGCTTGCCGTTGCAGGTTTCCAGGGCAGCGCTGTGCACGTGACCTATGAGCAAGAGGACCGCGTCCTCATCCTGGCGTTCAAGGTTCGCACACACAGCTTGTCAGTGTTGCTGCACGCCGACCCTGTGTCAGGATGCACGGGTGACATTAGGAGCTGTATGCCCACAAATGGCGTGTTGCCACTGTCTGCAGGGATCACTTGCATTGCCCTGACCCTGTGAGCACTTGTCGCAGGGCATGCTGGACAGTCCGGTGCCTTTCTACCACCAGAACGACCTCAAGTCCATCCCGACCACGCAGCCCGCGTGGCTAAAGCGTGTTGCCCCGGAAGCGCGGGTGCACCAGGCACGACTTCACCCCTTAGCCTCATCATGCGCTCCTCATCATGTTGACCCAGTTTCGACATGCTAATATGCTGCAGCAGTTGCTGCTCCCTGTCTTTCCTGCTATGGGTTTGCACGTGCAGCAGCGTGGCTGTAGTCGTGCTTGTGCAATGGCCCCCCGGAGCAGCCACACCGGTTCTGACGTGAGATGCGCCCCCCTGCAGGCGACACATGACTACTTCGGTGTGTTCCTGCGGGGAGAGGAGGGACAGTCGATGAACCTGACTGCTGCAATCAAGGAGGCCACTGGTGCGAAGCCACTGTCTCGCCTGGCTCGTACGCTCATATACGTGAGTTGGTGCTTCGCCTTATATGTGATATGATCATTGACCTGTGTGGCGAGCATCACACAGCTGCAGTGCGTAGAAGTGAAAACGCGTTATCTAACTCTGACACAGTGTGCTGACCTGAGGCCGGGCTGTGGCGCAGGCGGCGAGAAGCCGCGCCGGATCCTGTGCAGCGGCTACTGCTTTGGAGGCGGCATGGCCACGCTGGCCGCGACATGGGCTGCGCTCCAGGTCCCCACGGCAGATACCAGGTGTGGCACATGATCGCAAGATGTTATGCGCTGGTGCATGCAACACACTGCAGTGTGTGCGATGTCGCTGATGGTGTATGCCGGTCTTGACAGACGCTTCGTTTCCCTTGTGCACGAGCATGCAGCGCTGAACTGCACGGCCGGCAACCCGCAGGTGCATCACCTTCGGCGCGCCGCGGGTCGGCAACTTTGCATTCGTGGACGCGTTCAAGTGGCTGGTGGGCCTGAGCTATCGTTGCGTCTACGAGCGCGACGCCGTCGTCGACAAGCCGCGCAGCGCCTTCCTGACCTCCTTCCACGGTACGTCAGCCTCGATCGCAAGTAATTTCCCTTGATCATCACCGACTTTATAAGCTCTGCAGGGCCTGCCGGCTTCACGACAGCCAGTGGGCCATGACCACGTTCTGGCGATCACGGTCACTGCTGTATGATCCCATGTGATGCACTGCGTGCGTGTGCCAGCACAGATCATGTGACCCCTGAGTCGCCCACCCGCAGGCGTGCACGGCATGATCATGCTGGACGCGGAGGGGGACTGTCAGGCGCGCACGCGGCGGCTGGCGGAGCGCTTGAAGCCGAGCTTCGCGGACCACAGCCTGATGAAGTACAAGGCCGCGCTGCAGGGCGCCTGCAAGCGCGCCGGCTGCGTGCTGGAGAACCAGGCGCCCACGCTGCACCCCCCGGCGACAGGCGCGGGGCCACCTAACAAACCTTGAAGCAATGACACAAACGCGTCTGAAGTGTCATGAACATCTGCTGAACGTCCACGCAGGTGCACGCATGCTGGTGCCTGTGCCAGCTCGCGCAGAGAGATACTGTTGGTGATATGGCCATACATTTGGCAACACAATGAGTGAGTCATTGAAACAGTCGCTGACAGGTGGCTGATGGTGCAGGCGGCGCAGAGCCACAGGCCGAGCCGCCGCTGCCGGCGGTGCCGGAGGCCGCGGAGGGCGCCCTGCCGCAGGGGCCCGGGCCGGCGATACCGCCCGAGATCTCGGCGCAGGGCGCGGCAGCCGGGCGGGCGGCCGCGGAGGCTCAGCCGGACGCCGCCTTGCAGCCCGTGCAGGTGCCTTTCGAAGCGCTGTATGCTCTGTGTCTTCATGTTCACATCACACAGAGACACATATACACCGAATATGCAGAGACTCGTGAGTTGCCCATGTTTGCTAGACGCCAGCCCTTCTATCACTGCCGTGCAGACTGGAGTCAGCCGGCATGGTGACAGCGAAGGGGCCACAACAGAGCCGCGCAAGCTGCGCGTGCCCCGGGCCGGCAGCGACGCCGCCGCGCCGCCGTCGCCGGTGGGCGTCGCGGATGGCCCTCCCGCCGCGTCGGGCGAGGAGTCGCCGTGCAACAGCGGCGAGAGTTGCGATGGCGACGAGCCCGGCGACGGCGGGCGGGACGCGAACCTGACCATCTCGACGGGCGTCAGGGGCGGCCTCAAGATGCACGACAGCTCTGGCGAGGAGCCGGGCGACAGCCCGTCGCTCTCGCGGCAGAACAGGTGCGTTTGTGATGCGTCCCTAGATTCACACTGCATCAGGTCGTGTGTGGACATTCCTTGAGCATGGCGGAAAGCGGAAACACGTGGAGTTGTTGAAGCTAGTTCCATCCTCACAAAGCATTTCAGTTGTTGCAATGACTCATTACGAGCTTTAGCTCCGTCCAGACGGCCTGAGATTGGCATTATGATGACATCAACCCCAGAGCGTCGCCTGTGCACATACCTGATCAAAGATCTGCATGCCGTGCAGCACGGCCACGGTGGACACGCCGCGGCCGCCCAAGCTGCCGGTGCTGGCGCGGCTGACGGCGTTCCTGCCCTGGATGTGCGCCAACAGCGAGGAGGTGCTGGCTGCGCCGGAGGACCCTGCCGCCAACCGCGGCATGGCCGACAAGATGCTCAGCCAGGTGCGCACTCTCCTTACCCAGCCGTGTGCCGTGTTGTGTGTGAACCTGCACTAGCTGTCGCAGCTTGTTCATTGTGTGCGTCTGTAGCCTGCTGCCAATGTGAAGTTTGAGCCAGCAAAGCGCTCCCGATAGGGGCTGGGATGAAGCGGACAGGGCAAGACTGGAGACTACATCAATGCCTGGTCAATCGGACTGCGATCAATGCGCACTAGCGCTGCTGCAACAGCGGCAGTGGCTGACACCCGTGTGGCTGCCGGGCGCGCAGGCGATCAAGGACGCGGTCGGCGAGAACACGGGGATCACGAGCGCGGCGCCCCGGTGGCTGAGCCGCACCATCAGCGCCCTGGAGGCGGAGGACGTGGAGGTCAACATGACCAAGCTCGATGCCATGGAGCAGGTGCGCCCCCGTCGCAGCTGTCCTCTCTTGTCCAATGTCTCGTCATCAGCGCAGACGCGCAGCCTCTGGGTTGGTCAGCATCCCAGGCGAAACATGCCGCAGCCATGCTGGTCGTCTGATGCATCGTGTCGTCAGCAGCGGCGGAATGCGCAGCTTCTTTTGATGCATCAGCATCGCAGGCGGGGGTGACGGCAAATGCAGCAGCCACCCCGAGGACTTGCAGGGCTTGCGGGAGCGTCACACGCCAGTCATCGCGGGGGTCCAGTGCTGACCTCTGCCCGATGCCCCGTGTGCAGATCCTTGTCCTGGGGAAGCTCATGCAGCCGGCGCTCCTGTCGTGGGCCGCGTACCGCGACCAGAATGTGTTCCGCCAGCGGTCGGGCATGGAGCAGAGCCTGCTCATCAGCGAGCCCCGCACGGGCACGCAGGCGCGGCGCACCACCTGCCCCATTATCTGCGCAGCGCCCGTGTCGCAGTCCGTTCCTGCAACTCCTCATCATGCCACCGGTATGTGTGGATGGGGTTTGCAAGCGGAAAACAGCCCATCTGGCTGATGTCTTGACGGAAGTTCTACTGATTTTGCTTCGCATCAGGCTGCAAACCGTAGCACGTTTCCTGCAGCTCACACACACATTCCGAACACCAGCAGGGACGCAGCTTTCCTGGCGGAGGTTTCGGGCCGTGCACCCGGCAACGCGCGCTTTAACTCGCAGTTGTCCCAATGCGCGCAGGTCCAGGTGGCGTGGTCCCAGGACGGCACCGCGGTGTTCGCGTTCCGCGGCACCAGCAAGCAGCAGGACGCGTGGCAGGACCTGAAGCTGCTGCGCCGCGGCATCCCGTTCCTGGAGGAGAAGTACCCGGGCGTCAAGGCCCACGTCGGTGCGCTGCCCGCCAGATTCTGACGTCTCTGACATCATCCTGCGGTGCTGTGGAGTACCACCATCATGGACCGCTCGGACCCGGATAAAAGCTCGACCCCATGCACATGGGCGACATTGAAGCGGATGCGACTGCCATGTGTGGGCAGATGGCTACCTGGAAAGTCTGTGAAGGAGCGATCTTGCCCGGTCCGGCTCACTGATGGGTTGCCGCGCAGCTCACCTGACCGTCTTCCGCCGTACACACGCAGGGTTTCAGCAGCAGCTGTCGGCGGTGCTGAACGCGGACGACGTGGAGCACAACATCGGGGAAGCCCTGATGAAGCTGTCCGGCGGGCGGCAGCCGAGCCGCGTGATCTGCACCGGGCACAGCCTGGGCGGCGCGCTGGCCACGCTGTGCGCGCCCTG
>JAABUX010008819.1_pt1 | contig 11554 bp, 20 predicted proteins | sample 5561851 | NCBI WGS metagenome assembly JAABUX01 (sample SAMN10711883, study PRJNA513361) | rock metagenome | isolation source: Antarctica rocks | place: Antarctica: Victoria Land, Richard Nunatak red sandstone | collected 2016-01-03 | reverse complement strand
GGAGATCGACTGGATCAAGGCGCTGCCGCCGGGCGAGGAGACGGACATCGTCCTCATCTCCTGCGTCGGCGCCACCTTCACCGGCGCCGAGCGCGAGAAGGTCGCGCAGGCCAAACGGTGCGGTCCCACTGCACCGCGAGTTCACACTCCACAATCACCGCTGGTCTGGCGGAGAAGACCTGTGTGCCAGTGACAGCGCGCCTCCCAGCATTTGGACCGCCGAGCCGAGCACATGGCCGTACAGCCCGTTTTGCCCTAGAGGAGCGTTATGTGTAGGCGCCAGCAGCGAGGCAACATTGCACAGTAATAGCATGACCCAGCGTAGCAGCCATCGCACATGCCCTGCGCTCTGCAGGCGCGGCGAGGAAGTGGTCCGGGCAACCGGCCTGGGGTACACGATCGTGCGGCCGGGGCCGCTGCAGGAGGAGCCCGGCGGCTACAAAGCGCTCGTGTTCGACCAGGGCAATCGCATCACCGAGCCCATCAGCATCGCTGACGTCGCCGACGTCGCGCTCAAGGTGCGTAGCAATGACGGGATGTGCGAGTCAACAGGATAGGCATGCCTCCGGCCCGAGTGAATATTTTTTGAAGCAATAGGCACTCGTTGGACCCGCATTGCCACGAGCGAGGAAATAGGCGAGGATATCGGATGCGCGTGCTGCGTAGGTTACGGTCGAACATGGGCGTGCTGCTTGCAGTGGCTGTGATGCCCTTCTCGTGCGTTGCCACAGGCTCTGCCAATTCGGGTGGCATCTTTGCGTGCAGGCGCTGCATGACCCGCTTGCGCGCAACAAGACGTTCGAGGTGTGCCAGGAGTATGCTGCCGCGGGCGGCTTGGAGATGTATGAGCTCGTTGCGCACCTGCCTGACCGCAACAACAACTACCTGTCGCCAGCGCTGGCGACGTTGGAGAAGAACACCTGATGCTTGCTTTTGTCTTCGTGCAAAACAAGCGTTGTGATGACATCTGTCATAACAGCAGGAGTGGAAAGCCCTTCTGGTGGTCACAAGGCCGGCAAAAGTGATTGTAAGCTGTCGCTCTGCTGATGCTTTGCTGCATCAAGAATATCCGGCCTTGCTACACGCCGATGTGCAGTGACAGTCTGAGCGCTTACACCTCCATGTCATCTGTGCCCATTGCAACTCCAGACGCTGCCAAGTCTGGCCGCTCCCCTGGCGCTGCGCCAGCTTGGTCTGCATGGTAGCCATACTCAAAAGCGGCAACTGCAGTCTGTTGTGCTGCAAGGCCGGCGCCAGCTGCCTCCTTCGCAAGGCGTGCAGCAGCCTCGGCCGACATGACCTGTCGAGCAGGCACTGGCTGGTCTGCAACCACAACTCAGGAAACACGGAGGTCACTGCTGCAGACCAGGCAATGGCAACCCAGACGGTTTTGCTAATGCTCATGCCGTCTGCATTCAAACGCACACCAGTAGACCAGGTATGCAACGCATACGCACACAGCCCTGTGTGCGCTCTTGGAGCGGGTCTCGCACTGCATCCAGGCCGCCGTCGGCGTCGAGCAGCGGGTGCGCGCGCGGGCCGTACACCATCGCAGCACCGGCGAACAGAGGCTGCTCCGCCAGCAGCGCTTGGTAGGCTTTGTCTGACAGCATTGCCTGCTGGGCTGCCACGGACTCCCAGTCTGATGCGGCGCCCAGACGACGCCATGCTGTCTCGAGCATTGGTCTGTTGCAGCGAGGCACCATCAGGGTGTGAGGACTTGACTTTAGTGACAAGTGTCACGCCGAATCTGGGTCAAAGCCGGCGTAAGGGTCAAGCCTCCTCATGGCATTAGCTCCTCCTGCTGCAAGTGCATCATCAGGCGCACCTGTGCTGTGCTGCCCATCCTGCCCCTTGCACGGCGAACACCGTGAGGGCCAGCAGGCCGTGTGCCGGCGGGCGATCGTCCGCCAGCGCGGCAGAGACGACGTCCACAGGGTCGCACGGCGCCGTGGACATCCCCAGCGATTCCTGCGAACATCAAACAGCTTAGGCCGGATGGCAGCAGGACCCATGAAGATGCGGCTTCAGTGAGCAGCGCACATACCGCCTCCCAGAGCTGCTGCGTATGGCATGCTCGTCAAGGGTAAGCGTGCGATTCAGAAGGTATGCTTTCAGCGTCCCTCATTGCCATGCAACGGAGGGCCGTCGAAGAGTCAGCATGTGATGCTGCTGAATGCCCCCAAGTGAGCATGTGAGCAGGCCTTGCCCGCAACTGTGTGCAAACGACTGCACCTTCATTGCTTGCGAACGCGCCTGCACGGACATCATCGCCAGGCGGCAGTCACGGACGCGCAGCGCGTCGGCCTTCAGGGCCGCGGCGCTGCTGAGGGAATCGCCCGCCGCCGCCAGCGCCGCCAGCTTGCTCATCGCCAGCATGCCGCGGACCCGGCCGGGCGGCACCTGCAGGGATAGCAGCCGGCGCTCAGAGCGAGGGCTCTGCCCACTGATGGTCTATCACTGTCTCAGGTGAATTCAGCATCGAGGACACGAGTGTATTATGCGTGTCGCCTGGCTCAAATGTCATGTCATCAGGCCAAAACACAACACGGCTTCTGCAGCGGATGCATCACCGTGGGGTCTGATGAGACGAGCAGCAGCGTCTCCGCGGCGTCGTCGTAGCGCTGCATGCGAAGCTCGTGCAGCCAGCGCAGGCGCGTCAACTGCGATGCCGCCCCGGCATCCACATCCGTCCGCGACAGCCACCTGAGTAGCTCCTCACGCACAGGCATTGAGTGTACGGATCATTGAAGGTTGGCTGGCAACATCTGCATTTACTGTAGGGCAGACCAGGGGCGGGCCAGTAGTTTGGCTCCGTGTGCCGAGTGTCAGTTTGGAGATGCAGCTCGCTCACCTGAGCAGTGCGCCGCTGAAGTCGCCTGGCAGGTCCAGCAGGTGAGCGTGGCTGCCCTCGCTCAGAAGCCTGCACAAGTGCAGCAAGACGCCTGTGCGATGCAAAATCAGAAAAAGGCGAAATTACCAGCAGAGACTGCATATACCCTCTGTGCATCCACAGTGTGGCCCTCATGTCCAGGCTTGTTCCGGCAAGCATCCCGCGCCAGATATGCTGCCAGTCACTGGATGCAAAGAATGTGGACGAGCAGCGCTTGCATGACCAATTTCCCATCAAATGACGCAAATGGCGCATCATCACGACTGTCGCACGCCTGTCGAAGACGTAGGTGGTCATGCCCGGCGAGGCGGCCATGTGGCCGTAAAGGCGCTCGGAGTCGGCCAGCAGCGCCGCGACGTCGAACAGCTGCGCGAAGCCGTCGTGCGCCTCCGCCAGCGACTCCACCGTCTGCAGCAGGACGTCGCCCCGCGGGTCGCCTGCGAGGGTGCGGGGCCATGTTGGTGAGATTTGAGCATGTTGACGAGTGGACAGTGCAATTCAGCCTGCTTGTGTCCAGCAAACGTCGCCGGACACATGGGCCAGCGCCAATTTCTCACAATGTGGCCATAGCATGCTGCCTGTGACATTGCAGCTTGCCGAACCTGAACCAGAGGCATCCGCACTGCACTTTCTAAAACACCGAGACGCGACCCCGGACACCGACTGGGGATGCTGCGCACTCACCGGCGGATCGCAGGCGCACGGCCTCGTCGAGCGCGGCCTGCAGCAGCTCCTGGCGCTGCGCCTCGTATTCTCCCTTCACTTGCGCCCTGACATCGCTGCGGGCGCCGGCGACGGCGGCCAGCGCGGCCGCGTGGGCGTCCAGCAGGCGCTCCGTGAGGTCCAGCAGCAGCGACGTGGCTTCCTCCGCGTGCGTCTGGGCGGCCGCGGGCCCAGGTGACTCCAGCAGCCTGCACGGCCCAGTGCGCCATCACGGAATGGCGCGCCTGCAGTGATCCACCCTTGTGCCGCCCAGCAGAGAGGGTGCCCGAATGGTAAGCTGCGCCTTGGAGTCCATTGTTGCGCTTAGGCTAGTGCCACACCGACGACAAGCTGAGAGTGAAGGGATGCGCCTTGTGACGCTGAACTCAGGCTGGAAAATAATCCAATGCCAACCCAACCGCTCTCATGGCGCAGCCAGCAGACTTTGGAAGCCAAACAGGGAAGAGTGCTCACCCAGCGGCGGAGCGCGCGAGCGCGAGCAACGCGGTCCGCACGGGCGCGTCGGCCAGCCAGTCGGGCGCAGCAACGCCGCCGAGGGCGCGGTTGACGGCGCTGGGGAACCACTGCTGGTGCCACGCGCGCTGCTTGTGGGCCTCCGTCAGCGCCGCCTGCAGGCGGCGACACGAGTTGTGATGTGTCAATAGCGAGCCGCTTCGGAAACACGCTGCGAGCCACTGCTCGCCGGCCAGCAGGGTCTCGCACCCCCATACCCCGAGTGCACGACTCTGGATTGGTCAGCTTGCAATGTCGACCAGGTTAAGCATGACAGCAACAGCGACATCATAGGATACGCGTACACCGAGCGAATCTCACCCCCCGTCACTTGCATGAGAATGCGCTGCAGCTCACCTGCGTCGCGGATGCCAGCTCCGACAGCGTCCGCAGCGCGGCCGCGCTGCTGTCTGCGCCCACATCGGCGCTCGGCGCCAGCGCAGCCGCGGCGTCCAGGAGAACAACGACGCTGGCGCTGGGGCAGGCGTAGAAGAGCTCCCAGGGCGTGCGCTCGCCCACGCCCGCTTGCGCCTGCAGGGACAGGACAATATTTCTTGTCAACACGGGTGACAGTCATGGGTCCAGCCATGTTCATGGCTGTCCGAATTGCGGAAATGAGACTGCTGCGATCAAGCCAAAAGGCGGAGGATGAGCGCAGCAACAGGGATGCAACTGGCACATGGAAACCCGTGCTCTGGACGCCTGATGCGCAGAAGGCTGGTGGCACAGCCACGGCGCACGCCTGTGGTGAGCAGTGGGCGCCGGCACGCTCGATGGCATTGTCGACCGCGCTCCGCTGGCGCTCTGCGCCTGGCTGGGCCTGCTGCGACGCGGTCTCCACGCCGCGGACGCCGACCAGGGCACGCAGCTTTTCGCCATGTTCGAAGACGGCCCTGCGGAGCGAACATGATGTGGACACCTCAGCGCTCAGTCCGAAGCAGCCACACTGCCACAAACCCAACATGGCAGCGTATGCTTTCCGTTGAAGATGCGTATGGTCTCTTCTGCTGACTGCAGTGTGAAAGAGTGCTGCCTGCACGCGATAGTGTAATGGAGCGACCTTTTTCCAGTCATGCTGGCATGATGAATGACCCAATTGCGGAGGTTGGCAGCTTTGCAAGCTTCCGCAACAAACCTCAGCACGGACGCGGGCAGGCGCGGCAGGCAGCCGCCGTCCTCCAGCGCGTGTAAGAGAGCACCGTGCTCGTTCGTCTTGTCGTCCAGCTGCCCCGACACAGCCGCGCTGCCCGCGCCACCCCAGTGCTTGGGCAGCGTGTCCACCAGCCTGCAGAGCGGGCCATTAGCGTGTTTACTACAGGACGGCCTTCGTCCAGGGATGTTGTGTCAAAACCACCGCATGTTGGTCATCTTCAATAGGTCGTGCAGAACGTGGGGCAACGACCACCTTCGTGAGAGCTTCTCAGAGCTTACAAAGCGATCAAATACAGCAGGGCGTCCGTCCTTTGGACTGGCGGGGCGTACTTCCTGCTGTGCAGCGTGACGGGGTTGTCCGGGCCGTCAGCGAAGCCTCCCAGGCGGTCGATCTGGTCGGCCAGGCCTGACGGGGCGCCGCCGGGCTTGCTGGCGGCTTCGAGCACGGCTGAGACGGCCGCCGCCCTCTGAGCAGGCGCCAGCGTGGCCTCTGCGCAGCAGGCAGATTTCAGACGCACCTTCTGTCACAGTTCTGATGCAGAACCGTGATAGCCGTTGAGAGTTCCTCCGTTACTATGCACACTGTGCCATCAGCACAATTCAGTTGTGCTGTCCACTCCGAAGTTGTGGCACAACAAAATGGACCCCAATCTTGCATGCTAGATAAGCAGCCAGGCTGAGCGCCCTGCTGACCTGGTTCAGCCTTGTGCTGAGCTGGTGGTGCTGGTTCTGTGTGCTGCGCTGACGGTGCCTCTGCATGTTCGCCTCTGAGAGGCACGTGGTGCAAGCCCTTGTGCGTCAGCAAGACCCAGGCGTTGTCGTCGGCTGACGGTCCCGCTGCCATGGTGTCGTTCAAGCCGTCCAGTGGCTTTGGGCCTGCAACTATGCCACGCATGTCACAGATTCGGCCACGGCCTGTTGCCAGTCATCGATGCATGGAATGAGAACAGGGCCCTGTGGCGACTTGCCTGCGCACGTTGAGCAGACGGGTACATCATTTGACAGGATACATGCTGCGCACACGAATGCTCGCAAGCCCACCTTCGTCAGGACTCCAGGCGATAGCTGGGCGTTCCGGCTGCCACAGCAAGCACCTGTCCGAGTTGCCGGCAGCCTCCACCCGCCATGGTGCGTCTTCGCGGACATCCACGCCTAAAAGATGTCAATTACACGCTGTGTGGAGAGCGGCAGCAAGCACATGGGTTGCAGGTGAAGGCAGCGCTGGTGCCAAATGGCAGCGCGCGGGCAGCTGGGTGACGAGACGGGCTGCTGACCTGGAACTTGGTGCGACGAGACGACATCTGGCGGCCCTTGCGGGTGCACTGCAAGCAGGCTCACAGCGGCGCTGGCCTGACCTCCTCGGGCCGCGCGGACGGCGCTCAGCACGGCAATGCGCCGTGCACCGCGCGATGATCCTGCGTCAGATACGGCAGAATTTCACCTCATGGGAAGCCAGTAATGGCGGGCTCAGGCATCGGGCACACCTGGAAGACTACATCGAAACCAGCCTGTACTGCACCTGCCGGTCGAGATGCTATTGGTTTGAGAAGGTCGAAAGTGATGCAGATCACATTGCGCAACTTCAGAGCACACAGGGCAGCAATATACGTCGAAAGGTTGCCTGCGCCAATGATGGCCATATCCAGAGCAGCCACGGCTGCAGCACGCAGGCCGGGCTGCAGCATCGTGGAGAGCTCTGCGGACCAGACCAGCTCCGCAGTGTCGTGCCCGTCAGCGCCACCCAACTGCGCTACTGAGACGAGATCAGCAGTGCCAGCCAGCCCACTCGCAATTACATCCCTCCTATTTCAACGTACAACTGTTTGCGTATACTCGCATTACTGTGCACCAAGCCTGCACCTGCGTGAATCAGCATGTGGGCGCAGGCTCACTTGCATGCCAGACTTTGGGCCACACGGCATTCTGTCAGACACATTGTTTATACATAGCATCAGGAGCACACACCTGCCAGCAATCCAGCGTGGACGCCGAGAGCGCGTGCAGGCGCAGCGCGCTCCCGTCCCGTGTGGTCGCGAACCGCAGGCGGCGACTTGGAGGACGCCGCGCGGCCGTCGCGTCCGGCTGGGAGCGACCGGCGCTGACCACGGACCCCAAGACGCCCCACAGACTCGACGCTGACTGCTGTGCTGGCGCTGCGGCTGCGGCGGGCGGCATGTCCAGCTTCCGCACGGCGCCCAACTGCTGCGAGGGCCCGTCCGCGCCGCCAGGCCCAAGACCCTGAACATGCAACATGATCTCTGTAAGCAGGTCACCGAGCAGGTTCACAGCATGAAGCACTGACACCGCCTGACACGGGTATACCACACAGGCAATCTGTGCACCCCGTAAGTACCCCAATGGCCTCAAGCGACTCGTTGTGCAGCTCCGCAACTCGTGCACCCGAGCAGGGCAGACCGGGCCACCACCTGCAGCAAGTGCAGAGCGCCGTCCGTGGTCGCGAACGCTGCGACGAAGCCATCGTCGGTCGGCGACGGCGCCGCCGTGACGGCGCACACCGTGCCGGCGACGCGCGCCTGCAGCGGCGGCGCCGAGGCGTCCGCCAGGTCCGGCCACACCGAGACGTTGCCGTCCTCCGTGCACAGCAGGGCGCCGGGCGACGATGTGCCGCAGGTGGCTGACAGGATCTGGACGAAGTGTGTGCCTGACGTCGGGTACGGCAGCCGGTGCTGCAGCACCTGTGCACAGTCTGATGTTATTCAGCATGTCCTCCGCAACCGGCTTGTAGGTCGCTGCTGCGGTCTATGCCTACGGAATTTGGCAGGGAGACGATGGTGGGGTGGGGTCCGGGGAGGAGGGGGTATCCGAGTGTGCCTGTGCCAGGCTGCCTTGCTCGTATTGCCAGGCGAGCAGCGTGGATCGCGCGAACGTCAAAGCGAACCGAGCGGCTGGATCGATCCCGCACAGCGCCTGCGGACTGGCGGCCCACAGGCGAGCCACCTCCGCAGGCAGCTGCGCCGCACTCCTTCCGGACGCCATATTTGTAAATTGCCTCGCCGAACTCTGTCAGCGGCGCAACATACTCTGATCGCTTCACGTCGTTTTGATCGACTGTCGGCGAAGCAAACAGCGATCTAGATGCTTGTGCTTGCTGGCAAGCAGGTCCAAAGGTCCCAAGCTGACGTCCAGCAACGCCATGTGCTGACACGGTTGGTGGCGACGCAGAGCTCGCTGTCAATTCATTATGAAGAGCTGGTCAGCTTGCTTGGGCGCATCGTTTGCTGAGCCTACAGCGCTGCTGACTCGATGAGTGCTTTGCGGCTGTGACTCTGCATCATCCAGTCACTGCGCTGCTGTCGCTGTGTGGTTCGTGCTCTGCAGGTCAGCACCTCCGTCGGCTGCACTCAATGCGGTGCGCTGCATCGCCGATCGTAAGGAGTTCCCAAATCTGAGTCCCAACGTGGTTGTCCCGGCACCCAGGGCGTGATGCACTTGGAGGGAGGTATGTTGCTTGATTACACGCGTGGTACGTCACGATCTGAGACTGCTCCGCCTCGCTGCCTGCATCGCGCAGGTTTCCAACGCATTGCCGCCCAGGGTAGAATTCTCCTGTCATCCTTGTGTGTGTTTCGCCATGCATGCGCAACGATGCATGAGTCGAATTCATGTGAACGTCCAGGCGGGTGTTTTGATCATGCTCAGGCCGCCGGTTATCGAAGCTACGAAAGCCATGCATTCAAACCGACGCCGAAGCCCTGGACTTGAGCAAGGTTTTGGAGTCCAGCTCGGACGGCTGTCGATCCTGATGGCTCATACAGCGATCTCAGCCACCCATTACCCTCTTCCATCTAACTCAAATTAAACAAACTAACCGACAACAATGACGGACAGCAACAAGAGCATTGTCGACCAGGCCAACGACGCCGTCAACGCTGCGGGTGCGCCGCCAATTCTCCATCGTGCACAGTGTGTCGTTGATAGCTTGTATCACCCCGGCGTCGTCGAGCGCTGGCATGAAGCTGCTAGCTTCGAGTCGCTGGTGGCTAGGCGGTTTCGCTGAGCAAGATAGTCGGCGTAGGTCGCCCGATCGTGGCCCCGCCCCTAGGTTATCCATGCATGCGCGTGTGCGGCCCATATGTATCGCAAGCCCAGAGAGTGGCGGCTGTATGTTGCATGCACACAATCGCGGCTATGATATTTTTGATGTGAGACACCTGTGCACGCCCATCGCTGATGGGCTCTGGTCGGTCGCACTGTGTATGCCCGCCATGACTGTTCGGCGCGCCAGCAGACGCGCATACATTTGGCTCCCGCAGGCCAGAAGATCGCCGACACCGCCGCGGCCGCTCGCGACACTGTGACCGGCGCCGCCGAGGACGCGAAGAATACGGTACAGGGCTCGGTTCGTGCTGCGCCACCGTGCACTGAGCTTCGCATCACTGCTTCAACGGTTCCCTCGATTGGCACATCTGTGTTTGCATAACTGACCAGCATCTGTAAGAAAAGCGCATTGCGCCTTATGCTCACGATCGACGTGAGTGTGTGTGCAAAGCGGATTGATGCTTGGCACAGGATGCTGGCAAGGAGGCTGGCAAGGCGGCCGACAACATTAGCGATAGCGTGAAGGTGCCCTCGCCTGTGTGATCACTGTCAACATGAAACGCTTGTGTGACGCTATGTACGTCCACACCCAACGAACGCTTTGTCCTGAATGATATCTGATGCATCTTGTCGAAGTATTGCTCAACTTCTTGGTGCCAGCATGCAGGACACCGCCAACAAGGCTGGTGACAACCTGAACAAGGCTGGTGAGCAGGCAAAGCAGGCTGCCTCCGACACGGCCGATGCCGCGAGCAAGAAAACGTCGGAGGTTCGTAGCCCCCTGTCCATCTCACCATCAGAGAGCAAGTATCCTGTGATTGGATTTGTTGTCATCATCAGGGTTTGGTGGTTCGATCACGCAAGCATCAAATCATGCATTCGGGATGCACCGAGCTTGTGACCTGCTTCTGGTTGGCCTTCTTCTGCCATTGTTGGCGAACCTCTCCAATATGTTTGGTTGTTAGCCAGCTCTCCTGTATGCAGGTCCAATTCTGTGTAGTCATGTGGAAGTGCAGATGCCGTGGCCACCATGAGTTCACTCCTGTATAGTCCTCAATGCCAGCATGCTGTCTGCTGCGCAGGCTAAGGACGCCGCTGGCAGCACCGCGGACGACCTGAACAAGAAGGCCGGAAGCGCCGGCGAGTCCGCAAGCGACAAGATGGGAAAGGTGAGTCCTGCCGCTTAGTGAGTACGTGGCATAACACTTGGTTCCACAGGCATCTGGAAGCTGAGGTGTGTACATGAGCTGTGGCCGAGGTGCATCAGAAGCACGCCCAGTTTGTGGCCTGCATCCTGGATGTGCCCCTGTGCCGTGTGGCGCATCTGCTGCAAGATAAACTGGTTGCTGGCATGCTGTGCTATCGTCAACTTATGCGGTATCGAGACTCTAGCCTTACATCTGCTGGGTGTAGGCCGCGGACAACACGAAGTCGGCTGCCTCCGACACGGCTGATGCGGCGAAGTCGAAGGCTGATGATGCCAAGAAGAGCGTGCAGTAAATTGCGACCCAGCAGCTCTGCTATGGTGGTGAGTGGACACATCGGAAGGCAGCGGTAATTGATTAGACTCAGCAGCGGATACACTAGAGTGACGCTTGGGAAGGTATGTAAGTAGCAGAATTCTTATTCTGTAGCATGCAACCTCTAACCTCTGGCAGAAGGAGATCATACATGTTGTGCCCTGCAACCTGCGCTTCGGTGGCAATGCCTCATTCACAGCTACCATGCATGCAGCGCTGCACGGCAACACCTGCGAGTGCTGGCAACGCGTCACGATGTGCACGATGGGTGGCAAGACTCGGGTGAAGGCGGACTCAAGTTCCCTCATGCACGAGTGATCTAACCTTGCCCGCCTGCACAACGCGGCTGCATGTCCGCGCAGCAACAATGCAGCAGGTCACGGTCTTCATACAGCATTTACGACACATCGGCATGCAGAAGTACTGGCGGGATTTTGAATCGTCGCATCAAAACGCGACATACCGACGAAATGGACATGAACTTCAATCTGCTTTTCGAGACTCGAGGACGGTATTGAGCATGCATACAGTCGGCTAACATGCCGACCCCACGACTGGACTAGAGGGCGTCAGCCGGCATGCGAACAGTGTTTCGATGGCATTGCTAGCCTAGGTGCGGCGGTCCTTGCGAAGAAACGAGTGTTGGGACGCAACGGAGCGAGCTGCAGCCTGATACGCGTCTGTGCATCCAGGGCACGTGCCGGCGGCTGCCTGA
>JAABUX010008818.1_pt1 | contig 11555 bp, 8 predicted proteins | sample 5561851 | NCBI WGS metagenome assembly JAABUX01 (sample SAMN10711883, study PRJNA513361) | rock metagenome | isolation source: Antarctica rocks | place: Antarctica: Victoria Land, Richard Nunatak red sandstone | collected 2016-01-03 | reverse complement strand
ACGCGCTTCGCCGCGCTTGCCGCCGCCGTCGCCCTCAACCACCGCCTCGGCCGCCCCACCCGCTCCCTCGCCTGCTACACCGCCTGAACCCGTGGCACTACTCATCTAGGGCGGTTCGTTGCGGCGCGTCGCACCGGCCGCGCGAATCCACAAGCGCGCTCCGGCCGGCACACAGCCGGATCGGGACGATCGCAATGTCGCCGAAGCACTCGCCGGTCGCGTCTCGGCCCGGACACGAAAGCGATAGTGAGGCCGCGTCCTCAGAGCGCTCAGCACCGTCGACTTCCCAGGGCGATCGGATTCACGCAGCGGCGGCCGTCGATCATTTCTTGCCGGGGCAGATGAGGCCCACCTGCTCCCTCAGAGGGTGGAGTTATCGCGCCACCGCTTGACGAAGTTCGCTTGGGCGGTGCCCCCGTCCAGATCCAGTCGTTCAAAGAGCGCGTCGACCTTGGCATCCGACAGGCCGCAGGGCTCTCCGTTCTCGACTCTTTAGATGGTTATCTGCTCCACCCCGAGTTCTGCCGCTAGATCCCACTGCGTGATGCGGCGACGGTTGCGCTGAATTGCGAGCAGAACGCCGATCTGGTAGGCGACTCCTTCCAGCGACTCACGCGCGCGTCTCAGCGCCGTTACCTTTCGGGGGAGTCTCGGGCCCTCGGCCACCTTTGTAGCGTACTGGCTTCGAGCGATGAGTGGCACTCCGGGAAGACTCCGAGGACCCACCAGCTCGGATGCCGCTGGCACTTGGGTATCTGAGCACCGCCTGGGATTGGGGACGGCCCCGCATCTTCGGCAGACACGGTTCACGCCAGTTCGGTTACGCCGATGCGACCGCTTGCCCTTTCGTTAGGGCATCGCTCCGGCTGGCCGCGTCCTCGTCAAGTGTGGGCTGTCGTCCCCGTGCGGCGGCTGTCACGCGCTGCTCGGCGACGTCGATGTACGAGTCGCTGATGTCGTAGCCCAGGCATCGCCGGCCGAGCTCCACAGCGGCGACTGCTGTGGTGCCGGAACCGACGAAGGGATCGAGGATGAGGTCGCCTTGCTTGCTGGTGAGTGCGATGCACCTGCCGGCGAGCGCGAGAGGAAACTCCGCTCCGTGGCCGTTCTTGCCGGTTGAAGTGGGCAGGCACCAGACATCTGTGATCCTCTCGGCCGATTCGAACAGCATGTTCGGGCCGCCGAGTCGTGACTTCAGGCTCTGCCAGCTCGCCTTATCGAAGAATGGGGTTCTGTTGATCGACAGGTGCAGCAGATATTCAGCTTGACGAGAGACCCGATTCTTCGCTGATTCCGGCGTTGAGGAGTGCTTGCGCCAGGTGATGAAGCTCTTGAGCTTGTAGCCGACGCGAGATGCGCGCTCGGCAATTCGAGGTGGGATCGAGCTCAGTTCGGTGTCGTCGAGGTACATGTGACCGGCGCTGTGTCGGCAGGCGCTGTGATCGGTCCATCCCTTCCGGCTCCCCGAGATTTCTTTCATGGCGTCGAGGCGTTCGCGGGCGTTGCCGCGGATGGGCGTGCGGGTGTTGTAGGTGTCCATGATGTTCCACCACACCGAACCCGTCTTCGTGATCGCGGGCTTGAGCAGCACGAGCAGCTCGACCGTGTGGCGAATGAACCCCTCCGGGGTCTGCTCAAAGCCGTACGGGCAGCTCTCACCGTCGGCCCACCGGATGTTCCGCTCGTTTTCGTACACGCGCATGCCCCAGTACGGCGACGACGTCGTGACGCATTGCACCGACCCGGGGTCGAGCCTCGGGAGCAGATCACGCGCGTTGCCGACGACGAGCTCGACGTCGCCGATCGTCCGCGAGGAGCGCTGCAGCGCGGGAATCTCGCTTGGCGGCGCCGCTGAATCTTCGAGCAGATACTTCGGGATCCTGCTGCGAGGGATGAACGTCTCCTGGAACCCGTCGACATCGAGCAGCTCCAGCACCTCGGCCAAGGTGAAGCTCTTCGGACGGGTGCCGGGCCGATCCAACGCGCGAGCGATGAACGCTCGGCTCATCCCGACGACCGCGGCGACGAGCTCTGCGTCGAATTCGCGCTGCAGGTCCTTCTTGCTGAGGTTTCCCCGCTTGAGCTTGTCGACCGGTGATCTAGGTGTAATGTCGCCAATCACAGCGACGGCCGCCACGTCATCGCCGCAACGATACTCATGGCCGCGGCCGGTCGACGTAGCAGGCGCCAGGTGCCCGCTACGTCTCAGAATCCGGGTTACGTCGTTGGCGAATCCTCGTCGGTCTGGAACGTCGCCAGCAGCCAATCCCGGATGTGATCCCACTCCGGATCGACTTTGAGCTTCGCCGCGTGGCGCTCCTGTTGCATCGTGGCGATCCCGGAAATCAGGTCGTCAGCTCGTGCGAAGACGGCTTTGCGGCCGGCGCTGTGACCGCTGCGGGCTCGCTCGGTCGGAACGTAGTCCTCGAGCAGCTTGATCTTGTAGTTCGACAGGCCGCCGGCCTCGATCAGTGATCGGAGCATCACCTTGTGATCGGCTGTGACCTGGATGTTGGCTTCGGCGCCTGGGCGAAATGCGAGCTTGCGGACCTCGAACTGCGGCGAGTACACGGGGGGCATCGAGCGTCGCCACGTAGCGGTGAGCGCTAGGTCAGCCGCCGTCTCGTCCCATGGCCGGCGCGTGATCGCAGCGACCGCTTGGTGCACGGCTCGCACGATCTCGGGACTCAGCCGGACGAGGTTCGTCTGCACGGCAATCATCACGCGGTTCAGAGGGGTGTCGCGGCGGCGTGCCGCTGCTCCCTCACGGTCTGACCCGTACTTCACGTACTCGACCTTGAGCTCGAGGATCGCGGCCGCCTTGATCCTGGCGCGGCCGTCGATGACGCCATCGTCGTCCTGGACGACGATGCAGAATTGCTTCAGGAAGCCGTGCTCGCGCATCGAACCGAGCAGGGCCTGGAATTGCGGGCCGTCCGGTTCGTCCGCGGAGCTGGGGATCCGTGGTCGGACGTCGAACCCGGCAGCGCGCAGGCGGGCGTTGTCGCCGTCGAGTCGTTCCCGCGCCAGTTCCAGGCCGGGTGTGTAGTCGCGAATCTCTCCGTCGGGGTAGCGGACGGAGGGGATCTTGCCGGTGAGGGCAACGATGGCGTCTCCGCCTAGTGATCCGATGGAGACCAACCCGGCCTCGGCGCAGGCGATCAACTTGTCGTGCAGGTAGGCCTGGGGCTCGCGGGCCAGGTGCAGCTCACGTGGCACGAGCACGCGCAGGCGACCGATCACGCGGTCGAACAGCTCGCTCTCGGTGAGCGCCAGCGGACCGTCCACTCCCCTGCTCTCGTGCAGGGCGTCGAAGATCGCCAGTCGTGATGGGTTGTCCATGGGGAGCTCGGCGGTCGACTCGGCTGTGACGGCCATGTTCATCGCACCTCGGCCAGGTCGGGCGCCGCTTCGGGATCTGTTGCGTGGCCTTCGGCGATCCGCCATTCGTTGCTGGCTCGTGTGAGCGCGCCGTCGAGTCGATCGCGGAGAAGGGTCATCCGGTCGAAGATCTCGCCACGCTTCTCAGGGGCAACATCGAGCAGGTCCGACACCTGGAAACGCAACAGGCCCCCGATGTGGAGAGCCGAGCCCGTGCCCTTGCGCTTGGTGCTCTTGAACCCGGCCGCGATCCTCTTGATGTCGTCGCTCCGTACAGCCCGTGCGCGCGCCACGACGTCGCATGCTTCCGTCTCAGAAGGAGCGGTGTTGGCCTCGGTGATGATCGCCTTGAGCTGGTTCGCCGGCACGCGGGCGTCGATCGCGAGGTCCGTAACCGCCACGAACACCGCGCTGAGCTTGGCGACGTGCAGGGCAGCGCGGACACTGTCCGAGAGGACGCTGATTCGTTGACCCGGGATGCTCTCGCGTGCCGCACGCATTTCGAAGTGCTTGGCGGCAACCCACCGCGACAACGTCGAGGCCTTGACGCCGGTCATGCGCGAATAGGCCTTGGCGTCCAGCGTCTGCCCGTCTTCGACCGCGCTCGTGACGAATCCGTGGAGCTCCTCCTGGGTCATCGATAGGCCGTGCGACTGGTTGAGCTCGACAGAGAGGGATCGGGCCTGGAGAGCGGAGAGGTCTGCACAGACGTAAGCCGGGATGGTGTCCTTGCGGTTGCGCTGCGCCGCCATCCAGCGAGTGTTCCCGTCGACGATCTCGTATCGGTCGTTGACGACGATCGCCGGGAAGGTCGCCCCACCCTTCATCTGCTCGGCGTAGCGTTCGACCATCTCCTTCGGCGCCCGGTGCTTGCTGAGGCGCACCTGGTTGCCCTCCACATCACGGATCTGATCGATGCGGAGGTTGGGCTCGAAGATGTATCTGACATGGCGGGCTGAGAGCTTGCTCTCAGTCTGGGTTGACGCGGACGGATGCATGGTGCGTCCGCCGTCGGAAATTCCGGGCGACATCAGACTGACCTCAGCTCGCCAGGACCGCGGAGGCGGTCTCCGGGTCGTTGTCCATCTGCTCGCCGGTCACGTCGTCGGCCGGCTCGGTCGGAGGCGTCAGGTCCCACTCACGCTCGGCGCGCTCGACGACCTGGTCCAGCCGGTCGCGCAGCAGCTTCATGCGGTGGTAGGTGTCGTACCGCTTCTCCGGGGCCACGTCGAGCAGGTCATCGACGTCGAAGCGGACCAGTCCACCGATGTGCTGGGCCGAGCCCTTCGAGCGATGATCGTCCTTCGGGCTGAACCCTGAAGCGACGGCGCGGATCTCGTCGGCCCTGATCTCGCGCTCAGCCTGCACGATCTCCAGGGCATCGGACTCGGATGATGCCGCGTTGGTCTGCGCGACCAGCTTTTTCACGTCCACGACCTTGATCCGGGCCTCCGCTGCGAGCCGCGTCAGGGCACCGAACACGGCGGCCAGGCGCGTCGCCTGCAGCGCAGCCCGCGTGCTAGCCGGAAGCACGTTGATGTGGCGCTCCTCGATTCCCTCACGTTCAGCGCGGGCCTTGAACTGCGTCTCGGCGACCCAGCGCGCGATCTTGGTGTCCCGGACGCCGGTCATGCGCGACAGCGTTCGCAGATCCGCGTGCTGACCCTCGAGGACGGCACCGTCGACGAACCCGCGGATTTCCTCTTCGGTCATCGCCAGCCCGTTGCTCTGGTTCAGCTCCACCGACAGCGAGCGTGCCTCGAGCGGGGTCAGGCCGTGGCAGATGTATGCGGGGGTCGTTTCGTCCCCGTTCTTGATGCGGGCTTCGAGCCGCGTGTTGCCATCGATGCGCTCAAGCCGATCGTTCAACACGATCGCCGGAAACGTCGCGCCGTGCTTCATCGCGACGGCGTACTTCGCCACCTGGTCCTTCGGAGCACGGTGCTCCGTGAGACGGACCTGGTTGCCCTCGGAGTAGCGGATTTCAGAAATTTGGACGTTGGCCTCGAAGTCGAAGTCGATGCTCCGAGCCTTGAGCATCTGCTCGACCTGCTGGGAGACGGCGGGATGAGCCGTCCTTGAGTTTCGCTGCGCCATCTGGTGCCACCCTTTCATTGAGTTGCCGGAATCCTAGCGGATTACGAGCACGGCATGCAAACAAATTTTCTCTCGCCTCTCGTAGCTTTGAGCCGAGATCGTGCCAAAACGGCGATATTTGCAGGAGATTGAGCTCACGATCTGGGTTAGTTCCGTTTCGACAAGACAGGCAGGCGCGCTGAACCGAATACAGAACTAAGGTATCGTCCAAATTCTGATGATCTTGTGATTCACTAGTAAAGGCACTACAGTGGCGGAAGACCGCCGTTTATCCCGGTCGGCGAGACCCGAGCCGCGCCGACGACGGCAACGCGACGCACAGCGCACGGAACCGACAATGATCGATAACCGCCACAACCCAAGACGCACTGGCCAGGCACGCCATGTCGATGACGCCGTCCTGGCCCGCGCTGTCCCGCGGACGGCACGGGCGGCTCATCTCCGCGCGCGGCGGTCTCGATCGACGCGCCGACAGCCGAGTCTCGGCGTGGGCGTGCGGTGATCGCAGTGGGGGACGTCTTGGCGCTGGACGATGCCGACACTGGCGCGTCGAGCAAGAACGTCACGCGTCCGTGCATGGTCGTGGCGATCAGCGCCACGATCGTGATCATCGCGCCGCGATCGGTCTCCGTCAACGGGCGTGTGCCGACGCCGGCGAGCGCGTCGCCAGCATTCAATAAGCCTGGCAGCTTTAGCCGTTGGCGCTGCCGAGTCGGGCGAACAGCCGCTGACGCGGCAACGAACCACGGCCAGCTCGCTGAACCGTACCGTGCCCAAGTGCTTGCCCTGTCTGCCCGGAGACCGAGATGATCGAAGCTGAATACCAATCCGCGCGCGCCGCGGTCTTGGCGGGCGCTGATCCCCCTGCGGAGCTGCTGGAGGACTGTCGCCGATCGGTCAGGCTGCTGATCCGCACCGCTGGGCTGCCGGCCCACTACTCGCCGGTTGGGGTTTGGAGCGCCGAGGCCGTCAACGAAGCGTTCGCTGGCTGGGTGGCGCAACGCCTGGTCGAGCGGGGTCAGTTGCTGGCGATGCTTCAGCGCGCGCCCGCGCTGAGCGTGTTCCGCCGGATGTGCGAGACGTCGGTTCGCCAACACCTGGTCGACGGACTCAAGCGGTCGCAGTCGGCAAACGTTTATGACCGCGTCGCCGACCTGCTGGTTGACGGCGAGCAGTTCAGCTACGCCGGCTCGGGCAGCGGGCGGCTGTGGCACGTGGCGGGCGGACCCCGCGACCCGTTTGAGGGTGATGACCGGCAGCTCTTGGCCGTCGCGTGGTCGCTGGGCGAGTTTGAGGTGATTCGCTACAACATCGCGGCGCGCAAGCTGTCGCCACTGCTGGAGGCCGACGAGCTCCTACGGTTCGTCAGCGGCTTGCTCCACGCGCGGACGATGACCACCGCGACGATCATGCTCGCGATACGGCTGCGGTTCGCGATCGAGGATCCCACCCCAGATGAGGAGCTCGACACCGCGACGCAGACCGCGTCGGGAGGCAACCCTGAGGAGGAGGCGATCATCGGGGAGCTGGTCACCGCGACCCTGGCGGAGTTGACCAGCCGCCAGGCTCAGGTACTCATCGGCATTCACAACGAGGTTCCGGGACGCGAGCTCGCACTGCAGCTTGGCTGCTCGACTGGCACCGTCTCGTTCGAGCGCGGCCGGATCGCGGTGATCCTGGCTCGCCTCGGAACCGATGCGCCGCGGGTACTGAACCGTGTGCTCGATGCTCTGTTCATAGAGACCGGATGAGCTGTCCTTCCTTCACGGAGCTATGCGCCACCGACGCGACTGACGCGTTGCGCGACCACCTGTCCACCTGCCCTAGATGTCGAGCCATCGTGGCTCGTGTTCAGCGATCCGAGCTGGGCGTCGAGCGCGACGCGGCACCCGTGACCAGGATGGCGGGGCCGGCACCGGCGCCGGGGGGCGTGTGGACGCTCTGGTCCCCGATGATCGATGAGTACGTCGTTGCCGCGGTTCTCGACTGTGACGCGACCGAGATGCTGATCGTGCCGCTGGTGACCGAGACGCGGTGGGCGTCGGGGACCGACGTCGCACTTTCGCTGGACGTGCTGGGCTACGAGGCGCTGGCGCCGGTCTGGGCTGGTGATCACGTCTTGGTGGAACAGGCGGTGGAGGCGGTAGGCGTGTTGTCCGAGCCGCGTCTGGACGAGCTGACGGCCGGGTACGACGCCTTCTTTGCCGGAGAGCCGGTCGCCGATCCAGCCGGCCCGCCGGTGTTAACCAACGAGGATCCGCGTATTGGGGCACAAGCGGCGCTGGCGGACGCTCTGCGTCCCTTGTACTCGCCGTGGTCCCAACTGCAGGTCGCCGACGAGCTCGGGCCAGTCCTGGCCCACCGCCGAGGCGATGTCGGCACCGACGTCGAGACGTGGAGCATGCAGCTCGGGCTGGAGTCGAGCGTTTGGGCGTCGTTTGAGAGCGCGGCCGCCGATCCCTACACCGTGATCCCCGTCGCCGCGATGGGTGAGGCGGTCCGTGGATTGGCATTGGTGGAGAGCCGTCGCGTGCTCGAGCTCGCCCATGCCTCGGTACTCGCCCACTATGTCGGCGAGAGTCTGACCGGGGGACGGGCGCATGCCCGCCGGCGCCGAGGAGTTGTCCCGCGTCCCCGCCGGGATCCCGCGGCCGCCGCTGCCGCCGCCGACCAGTACGCCGGCGCGCTCGCGCGGGAGCTGGGGCTATAACGGTCATGATCTGTCGCGACTGCGGTGAGCGCGTCAAGGTCCGCAGCTTTGAGGCGTGCTGTACCGAATGTGGATCCGAGGAGTTGGAACCCGAGGACGCCTACGATCCGATCGAACGCGAGCTGCAGTGTCAGTTCTGCGGCTACCAGCTCGACACCACTACTGGCCCGGACAAGGACTGGACCGGTGACGACGCGATCGAGGGGACGCCGACCTCGGTCGACGATCCCTGCCCGGTCTGCGACCGCGCCTTGGTGCCTCGCAGCGAGGCCCGCAGCGTGCGCGACCTGCCCGAGTACAAGCTCGCGCGAGAAGCCGCTCGCAAGCTCCACCGCGACCACAAGATTTCTGGGCCGCCGTTCGCGCTCGCGCGTCTCGCCTCCGATCTGGGCTTGGAGATCGCCGTCGGAAATTACGACCATGACGGGCTGCTGGTCGGCACACGCATCGAGCTCCCTACTGGCGCGTCCGAGAACGTGACGCGGTTCGCGTTGGCTCATGAGATCGGCCACTACGTCCTGCGTCACGTCGGGGAACGGGCCAAGGTCGAGCCCGAAGCCAACGTCTTCGCGTCCGAGCTGCTAGTGCCCGGCGAGCTGCTCACCGCGGCGATCACCCGAACCCCGTCGGTGCGCGCGTTGCGCGCCCGGTTCGGCGTCAGCCGCCAGGCGATGGTGTACGCGCTGATGACCGCCAAGGCCATCGGGCGCGTGCAGCCGTGACCGAGCACTGAACGCCTGGGGCGATCCGGCGTTCTGGGTGGGTGATGGCAATGACCAAACACCCAGTTCGACCCAGGAGCCACTGATGCTCGACACGACGTCTGACCTGATCAGCCGGCTGCTCACCGACACGGTGACCGAGCTGGACATTCCGCTGCCCCTTCGCCGGGCCGCCACTCGCGAGTACGAGCGCGTCGGCACCTGGCTGGCGGCCCACGCCGACGGTGACGCCGGCTGGATCGTTCATCCCCAGGGGTCCTTTCTGCTCAACACCGTGGTCCTGCCCCACGCCAGCGATGAGTACGACGTCGACACCGTCTGCCGTCGCGAGATCACCAAGGAGTCCACCACGCAGGCCAGGCTCAAGCACGAGGTCGGCGGTGTGCTCGCCAGGTACGTGACCGCGCACCAGGAGCTCGACGACGGTCCGCTAGGCCGCAGAGAACGCAATCGCTGCTGGACGCTTCACTACGACGCGACGTTGCGCTTTCACCTCGACGTGCTGCCCGGAATCCCGAACCCCGACATGCCGCCGAACGGGATCCTGATTACCGACCGCAAGCTCCGCGAGTGGCAGCGATCCAACCCGCTCGCCTACGCCGCGTGGTTCAAGCACCAGGCCGAGACCGAGTTCGTCGCCAAGCGCCTGCGGCTGGCCGAGGCGGCTCATACGGCCCCTCAGGCGATTCCGGACTGGGAGGTCAAGACGACCCTCCACCGCGTCGTCCAAGTCATCAAGGCCCACCGCAACGAGCATTTCGCCAACGACCTTGACTCGCGCCCCGCCTCCATCCTGGTCACGACCCTCGCCGCGCACGCGTACCGGGGCGAGCAGGACCTCTACCAGGCCGTCCTGCAAGCGGTCGATCTGATGCCCGACTACGTTCAGGACAGCCGCGAAGGGCTGCTGGTCTCCAACCCCGTCGAGCCGCGCGAGAACTTCGCCGACCGTTGGCGCCACCATCCCGACCTCGCCGATCGGTTCTTCGGCTGGCTCGACAAACTCGGTGAGGATCTTCGCGACGCGGAATCGCGACGCGGGCTTGAGCGCGTGGCTGCCCGACTCTCCGAGAGCTTCGGCGAGCAGCCGATCGAGAAGGCCGTCGACCGCCTGGGCGACACCTACCGCCGCACGCGCGAGACCGGCGCGCTGACATTTTCCTCTACTTCCGGTCTGCTGTCGACCACCGGTGCGATCCCGGTCGCGAACCACGACTTCTACGGTGATGTCGGCTGATCGTAGAAAGCTCGCTCAGCAGCGTTTCGCGCTCGCGCGCCTGCCGGTTACCACCAGCATCACGGTGACCAGCAGCCGCCTGCGCTGGACCGGCGATCTACAACCCACGCCACTCAGCACGACGTATTCCGTTCGGATCGACTACGCGGTGCACCGCCCGGCTCCGAAGGTACTCGTCCTCGGACCCACTCTACGCGCCGTAGACGTGCGGGATCTCCCACACGTCTACGCCCAAGACCGGTTGTGCCTCTGCTACCCGTGGCAATGGGATGACCGCAGACTGATCGCCCGAACCATCGTCCCATGGGCGTCGGAATGGCTGCTGCATTTCGAGATATGGAAGTTCACCGGACGCTGGCACGGCGGTGGGCACGAACCTGCCGTCGCTTCGCGAGCGGGGGCGGCGTCCTGATGGCTGCGCAGCGAGGCTCGATCAGCAACGACGAGACCCTGCGCCTGTGGGTGATCGCCGCCGGACGCTGCGAGTACTGCAACACCTACCTGCTCGAGGACGAGTTCTCGGCCTACACGCTGAACCTCAGCGAGCGCGCGCACATCGTCGGCGCCCCCACGGCGGCGCGATCTCCACGCGGCGACGCGGCCCTCCCGCTATCCGAGCGCGAACACGCCGCCAACCTGATGCTGTTATGCCGCGCGCACCATCGGCTCATCGATCGGCTCGTCGCCGAGCACACGGTCGACGGCCTGCGGCGGATGAAGCGCGAGCACGAGGATCGCATCCGGCTGCTCACCGGCCTCACCGATGACGTCGAGACCGTCGTGGTGCGGGTGATTGGCGGTATCCGCGGCGCGCCGGTCGAGATCCCCGCGGACACCGTGCTTACCGCCGTACGCGGCGACGGCCGGTTCCCGCGCTACCGCCTCGCCATGGCCGGCGAAGACGTCGAGATCGACCTTCGCGGCCTCGCCGATGAAGACGACGCCGGGTACTGGACCGCCGGCGCGCGCATCATCGAACAGAAGGTCTCCCGGATCCTCGACACCCAGCAATCCATTTACCACATCTCCGTGTTCGCGCTCGCGCGGATCCCACTGTTGGTAGCGCTCGGCTTCCACCTCGACGACAAGATCCCCACAACGATTTACCAGCGCCGCCGCGACGGCGCCGGCGATCAAGGCTGGGGCTTTGATCCCCGCGCCGAGCCGGTGACCTTCCGAACCGAGCAGATCTCAAATTGCGAACCCAGCCGGGAGCGGGTCGCCCTCGCCGTGTCCCTCACCGCGCCCATCGGCCACGACGTCGTCGCCGCCACACCCAACGCCTCGGTGTACGAAATCACCCCCTTCGCGACCGCGCCCTCCCGCGACGTCATGACCGCCAAGGCGTCACTTGACGCGTTCGCTGACACGTACCACCAATTTCTTGGCATCGTCGAGCGCGACCACC
>JAABUX010008817.1_pt1 | contig 11556 bp, 11 predicted proteins | sample 5561851 | NCBI WGS metagenome assembly JAABUX01 (sample SAMN10711883, study PRJNA513361) | rock metagenome | isolation source: Antarctica rocks | place: Antarctica: Victoria Land, Richard Nunatak red sandstone | collected 2016-01-03 | reverse complement strand
AACTGCTCGACGTGGCGCGCCTGCGGGCTGGCCAGCCGCTCGCGCTCGACCTCCATCCCGGCGACCTCATAGAACTCACCCGCCGCATCGCCGGCGAATACACGGATATGGGCAAGCGGCATCGTATCCTCGTCGAAACAGCCACCGCCGCCATCGTGGGCGAATTTGACCTGTTCCGGCTGGAGCGCGTCCTCGACAACCTCATCTCCAACGCCATCAAGTACAGCCCCAGCAGCGGGGATATCACGCTGCGGCTGCGCGAAGAACGCGCGGAACGCGACGACGCACCCGGCACGGCGATTCTGGAAGTAGAGGACGACGGTCTCGGCGTCCCCGCCGCCGACCTGCCGCACATCTTCGAGCGCTTCCACCGCGCCGGCAACGTCGGCGGCGCCGCCGGTACCGGCCTGGGGCTGGCCGGCGCCCGCCAGATCGTCGAACAGCACGGCGGCACGATCACCGTCGACAGCCGGGAGGGGGTCGGAACCAAAGTCACTGTCCGGCTGCCGCTGTATATTGGGCAAGGCAGACAAGCACAGGGGGAAAGATAATGGCGGAAATTCAGCACGCCTACGAGCACCTTGTCGCGCGACCACACCCGTGGCGCAAGCAGTTGTACCTACAGGGGCGCAACATGACTGTGGGGCAACTTGTAGCAACGATGCGGGCTAACAAGCTTTCCATCGAGGAAGCGGCGGAAGACTTCAGCCTACCCATAGCGCAGGTCGAGGAAGCCCTCGCATACTACGAGGCGCACAGCGACTTAGTAAACGCGGAACTGCACGAAGAGAAGCGTTACTTACGGGCGCAAGGATACGCTGTTGAGCCTCCGTCTATACCTCGATGACTGCATGTTTAGCTGGCGGCTACGCGACGTCCTACGCCAGCGTGGTCACGAAGTGACAACTCCCCTCGACGCCAATCTTCTCGGCGCCGATGATCCGCGACACTTCGCGTATGCGCGGCAACACGGGCTGACCCTCATAACCGCCAACCCCGCGGACTTCAAGAGACTGCACGATCACGATCCACAGCACGCTGGCATATTCGCAGTCTATCAGGACAATGACCCGCGCGACATGTCCTACGAGGAGATCGCACGGGCCATCCAAAACCTTATCGACACCGAGGTGACTATCGCGGGCGAGTTCCACAGTTTGAACGTTTGGCGATACTGACGGCTAGCGCGCCTGGGCAATCTCGTTGACGGCGGCGGGGTTCTCCAGGCTGGAGAGGTCGCCCAGCGGTTTATCCAGATACCGCGCACGGATGACGCGGCGCAGGATCTTGCCGTTGCGCGTCTTAGGCAGATCGCGCACGAAATGTACCCGCTCCGGCTTGAGCGCCTTGCCCAAGGCTTGTGTGATCGCCGCCACCACGCTGGCGCGCAGGTCCTCGCTCTCCGCGATGCCCACGCCTACCACCGCGAAGACGACCACCACCTCGCCCTTGAGTTCGTGTGGGACGCCCACGGCGGCGGCGGCCACGACGGAGGGGTGCGCCAGCGCGGCTGACTCGACCTCGGCCGGCCCCACACGCTTGCCCGCGACCTTGATAGTGTCGTCAGAGCGCCCACGGATGTACCAGAAGCCGTCGGCGTCGATCTCGGCCCAATCGCCGTGCACCCACGTATCGGGCAGGCGCGACCAGTAGGTCTCCAGGTAGCGCTCCGGGTCACGCCAGAATCCGCGCGTCATGCCCGGCCACGGCCCCCTGATCACCAACTCGCCGACCTGCCCGCGCGCCGGGGCGCCCGTGTCGTCGACGACATCGGCGTCCATGCCGGGGACGGGGCCGGCGAAGCAGGCCAGCTTGAGCGGAGTGATGGTGGTACAGCCGACGATACCGCCGGAGATCTCGGTGCCGCCAGAGTAGTTGATGATCGGACAACGGGCGCCCCCGACCGTATCGAAGAACCAGCGCCACGATTCGGGGTCCCAGGTCTCGCCCGAGGAGCCGAGCACGCGCAGCGACGAGAGGTCATGCGCGCGCACCGGATCGTCGCCGTGCGCCTTGAGGGAGCGCACCGCCGTGGGCGCGATGCCCAGCACACTGATCTTGTGCCGCTCCACCAGCGCCCACATGCGGCCGGGATCGGGGTAGTCAGGCGTGCCGTCGTAGAGCACGAGCGTGGCGCCAAGCATCAGCGTACCGCCGATGGCCCACGGTCCCATCATCCAGCCAATGTCGGTGAACCAGTGCAGCACGTCATCCGATTGCACGTCAAAACAGTGCGCCAGGTCCTGCGCGCCTTTGATCGGAAAGCCGCCGTGCACATGCACGGCCCCCTTGGGGCGGCCCGTCGTGCCGGAGGTATAGATGAGCATGTAGGGGTCTTCGGGGTCGGTGCGCTCCGTCGCGAAGGCGGGCGCGGACGTTTCCGCGAGTTCATGCCACCACAGGTCGCGCCCCGGCGTCCACGGCGCGTCCAGACCGGTACGGCGCACGACCACGACATGACGCACTGACGGCGCCTCTGCCACCGCCTCATCGGCGACACGCTTCATATCGACGGGTTTACCGCGCCGGTAGGCGCCGTCGGCGGTGATCAGCACCGACGCGTCGCAATCGGTCAGGCGCGCGGCCACGGAGGGAGCGCCGTAGCCCGAGAAGACGGGCACGAACACGGCGCCGAGCTTGGCGATAGCCAATTGAGCCACGACCGTTTCAGACAGCATCGGCAGGTAGACGGCGACGCGGTCGCCTTTGCCGACGCCGCGGTCGCGCAGGGCGTTGGCGATGCGGTTACATTGCTCTTGTAGCGCGGCATAGGTGAGCGTGCGCGTCGCGCCCTCTTCACCCTCCCACACCACGGCCGCCTTATCCTTGCTAGGGCCATCGACCCACTTGTCAACGGCGTCATGGGCGTAATTGTAGAGGCCGCCCGCGAACCAGCGCGCCCAGGGCAGACCGCGCGAGAGGTCGAGCGTGCGCGTGTACGGCTGATAGAACTGGAGGTCGAGATCGCGCACTGCGGCGTCCCAGAAGCGCGCGGGGTCCGCGTTGGCCCAGGCCAGCAGCGCCCTGTACGAGTCGACGCCGGCGTCGCGCATGAAGCGGCGCAGACGGCTGCGCTCGATATAGTCCGGGGTAGGGCGCCACACGATATCGGCGGCTTGATCGTTCAAGGGAGGGATAGACGAAGGCATGGGCAGTACATATCTCCTGCGTTAAGCGTCATTGCTATGCCCCTATGCTACCCCATTCACGCGCTCAACGGCGAGGAGTCTAATTCGATCAGCTTATAGAATAACTTCTATAAGTGTGGTACGATGAGAGCAACAAGGGAGGCGCACATGGCTATCGCGGATCGTTTTCAATCAGAGTCCCGTCCGAAGAACATTAGACAGGAGATGGGCTTATCTCGCGAGAAGATGGGCTACATCATGTCCGTGAGCGCGAAGACCATCGAGAACTGGGAGCGCCAGGACCAGTTACCGGCCGATGAAGAGAAGCGCAATCGACTAGCGGCTATCGGCGAGTTGGTCGACCTGGGTCTGCTTGTCTATGGGGCGAAGGGACTCCCGGTCTTCCTACAGACACCACTACGCTCTTTGGGACACCATACCCCCCTACAAGAGATTATGGCAGGCCATGTCGAGCGGGTGGTCGAGGTCCTGGCGTCGGAATACGAGGGTCTCGGCTTCTAGATGGCGCTTCACAGCAGAATTGTCCCATGGTCAGGGACAGCGTATCGCCATCTACCTCAAACCGTGACAAAGCAAACCGATGTCCTCAATTTCTCCTACGCGGGGCGAGCATCGGACAATCGTTGGAATGTTAAGGGACAACCAACCCTGTATCTAGCCGGTGACATGGGTGTGGCCTTGGCGGAGTGGTCACGCCACTTCGTTGAGAACACCGATCCCGCGCTCGCCACGGTCCCCGTGAGGCGCACGGTCTGGCGCCTCACACTCGACATCCCGCGCGTGCTGGATATGCGGGATAGCGCCGTATGGACCGACCTTAGTTTGACAGATGCGCCCCACTGCTTCCTGGATCTAGCCGTCGCGCAGACCGTCGGCGGGTACGTGCGACGGATAACGGACGCCCAAGCGCTACTCGTGCCCTCGGTGGTTATGCTCGACAAGCCCCTTCGTTGGAGCCTCGTCCTGTTCCTCGATAAGCTACCGGACGATCCCCCGCAGTTCATCACAAGCGTCCGGCGTTCCGGTGCCTTACGAGCGCCAACTGGGGTGGCGAGCCTGTAACTGTTGCGCGTGTACCGCGCTTTCAACGGCATGTCCGCGCGCTCGCGGTGGGGTCGAGCCTCCAGTCGCCATTGAGGGCGAAGAAGCCGTGCCAGCGCAGCGTGAGCGTGCCGTGACAGCCAACATGGTAGTGGGCCATGTCGCGGTAGGCGATGGGGTAGCGCACGACGCCGGAACCCCAGTACGGCGCGCCGAGGGTGTACGCGACGATGTTGTCGCGGTCGAACAGGCTGTTGGTGTTGACAAGGCTCTGGATCACCAACGGCGGCCGGCCAAAGTAGGCGAAAGCGCCGCAGCCGAGGGCGAACACGGCACAGCCCACTATCAACAGCAAGAGACGGCGGCGCACCTGGGAGGCCGGCAGGTAGGCCAGCGGCGCCGACACGGCGCTCACCACCAGCGTCCCAGCCAGGCGATCGCCCAGCCGCTGGCGTCGTGGCGAGGTCAGCGCCGCGACGCTACCGACAAGGTAAAGAATGGGGTAGTACTCGACCACGCGTAGGACGTTGCGCACCACGACCATGCCGTGGGTCGGACGCAGGCCGGTCTCAGCATCGACCACGCGCAGACCCGCCACGAGCTTACCCCACGTCGCGCCGAAGAGCGCCTCCTGCACGGAGTACAGCACGACGACGATCAAAATCAGCCACGGTGGATCGAGGGTGTTGGCAGTCGCGACATAGGTGAAACCGGCGGCCGTGCGCAGCGCCGTGCCGCTCGTCACATGGGTAACGCCGAAGACGTCACCAAGCCAAATGGTGACGATGACCAGGATGATGAGGTCGAGCAGCGCCGCGCCGAAGCGGCGCACCTCGACGTGCACATCGAGCGGGTGAAGGGGGATGACTCGCCCCTCACGCCCCTCAGGCTGCCGCTCCCATGAGCTTTTCAGTGTTGTGCTCCATTTTAACCGTCTACTGGGAGCGCCAGCCGCTCCTCTCACTGTACTCCTACAGCGCCATATCGCGCCAATTATGTAGTAGTTGCATTGTAACGCGGGAGTCTATTTATGCGCTACTAGATAATTATTTAGGATAGAGAAATATATTTACAAATCGTAACTATTATGGTAGAGTTGTGGTGAACGGAAAGGACTGTCCATGCCGCGACACGACGAGAGCCTCGTCGAAGAGGCTTTGAGCGCCTATGAAACGGTTATTCAAGCTTTCCACGCGACGACGGAGTCGCACTGGCTGCACCTCGATCTCACTATCACACAGTTGAAAGGGTTGTTTGTCCTCGCGGACGAAGGCGCCCTCATCGTCGGACGTATGGCCGAACTCCTCGGCATCGGCAAGCCGGCGGCGAGCGTCCTCGTCGAGGGACTGGTCCAGCTTACCCTCGTCGAACGGGCTGAGGACCCGAGTGATCGCCGCCGCACGATCGTACGGCTGACCCCACAGGGAGAAGAGTTGGTGTCGCAACTCCAGCACGGCGAACGCCGCCTCGTGCGCGCGCTGTTAGGCCGCCTCGCTCACGACGACCTCGCGGCGCTGACTCAAGGGATGCGCGCCCTGGCCGCGACGGTCGCGGACGGCCTGCCGGACTGTCACGCGTCACTGGACGGGGCTGTCCCACGGCTGTCAACCTCCAAACCGCTACCATCGACGCGGACGCATAGTAAAACTCTTGATAGCTGATAGCTTCTACAAAACAAAGGATAACGACAACGTGACCTCTTTCATCCGCGTCATCGTCCGCCAGCGGGCGGCGGTGATCCTGTTCGCGCTCATCTTATTGGCGGCGGGTGGTTTCACCGCTACGCGCCTGCAGGAAGAGTTGCTGCCCAACGTCAGCTTCAATACCGTCACCGTGGTGACGGCCGACCCCGGCGCTTCCCCCAACACGGTGCTCAAAGACGTGACCAAGCCCATCGAGGTCGCCGTGGCCGGCGTGCCGGGCATCAACACGCTCGCCTCGACCTCGGCGCAGAACGCCTCGGTCGTGACCGTACAGTTCAACTACGGCACGGACATCAACCAGGCCGAGTCCAAGATCTCGACCGCCGTCGCGGGGCTGCCGTTCCCCACCGGCGTGCTGGCCCCCAAAGTCTCCACGGTCGACTTCAGCGCCTTCCCGATCCTGTACCTCGGCGTCAACAACACCAACGGCAAGGCCAGCTTGCAGGACACCTACACACTGGTCAATACCCAGGTCAAGCCGCAACTCGAGCAGATCAGCGGTGTGGCCGCGGCCGACGTGGGCGGCGGCGCCAACCCGCGCGTCACCGTCACGCTGAGCCCCACCTTGATGGCTAAGTACGGCGTGACGCCGGCGCAGGTCAACCAGGTCCTGCAGGCCAACAACGTCGGCATCCCCGGCGGCAACGTGACGAACAACGGCGTCACCGAGCCGGTGGTCACGAACGGCGCGCTCACCACGCTCACCGCGATCCGCGACCTGCCTATCACCGTGCTGGCGACAAGCGGCGCGGGCGGCGCGTCCGGCCAGGGCGGCTCCGGGAGCTACACGGGCGGCCAATCTGGCGCCTCCAGTACCACGCGGAGCGGACAAACGGGCAGTACGAGCGCCGCTGGCCGCGCCGGGGCTGGAGCGACCGTCCAGCCGCGCGTAGTCTACCTACGCGACGTGGCCACGGTCAGCGAGGGCGCGGGCGACGTCAACGTGCTGGGCAATACGCCGGGCCAGATCGCCGGCATCGTGCGCTTTAATGGCAAGCCCGCCATCTCCATCACTATCCGCAAGAACAGCGACGCCAACATCGTCAAGGTCGCCGACGCGGTGCAGGCCAAAGTGCACGACCTGGAGAAGCAATACCCGCAACTCCAGATCAGCACCCTCTATGACAGCTCGACAGGCATCGTCGACTCGGTCAACGGCCTCGTGCGCGACGGGCTTTTCGGCGCCCTCTTCGCCATCCTGGTCATCTTCCTGTTCCTGCGTACCGTGCGCACCACGCTGGTCACGGCGGTCAGCATTCCGCTCTCCATCTTCACCGCGCTGCTCATCCTGGGCTGGCAGGGCATCACACTCAACATCATGACCATCAGCGCCGTCGCTGTGGCTATCGGCCGCGTGGTCGACGACGCCATCGTGGTGCTGGAGAACATCTACCGGCACGTCCAGGAGGGCGAGGAGCGCTTCGAAGCCGTCGTCAACGGCACGCGCGAGGTGGGCCGCGCCATCATCGGCTCGACGGTCACCACCATCGCCGTGTTCCTGCCGATCGGCTTTGTCGGCGGGATCATCGGCCAGTTCTTCCAGCCCTTCGCCTTCACCGTCGCCTTCGCGCTGGCCGCTTCGCTGCTGGTGGCCCTCACCGTCATCCCCGCGCTGGGCAGCCTGTTCATCACGCGCAAAGTCCGCGTGGAGCGCGAGACGGTCATCCAGCGCGTCTACACACCGGTCCTGACCTGGGCATTAGCCCACCGCGCCATCACCGTCGGCGTGGCGCTCGTGCTCTTCGTGGGCAGCCTGGGCCTGGCCGTCCGCATCCCCAAGGGCTTCCTGCCGCCGAGCAACGCCAACCTGGCCCAGGTATCGGTCGCGTTACCCGCCGGGGCCTCGCTGGGGCGCACCACCGCCGTCGTGGCGCGCGTCGAGCAAAACGTGCTCACCAAGGCCAAGCAGCCGGGCCTCAAGGAATATGAGAGCATCATCGGCTACGACAGCGCCGGCGCGCAGCGCGCCGGGACCGGCAGCGCCGACAATGCCGCGACGATGCTGGTGGTCTACAACAGCAACGTCGACATGACGCAAGCGATCAAGCGCCTGAGCAATAGCCTCGCGCCCTATAATACGGGCGGCGTGTCGATCAAGGGCGCGGCGGTGCAGAACGGCCCGCCCACCAACGTCGACGTACAGGTGACGGGCGCCAATCAGGCCGAGGTCACCACCGCTACTCAGCAGGTACTCACCAGCCTGGCGCGGGTCAAGGGCCTGACCGACCTGCAGTCCAACCTACAGGCGCGCCAGCCGCAGCTACAGATCACGGTCAACGCGCGCAATGCCTTCCTGCACGGCCTCACGCCGGCCACGGCCGCCCTCGCCATCCGCGGCGCGCTGACCGGGCAGACGGCCACAACGGTGCGCCTACAGGGCCAGAACCAGGACGCCGACATCTACGTGCAGGTTGATCCCAACGCCGTGAACACGGCGGCGAAGATCAAGAGCCTGACCATCGGGACGCCGCCCGTGGCCGTCGGCCAGATCGCCAGCGTCACGCCCACGTTCGGCCCGGTGTCCATCGCACGACAGGGCCAGCAGAACATCGGCGACGTCACGGCGGGCGTCGACCCTGCCGCTAGTTCCGGCACGGTCACGAGCAACGTGGCCAAGGCGATCAAACCGCTAACCGCGACCTGGGCCAAAAGCAACATCACCGTGGGACAGGCCGGCGTAGGCCAGCAACTGATCGACGGCTTCATCAACATGGGCATCGCCATGCTGGTGGCGATCGGGCTGGTCTACCTAATCATGGTGGTCTTGTTCCGCTCGCTGCTGATCCCGTTCGTGATCCTGTTCTCGCTGCCGCTGGCCGTGATCGGCGCGCTGGTCGGCCTGGCCGTGACGGGCAAGACGCTCGACCTCTCGGCGCTGATCGGCATGCTGATGCTGATCGGCATCGTGGTGACCAACGCCATCGTGCTGCTCGACCTGGTGCAGCATAAGGTGGAGGTGGGCGAGGAGTTGCATCAGGCGCTGATCGAGGGCGGTCGCACGCGCGTGCGGCCGATCCTGATGACAGCCACGGCCACCATCCTGGCGCTGGTTCCGCTGGCGGTGCAAACCCAGAGCAGCGGCCTGATCGCGGGCAACCTGGCCACCGTCGTCATCGGCGGGCTACTCACCAGCACGTTGCTGACGCTGGTCGTCGTGCCGGTCATCTACAGCCTCTTCAGTGGACTACGCCGGCGCGTCACCGGCGGCGGGGCCATGGCAAGCGCGCCTTATGTGGAGCGCGCGGCCACGGTTCGCGGCGCCCGCACACCTGAGCGCGTGGCCTTCACCACGGAGTCGTAGCGAAGCTCCTCAGGGACAGCGCGGCCCCGCCCTATCAGCGTGACAGGAGCGAGGGCCGCGCTGATCGTCGGCCGGCATAGTGAGCGACCTTCTGGCTCTTGTGTCCGTTGCAGAACTGACAGGTCCAGGCGAAATTATCGACGTGGTTGTGCCCCCGCCGGCCGGGTATGGGGCGCACAAGCAGCAAGCGGTCCGCGATATAGTCGCGCCAGAGCGCTTCGGGAATGATGTGGTCAACCTCGAACTGACCGTTCGTCGCGAGCAAGCAGTACTCGCACGCATTGCGCGCCCTGAGTTGTACGGCCTCGCGCACGCGAGCATTGCGTGGACTATTGCGGCGTCTCTCCGCTAGCTCGGCCAGCTCTCTTTGTAAAGCCCGCGAGTAGATCACTCCACGAGCGTCGCTTTCCGTTGCTCGATGCGCTTCTCCACCTCGCGCTGCTGGTGCGGATCGGACTCGAATGCCCGCACCCACTTGATCGCTTCGTTAAAGGATCGTTCCATCTCCAGGCGCGCCTGCTCCGTGGGAATGTTGCGCTGCTGGGCGTACTGACGCACTCGTCGCTCGTGCATGTGTCGCGCGGATTTCGCGATTAGCTGCCGCATCTCAGCCTGCTCATCTGTGGAGAGCGGGACACGGTCTTGCTGGGCGAAAAGAGTATTCAGACGCCGGCTATTCCTCGGATTGAGGTCCGAAATGTTCTCTTCCGCGTCGTCCTCTATGGGGATAGCTCGCACCTGGAATAGCTCCCCCACCTCGACGCCGAGGGCGACTGCCACCGCCCCGATAGCCGCTATATCCGCTTGCCGCACCGGCGCGTCCCGCATCAGGCGATCGATGGCGCCCGGATCCAGCAATACTCCGAACCGCTCATCGATATGGCGTTCGAGGTCACCCACCGTCAAGTCTCTCTGCTGTAGTAACTCGTTCAGCCGTGAGTACACCGTCACGCTCATGACACGCCTCCTCGTTGCCTTCTATCTACATAGCACAGTGTACTCTATAGCAGTGCGGGCGAGATGCCCGAAAGCGGGCGTAGGCGCGTGCGGCCGATCCTGATGACGGCCACGGCCACGATCCTGGCGCTGGTCCCGCTGGCGGTGCAGACCCAGAGCAGCGGCCTGATCGCGGGCAACCTGGCCACCGTCGTCATCGGCGCGCTGCTCACCAGCACGCTGCTCACGCTGGTGGTCGTGCCGGTCATCTACAGCCTGTTCACTGGGCTGCGCCGTCGCGTCACCGGCGGCGTCACGACGTTCGAGCCGGCGGCGGTGCGCGCCAGCGGACAGCGCGGCGGCCTCTCGCCCGACCGCGTGGCCTTCACCACGGAGTCGTAGCGAAGCCAAAGATAGATCACCGCCACTTATAGCGCCAGTCGGGGGGAGTGACACAGGCGGCTCAGTCGAATTGATAGGCGAAGTATCGCCCGGCAAAGCCGCGCCCGCCGAGTTGGTCCAGCGTCAGTGCGCCGAACTGGAGTAACGGCCGCTTGTCACCCTCGCGCAGGGATGCCAGCGCCTGCGTCACGTCGCGCGCGATAGAAGGGTTAGCCTCATGTAACTGGCGCATCCGCCACTTGCCCTTGCCCAACCACCGTTGATGAGCGAGCAGATAGGAGTCCACCGCTTGCTGGGCGAGATCGTGCCCGATGAGGTGGAGGTCATCGGGGTCGCTAGCGTCGGCCAGATCATCCACCATCCAGGTCAGCGTATAGCGCGCGGCAGCAATCTCGTCCGCGCTGAGGGGAGACGGTCCTTGGGCATACCACTTGTGCGCCTCGTCCCGCATCGTCTGGGCGAGGCCGTCACGATCAGTGAGCGCTATGGCTGTACGGCAGAGATTCAGGTGCAGCGGCCAGCGGCGGCGCTGGTCAAGGGTGAAGGCGTGACGATAGGTATCCGGCGTCAGGGCAAAGATCTCGATGGGCCAGCCAGCCAACTCATGCGTCGCCCAGTGGGGCGTGACGTGTGGATCGACAATGACGATGTCCAGATCCGCCCCCAACCCGCCCCCCTGCCCGGCCACACTCCCTCCCAAGAGGGCGACCAAGCAGGTGGGAAAATGAGCGGCCACGAACTGGCGGGCGACCGCCTGTGCCTCTGGCCGTGGAGCACTCTGCATTATCGCCGTCCCTTTCTCTGTCGAGACTGCAATCCAACAATGCGCCTGTCGCGCATGGGCATATGATAACACAGCCCTCCTGCTCCTCGGTGGCGACAAAACGGGCCAGTGGAACCGATGGTACGATAATAACATACCGATAGCCGATGTTCTCTATGCCGAATGGGTGCGCCCCACGATTGTGATGAGAATGGTACCCTACCTCCGGGCACGGGCGGAATGAGCGCCCAGAGCGTGCCT
>JAABUX010008815.1_pt1 | contig 11558 bp, 7 predicted proteins | sample 5561851 | NCBI WGS metagenome assembly JAABUX01 (sample SAMN10711883, study PRJNA513361) | rock metagenome | isolation source: Antarctica rocks | place: Antarctica: Victoria Land, Richard Nunatak red sandstone | collected 2016-01-03 | reverse complement strand
TTGTCTGGACCCGCTACAGGCAGGCTGCGCTGACGCGCTCCGTAACGACATTCAGGTGGTAAGCCAGACAGTCCGGATAATGTGCCACTACCCGCATAGGTTGTGCGGTTTACCGGGCACAATGCTCGCGCCATTGGCTAGGCCGTCACTGCCGGAATTGGGACCGCAAATGATCCATAAGGGTTTTGGGGCTGGGTTGACGTCGGCCGGCCATGTCGTTCTTCCGACGCACATGGAAGCTGCGTTGATGCGGGATGCTGTCCCATCGCACCCATCCCGGCGTCGCCGCCGGGCGTTCAAACCCGGCGCCGCCCGTGCTCGCGGGCTGGCTGTCCGCTTTCCGCGGCTGCTTCCCGGCGCCAGTCTGGTCCCGCGTCCTCGTCCTGATCGCGGCCTTGCGCCGCCACGCCTGCCTGGTCACCCGGCTGCGGATCGATGCCAGCCTGTTCGCGCCGGCTCCGCCACGCCGGCCGGGGCAGATGGGGCGCCCCCGGCTGAAGGGCCGGCGCTTGCCAGCGCTCAAGGCGGTGCTGGCCGACCCGAACACCGTGTGGTCGCGGGTTACCGTGGCGGAGTGGTATGGCGGCCGGTCGCGCGAACTCGAGGTCGCCTCCGACACCGCGGTCTGGTACTACTCCGGCTTGCCGCCGGCGCCGATCCGTTGGCTGTTGGTGCGCGATCCCTTCGGTGGGAGCGAACCGCAGGCGTTCCTCAGCACCGACCTCGCTGCCACGCCGGAGCGGGTCCTCGGCTGGTTTGTCTCGCGCTGGCGCATGGAAACCACGTTCCAGGAGGTGCGCACCCACCTCGGCGTGGAAACGCAGCGGCAGTGGTCCGACCTCGCCATCCTGCGCACGACGCCGGCGCTGCTTGGGCTGTTCTCCCTGGTCGCGGTTTGGGCCGATGAACTGGCTCGCGCCCCGACCGGTGCCATCCGTCCCCGAACCGCCACCTGGTATGACAAGCGCGAGCCGACCTTCAGCGACGCCATCGCCGCAGTCCGTCGCGCTCTGTGGCGCCCGCCGGGTTTATCCATGTCCCACCTGGGCACGGGGACCGTCGAAATCTCTGCCGCCCTGCTGCAAAGACTTACGGATACCCTCTGCCACGCGGCCTGAAACGCGGAAAGTCGAGCCGAACCTACCCCTCTCAGGCCGGCTCAGCCGTCGCCATCAGGCTCTCGAACACGAGCTTGACTGCAGCCCCAGGGTCGTGCGCCCGTTGCAGCACGAGGCCGTGGACCAGCGCTACGAACAGGGCGGCCACGTCGTCGGGAGGGGCAGGCAGTCGTTTGCCCCCCTTTCCAAACAAGGCAGCGATCAGGTGGGCGAGGCTGCCCCGGGTCCGGCTCTGGAACGCGTCGTAGTCGGCGGCGAAGGCCGGGTTGCGGGCAGCGTGCAGCTGCAGCTCGATGTCGAGCCTGGCCCAATCGGCGTCGCCGCCCAGATCTTCAAGATAGCGGTCGAGAGCTGAAGTGGCATCCTTGCCCTGCTCGGCTGCTTCGAGGATGCGCCCGAGGGTCGCGATGTCCTGTTCCTTGTGCCGGCGCAGCAGTTCAAGGAGCAGCGCCTCCTTGCTCTCGAAGTTGGAGAAGAACGCGCCTTTGGAGAAGCCGGCCGCCTCGGCGATGTCGGCGATGCTGGTGCCGTCGTAGCCGTTCCGGGCAACGGCCACCCGCGCCGCTTCGAGCAGATGCTCGCGCGTGCGCTCCCGGCTCTCGTCCCGCGTCAGTCGCGCCATGCCGTTTACCTCCATCAAGCGATATCCGCGCTCCAAGATACCACTTGCATTCTAGAGACCAATCGGTATCTAAGCTGCAACCGAACGGTATCTGAATATCATACGGTCCACAACTGGAAAGGCGTGCCGCCATGCAAACCGCGTTCGTGACGGGCTCCACGGGCCTGCTCGGCAACAACCTCGTCCGCCTGCTCGCCGGGCGCGGGGTTCGGGTCAAGGCACTTGCGCGGTCACGCGAGAAAGCGGCCAAGCAGTTTGCTGGCATCCCGGTCGAAGTCGTCGAGGGCGACATGCTCGACGTGGCCCGCTTCGCGCCCGCCCTCGCCGGGTGCGACGTCCTGTTCCACACCGCCGCCCACTTTCGCGACAGCTACAAGGGTGGCAAGCACTGGGACAGGCTCCACGCGATCAATGTCGAGGGCACCGGCCACCTGCTGGGAGCGGCGTACGCCGCCGGCGTCCGGCGCGCGGTGCACACCTCATCCGTCGCCGTGCTGAACGGTCTGCCAGGCCAACTCATCAACGAGACGATGGAGCGCCGAGAAGCGGATACGGACGATTACTACCGAAGCAAGATTTTGGCGGATCGCAAGGTCCGCGCGTTCCTGGACGGCCACCCCGGCATGTTCATTGCCATGGTACTGCCAGGCTGGATGTTCGGTCCCGGCGACGTGGGGCCGACCTCGTCGGGACAGGTCGTCATGGATTTTGCCCGCTGCAAGCTGCCAGGCCGCATTCCCGGCAGCTTTTCGGTCGTGGACGCCCGCGACGTGGCGCAGCACCAGATCGCGGCCCTGGAGCGCGGGCGCAGCGGCGAGCGCTACCTCGCCGCGGGCCGACACATGACCATGGACGACTTGTTCCCGCTCCTGGCCGAGGCAAGCGGGGTCGCGGCACCTACCCGGCGCATCCCGCTCACGATGCTGCGCGCGCTGGCGGCCGGCTACGAATTGTATGCCGGCGTCACCGGCAAGGCGGTGCTGGTCAGTCGAGCCTCGGTCAAGCTCCTGGTGCAGGAGGCGGATCGGTCGCACTACGACCACGCTAAAAGCGAGCGCGAGCTGGACTGTACGTTCCGGCCTGCGGCTGAGACGCTCGCCGACACTGTCGCCTGGTATCGGGCGAACGGCGACCTGCCTGCCCGCTCAAGCGTTCCTGGGCGTGTCGCGCGGCGGGGGACGCAGGCGCTACGGGGTGTTGTCCCCCGCTGATCGGCACCGCGACTTGGCCGCTGGCCATCCCCCATGCACACCAACACCAGGAATCACGATCATGAACAGGCATCCTCTCAGCCTCGCCGGCGCAGCCGTCCTAGCCCTTGCCGCCGCGCCCACGCTCGCTCGCGCAGCAGCTTCCGGCTGCGGCACCGCCCAGCGCTAGCGCCGTCGCTCTGGTTGGCCACTGGCTGCACGACAACCGAGGCGGGATCAAGTCGGTCAGCCCCGACGGCCGCAAGGCGACGATCGTGCTCGGCGTCTACAAGTTCGACAACGTGCGTGTGATCGAGGTTCCGGACAGCGCGCTGTCCGTCTTGGACGGCAAGGCCACGCTACACGGCTAGATCGCCGAGGCGCTGAACGCCTCTCCTTTACGGTGACCACACGGCCTCTTGCCGCGGAGATCCTCGGCTCCGATGACATGTCGAAGTGGTCGACGCGGTGTCACGGCGCTTCCCAGTAGCCGATGCCCCGTACGGCCGTCCCCCACCGGGCTTGCCACATTAGGGTCTACCTCAAACAGCTCACCGCAGCGTTTGCAACATCTGTGGACGCCCCTATGGGAGCAGGAGAAATCTTCCAGAATGACCGGCGCGTAGGTTGGGTGCTGACATCTGTCCGGCCTCAATGCGGCCGTCATGTGCCGCCGGCCCGTGTGGGAGTTCGCGGACCAGGTCCAAATCAGAACCGCGTGCTTGAAGCACTGTGTTGCAAACTGGCTTCCTGGCCCCGTCTCTCGACCGTTGCGCCATACTCTCCTTCCGACCGCCCTACGCCCTTGACGACCCCACGATCGCGGACGAGCTTACGCCGCCACGATCGGAACTCTGTAGACCTCGCCCTTCGACAACACCGCCCACACGACGCGAGCTGTCTTGTTGGCCAAAACAACCGTCACCAGCATCCGCGGCTTGCGTGCGAGCGTCCCTGCCAGCCAGGACCCTGCCGGCGCACCCTTCATGCACGCTTGGCGCACGACAGCGCTGCCTCCAATGATAAGTAAACGGCGTATCGTTCGTTCCCCTCAGCAGCCTTTCCAGCAGCTTCGCTGCCGGAACCTTGCGGCGGCTTCGCTCATTTTCGAGGTTGCACCAAGCCGCTGTTTGCCGCCGGTCGATTTCTGCAGCGGCGTCAAACCGAGCCAGAGCAGCAAAGTCTCGCCCAGACCTGAACGTCTCGGCAGCCGGCGCGAGCGCCACGATTGCCGTGGCGGTGACCGGGCCCACACCTGGTATCGTCATCAAGCGACGCGCAGCAGGGTCTTCTTTAGACCGTCGAGCGATCTCGATGTCCAGAACCGCGATGTTCTCGTCCAGAGACTTCAGGCCGCAAATGAAGACTTTGAGGATGATACGTGCGCTCTCGGGAAGCTGGCAGGTTGGGTCCTCGACCTGGGCGATCAGTGTCGGCACATGTGTGGCCCCTTTGGGAACCACCCAGCTAGATATTCGCGCCCAGTCCGGACGTCGGCGCCTGCAACGCCCGAATGCGCGCCACGGCAGCGTGGTCCGCTGTCGTGCTGGCATAGAAAGTCGTGAGGTCGGCCTTCAACGCCGTGCGTGACGCTCCGTCCAGATAGATCATGTGCCCGGATGGGTAATAGCGGATCGTCAGGTTCTTCCGCAGCGCCGCATCACCCAACGGCATGTTCTGCAAATCGAGCGCCGTCTGATGGAATGGCGTCACCGAGTCGTAGTAGCCGTTCGCCGAGAACACCTTCAAATCGACATTCAGGCTCATCGTCGCGGCGAGATCGCCGGCGGTGTAGAGAATAACATTGCCTTTGCTGTCGAGCCCCTGCTGCGCACCGGTCGGGTCGATATGGCTGAAGTCCCAGTTCAGGAACGCCTGGTCGTTCAGGTCGGCGAACGCCGCGTTCGAGGTGAACAGCAGCTGGTCGTTGAGGTAGCTGTTCCACATCGCGGTATAGACGCCGTTGACCGCCGTCATCGTCGGATCGTTGCCGCCGGATTTTGGGTCGATGCTCGCCGCGATCCCAGTGCCCACCCCGGTCGCCCGACCATCGTAGGAGCCCAGTGCGAGACCTTTGTCCTTCAGCAACGTCAACAGGAACAGCGACGTGCCGCGGGTATCGGCCGCCGCAACATTCAGCGACCAACTACCGAGCGTCGTCGTGTCGATGCCAATGTAGCTTGAAATTTGTGGCACCACCGCCGAGTCGGCTTTGGGAAATTGCTGCAATGCGGCGGGATACACGGTGTCGGCAAAGGTGATAACCGACGCCAGATAGGTGGCGAGGTCGGCCGGGCGGTTCGCCCCCACCCGGTCGTGATACCAGGCATCGGCGGCAAAGGTCGGCAGCAGGCCAGTGGGATTGCCTGCCTTGGTGTAATCGAGGATAGAGGATTGCAGCGTCACCCCGTTCAGTTCGACGCCGTCCTCGTGCAGCATGTAGGCCAGGATTGCGCTGCGTGCGGTGCCATAGGACTCGCCGAACAGGAACTTGGGTGAGTTCCAACGGTGATTGGCGGTGAGGTAGCGCTTGACGAACTGGCTGAGCGAGGCGGCATCCTTGTCCGCGCCCCAGAAATCCTTGTTCATCTTCGGCGCGATGGCCGAGGAGTAACCGGTGCCGACCGGGTTGATGAACACAAGGTCGGTGTGGTCGATCAGGCTGTCGGGATTGGTCTCGATCGTGTAGGGCGCCGGCGGCGTGAAATTGGGCAGCGATGTCTTGATCCGCATCGGTGCGAACGAGCCGAGCAGCACATAGACCGACGACGAACCGGGGCCGCCGTTGTAGAAGAACGTCACCGGGCGGCTATCCAGCGTCGTGCCATCCAGCACGAACGCCACGTAGAACAGCTTGGCGTCCGGCTTCGACGTGCTGGGATCGACGGTAACGAGGTGACCCGCGGTTGCCGTGTAGGACAGCGTCTTTCCGGCAATGGCGACGGTGTGGCGGGTAATCGCCGCGTTCTCGGTGGTGTCGGTCACGGAGTCACCTGGTCCGTTGCCATAGGCGACCGGATCGAAGAACGGTTGGTCCTGACCCACCGAGCGCACCGGCGCGAAGGCGGGGTTGGTTGAAATGGCGGGGCTCAAGGTCATCGGCGGTTCCTTTGCGAATGTCCTGCGGCATGATCGTTCAGCTTGTGACGGGAGTCTGGCTCAGCAACTTGACGATGGACACGCCGACCGGCGACCCAAGGCCGGTGACCGGGTCCCAGCCGAGGCCAGCCTTGAAGCCGTTGTTGTTGCCTTGCGTGATGTCGGTAAACGCGGCCGGGTTGGCATACAGCACCGGATTGACGAAGCCGCCGTTATGACCGCTCGATTGGTTGCAGAGGGCGATCAAGCCAGCCCAGAGCGGCGCCACGGCGCTGGTGCCGCCGACCACCGTGGCCTGCCCGCCAATCGTCACGTTGTAGCCGGTCACCGGATCGGCGTCGCCCGCCACGTCCGGCACGCCTCGCCCCATTTTAACCAGCAACGCCGGGCCACTGCCGGTCTGCCAGTCGGGACGCGGGAAATGCGCGCTGTAGCCGCCGCCGCTTGCCCCGCCCGCCGCCCCGTCGTTCCACGCGGTTTCGGCGCCCTGCGGCGGCAGGCGGGTGCCGCCGCAACCCAGCACATACGGGCTTGACGCCGGGAAATCCACCGTCGGCGTGTTGTCCGCGGAGCCGTCCGCCGCGCCGCTGTCGCCCGACGCGCAGCATACGGTGATGCCGAGCGTCGCCGCCGCCTGGAACGCCTGGTTGAGCGCGTCGATGTCCTGCGCCGGCCAGCCGCTTTCCGGGCCGCCCCAGCTGATCGAGATGACCGAGGGCGAGCGCCGGCTGTCGTGCACCGCGGCGGCCACGGCGTCGAGGAAGCCGCTGCCCTGGTTGGAGCTGAAGTACACCGCGATGTCGGCGGCGGGCGCCACCGATCCGGCAACCTCGATGTCGAGTTGCACCTCGCCGTCGGCGCCGCTGGGATCGCCCGGCGCGTTGCCCACGCCGTCCACCGACACCGCCTCAAGCGTTCCTGTGCGGGCGACGCCCTTGGATTGGAAATAGCGTGCCATGTCGCTGGCGGAGTAGCCGCCGCCAAGCTCGATCAGCGCGATCGTCTGGCCGGCTCCGGTGACATCGGTCGGGAACTGGTAGCGCCGCGCGATGGCCGCCGGGTCATACGACACCACAGCGTTGGCAACCAATGGGCGGATGCGGAAATAGGGCCGCGCCACCGGCCGTTGGTCGAAGCCCAGCACGGCGACGATGTCGGGCGCGAGGTCGGCCGGCAGTGACAGATGCCCATGCCGCGAGACAAATTGGTCGCCGGGCGTGCCATAGACGGCGAGGTTCTCCGGCGCGAAGGCGCTTTCGGCCTGCTCATAGGTGCCGGATAGATGAACCAGATGCTGCCCAGCGTCGGCGCTGTCGACCTGCAGGCCTTGGCCTTTTGCGTAGGCGCAAAGCCGCTCGACGACATCGGCCCGAGTCGCGTGGCGCGTGGCGTATTCGCCGCGGCTGAGCGGCCGCCCGATCTCGGCCGGCAGCTCGTGCGGTTTCAGCACGACCGTCAGCCGCACCCGCCCGCCGGCATCGACGTCGCACAAGCGCTTGGCGTCCGGCGCCCGAACGTAGCTTTGCAGAAACGGCTGGCTGGAATGTGCGGCCATGGCTGAACTCTTCAGGTTGGATGCAACTCGCACTGTAGAACTTCAATGCCGAGGTGCGATCACGTCAAGATGTCAGGTCGGTAAAACCTTCGTTGCACCTGTGAGTTGCGAAACCGCAATATTGATCTGGTTGAAACATTGCCGGCTTTCGGGCACAGCGGAGTCTGCACTGTTGCGACTCGCTTTGCCAACCGCCGCGGGAACCTGCTCGACTGTCGACAACCAAGCGCTCGCTTCGAACCCATCAAGCTCAGCTTGCCGCCGTTGTGGAAGCCATTGCCACCGCGGACACGCGGGACGTGAGGGATATCCTGGCGGCGGTGACTCCGGGTGGCGGCAAGTCGCTGCTGCCGGTGATCGCCGCCGCCCGGCTGATCGCCGCCGGCATCATCGACACCGTATGCTGGGTGGTGCCGCGCGACACGCTGCGCCTGCAGGCCGAGGAGGCGTTCGCCGATCCGACCTGGCGCGCCGCCCTGGGCCACAACCTCGCGGTCCGCGCCGCCGACAACACGCCCAATCCCTGCCGCGGCCTGGCCGGCTACATCACGACCTATCAGGCAATCGCCGCGGCTCCCGACCTGCATCTGGCCGAGTTCAGGCGTCACCGCACCCTGCTGGTGGTCGACGAGGTCCACCATCTGCCGGCGCTGGCCGAGACCGACGTCGTCACCGCGGCACTGGCGGGCGGTGCGCAAGCCGCCGGGGCCGACGAAGATCCAGCCAGCGCCTGGTCGATGGCCATCCTGCCGCTGTTCGAGTGCGCCGCCGTGCGCCTGCTGCTGTCCGGCACGCTGGAACGGGCGGACGGCAAGGCCATCCTCTGGCTGCCGTACCGCCGCGGCTCGCGGGCGCGCACCCGCGAGGTCGACCTCGACGCGCCGGGCTGGGCGGTGGTCGGCTATTCCCGCGCCCAGGCGCTGGTCGAGCGGGCGGTGCTGCCGGTGACGTTCGGCGCCCTCGACGGCGAGGCGACCTGGCGCGACGAAGCGGGCATGGAGGTCGGCCCGCATCGGCTGGGCACCGCCTTCCCGGAGGAGACGACGCGCCCGGCGCTGTTCACCGCCCTGCGCACCGGCTTCGCCGAGGCTCTGCTGCGCCGCGCCTTCCTCGCCATCCGCGACCTGCGCGCGCAGCGCCGGCGGGAGCGCGGGCTGACGGCGGGGGAGCCGGCGCGCGGCCTGGGCAAGCTGCTGGTGGTGGCGCCGGACCAGACCATCGCGCGTCATCTCCTGGAGGTGGTGCGCGGCTGGATTCCGGCCGACCAGGGCGAGACCGTGGCCCAGCTCGCCACCTCCGACATGCCCGGAGCGCATCAGGCGCTCGCCGCCTTCCGGCTGCGGCCGGAACCCTCGATCCTGATTACCGTGGCGATGGCCTACGAGGGGCTGGATGCCCCGGAGGTCGCCGTGGTCGCGGCACTGACCCACATCCGCTCGCGGCCATGGCTGGAGCAGATGGTGGCGCGGGCGACCCGGGTGGACCCGCACGCCGGCTCCTACGACAGCCAGCGCGCCCTGGTGTTCCATCCCGACGACCCGCTGTTCGCGCAATTCCGCCGCCGCATGGAAACCGAGCAGGGCACCCTGGCCCGCCGGCCCAAACCGGGTCATGCGCAAACCACGTTGCCGGAGTGGCTGCTGGACCAGTTGCCGCCGGCCAAGGAGGGTATCGTCCCGCTCGCCTCCAACGCGCTGACCCTGCGCTACAGCACGCTCCGGCCCGGCCCCGAGCTGGCGATGCGGCGGCCCGACCAGGAGGCGGCGCAGTCGGAGTTGCTGGACACGCCCTCGGTGGCGGAACGGCGCCTGCGCGCGCGGCTGGGGGAGATGGTGGCCGCCCAGGCGGTCGAGGACGAGGCGGGCCGGGCCGGGGGGAGCGCCGGTCCGGGGTTGTACCACCGCTACAACGCCGTATTGAAGCGCGTCAGCGGCAACAAGAGCCGGCCGGAGATGACGTTGGCCGAACTGGAGGCGGCAATCGGCTGGCTGGAGCGCAACCGCTTGTCGGAACACATGCATCTGCTTGAAGAGGACGCGCGCTATGCCTGGGTCGCGCGCAAGCGCGGCGAGTGGCAGCCGCCGGTCGGCCGCGCGACACGCACGACGCGCCGATGACGCGGAACGGAACGAGTGCCGATGTCCTGGCCGTAGATCTCGGCAAGACCGGCTGCAGGGTGGCGTTTTGGGCAGGCGGCAGCCGTATCGACGCCGAGGGCATTGGCGCACCGGGGTTGGCGGTCTCGAACGGCGCGGCGCTCGCGGAGGCGGCGATCCTTGCCGTGGCGGCGCCGTTGCTACGCGCAGCGGGGCTGGTGCGGGTGCAGACCGTGGGCGTCGGTGCCGCAGGAGCGCTTGCGGCGCCCGGAGCGGCGCGTGAACTGGCCGAGCGCCTGTGCCTCAGCCTGGCCGTCGCCGCCGTCGCCGTGGCGAGTGACGCCATCACGTCCCATGCCGGCGCGCTCGGTGGCGAGGCGGGCGTGGTGCTGGCGATCGGCACCGGCGTCGTCGCCCTCGCCATCGGGCCGGATCGGCTGGCGCATCGGGCGGATGGCTGGGGGCCTTGGCTGGGTGACGAAGGCGGCGGGGCCTGGATCGGGCTGCACGGCCTGCGCGCCGCGGTGCGAGCCGCCGACGGACGCGGCCCGCCGACCACGCTGCAGGCTGCGGCCGAGCGGCGCTTCGGCCCGTTCTCCGGGTTGGCCGGCCAAGTCGCCAGCCACAACAGCCCGCCACGCCTGGCTGCCGGTTTCGCGCAAGACGTGGCACAGGCGGCGCAGGCCGGCGATGCGGTTGCCGCGGCACTGCTGCGCGAGGCATCCGGCGCGCTGGCCGCCACCGTCCGGGCCGCGGCAAGTCGCCTGACCGGGGCCGAGCCGGTGCGGCTGGCGATCGTCGGCGGGCTTGCCGGTCTGGGCTCCATCCTGCTCGATCCGCTGCTCCAGGCGTTGCGCGGCGGCACGCCGCTGCTCGACCTGGTTGCCGCTCAAGGCACCGCGTTGGACGGCGCCCGACTGCTGGCGCTCGGCACGGACACCCTGCACGAGCATTGCGTCGTTCGGGCAACGGCGGCAGGCTGACACAGGAGACACGGCCATGCGCCTGCTCGATCTCGCCGTGATCCTCGCCTACCTCGTGGCCATCGCCATCGTCGGCTTGCGCCTTTCGGGCCGGCAGGCGAGCGCCACGGCCTATTTCGTGGGCGAGCGGGATTTGCCGTGGTGGGCGGTGTGCTTCTCCATCGTGGCGACCGAGACCAGCACGCTGACCGTCATCTCGGTGCCGGGCGTCGCCTACATGGGCGCGTTCGGGTTCGTCGAGCTGGCCATCGGCTACCTGATCGGCCGCTCGCTGGTCGCTGCCATCCTGCTGCCGCTGTACATGCGCGGCGGCTTCATCAGCATCTACCAGTACCTACGGGAACGCTTCGGCGGCGGAATGCAGCGCATCGCCGCGGTCACCTTCCTGGTCACCCGGCTGCTGGCCGAGGAAGTGCGGCTGTTCGCCTCGGCCATCCCGATCAAGCTGCTGCTCGACGCCATCGGCTTGCCGACCAGCTACGTCGCCGTCATTGCGGTGCTCTCGCTGGTCACCGTGCTCTACACCTACGCTGGCGGCATCCGCGCCGTGATCTGGACGGACGCCATCCAGATGCTGCTGTACGTCGGCGGCGCGATCGTGTGCGTGGCCATCCTGCTGCATGAGGTCGGCGTCGCCGGACTGGGCCTAGCTTACGACGCCGGCAAGTTCCGGGTGCTCGACTTTACCGCCCCTATCCTGACCAGCCCGTTCAACTGGATCGCCGCCATCGTCGGTGGCGCGGTGTTCTCCATGGCTTCGCACGGCACCGACCAGCTCATGGTGCAGCGCGTGCTCGCCTGCCGGACGCTCGGCGACGGCAGGCGGGCGATGGTCGGCAGCGCGCTCATGGTCGGCCTGATGTTCGCGCTGTTTTCGCTCATCGGCGCGTTGCTG
>JAABUX010008814.1_pt1 | contig 11558 bp, 23 predicted proteins | sample 5561851 | NCBI WGS metagenome assembly JAABUX01 (sample SAMN10711883, study PRJNA513361) | rock metagenome | isolation source: Antarctica rocks | place: Antarctica: Victoria Land, Richard Nunatak red sandstone | collected 2016-01-03 | reverse complement strand
GCGTGTCTCATCATACAGGCACACCATCCACATGCCCGATCATGCAGCAGACGCTTGCGGTTGTCTGCCAGTGGATGCAGTGACCGGAGCTCACCGGCGTCCTGAGCCGCCTCAGCCAGGCTGCGCGCCATGCGCTCGTCGGGAGAGTACAGGCCGCCGATGCCTTCGCCCAGCGCCGTCAGCGTGGCGCCCGTCAGCGTGGCGATGTCCACCACGGCCTCCACGCCCAGCGACTCGGCGTACACCAGCGAGTCGGCCAGGCACAGGCGGCCCTCGGCGTCGGTGTCCACCACCTGGATGGGTGCCAGGTCACATCTGTCACATATCTGGTGACGACAGGGCTGAGAGAAGGCTGGGCAGCTCATGGGCTAACTGCAAGTCACAAGCTGCTGTTGTTCAGCGGTGCAGGATAGGTACATGGTGTCCACATTGACAGCCTGACTGCGGCGGTCACAGGAGGAGGCGAGCGGAAGGCGCCTGCTTGCCTCGACCGTTTTGCCGTTGGAAGCGGTTAGCACGTCGCTCGGCAGCAGCCCGTGGCCATCGATCATGTTCTCGCACGCCGCTATGATGAAATGCACCTGGCAGGCCATGGCAATATGGCCTAAGTACTGCCACGCAGGCATTGCCATCAAAATTGTGCTCAAGCGGCCCGGAGTGTCAAGCCCAAGCACCTGGACGCCCTGCGGTCTGAGAGCTGCGACAGCGCGGGCCGCGCCCAGCACTGCTGCTGCCCCGCCCATGTCCTGCGAGAAGCATGGCAGAGACTATGTGCCTTGCTTGTGCAACTGCGCAGCAGATGAGTTCACCAGCGCGGCGCCCCAACATGCAGAGCGGCCTGGGCCGGATGCCGGACCTGCTTCATTTCCTCAATGTGGCAATTGACCTTCAGGTTGTACCCTCCGCTGTCGAAGGTCAGACCTGCCGCACACGAGGCCGTCAATAGCCATGTCCAGCAAGCCCTGCCCCTGAAGCTGTCACTGCTTGCCATCTGCACACGTACTCAGTACGTGGGATGGGCAAAATAATCACCCTTGCCGACCAGGGCAACCTTGCGGCACGTGGCATGCGCTTCTGTCGCTGAGTATGTCAGATGGATGAACTTCGGCTGCCGTGCGGACGCCGATGCCACGCCCAGATACAGTCCCATGCCTCTTCGCTCACACTCATCCCGGTCCAGTACCTGCGTCAGTGCATGCCATAAGACAGTACGCTGGTCGTGCCGACATAACCTAGCGGAAACCTCAGGCACAGCAGCAGCCGCCAATGAAAGAAGAGGTCACGATATGTTTGTATTCGCAGCCATTCAGATCCCACGAAGGTCACCTGACAGCGCATTGCTTCAGGAGCTGATGTCGCTATGTGCGCCGCGACATCGGCGAGGAACTGCGGGGTGCAGATGTTGGGCGGCAGCTCCACCAACCGCCTACGCAGGTCCACTAACGCAGTGAGACCGCCATCTTCATGTAGAGTCTCCGAACCTTTGGCTGTGCTCGAAGGGCCGGGTCGAGGCTCATAACATACTGGCGACTGCTTGTATCGCAGTGTGCAGGGTCGAGTTGCGCCCTGGTCCAGCAGCTTTCAGACCACGGTGTGGAGGGTGTCACGCCTTGCCGCGGCCCGTACCGGGTCAAAGCGGTGCCTAGCGCGACAGTCGCGGCCTCTGCAATTGCATCATCTGTGTCGCTGCCGCTGCCCAGAGTGAAGACGGTCACATCTCGCAGCGTCGCGGGTTTGGCGTCCCGCTTAAGGACCGTCGACCGGTAGCCGCCCTGCATGACGCCGGCCGCCAGCGCCGCCGCCGCGTCCTCCGCGTCGTGCGCTCGAAAGTGGGCGGGCCGGGTATCGGTTGCCTGCTTGTCATTGCACAGCAAGATGCGTCACAGCCTTGCAGGAAGGTCATGCAGCTGTGCTTAAGTCTGCGTTTAGGGCCATCAGCCTGACTAACACTGCATGATTCAGCCACAACAGCAGACAAGCTGCTGCATGACCAGCGCCCATGGTCGGTGTGGAGACGCTTGCATCTGGAGTATTCAGGATACCTTGGAACTGTGGCATACGCTCACAGTAACCTTCTAGAGCCGCACCTGGGCTGTGCTTGCCTGCGCAGGCAGGACCGCGACTGCCATGCTTGCCACGCTGTGGCTTCGCGCAGCAGCTGCGGCCTGCCTGCCGAGCGCCTGCATGGCGGATGCCGCATGCCCCTCCGCCGGCGGCTTGCCCAGGCCCGCCACTGCCAGCAGCCGAGTCCTCCCGCCTCGCCTCGTCACGAAGGTTGTGTCCTGGCACAGCTCACTCTAGCTTTCGTTACGCGCATCAAGCAATGCCCTTGCTGGGACTCTGAACGAGGTTCCACTGTATAAACAAGGCGGCACGGCAGTGCAAACAAAACGTGCGCATGCCGCCGTGAAGCAGATGTGTTCTCTGCACGTGTCTGTCAGCAGCGACTCGGTGGCTAGCGCACCTGAGCGCCTTTGAAGTCATTGTATTGCATGAACTCTGAGACTGCTTGCCTGACGACCTCATCACTGAGGCATGCCTTCGCTGCGTTAGTAAGCTGGGGCGCATCTCCTGTTCATATGTGCACACACGGACGTTGAGCACGGCAAAACACTGGCCACGGGGCAAAATGATTGCCTAGCTATATGAGGAGCTCTGCCGCAGTTTTGCACGCTTGATCGTGGATGCATGCCGGAGCTGTCGGAGCGCACCTGCGCTGGTGAAGCTGCTCTCATGGAAGGCTAAAACAAGCATGTCCCCGGCCCACTGCATGGCTACGTCGAGTCCACCATCAACACACTGGACGGCTGGCTGCTGGTCATGAAAGACGTCGGGGGGTCCGACCGCCATCGTGGCGGGCACGAGTAGTCCGTCTGATGGAGGAGCCACGCTCACGGTAAGGAGCCGATGGCTGGTTCCGGATGACTGATCTTTCAGGGCATAAGGGCACCGAAGGGGACACCCAAAGGCCTGTGCAGCCAGGGGTGGACACTTAGGGTCCCATCGCCTTCATCTACGCCCACTGGGCGTTCAAGTTTCAAGTTTCAAGCCAGCTTGCGCTCGTAACGGACTTGTACACCGGCAATCATGCTCATTACGCCGACAAAACTCTTCGTGAGCAGCGCATAGTCGAGCAGATGACGGTTCAACGGGGCTGCGCACGTTGAAGTATTACTAGACAAATCATTTTGCGCAGCCCATTGCGATGCTCACAAATCATGCTTTTGACCCTCGGCAGGCACCCTCAGCAAGGGCTCCGCCTCACTGTGCAACTCCGCGTTCTGTGACTTGACATCTCTATACAGGATGTAGTGCTGCAGCATCGACCACACGCTTGCTAAGTGGCATCATCGCGGGATGCTATATAGCGTCACATTCATGGCAGCATTGCATCTGTCAGGAAATTGGCTTACCTGAATCATCATGACGATGTTGTAGCAGATGCCCACCCAGCCAATTCCAAACTTGACCAGATTCCCAGATACAACGGACGGATCCCTCAACAACACAGCATCGAATATCTGCAAGCCGGCAGTGGGTTGTACACGGCATGGGCAAGGTCTGCTCCTGGAGCTACGTGTCATCATGTCATACTGCGCCAAACCTGCTGGGCGATCGATAGGATGCCACCGGCGAAGTCGCACAGCACAGGGCCGATGGCAAAGCCATCGGTCGACCTCCGCTTTGCACTCAGGAGTACCTTCAGGACAGATTCAGTCTTGCGTCAGTGCGGATGCACGTGCGAGCAGCCCCTAAGCCCGACAGCTTTGGCAAACATCGTACCTGAGGCATATACTTGATCACGGTAATGACAACCTGCAGAAAAGCCAATGCGACATTGAGCGAGAGCACATAGTTGCTGTGAAAACTCACAAATGCGTGCTTGACCCTGCACGCTCGCTAATCATGCGTGCCTTGATGTACCCCAACAGGTAAAAGAAGTCCAGCGGCTCCCAGGGCACTGCCGGCCACAAGGAGAATGCCATCGCAATCGCCAACCCCACTGCCAGTGCCGCCATGACATGCTTGCAGCTCGTCGACAGCGTTTGGCCGCCTTTCTCATAGATTACAATTTGCCAGAGCAACCCAGCACCCGCCAAACTCGCATGCACGGCGAAGAACACGTCGTTCAACCTGCGAGACACAGCCCGCTGATGCACTTAGCACGCAGCCCTGTTGCGTGGTTACAGATGCCGTGGCGGAGGCATGTCACACGGTATGTTAGGCAACAACCGTCAGGAGTAGCTCCAATGTGCAGCCGGCCACCAGTGAGACAACGGCTCGCGCAACACACCTCACGCCAGGCTCGCCACCGTGGTGGCGATTTCTGTAAGACTGCCGCACGCCCGGTGAAAACATCAAAGCGCAGCTAAAAGCAGCATAGAAGATGAAGCTGATCTCATTGTAGAGCACGAAATCAAAGCTGAGGCCTTCAGCACATGAGATAATAGTGTCTGCACTTGCGAGAGCATGCGTGATACATCGCAGCGAGCAGACAGGAGTATGCCCACCGACTACGTTCTGCCTGCTGTAGTTCAAATACAGCTGGGGATAGAAGGACACCTGCACAGCACAGGGTGCATCTCTGGCGTACATGTATGGCACCACTGCATGACAAGGGGATCCTAGAGGCGAAAAGTCCGGGGACCTGCCGTCCATATGCTGAAGTAGGTCCATCCTGCACTTGCGCGCAGCCGTCGTTAGCCAACCCTCGAGCTGAAATCCAGACGTACAGACAACGACAGGGGTACAATGCGAGCACACCCATCACCGCGGAAGATGTCGCCGCCCAAAGCGGCATGGCCGCGTCGCCATGAGGCAGGCACACGCCGATGAGCACGCCGATGAGCACGACCAGCACCCATGCAGCGACCGCAGCGCGCGCCCGGAGGCGCGGGCTCCAGTCACCGAACGGATCGTTAGCCAGCGAGACGCGGAGCGTGATGCCGTCGACCTCTTGGACTCCGGGATGCAGCAGGATTGCTGTCTCCTCGCTGGTGCTGGCCGCAGCCAGAGTGTCAGCCATCTGCTGTTGCGCCGTAGCCAATTTAAGCTTCCAACGCAGGAGCTAGCTTGAGGCGAGCGCTCCTGAAGCTTAACTACGCAGAGGATGAGGTACCGTGTCCTCCCTAAGGCCTCCTATGCCACCACCGATCCGAGCCGCAATCAAGGGCAGCGTGGGTACCGACGGAGCAAACTATTGCATCCGTCCAGTAGCTTATTTGCAACCCGCGGTTTCTGCTGTAGCTTTGCAGTGCCAATTTGGCCCGACCTATGCACGCACGTGCGTCTGACGGAGACGATTCAGCCAAAGCTGCAATACAACTGCAACAGTCAAGCACCCACTGCGTCTGCACCACTCTCTAGTTCCACCTAGCGTTTCATCGACGGACACCGCTACGACGCACAGGGCCCACTGGGCTTGCCCTCCTGCAACCGCCGCGGTGTTGGCCCGCTGCGGCCGCGTGCACGCGGTAGCAGCAGCCGCGGCGCGCCACAGCTCAGACAAGCGCGGCCCGCCAGCCGCCGTGCGCGCGGTGCCCATTAAGCTGATCAGCGTCGCCAAGGGCAACAGCCCTGGGGCTGTTCTCATGGCAGGCACGAGGTTACGAACACGGTCTCGACACATCAAGCGTTGACAAGCTCTACTTGCAGCAGTAAAGTAACGGCCGTCGCTTGATGGGAGCAAGCCTCATGCAGAGGAGTGGGCAGACAAGGTCCGGCGGTATGCGCCGCTGACTGAGGTCAAGCTGAAGCCGAACCCGAAGGGTGCCGCCTCTCCGTCAGCGGCGGTCCAAGCAGAGAGCCAGCAGATATTGCGCCTGCTTTCACCACAGGTGGCGTGCCGCCAGTCGACAGTGGTGACTTTACCGTTGCTGGCAGAGCGCTGCTGAGCTGTATTGCGACAACAGGAGCGTGTGGTTGTGCTGGACGAGAGAGGCCGAGACACCACTTCGCACGCTATGGCAGAGCTCATTGCGCAGGCGCGTGCGAAATAGCAGAGGCACACGAGCTGATCGCGCTGCAGTAACGGACATGTCCAGCCCTGGCACAGCATCAGACTTCCATGGTGGACATGGTCGAGCAAGCACGAATTCACAACAATCAGCGGCTGCTGCATAAGGACACATGAGTAGCTTCTTCAACATGCTCCTGGTGCAGGCTGGGGACACGAGCTCGGGTCTGACATTTGTGATTGGGGGTCCGCATGGCACTGGTGACGCGGTGAAGCAGCGAGCAGACAGGATTTTGCGCCTCTCCAGCATGGTCCTCAACCATCAGGTGATCGTCGTCAACGTTGTGCTCAGTCCACGCACAACGCAGCAGTCCGCATTAGTCATGCCGTTGCTTTGTGCAGGTTGCACATGTCGTACTTCTAGAGCAGATTTACAGAGGCTGGACTATCCTCCGCGGGGAGCCATACCATCATTAGATTTGTTTCTCTAAGCGAGTGATACACTGCTCGGCATGGCTCTATGGACCACCCTGTCAGCTGCAAGCGACTTTGGCGGCAACACCACGCCGACACATGCAAAGTACACTAATAAAACACAAGGCATTTACTGTGAGGACATCACCGCTGCGTGCCGCGTGACGGCGGGACAGGCCGCGAGCCGTGTCTCGACGGTTGTCGGCTAATACTGGCCTTGCGCCTGGGTCAGCTGTATCGTCCTTGCTCGCACACCTCACAAACGTCAGCGTCTGCCTCTGTGTTGGCATAGGTGCAGTGTCGGCATTGCCATGCACCATCCACATCTGTGACGTCGATTCCGTTGTTGGAATCTGCTGCTGAGGTCGATGCTGACCCTGCGCAAGCCGCAATCACCGCATGAGCACAGACATCCTTGATTGCACCCGTGTATGACCCGCAGACCGTTAAGGGCAGCCGGAACGGTCAACTGTAGCACATCCAACCATCAGTCCGCCAGACCACACCGAAGTGGGTGACGTTGGCTCACTGATCGCTGATACCTAGCAGGGAATCTGGCCAAATAATGTGCGATCGATAAACGTCCATAGTCGGCAGTTGGTGCAGCGCTTACCTTTCGCCGCCCTGTTGCGCTTGCCGACGGTGCGAGTCCGCGTCCGGGGCTTCTTCACGGCGCTGCTGCGGCCGACGCCCGACGGTCCAGCCTCCGCGCTGACGCTGGCCTCGTCGTCCTCCACGTCCATGCCTATCGCCACGTCTGCGCCACACAAGTGCAGCCTAAGACCCAGTCACACTGAATAAGGGCTTGGGGCAAGCAAGCGCAGGCGAGCCTCACTGAAACACACTTGGCAGGCTCCTGCGGGACTGCCACCGAACTGAGGGGCCGGACAGCTGCAGCTGATGTGCTGCTTGCATTATCTATTGCTCAGCTGGCCAGCTACAGGGACATGGGCTCCACCACTGGGCGAACGCACCGTTCTGATAGTCCGCCAGCATCGCATCGAGGCCCTTCTCCCTGCGCACGCAGCACATACAATACCCTCAAGACCCACTGCTTGCTTTACAGACAATGAGGCAGCGAGCAGTTTCCCTTGTACACTGACAGTCTTGGACGGTGGCATCTGTGACTCTCCGACTTGCGCTGCACTGAGCGGGCGGGTTCGCGGCACTCACAGCTCCATGACGAGCTTGTCGAAGTGCGAGCGCGTGACGTCGGTCAGGCCGATCAGGTTCTCGCGCCACTTCGCCCAGGCGTCGACCTTCCCGCCCTCTATAAACTCGTTCAAGTCGTTCTCAACCATCTTGTGCAGCCGCTCCAAGTAGCTCTCCGCTTGCCCCTGCGGAGGTGACAGTGCCAAGATATAAGTGCCTGTTGCACGCTTCTTGCGCGCGGGCAGGGCGGATATTGGACCCTTTATGACAAAGATGACATTAGCAGTCAGAACAGTGGATGAGAGGTCAGAGACTCAGGGCCGGCCTAAGCACATACGAAATCGGGCCTACGGGCTGGAAACTGTCCCATAGTACATAACTGAGGCCTGCATCGACTATACCCAGTGAGCGATGCACTGCATTGAGATCATGACGTGCCTGGTTGAACTCGAAGAAGCCCTGCTGCTCCTTCGTCGCGGCTGGTGGGGAGCCCTTGCGGCGCTCCTCGGCGGGCTGGAAGCTGTAGTAGCCGTACGCGTAAGTCCACTTCAGGATGCGGCGGCACTCCACCACCTGTTGGGGTGTCATCAAGACCGCTGAGCGTGTTGCGCCACGAGTCAGCAGTCGGCATCATGATGGGACAGCAAGCGCATGCGCATCCCCGACACCTAATGCTTGCCATTCGCCAACGTCGCACATGCACTCAGCAGCTCAATATAAATTCCGACACACTATTCTGCATGCTGTCCTCAACTTCGGCAATGGCGAAGAGCTCAGGTTCAGGAGCACGAACCTGGCACCAGGCGTCCGTAATGAACTTCAGCTGGCTGGTGGGAGTCGCTGTGATCTCGCTCAGGGTCTCCAGCTTGTTGCCCTGCAGCTCCGCCATCTTCTGCTGCGCCTGCGCATTGTGTGATGTGATGTCGATTGCCCCGCTGCACCAATGACAGCAGGACTGCTCACTGAATACAGCACTGCTCGGCATTGTCCTCGGCTTCCCTTGTCGCTGCATGCCTACTGCAGAGTCGGCCGAAACCGAATGCACCCTGCAGCGGAGCAAACGTGGCAGCACCTTCACGCGAGACTTGTCGTTCTCGTTCCAGCGCTGGTAGTAGTGCATGTACCGCTCCAGGGAGTGCTTGGCGTGCTCCCGCTTCGCCTCTTCCTCCGTAAACTTTCCCTCCTTCTTGCCTGCCTCGTACCTGCGCCACACAGATGCTCGGGTGATGTGCTGACATCAGCTGCGACTGTGCGCATGCTCTGCATTCCGCCGCAGGATGGCTTGTGCTGCGCAGTGACAGGCGTGTGGCCCTGCCGCCACAGCCTGTCACGCCAAGTGCTGCGACTGTAACTGCCCTCGCGGTAGTGGCGCCACAGGGGAAAACTCAGCTGCAAAGCAGAGAATGACGTGCGGTCACATTGCTGAATGATCTAGCTGCTGGCGCACCTGTTGCACGCATAGAAGCCGCCGGTCGCTTCGCCGTGCTCCTTCCACGGGGCCAGGCACAGCCAGCAGAACTCGAACTTGCACTGCGAGCAGAGGTAATCAAACGTCAGTGGCCTGCCAGCAACATTAAGCAGCAAACCCAAGATCAGCGGCCGGTGTAGATTGATTGCCGTTGCTGAAGCTTCTACTGTCTCCAGGCTGTCAGCGTCGGCGCACCTGGCTGCAGTTCATGTGCATGCACCCCTGGTTCTTCTCGATGGGCCGCTTGCACTTGGGGCAAGGCTTCGTGTTCGCCAGGATCCAGTTGAGGTTCTCGCTCTCGGCGCTGTTCTTCCGAATCCACGTCGCCACCGTCTCGCAGTCTACCTGCGCAGCACATAGGCACTTCGTTGCACGTGACTGCTTGGCAACATCAACGGCATGAATCAAAGCCTGTGATGTACACAGGCCTTGACAACTACGTGACAGAGCCTTGAAGCGCGTGCGGCAAGGGCGATAGCCTCGGCAGGTGTAGATGTGTGTAAGGCGAAGCGTTGACGCTGTTCGCGAAACGTGAAGGCTGAAGCAGAACTCCATATAGCAGCACACGAGGCCTCGAGCCGAGGCATGAGCAACCTAAGCGCACCGGTCGGTGAGCCTCCTCCTTGCAGGTGAAGCAGAAGGTGGAGCCGCAGTTGCAGGTCACATCCAGCGGCTCGGTGCCGATGTCGGCGGTGCACTCAACCGCGTGCTCGCAGCCCGGCGCGGGGCACCAGGTCAGCTTCCGGCTGTCCTCCACGTACGACCGCAGCGCAAACTGCCGGACTTTCCCAACCTCCTCCGCGCTGCACACTTCTTCGAGAACCTCCGCCGGCACCTGGATGACCCGCCACCGTCCTTCGAGTCATGGGGAGCTGCCGGACAATTCGCTGCGGCTCGCTAGATTCTGTGTACGGGGTGTGACCACAGGCATAGTGTTTGGCGTTCAAAAGACAGGCATGCCGCTCAATTCTACAACGTTAGATTTGAGGGTATTGCAGGCGCACGCAGCATGACAAATGGATCCTGATAAAGCTTGCGCTTGCAGACCCATACAAGGCATGGCGGATGTTCGCCGAAGGACGATGCGCACCGCTGCGTTGCAGTCTGGCAGGGGGCAGCGCAGGTCCAGGACGCCCGGGCCCGCATCCACGGACGCCGAGATGTACCCGCGCCAGCAGTCCTTGCAGAACATGTGCCGGCAGCCGGTGGACCGCATGTTTGTCTCCAGGTATTCCTCGAAGCACACCCCGCACTTGGCCTGCGCGCACACAGTGGTCGACCACGTCAGCCTCTCCGAACGAAGGTGCTCACCCCGCCTGCAGCTGCTCAGTGCTGGCGTGGCATTGAGCGGAATATGCACACGGTGCTGTGCCGGGTCCACAGCTGACAGAGACGCACCCGCTTTGAGCGGCCCCTGGGCTTCGAGGCCGATTCTGGGGGCGGCAGCGGCTCGATCAGGCCAATCTTGTCCTTCAAGCTGTCCATGTCCGTGAACCACTCCTCCTTCACGCGATTGACGTCCCTGCACGGCGCAGCAGCGGGTCCCATTCACCACAGCATTGCTCACTGTCAAGGCAGCACGGCGAAGCAGCAATGCACAACTGACGCTGAATCGGTAGACTGCAATGATGGCGGAAGGAATGGAGCGGAAATGCAGAGGCTGAACTCGAGCACGGCGCGCCTCACCATTTGAACAGCCGCAGAACGCGGATGGCGTCCGCATCCGGGATGGACAGCACCGATGTGACCTCTGCAAGCGACCGCTTCTTTCGTTCCCGCAGCTGCTCCTCCGTGTAGACCACATACTGCGCCTGCGACCGGCGCGGGGCACTTCACGCCGTGCGGGTAGTCACGGTCCGATGGTCTAATGGTGGTCATGTCGGCAAGGTCCACAGGCGGGAAGGAGGGGCGAGGGGACTCCTGTAACCGTCAGCACCTGGCGAAAGGTGTCCTCGAGCTCCGCAGCTGTATTGAAGTCCAGGTCGCTGCCCCGCAGGGACTCGTCGTCCTCCGCATCGCTGTCGTCCTCATAGAAGTATCCATCCTCATCAGACATGATGGATGCTGTGCTGCTGGCGAGGACGCTGGCTATGACCCTGCAGGCCTCGTGAAGGGGCCTGCCAAACCAATGCGAGCCGCGTTACAGGTGTTTGCTGCTTTCCGCTGTTATCGCGCACGCTCGAGGCCGATTGGAACACTTTTTGAGCTCAAGATGCCCAGCCTGAGCAAGCGGCCTGTCGGAACCTCGGCCTATCAAGCTAGGAAGCCTACTGAGCAACTGCACTCCGTGCTGCGATGGTCACTCTGGGACAGGGTCTTGAAAAGCCTCTTCCAGACTGAAAACATGCATGCAGTCGGTGTGCTCGGATGGAGGTCGGGGGACAGCCGCACGCAATGAGGGGATTGCGGCAGCTGGCCAACCCCCTCCACAACCTTGCACCATGCGTGTGGCGCTGCGTTCGACCAGCGACGGCAGCCTGGCGTCCCGGGCATGCTTTGCAGCAGTCG
>JAABUX010008811.1_pt1 | contig 11560 bp, 15 predicted proteins | sample 5561851 | NCBI WGS metagenome assembly JAABUX01 (sample SAMN10711883, study PRJNA513361) | rock metagenome | isolation source: Antarctica rocks | place: Antarctica: Victoria Land, Richard Nunatak red sandstone | collected 2016-01-03 | reverse complement strand
CCGGTGCGGGACGTGGGACAGCTTCCCACTCGCCACTAGTGGCTACTGTTTGGTCGGCTTGAGGTGTCACAGGCTGTGACAGCGCCACGACATCGGGCATCGTGACGTGCTCCCCGCGGGCGACCCGCTGCAGCACAAGCGCGCGCAGCGCCACGTTCTCCTCGCGGCCTAACTCGGCGGCGACGGTGGCGCCCAGGCCGCCAGCGCGCACAGCTTCCTCTAGCTGCGGGTCGGCGACGATGCGCAGGCGACGGGCGACGTGCTCGTGGCTACGGTGAACCCATTCGGCCGCCTCACGTAACGACAGGCCCTCGCGGTCCATCAATCGTTTGTAGGCCCAGCCCTCCTCGACAGCGTTGAGGTCGCGGCGCTGGACGTTCTCTTGCAACGCTAGGTCGGCCATCTCGGTGTCGGTCGTGGGGCGGACGATGGCCGGGATCTCGCGCAGTCCGGCCCGTTGCGCCGCCTGCCAGCGCCGTTCGCCCAGCACCAGTTCGTAGCGGCCCGACGACGCCGGCGACGGCCGCACTAACACGGCCTGCAGAACGCCGTGCGCGCGTAGCGAGGCGGCGAGTTCGTCCAGGGCCTCCTCATCGAACGCGGTACGGGGCTGAAAGGGGTTGGGGTCGATCAAGGTCACGGCGATGGAGCGCGCCGTGGTCAACTCGGTGACGCCCTCAGGTTCTTGACGACGGAAGATCGCGGACAGCCCCTCGCCCGGTTGTCGGCGCGCGCTACTCATGAGGCACCCCCACGCCTGCCGGCGTCGGCTGTTGTATGCGTGTCGCTGTCACAGGCTGTGACAGTCCCCAGCGGGACAGTAGTTCGTCGGCCACAGACTGGTAAGCCTCGGCAACCTCGCGTGTGGCCGCGTAGCGCGTGAGGGGAACACCACGCTCTGCCGCGTCGTCCACTCTCGCCGATCGCTTGATGGTCCCAAGAATTGGTATGTCCGGGCCAAGGTGGGCGTGCACGGTCTCTATCGCCCGCCGCGCGTGCGCCTCGCGCCCCTTGACAATAGTGAGCAGGACGCCGCTGATGCCCAGGCTGAGATTAAGGCCGGCCCGGCGCGTGCGCTCGATGGAGCGCATCAACGCGTTGAGGCCGCGCACCGAGAGGTACGCAGGGACAACGGGTACCAAGACCGACCCGGCGGCCGTCAGGGCGTTGATCGTGAGGATGCCCAGGGAGGGCGGGCAGTCGATCAGGACGACGTCGTAGGCGGCGGCTGCGAGTATTTGCTGCAACACATATTCGCGGCGCGAGGCCGTGACGAGCTCGAACTCGGCCGCGGCCAGGTCGATGTTCGCCGGCAGCAGATCCACGCCCGGAATGACCTCCAGGCGCGTTGTCGTCAGGTCCGGGGGAGTTAGTGTCTGCAGGTAGTCGTCCATGAGTGTGTAGACGGTGCGGTCGATAGCGTCGGGCTCGAAGCCAGTGGCCGCCGTCAGGCTCGCCTGCGGGTCGAAGTCGACGAGTAACACGGCGAGCCCGCGGCTAGCCAAGGCCGTCCCGAGGGCAAAGGTGGTTGTGGTTTTGCCGACACCACCCTTCTGATTGACCACAGCTATGATGCGGCTCACGAGTATTTCCCTTTCGCGTACGCGGCTTTATGTACATCAACGTTACCCATAAGTATGGACTCCTCGCTCCTATCGCCTCTGGTCGTCGTACAGCCGGCGCAGTTCGTCCCGGCAGCCGATGTAGACCGCAATTCCTGAGGGCACGTCGGCCTCACCACGCGGCCATAGCGTCTCAATGTCCTCATCAGTGAGCGCCTACACGCTGAGCGTATGGACGCCAAGCCGGCTACCCGTACCTCGCCGGTGCAGCGCGGGCAGCACGCGCTCAGGATACGCCACGGCATCAACCCTCGCCCTCTCCTTGCCCCTGGGCCTTGTCGTCTCCGCTCGTCGATGTCGATGGAAAGCCGACCTTATGGGCGTGCTCCCCTCCGCGTCGGTGTCCGCGTTGGCCCAAATTCTCGCGACGGTAGCGATCGATCTCGCTGCGCAGGACACCATTTGTCCGTGCATCGATCGGCACGACGCTCAAGACCCCGCGGAAAATGGCGGCACGCAGGCCCGATGGGCTCAGGCCCAGTTCGTCGGCTGCCTCTTTTGTCGTTAATAGGTCTGGCATGATGGGCATGCATAATCCTCCCGCCACGCCAATGTAACACATGCGTTGCCTATCTCTCCATCATCGGTCCGCGACGGGGCGAGGGCACCGACCTGGCGGCCGCTTCCCGATAGGTCTCTCGGCGCGGTGCCCGTGTCCCGCGGTCACACCCAGCCCTTGGCCTTATCGGCGGCATAGTCCAACAGCGGGAGGAGTGCCCCGCGCCACAGGGGGTCGAGGCCGGCTGTCTCCTGCTGCCGGTGCAGCGCGACGGCATCGGCCATGGTGTGGCCAAGGATCGGTCGTAGTTTTTGTTGCATGTTGTCCATGTCGTCGCGTCCTCCTCGCTGTCTGTCTAGGCGCTATGGGTGGGCAGGGGTACATTTGCCCGCGTCCCAGCGATCCATCATTCTTTCCCACTACACGTCCTCCCTGGGTGGCCTTCCTGGGTGGCCTTATGCAGCCCGTCGGTGGCGCGCCTCCTCGGCCTCGTAGGTGGCATCGAGCGTTGTGCCGATGGAGCAGATCATGTGGTGCAGATAGGCGTCCTCCTGCCGGCCGCTGTCTAGCCGCGTCGCAATCACCGCGGCGCCATGCATCACCGTCGAATGGTCCCGGCCACCGAGCAGGCGGCCGATGCGCGCCATGGGGAAGGCGGCACCGCGCGCGAGCGTGAGCCACGTCAGCCGCGTCCGCATGAGATACATCGCCACCTGGCGGGCTTCCACGAACGGATACGCGCGGCAGGGAGCGCACAGGTGCGCCGGTGCCAGGGTATAGGCGGCGGCGACGGCTTGGCGGATGCGGCGGGCCTCGGCAAGCTGCGCGCGCCGGAGCCGGTGGAGCGCCGCGCGGTGCTCCGCGTCGTGGCTGTTAGGATGCATCGTTGGGTCCTCCCGCGCTGTCGGCGTAGGGACCTAATGCCCCCAGTCCCTCGTCCATGTGGTGGACGCGTGCGCGCTCGTCCTCGTACAACGCCTCGAAGGCGGCGGCTAAGAGGCTGCGGCCCCACGGCGCCAGGGCGTCGTCGTCGCGGGCGTCGAGACTGTCGAGGGCCTGCGCGGCGCGCGGCCAGGGCCTCCGCGTCCGCGCGTTGCGCCCGGAAGAGCCGGGCGATCTGACGGCACGCCTCGGGCGTCGGCGTTATGTCAACGGTCTCCATTGGGTGTCCCTCCTGCCCAGTCCGGGCGTCGGCGTCGTCTGATGCGTGGCCGCTGGTGGTCATGTCGGTCATCCTTTCGGGGTGGGGCCGGGCTGTGGGGCGACAGCCCGGCGTGGGCGGGGGTGGTCAGGCGGCGTCGTGGGTCGGGGCGGGCGCGTCCTCGACGCCGTGCGGGGGCGGCGTGGATGGCGCGGGCGCTGTGGGGGGGGCGTTGGTCTGATCGCCGGTGTAGAGCTTGAAGACAGGATCGGGACCGGCGCTGTGGTAGTTGTCGGGCTCGTAATCGCGGGCGGCTTGCGCCTGCCGGATCAACAGCGCCTCGACGGTGGCCTTGACGAGGCCGAGCGGGTCGAGCGCGCGCAATCCCGTGATGTGATCCGCGCGCGGGTGTGTGCTGCCACCCGCGCGCATGAGCGCGGCCGCGTCCACGCCGTGCCGGCGCGCGATCTCGCCCCAGTCCTCCTTGTTCAGGCTGACGTGCGCGAGGGTGTACGCGGCCAGTGTCGCCAGATCGTGGGCCTCGACGTTGGCGATCATATCCACGGCGCGGCGCACCGCCAGGACGTTGGGCATGTAGTCGGCCTTCTGCGCGAGGCGGCGCGTGCGTGTCTCCTTGCCCTTCTGTGCCGCCGTTTTCTCGACGGGCGACGTGTAGCCGGTAGGGCCGACGCGGGGCAGGGCGGCGGGCGCGTCCCGTTGGCGCGCGGCCTCGGCCTCCTCATACGCGGCCTTGCCTTTCGCGTGCAACGTGGCGTAGTGGTCGGGCATGAGGCAGAAGCCCTCGTAGTCGCCGTAGGGCGAGCGGTAGGCGGCGAACGGGCACGCGCGGCACACCGCGTATGTGTCGAAGTAGTTGTCGCCGTAGCGCCCGCCCTGGTCGGTGTGCCAGTGGGTCAGGCGTTTGACGAGCCCGGCGTGCAGGCTCGCTGTGGTACTTGGGTGCGCGTCGTTGTTGACCCCCTTGGCGATGTCCCCGGCCATCGCCTCGATCAGGCGTGGGAAGCCCTTGTTGTCCCGATTGCCGTGGGTGTACTCGTGGAGCTTGAGCATCTTGGTCAGGGTGAGCCGCCCCGTCGTGTCGCGTAGGTAGAGGTCCTGCGTCGTGGCCGGGAGGTCGCACAGCTTCAAGCGGTCCTTGACCCATTCCTTGCCGCGCCCGATCTTCTGGGCGATCTGTTGAGGCGTATAGCCAGGGCGGGCGCGCAACGCGGCCAGGCCGCGCGCTTCCTCCAGCGGGTGCAGGTCGCGCCGCTGGAGATTTTCGAGGACCGTCGCTTCGAGGGCCGTGTCGGGGGTCAGGTCGTGACGTAGGATAGCGGCGATGGTGGGGCGTTTAAGCACGTCCCTGGTGGCGCGTAGGCGGCGCTCGCCGGCCACAAGCAGGTAGGGGGGCTGGCCCTCCGGGGCGTCGGTGGCGGCGCGCACGATGATGGGCTGTAGGAGCCCGTGCGCCGTGATGGAGGCGGCGAGGTCGGCCAGCCCGGCGTCGCCGTCAAGGTCAAACAGGGTCCGGGGATTGGCGCCGTCGGTGGCGATGTCGGCCACGGCGATCTCGCGCCATACGGGGGCGGGGATGGAGGCGGCTGTCTTGGTGGGCATGGGGGTATTCCTCTCGCGGGTGGGGAGGGGAGCGGGGCGGCTCCCCTCGACATAACTAATACTCCTCGGGCAGGAGCAGGGTGGTGGCGGCGCGGTGGCCGTCCTCGTCGGCGGCCTCGGTGATGATCCAGACTTTAATGTCCTCCGCGACGACGTAGGCGCTCAGGAGGTGGGAGCCGTCGCGCAGGGCCGCGTCATTGGCGGCGCGGTCGTGCGCGTCGAGGTCGCCCCAATCGCCGCTAGCGTGGCGGCTCAGGAGAGCGGAGGGGGAGGTACCGGCGACGGCGAGGGCGACGAGGGCGCCGGGGGTGGCGACGATCTGGCCTAATTGGTCCACGAGCAAAACAATCATCGTTGTACACTCCGTCAGCTATGGGGGGAGGGCTGGCGGGGATGCCAGCCCTCGGCGCGTGCTACCAGGCGTACCAGGGGACGGGCAGGGGGCGTGGGGCACGGACGGGCGCGGGGTCGGCGTCAGCGGTCATGGCCTGCTGGTAGGCGTCGCGGTAGGCGGTCAGACGTGCGATAGTCGTATCGAGGAGGTTGAGCAGGGCGGTATCATCGGGGAGGTCGATGGACATACTGACCTCCGTCGCGCCGATGGGATCATGGGGGCGAAACGTCGTGGTGACGGAGATATCGCCGTCGTAGAGCGCGATGGCGGTACGCGGCGGTATACTGGGGATGCTGGCCGCGACATGGGGAGTCGGGTATGACTTGGGTGGCCATGTCGGTGTATCCTTTCCGTGGTCCGGTTGTCAGTGGGCGGGGGCCTTCACTCCCCGCCCACTTTTTTATGTGGGGCGGCTAGGCCCCGAAGGCTTCGAGCAAGGCGGCGGCGCCAGCGGGCCGAGCGGGCGCGGGGGCGTGCGGCGTCGGCGTGGTGCGCGCGCGCTTGGGGGTGATGGCGCGGTAGCCCTGCTCTACCATGAGGGCGAGGGCGAGCGCCCAGCAGCGCATCCCTTTCTGGCCCGCTTCGCAACTGCATTGCAGGCGTAGCGCGTCGATCTGGTGCGTATGCCCGGAGCGGGTCCGGCTCTCAATCTCGAACGTGTATGGACCCGTCCGGCGGATGGTGGCCGCGCGGGCGCTGGCCTTGCTCTGGCGCCGTCGTTCTTGCCGTGTCATGTCGTGAAGCTCCTTCACTGCTTCGCCGTCCGTGGGAGCCATACGCCCCTCACACTCTTATTATACAACTCTAGCGTTTCATTTGCAAGCGTAAAATGGGGAGCAAAAGAGTGCCTGTTGTCGGCGGGATGAAGACGCTCTTTCGCTCTTGACAATCTAATAAGACTGTGTTATGCTGTAGGGGTGGGGTGCGACTTGCCCCTCACCGGGGAGTAACCTATTCGGGAGGTTGCGATGGCACGGAAGCCCACGCCCTACCAGTACCGACTGGCGGCGTTCGCTCTCGTCACGCTCTGCGTTGTGTTGCGCGCCCTTGGGCACGTCGACGATGCGACGGTGGCGGCGGGGTGTACGGCGGCAGTCGGCCTCGGGCGGTAACGTCCGGGGCTGGTAGACGGGGTGGGGGCGGTGGCACGCCGTCCCCGCTCCCGTGGGCAACGACGAGGGGACAACAGGGGCACAAGGGGCAAGCGCCGGACGGCGCGCACAAAAAAGGCCGGCGTCGATTCGGGCGACGCCGGCGGGGGCGCGCAACCCGATGGCACTCGGAGAGTTGTCGCGCGCGTACTTGTAGTATACCACACGAGGGGGGAGACATGACCGCATTATGGATCACGCGGCGGGCGTTCTGGCGGTACGGCGGGCTGGTCCCGGTGGTCACGGCGGGGGTGGGCCTGATCACGCCGACGACGGAGGCGCGGGGGTTGGTGCTGCTGGCGCTGCTCTACGTGCCGTGCGCGGTGGTGCTGGCGGCGCTGGACGCGCGGCGGGCGCGGGCGGCGGGCGCGCCGCAGAGGGGCGCGGGATGGCGCTAAAGGGCTACTATACGACGACGGAGGCGGCGGGGCTGCTGGGGCTGCGGGCGCCGACGGTGCGCGACGCGGTGCGGCGGGGGCGGCTGGCGGTGGAGCGGGTGGGGGGGCGGAACCTGGTGACGGTAGCGGAGATCGAGCGGTACCGGGCGGAGGTCTTGGGGACGCGCGGATGGGAGGGGCGCAAGGCGGGCGACGGCGCGGACCCCACGGCGTCAGCGACGGGCGCGGGGGCGCGGGCGCGGCAGCGAGCGTACCGGGAGCGCAAGCGGGCACAGGCGAGCGCGTGAGGCCGGTCCCGGTAGCCAGAGGCACCCGGTAGCTAGAGGCAGCTACGGGGCCTGCCGCGCGTCCTGGTGTGAGTGCCGGCATTCAAGTGCGCAACGTTGCCGGGTTAAGCTACACCACCTCCAGCGCCTTTATTTTTCCCAGTAGGGGGTGTTCCTGGGCGTCAAACAGCGTCCTGGCGGCACTGGTAGGCCCCAATCCGCTGGTGCACCTTAACGCGGCAAGGTTGTGCAGATCAAAAGTGGCACTTACAAGGTCGGCGCGTTGGGTCGAGGTGAGGGCGCTTTCGGCGACGAGGCGCGGGCGTAGATCGGTCACGCGTGATTCCTTTGGGGGCGCTGTGCGGCATCGTACGATGTGCAGAAGTGGGGCGGGGCCTGTGATCACGCGCGGACGTGGGCGGCGAAACCCCTGGGGTAACGGCGCGCCCACTCCTCGCGCAGGACGCCGTAGCCGAGGCCATCATAATAGCGCCCGTTCACGATACGGGCGTGGCGGAAACGGGCCTCTAACTGATAGCCGAGCTTCTCCGCCACGCGCATCATCCCGCCGTTGCCGGACCAGGTGCGCAGGTCGAGGCGCACAATCGCCGGCAGGGCCTGGAAGAGGTAGTCGCTCCACAGCCCGAGCGCTTCGTAGCCCCGCCCCTGGCCCCAGTACGCCGGGTCGTAGATGACCAACCCCACGGAGAGCCATTGGGTTTCCTGGCTTTCCCAGTACCAGCTCACGAGCCCTAAGAACTCGTCCGTTGCCTTGTCAGCGATGGCGAGGCTGGAGCGGGGGTGGGGGACCGTGCCGCCCTCGATCTCGGCACGTTTGCGGGCGACGAACGCGGCGGTCTCCTCTGCTGTCGGCAGCGGATAGTAGGGGCCGTCTAATTCTTTCCAACGCTGGCCCGGCGTGGACCAGGCGGCGTCACGGGCGAGGTCCGCGACGCGCCAATCGCGCAGCACGATCTGCCGGCCATCAAGGTGTGCGGTTGTGTCAATCACGTCTATGCCTCCCAATAAGCGACGCTCGTTGTCTCATCGCCCTATCACAAGGGAAGTGTACCGGCGAGGGGTCTTTGACGAGTACCTCCGTGGCGCTGAGGGGGCCGCTGGCGGGCGGCAGGGGGCCATGGGAAGCTCCTGTGCCGCTGAGGGCCGTGGCAGGGCTCCTATCGTCTGTGAGAGTTGCCGCCGCGCCTGTAAGTCCCCACATTAAATGGGCCAATCCTCCCTTTGATGCCACAGTAGGTGGGCCAATCCGCGCACGACGCCGGCACATCGACATTCTCCGTGGCGCTTGTCTGAGGGCGTGTTGACCCTGAGAGCGTCGCGCGGTGGCGGGGGCGGGGCTGCGCGGGGCGGATGGCCCACGGCGTGTGAGATTTGTGGCCCACTTAATGTGGGTAACGGCCCACTGAACGTGGGATCTTACAAAGAGCGTGCCGGCGCGGACCTCTGGTAGCTCCCGGTGGCCCTGGCGCGGCTCACGCGCGGCGGCGCGGTGGGGTTTGCCCCATTACGCGCGGTGGGCGTCCCAGGGGCGCTGTAGAGGCACCTGGTGGCCGGAGGGGGCGGTAGGGGGTGTGGGGGTGGTCCCCCTCCTCTGTCCGTATGGCCCTGGCGGGGCTCCTGGGGGCCGTGGGCACGGCGCGCCGTGGTGGGGGCGGGCACGTCGGCGGCGATCCGGGGGCGACGAGCTACACCAGCAGTCCGGGGGCCTCGCCGTCGCCGTCGCTACTGCGGTGTCTGCAGACGGGGCGCGCCCTAAGCGGGGGGAGTAGCCAGGGCTGCACGCTGTGTCACACCTGAGAGGCGCGGCGCCGGCGCTCCAGGGGCGGCTGTCTGGTGGATGAGGGGACATACAATGCCGCCGGGGGGCGGGGCATGAGGGGACAGCCAATGCCGCCGTGAAGGGACAGTCAATGCCGCCGTGAGGGGACACTCGTTGCCGACAATCAAGACGCAAGATCAAGACTCAACTCGCGCCCTACCTATCTCTCTCTCAGCAGACGGGGGAGTTGCGGGCCTCGCCGTGGTGGGGCGCTGAGGCGACGGCAAGGGCCTGACACTTCGCCAGCTAATCGTGGCGAGGTGTCAGACATCAGGCCACCAAGAGGCCACTAAGAACATGGACCCTTTCTCCACGCGGTGAAGTTCTGCGCTTCAAGTCTCACGACAAACGCAAAACGACGACTCCTAATACCGGACAACGATGGGCCAGGGGGGAAACGAGTTTAAATGTTGTGATGAGGGCGTTTCCTAACCCCAAGATCGTGTAGGCTGACCTCAAGAGCGCGGTGTGATCCCCGCGCCAAGGAGGTCAGCCCATGGTCCCCGCACCGTGCAAACCCACGGCTCCGGTCCCGCCCCCAGCATACCAGCGCGCCCTGACAAAACGCGGCCCCGCGCTGCACATCGACGCGCTCACGCGCGTGACGCGCCTGCATCTGCTCACGCTGTGTCGTCTGGCGGTCCAGCAGGCGCACCGCCGCTGCCCCCCACCCTTGCCCGCCGGGCGGGGCGGCGCCCCCCGCCGCTAGACGGAGGAGGCGCTGCTGCTGATCGCGCTGCTGCGTACCCTCTGGCGCCTCTCGCCGCGGGCCATGGCCGACTGGCTGCGCGCCTGGCCGGCGTTGGCGTGCGCGTGCGGCCTGCCGGTCCGCGCCGACGGCACGCCCGCCGGTGCCCTGCCCCTCCCCGCAGTGGAAGCGCGCGGCGCGGGCCGGTGCCCCGCCCGGCGAGACCCTCGTCGTCCTCGTCGTCAAGGAGGCGCTCCGCCAGCGTGTCATCGGCGCGCGCGACCTTATTATAGATAGCGCGCCCATCAAGGCCTGGCGCCGCGCCGATCCCGACGCCCCACACGGCCATGCGCCCGCCCCTCATCCCACCGCCTTCCTGCGTGGCTACCGTGTCCCTACCCTGCGCTGCCGTGGCTCCGGCTTGCCCGTGTTCTTCCGCCGCGCCCCCGCCAACGGGCACGACGCCCCCTGCGCCAAGCCCCTGCGCGCCGCTGCCGTCACCCTCTACGCCCTCCGCCCACGCGTCGTCCGCCTTGACGCCGCCTATGGGGGACCCGCGCTCATCGCCTGGATCCACACCGTCATCGGCGCCACCGCCGTCATCCCCTTCAATCCCAAGCGCCTCAAGGACCGCTCTTGCCTTCCCCCAACGTGGACCAGGGAGGAGTTGGGCAAGCGTTGCAGTATCGCGCGCTTCTTCGGTCGCGTCTTCCTGTTCTTCCGCCTACAACGCCCGCCCCTCTCTGGCTGGTCGGCCGTCACCTGTCAGGTCGCCCTCACCTACACCGCCGTCATTGTCGTCGCGCTCGTCGCCCACGACGCCGGCCGGCCCGACCTTATCCGCTCTCCCGCCCGCGTCCTTGCCCACTGCTGGGAGGGTCTCCTATGAGTTAGGAAACGCCCTCTTGTGATACCACTGCGCTAAAGCCGTGCCGATTTGATTGGGAGCATCCTCTGGCAGCAAGTGGATGCCAGCCACAGTGATCTCCGTTTGATTCAACCAGGTGCGGCAATATTCGCGCTGACTGCCCGTTAGGTTTCCACCTGGATCGGCATTGATGAAGAGCTTTGCGACGGGAGTTCGCGCCAGCCATTCGCTATAGGCCTGGACGACGACCGCAATATCGGCAGGCTCCCCGTTCATGGGCAACGAGCGCAGCAGGGTCAGAATTGGGCGCCGACTCTCGCCAGCTTCGCGGAAGGGAGCGCGATACGCCTCCATTTCCTCAGCAGAAAGGTGGCGGGTCAACACGGTCATATTCGGGATGACCTCCTCAACAAAAAAATTGTCGCGCAGGATCATCTGCTCGCCGGCAGGTGTGCGCATCTGCTGGAAGGCCGGGCGCGGCAGATCCGGCCACTGCTCCCAGGTCAACGGTTGCACCAGCGCTTCCATATAGACCAGCCCTTTCACGGCTTCGGGGTGGCGATAGGCCCAGTAGAAGCCGAGAGCCGCTCCCCAGTCCATCGCGACAAACGTGACATTGCTGGTAACGTCCAGGGCTTCAAGCAGGGCATCCAGGTAGCGGCTCTGCTCAGAAAAGGAGTATGCGCCCGGACCGGACGTTTCGAGTTTCGCAGAGTCGCCCATACCCAGCAGATCGGGGGCGATACAGCGTGCCTGCTTCTCTACATAAGGGAGAATATTGCGCCAGAGATAGGAGGAGGTTGCATTCCCATGCAAAAAGACAATTGGATTGCCTTGCCCCACCTCGACATATGCCATCTGCTGGCCAATGACGGTACAATAGTTTTTGGTATATGACATACTTGCGTTGATCATTGAGAGGTCTCCTGATGCTGTGATCTACATTAGTTCATCTTCAGAATAGGAGGCAAGATGTGCGCCCCCCTCCCCGTCGCCGGGGGCTTACGCGGCCAGACGCCGATCACGGCGACCCGGACGGCAGCGCCGCGCGCGCAGTTCGACCACGGCGCACA
>JAABUX010008808.1_pt1 | contig 11563 bp, 9 predicted proteins | sample 5561851 | NCBI WGS metagenome assembly JAABUX01 (sample SAMN10711883, study PRJNA513361) | rock metagenome | isolation source: Antarctica rocks | place: Antarctica: Victoria Land, Richard Nunatak red sandstone | collected 2016-01-03 | reverse complement strand
ACGCTCGCTAGCGCGCACGTCGCCCTCGCAAAGGCGCGGGCAAGCATCGAGCGCGACGTGCGAAACGCCTGGCGCGAACTACAGGCCGCGCGCGCGAATCTTGCGACGGCACGAGCCGGCGCGGACGACGCAAGCGAACAACTTCGCATCGCGCGCGTGCGCGAAGCGGCAGGCAAGGGCATCGACCTCGAAGTGCTCGACGCGCTCGGCGTTGCGGCTACCGCACGCGAAACGGCCGTGAAAGCCGTTGCCCGATTCGACACGGCCGTCGCATTGCTCCATCATGCCTCTGGCGATCTTACGCTCTAACACCTCCCTCTCTCGAAAGGCACCATGAAGACCATCTTCGCGCTTAACGATCGCTTCGAATATGCCGACGATGTCGATGTCCGGCCCGACCTCGAAGACGCGCGATAATGGCAACGGTACCTACACGGCAAAGACGAACGTTAATTTCGCGACAAAATGAACGTTTGACGTCGTCGCCGCAGCTAGAGGCCAGAAAGCGCACACGCAATTGAGTGTCGACATTAAATAAAGTAGCATCGATTCCGGTGAAGCGTTTGCATCGGTCATCGGGCCGCTCGTCGAAGTTCCCGTGCTTCTCATCCTCGTCAATGTCGCGCTCGGCATGAAGCTGGGATTTGCCGCTCGCGCGGCGAGAGGTATCCGATGAAGCAATTCGTTCTCTTCGTGTGCAAGCATAATACGGGCCGCAGTCAGATGGCGGAGGCATATTTCCGAAAGTTCGCTGGAGACGCAGTCGAAGTCGCCTCGGCGGGAACGATCGCGGCCGACGTTCCCGATCCGGGCGTCGTCAAGATCATGGCGGAGGACGGCGTCGATATTTCAGCCGCTCGGCCCAAGCTGCTCGATGTACACCTCGCGGAACGTGCGACACGCATCGTCACGATGGGTTGCGATGTTGAGGGCGTGCCTCGCATCGATGCCGACTGGGGTCTCCCCGATCCGAAAGGTCAGCCACCCGAACGACTTCGTGAAATTCGCGATCTCGTTCGCTCGAAGGCGCTCGAGCTCGCGAAAGAACTCGACGGGGAGATGACGCGCCCGTAACGTCAGTTTCGCACGGCTTCGTTGTGGCTCCCGACATTGCATCGCAGAATGCCGAGGCTAGTAGGCAGCACTCGTGAGCATCAGCATTGGCCGCCTGCGCCGCGATCGCGGCATGAGCGTCGCGCGCCCGACGGCGCTTGGCAATCCGTTCGTCGTCGGGCAGCCTTACTCGCGTGCGGAGTCGGTAGCGCGCTACCGCGAGTGGCTTCCCAGAGAACTCGAGCAGAACGAGACGGCCGGCGATCAGCTCGCGCGCATCGTCGCGGTCGCGTGCGAAGGCGACGTCACGCTGCTGTGCTGGTGCGCGCCGATCTCGCCGTGCCATGCGGAGGTCGTGCGCGAGATCGTAGAACTCGAAATTGCCGCGACGCGCGGAGAGCGCTAACTCGTGACCGAGCTTTTAATAACTCTTCAACAGGACGTCGTGCCCGTAATGATTACGAGGTAACCCCCGACGCGATGCGTTCGAGCGACTCTCGCTCGATCGCTCGTAGAAGTGCGGCGGGGTCGTCGAACACCGCATCCAGCTGCGCGCGTGCGCGTCGTTGCTGTCGACGAGCGTTCCATCGATATCGAAGAGAACGGCGCGAATCGGCACGGTCGGGTACCGTGCGCCTCGCTTACCTCTTCAAGCGGCGTTTGTCGAACTTCGGCGGGCCCTTACGTCGGAACGGCGTGGGCGGGCGTCGGTCGGGGCGCGGCTTCGCGCCGCTCGAGAGGAGGGCATCGTGGATGTCGTCGTCGGTGCGTTCGCGCACGCGTGTGATCGCAGCGCCGTTGACGTAGACGGCGGGGAATCGCTGCGCGAGCCACAGGTACAGGGTCGCGAGCCGCGAGCGATCTTCGTATAGCAGCAAACGATCGCGCGCGACGAGGCCCGTCAACAGTTCGGTACCCTCGACGCGGCCTTCGGCGGCGTGGCGTTCGCCCCAACGTGCCAACACGCCCAGAGCGTTTCCGCGCGTCGTGACCGGCGCGCGCGCGTACGTCGAGCGTACGGCAAGGGGCAGTTCGAGGAATTTATCCGACATCTCGAGCGCGATCGCGACTTCGATCGTGTCGGAGAGATCGGCGATGCGCACGCCCGAATCGTCGGTCTTGAGGACGCGGTCCTGAAAGAACTGCATCAGCCGGCTGACACGCGTCGTGCCGATGATCGCCGCGAGGCGACGCAGGTGTTCGTCCGTCGGCGAAATCCACAGTGGCGGATTCTCGAGCGGCGGTAACGCCCGCTCGATGCTCTCGCGCAGCAGCTTCACGGCGCGCGGATCGATCGCGGTGACTTGCCCTTCCTCGTGCATTCCGTAGCGCCCGGCGCGACCGGCGATCTGCCGGATCTCGGGCGGCGTGAGCGCGCGCATTGCGATCCCGTCGAATTTCTCGACTGCGGCGAAGATGAGGCGACGGATCGGAAGGTTCAGGCCTAAACCGATTGCGTCGGTCGCGACGAGGATCGAGGCTTCGGCCGAGCGGAACCGCTCGGCCTCGCGTCGCCGCACGGCGGGTGACAGGGAGCCGTAGATGGCCGCCGTCGACCGGCCGTTGCGCGCGATCTGTCCCTGCAACTCGACGACGGCGTTGCGCGAGAAAGCAACGACGGCATCCCCGGGTTTGAGTTCGACGAGCGGAATGGCATCGACGACGCGCAGCGGATTCTTGCGCTCGAAGCGCCGCACCGATATCTGCATGCCGAGGCGTTCGACCAGGCGTCGTGCCGCGTGTAAGCCATCCTCGCTGCCGCAGAGCACGACGTGCTTCGCCGGGACGGCGGCGATCGCGAGCGTCCACGCCCAGCCGCGTTGCTCGTCCTGCAGCATCTGCGCCTCATCGATAACGGCGATGTCGATCTCGCGCCGCAAATCGACCATCTCGACCGTCGAACTCACATGATGCGCACCCGGAAGGAGCACGCGCTCCTCACCCGTGATCAGCGACGTCGCGATGCCGAGTTCGTTCATGCGCTCGTGCACCTCGAGTGCGAGCAGACGAAGCGGTGCGAGATACGCACCGCTCTCCGCGGCGCGCAACTGCTCGATCGCCGCGTGCGTCTTCCCCGAGTTGGTCGGGCCGACGAAGTATTCGAAGGTCCGCGCGCTGCGGGTGAAGCCCTCGATATAGAAGCGCAGTCCGAGGTCGGCTTCGACGCGTTCGTCGACGCGACGATTCTCGAGGTCCTGATACGCGCGAACCATGCCACGGCGCGCCTCTTCGATCGCGGTGAAGAAGGACGCGTCTTCGAAAACGTGCTTTTTTTCGACGTCGTCGGGGGCGCTGAGAATCTTCGCTGCGGCGCGTTCGATCGCGTGCGTGAAACGTCCAACGGTCGGATCGACGATCGGTGCGACCGCGGCTTCACCCGCCTCTTTCGTCGGTTCGCTCGGCACGTCGACCGCGACGCGCCCGCGAACGACGACCGTCCGTGGGCCGAAGCGGAATTCGCGTACGACGCGTATCTCCGCCGTGTCGTGACCGATGAGTTTCCATCCGAGCGGCGCGACGAGACGTTTGAGCGTGGCGCGGGCTTTGCGTTCGTCAGCGTGCGGATCGTGTGGGGCGCCCGAGGCGTTGTTATCCGCCGACGAGTGAGAGGTCATCGACGGGTGCTCTTCGCCGCACGACGCGTCGAGGCATACCGCCTGGTGTTTCGCCCGAGCGAAGGACATCTCAGCGAGGAAGGGAGCCGTATCGCGTGCCAAGTCGTTTCGCGTGAGCCATGACGATCGAATGGAGCGCGTGCGTTGCGCGTGGGCGCGTTCGGAACCGGAGATCGGCTATCACGACCGCGAGTGGGGAGTTCCGGTGCGGGACGATCGCGCGCTCTTCGAATTGCTCACCCTCGAGGGAGCGCAAGCGGGTTTGAGTTGGCGCACCGTCCTGCTCAAACGAGCCGGCTATCGCACGCTTTTCGCGGGATTCGATCCCGAGGCGGTCGCGCGCTTCGACGACGCGCGGATCGACGCACTCGCCGCCGATCCGCGGATCGTGCGCCATCGTGGCAAGATCGCATCGACGGTACGCAACGCCGCAGCGTTCGTGCTGGTCGCGCGTGAGTTCGGATCGTTTGCGGCGTTTCTGTGGCGGTACGTCGACGATACGCCTATCGTCACGCGTCGCGGCGCGCACGAAGATGCGCCCGCGACGACGCCGCTCTCCGATCGCTTGTCGCGCGACTTGCGCGCGCGCGGTTTTTCATTCGTCGGATCGACGATCGTGTACGCGTTCATGCAGGCGACCGGTCTCGTCGACGACCACCGTGTCGACTGCTTCCGCGCAGCGCCGTAAGGAAGCCTACGGCAACGTTCGCTCGGACGACTCCATCATGTACGCACGTTATCCGTCTTTCTAAGGAGTTCCCCATGCTTCGTCTCATCCTCGCAGCTTCGTTCGTGTTCGGCCTCGGCGGAGTCGCCGTCGCGCAATCGCCCGCACCGGACGCGTCGTCCGGACACGCCATGACGGGCCACGCCATGAACGGTCACGCCATGACGGGCCACGCCATGAAAGGTCATGCGATGAAGGGCCACGCGATGAAAAGCCATGCCATGAACGGCCATGCCATGAACGGTCACGCGATGAAGGGCGACGCGATGAAGCCGGCCCCGTCCGCGACGTAAGTCGCCGCCGAATGCCGACCAGTGACACCTGCGCTGGTCGGCGAAGTCACTCGCGATGGAAACTCCCGTAACCGACGGCTTCAACGCGCTCGGTCTCGATCCGGCGCTCGTCGGTGCGCTCGCCGCACTCGGCTACGAAGAACCGACCGACATCCAACGCGAGGCGATCCCGCCGCTGCTGGCGGGCCGCGACGTGCTCGGACAAGCCGCGACCGGAACCGGAAAAACCGCCGCTTTCGCGCTCCCGCTGCTCGATCGCATCGGGCGCGCGACGGGCGACGCGCGTGCGATCCGGGCGCTGATCCTCGTACCGACGCGCGAGCTCGCGATGCAGGTCGCCGAAGCCGTCCACACCTACGGCCGTCCGCTCGACGTTCGCGTGCTGCCGATCTATGGCGGGCAGTCGATGCACCAGCAACTCCGCGCGTTGCAACGCGGCGTCGACGTCGTGGTCGCGACGCCGGGCCGTGCGCTCGATCACGTTCGTCGCGGCACGCTCGTCTTCGACGACGTCCAGACCGTCGTGCTCGACGAGGCGGACGAGATGCTCGACATGGGCTTCGCGGACGAACTCGAGGCGATTCTCGCAGCCGTTCCCACCAAACGCCAGACAGCGCTCTTCTCCGCCACGATGGCGCGGCGCATTCTCGAGATCGCCAAGCGACATCTGAGCGATCCCGTGCGCGTGACGATCGTCCGCGAAGCGCTCGCTGCGGGCGAAGCACCGCGCGTGCGCGAGGTCGCGTACGTCGTGCAACGCCGCCACAAGGCCGCGGCGCTCGCGCGCGTGCTCGATATGGAAGATGAAGCCTCCGCAATCGTCTTCTGCCGCACGCGCGTCGAAGTCGACGAACTCACGCAGACGCTCGGCGCGCGCGGGTACGGTGCCGAAGCGTTGCATGGCGGCCTCTCGCAAGAACAGCGCGACCGCGTCCTGCGCCGCTTCCGCGATCGAACTTCCGATATTCTCGTCGCGACCGACGTCGCCGCCCGCGGGCTCGATATCGATCACGTCACGCACGTCGTCAACTACGACGTGCCCGCGTCGCCCGATGCGTACGTTCACCGCATCGGCCGCACCGGTCGCGCCGGACGCGAAGGCGTCGCGATCACGTTCGCCGAGGCACGCGAGACGCGGCTGCTACGCAACATCGAAGGGCTCACCAAGCGGAAGATCGTGACCGAGAACGTGCCGACGGTACACGATCTTCGCGCGCGCCGGCTCGAGCTGATGCGCGACGCGTTGCAAGAGACGCTCGAGGCGGGCGACATCGACGTGTATCGCAGCGTCGTCGAATCGCTTTCGAGCGACTACGACGTGGTCGAGATCGCGGCCGCCGCGGTCAAGATCGCCGATCAAGCGCGTGACGGCGGGAAGACCGACGACGTCGAGATTCCGCGTGCGGATTTCACGCCGGTCCGCGTCGAGCGTCCCGCGCCTGAACGCGGACGACCCGCCGGTGTGCGCGCCGAACGAGAGGCTCCGAGCGATCGCGTCGCCGTCGAACGAACGGGACCGAAACTGCGACTGCGCGCGAGCGATTCGACGCGCATCTACATCGGTGTGGGACGCAGCGGCGGCATTCGGCCGGCCGATCTCGTCGGTGCGATCGCGAACGAAGCGCGCATCGATTCCAAAGACATCGGACACATCGATATCGCCGATCGCTTCTCGCTGGTCGAAGTGCCCGGCACCGCAGCGGACGACATCATCAAAGCCTTGCGCGGGGCGACGATCCGCGGCAAGAAAGTGCTCGTGCGTCGCGATCGGGATCAGTAAAAGCGCAAGTTCGGTCGAGTTGCTGCCGATAGACGCTCAAAGCCCCGCGAGTGAAAGCCCGTGCGGTGGCCGCATTGTCAGGAGCGTCTCGTGGATCCGAATCTCGACGAACTTCGCGAACTCGTCGCCCTCGACGCGGCGACGCGGAGCTACGACGTGGGCCCGGTCGAACGGCTGCGCCGCCGTCCGAGCGGAGCCGGCCGCGCACTCGAGCTCGCGGTCGCCGCGATCGAAGTCCTGCGCGAGCACGGCACGCTGACGGGTGAGGAGCTCTGTCACCTCGCGGTGACGCTCGGATACGACGACATCGCCGTCTCGCGCGCGTGGAACACGCGCTGCGAATTCGACCTGGACGCGCGTCCTTACGCGCCCGGCGAGGCGATCGCGCGCTTCTTGCCGCTCCCGTAAGCGCTACCCGGCCCCGGCCTCGGCCTGCGTCACCTCGAGGAATCGGTCGGCGTTCCGCAACGCCGGGACGAACGCGCACCATAGCGCGATGATCGCGAGCGTCCCGATGCCGCCGATCGCGACGGCCGGGACGACGCCCACGAACGCGGCGAGCGTCCCCGACTCGAACTCACCGAGTTCGTTCGAGGCGCCGATGAACACGTTCTCGACAGCGTTGACGCGACCGCGCATGCCGTCGGGCGTCGCGAGTTGCACGAGACCGCTTCGGATCACGACGCTGACCATGTCGCTGCCTCCGACGATGGCGAGCAGCAGCAGCGCGAGCACGAAATCGCGCGCGAACGCGAAGGCGATCGTCGCGAGCCCGAAGATTGCGACGGTCGCGAGCAGCGTGGGGCCGACGCGTCGTTCGATCGGGCGGCGCGCGATGGTCGCCGCGACGAGCGCCGCCCCGACGGCGGGCGCGGCACGCATCGCACCGAGCCCCTGCGCCCCAACGTGGAAGATGCCGTCGGCAAACGCCGGTAGGAGCGCGGTCGCGCCGCCGAAGAGCACGGCGAAGAGATCGAGTGAGATCGCGCTCGCGACGATCGGTCGCGATGCGATGAACCGGAGGCCGCCGAAGGCATCGGAAATCGTCGGCGGCGCGGTCGGCCGCGCCGCGTGCGTCATGCGTAGGGCGCCGAATCCGAGCGCGCTGAAGAAGATGAGCGTCCCCGCGGTCGCGAGCGCGAGCGGCACGGAGAACGCGACGAGCACGCCGCCGAGCGCGGGGCCGCCGATCCGCACGAACTCGCGCAGCGACGCGAATGCGGCTTGCGTCTTGACGTATTCGCCCGCTTCGATGATCGAGGGGAGGATCGATCGGATCGCCGGCGTGTCGAACGCGCGCGTCGTGCCGATGAGGGCGAGGATGCCGAGGTACGCGGGCAGCGCCGTTACGTGCGCGACCACGGCGGCGACGAGCCCGAAAACGGCCGCGGCCTCGACGATCCCGCAGAACGTCGCGAGCCGCAGCCGGTTGCGCCGATCGGCGACGACACCCGCGGGAAGTGCGAAGACGAACGACGGCACAAAGAGCGTGAGGCCGACGAGCCCGAGATCGAGCGGGCGATGATGGAGCGTGAACACGTGCCAGGCGATCGCGACCGACGCGATCTCGAAGGCGAGGTTACCACCGATACTGATCGCGAGGTAGATTCGCCGGTTCCGGGCCGTCTTCACCGACCGCACGTTCGCCGACCGACGTCGCCGATCACTGCCGCGCGGCCCCATTGGATGACTCCAAGTCGACGTACGGAGCGGTCCAGCCGCGGGAGTCGCGCGCGCACGCGGTAATTGGCACGAGATGACGTCCGCGCACCTCGTCGATACCGATCCAAACGAAACGCAAGAGTGGCTCGACGCGCTCGACGGGGTGCTTTCGGCCGAGGGTCCGGCCCGCGCACGTGCGCTCGTTTCACGCGTCGTCGAACGCGCGCAGACCGGCGGCGCGCACGTGGAACTCGGCGTCGCGACGCCGTACGTCAATTCGATCCCGCTCTCGCAGCAAGCCAAAATGCCCGGTAACGAAGAGCTCGAGACGCGGTTGCGCCACTACATTCGCTGGAACGCAATGGCGATGGTCGTTCGCGCGAACGAAAGTTCGAGCGAACTCGGCGGTCACGTCGCGAGCTTCGCTTCGTCGGCGACGCTGTACGACGTCGGCTTCAACCATTTCTTTCGCGCGCCGTCGGCCGACTTCGGCGGCGACCTCGTGTTCTTCCAGGGCCACTCGTCACCGGGCGTCTACGCGCGTGCGTTTCTCGAGGGGCGCATCAGCGAAGCGCAACTCGCGCGCTTTCGCCAGGAAGTCGACGGCGGCGGTCTCTCATCGTATCCGCATCCGTGGCTGATGCCCGACTTCTGGCAGGTCGCGACGGTGTCGATGGGCCTCGGACCGATCCAGGCGATCTATCAGGCTCGATTTCTGAAGTACTTGCACAATCGCGGGCTCGCGACGACGGAAGGCCGCAAGGTCTGGTGTTTTCTCGGCGATGGCGAGACGGACGAACCGGAATCGCTCGGCGCGATCTCGATCGCCGCACGCGAAGGGCTCGACAATCTCATCTTCGTGGTGAATTGTAACTTGCAGCGCCTCGACGGCCCGGTGCGCGGCAATGGGAGCATCATCCAAGAACTCGAACGCGAGTTTCGCGGTGCCGGCTGGAACGTGCTCAAGGTGCTGTGGGGCGGCAACTGGGATCGACTGCTCGAGAAAGATTCGACGGGTCGCCTCGTTGCGCTGATGGGCGAATGCGTCGACGGCGATTATCAGACGTTCAAAGCCAACGACGGCGCCTACGTGCGCGAGCATTTTTTCGGCCGGTATCCGGAGACGGCGGCGTTAGTCGCGGACTGGAGCGACGAACAGATTTGGGCGTTGCAACGCGGTGGCCACGATCCGCGCAAAGTGTACGCGGCGTACAAGGCGGCGACCGAACATGTCGGCGGCCCGACCGTCGTGCTCGCCAAGACGATCAAAGGCTACGGCATGGGGTCGTCGGGCGAGGCGCAGAACATCGCGCACCAACAGAAGCACCTCGATATCGCCGCGATGCGACAATTCCGCGACCGCTTTTCGATCCCGGTTTCCGACGCGGATCTCCCGAAGGTCCCGTTCTATCGGCCGCCCGACGATAGCCCCGAAGGCAAGTATCTGAAGGAGCGCACGGCCGCACTCGGTTACGTGCCGCAACGCCGCCGCACCTCGACGGCGTCACTCGCCGTGCCCGAGCTCTCCGCGTTCGAAAGTCAGTTGACGGGAACGGGCGAACGCGAGATCTCGACGACGATGGCGTTCGTCCGGTTGTTGTCCGCGATAGTCAAGGACAAGGCGCTCGGCGAACGCGTCGTCCCGATCGTCGCGGACGAATCGCGGACCTTCGGCATGGAAGGCATGTTCCGGCAACTCGGCATCTACGCGCCCGACGGCCAAAAATACAAACCCCAAGACGCGGCCCAACTGATGTACTACCGCGAGGACGTACGCGGGCAGATTCTCCAAGAGGGCATCAACGAAGCGGGCGCGCTGTGCTCGTGGATCGCGGCGGCGACGAGCTACTCGGTGAGCGACGTCCCGATGGTTCCGTTCTTCATCTTCTACTCGATGTTCGGTTTCCAGCGGATCGGCGATCTCGCGTGGGCGGCGGGCGATATGCGCAGCCGTGGCTTCCTCATCGGCGGAACCTCCGGCCGCACGACGCTCAACGGCGAAGGTCTGCAACACGAGGACGGGCACAGTCAACTCTTCGCGGCTTTCATTCCCAACTGCGTCAGCTACGATCCGACGTACAATTACGAACTCGCCGTCATCGTGCGCGACGGTCTGCGGCGCATGTTCGCGGAGCAGGAGGACGTGTACTATTATATTACGGTGCTGAACGAAAACTACCAGCACCCGCCGATGCCGCCGGGCGTCGAAGCGGATATCTTGCACGGGGCTTACTTGCTGCGCGACGCCGGGACGGACGCGAGCGGACCGCGCGTGCAACTCATGGGGTCGGGCGCGATCCTGCGCGAGGTCGTTGCTGCGGCGGAGTTGCTCGCGAACGATTTCGGCGTCGCCGCCGATGTTTGGAGCGCGACGAGCTTCAACGAGCTGCGGCGCGACGGACTCGCGTGCGAACGCTACAATCTCTTGCACCCCACGGACGAACCACGCGTGCCGTACATCGCGCAGGCGCTCGCAGGCCGTAAGGGACCGCTGGTCGCGGCGACGGACTATCTCAAATCGTATGCCGATCAAATTCGGCCGTTCTTGGATCGGCGCTTCCACGCCCTCGGAACCGACGGCTTCGGACGCAGCGACTACCGCCGGAAGTTGCGCGACTTCTTCGAAGTCGACCGGCGCTGGATCGCGCTCGCGGCGTTGAACGCGCTCGCGGCCGACGGCACGATCGAGCGTTCCGTCGTTGCAGATGCGATCGGCAAGCTCGGCATCGATGCGAACAAACTGGATCCGGTGAAGGTGTAGCGATGGCAACCGCAACGCGCGACGTCTTGGTCCCCAACATCGGCGATTTCAAGGACGTGCCGATCGTCGAGGTGTTGGTCAAAGCGGGCGACACCGTGCGCTTGGAAGATCCGCTCGTCGCGATCGAGAGCGAGAAGGCGACGATGGAAGTGCCCTCGCCGGCCCCAGGCGTCGTCGAGCGCGTGCAGGTCAACATCGGCGACAAAGTCTCCGAGGGCACGTTGCTCCTCGTGCTCGCCGGAGACGCCGCTGCATCCGTCACCGCGCCGGCCGCCGTCGATACGCAACCGCAGGTCGTTGAGACACAGCCAATCGCCGAGCCGCCGCCATCCGCTGCCGCGGAGCCTGCCGCCGCCGAGCCGCCCCACGTCGCAGCGCAGCCCGCCGCCGCTGCACCGCCGCCCGCCGCCGCGCCGCCGACGGCGGACGACGACGCGAACACGGCGGAGCCAAGCGCGGCGCCGACCGCGGCCGCCGGGGGCGCTGCGGGTGGCAACGGCGTCGTGCACGCGAGCCCGTCGATCCGGCGCTTCGCGCGCGAGCTCGGGGTCGATCTGCATCGGGTCGCGGGCTCGGGCCCACACGCACGCATCACGCGCGACGACGTCCAGGATTTCGTCAAAACCGTGCTCGCACGGCCCGCCGAAAGCGCCCCGCAGGCGGCGGCAGCGT
>JAABUX010008807.1_pt1 | contig 11565 bp, 16 predicted proteins | sample 5561851 | NCBI WGS metagenome assembly JAABUX01 (sample SAMN10711883, study PRJNA513361) | rock metagenome | isolation source: Antarctica rocks | place: Antarctica: Victoria Land, Richard Nunatak red sandstone | collected 2016-01-03 | reverse complement strand
TGTCATCGTGGCAGCCTGCGGTCAAAAGCGCGGCGGTCAGTGCGGCGGCGGTCAGCGCCGCAAAGCGCGGCATCGAATATCTGGACATAGGGTTACTCCTTGGGCGGCGAGTGTTTGCAGCCAGGATCAAAGCCATTTTACCCCGGCGGCGAATCGGTTTGCAATTGCAGTGCGTAGCGCGGGTTGTAAACGCGGTCGCAGGACGCGCAGGAGGACGAGCGGAGACGGCGGCGACGTACAATTTGGCGGCCGCAGGCCGGACACGCATACGCATAGCGTCGGGAAGACGTTTTGAGCGGCGGGCTGGCGTAGCGCTGCGTGGCTCCCAGTTTCAGGGCAACGCTCCAAAAAGCCGCGCTATGATTGGGATGAATAATGTGCGCGACTTCGTGCCGGAACGTGTTCAAAGTCTCCGGCAGGCCATGCTCGCAGTATGCCTGCCAGCTTAAAACAATTCGGTGACGGCCGGGCTGGTAGTAGCCGCCGAACGTCTTTCGGGTAGACAGCACGATCTCCGGCATGACCAGCCGGCAGTCAAAGTGAGCGGCATTGAGCCGATGGAACTCGTCCCGCAATAAGTTCCAAACGACGGTTTGTTCAGAAGTCAACTTAGGCATCAAGTCCGATGATTTAAAGTCCGATGATTTCATGGATGACGTTCCGGGCAGGCGGCGGCTCAGGGCCAATCTCAAACGCCGACAGCACCTGCGGGGCGACTTCTCGGGCGGCGATCTCGCTGCCGGTGTAGAGGGTGGCAACGATATTGCCTGCCGTCACGGCGCAGCCGACCGTCTCCCGCAGGACGACCCCGGCAGTCGGGTCAATCGGGTCTTCTTTTGCGGCTCGTCCGGCCCCGAGACGCATCGCCGACAATCCAATTGCCTCGGCATGGATCGAGCGGACAAAGCCGCTGGTTTCCGCCCGGACATCCCGCTTGATTTTTGCGACCGGCGGCTTCTGCGCGTGGGTCAGGTAATCGGGATCGCCGCCCTGGGCTTCCACAATGTCCCGAAGCTTTTGCCTGGCCGCGCCGGAGGCGATTTGGGCTTCTGCAAGAGTCGTGCCTTCAGCAAGGCTGGAAACGCGGCCCGCCAGCAAAAAACCGGCGGCGGCCAGAGTGCAGACCACGGTTTTCAGGCGCGGCTCGGTCCAGGCGTTGTTTTGAAGCAGGCTGACGACTTCATGCACTTCCACCCGGTTGCCGACCGTGTAGCCTAGCGGGACATCCATGTCCGAAAGCACGGCGACCGTTTTTCGTCCATGCGCCGCGCCGATTTTGATCATCAGCTCGGCCAGCGCCCGCGCTTCCGGCAGCGTCTTCATAAACGCCCCGCCGCCGACTTTCACATCCAGCACAATGGAAAGGCAGCCGCCGGCGATCTTTTTGCTCATAATGCTGGCGGCAATCAGCGGCCGGGACTCCACCGTGTCGGTGGCATCGCGCAGGGCATACAGCAGGCGGTCGGCAGGGACCAGGCGGCTGGTCTGGGCGCAGATGCAGGCTCCGAACGTCTGAACCTGGGCCAGAATGTCGGGGGTTGCCATCTCGGTCCGCGTTCCGCCGAGCGATTCCAGCTTGTCCAGTGTGCCGCCGGTGTGTCCGAGGCCGCGCCCGGACATCTTCGGAACCTGCACCCCCGCCGACGCGAGGATTGGGACAACCGCAAGCGTTGTTTTGTCCCCCACCCCGCCCGTGCTGTGCTTGTCCACGCAGGGACCGGATAAGGGAGACAGGTCTAAAGTGTCGCCGGAAGCGATCATTGCCGTCGTCAGCGCAAAGGTCTCTGGCTCAGACAGGCCGCGCCACAGCACGGCCATCAGCCAGGCGCTGATTTGGTAGTCGGGAATTGCGCCGTGGACATAGTTCTGGATCAGGAAATTGATTTCCGCCGGGGTGTGTTCTGCGCCCTGCCGTTTATTTCGGATGATGTCTACAGCCCGCATCGTGCTTGATTGTAACACACTTTACGCCGGGTCGTCAACACCGATCTACAGCGCTGGCAGCAATAACTCGCCCTCGAAAACTTCCGCCGCCGGGCCGGTCATGTAGACATGGTTGTCGGCTTCAGACCAGTCAATCTCCAGATCGCCGCCGGGAAGATGCACCAGAACTTCGCGCCCGGTTTTGCCGTTCAGAACACACGCCACCACTGCCGCGCAGGCTCCCGTGCCGCAGGCAAGCGTCGCGCCCGCGCCGCGCTCCCAAACCCGGAAGATAATCTCACGCCCCGAAACAATCTGGATAAACTCGGTATTGGTCCGGCGCGGGAACGCCGGGTGATGCTCGACCTGCGGCCCAACACTTTCCACGGGATAGCTTTGGACATCGTCCACAAACGTCACGGCATGAGGATTGCCCATTGAAACCGCTGTGATGCCGAGCGTCAGGTTGCCGACTTCCAGCGGGGCGTTAATGACCGGCGTGTCGCCTTCGGCCAGTACGGTCGGGATTTGGGACGGCTTCAAGACCGGCTCGCCCATATCCACCCGCATCATTTGCGCTTTGCCGTCCGGCCCCGGCGTAATTTGCAAATGCAGCAGGCCCGCGCCCGTTTGGACGGAAATCTCGCTTTGGCCGTGCGTCAAACTGCGGTCAAACAGGAACTTGGCGAAGCAGCGGATGCCGCTGCCGCACATCTCCGCTTCGGAGCCGTCGGGATTAAACATTCGCATCTCGAATGCAGCCGCTTGTCCCGGAAGCAGCGCAATCACGCCGTCGCCGCCGACGCCGAACTTTCGGTCGCAGAGAAGAACCGCGTGTTTTTGGGCTTCTGCCAGCAGTGCGGAGCCATCTGTTCCGAGGCAGTTCACCATGACAAAATCGTTGCCAATGCCGTGCATTTTCGTAATGTGCATGTAAATTTCCTCAGACAGCGAAATTAAGAGATTGGATCGGTCTGGGCCGCTTCAGGGGTAGTCGGCGCGGGAGCGGGATTGGGCGTCTGCACTGTCACGGCGGCGTCCGGGTGGGCGTTGCCGGCGGGGACAGTCGGCGGGGCAGTTTGGCTGGGGCCAGCCTGCGAAACCACCCCGGCTTCGCGCATCGCTTCGGTATACAGGTTCTGGATCGGACGCATTGGGACAATGCTGGTGACGGCGTGCTTGTAGACAAGCTGGGTCGGCTTGCCGGGGCTGTCCAATAAAATCGTGAACGAGTCGAAGCCGCGCACATTGCCGCGAAGCTGGACGCCGCCGATCAAATAAATCATCACGCCGATGTTCTCTTTGCGAACTTGATTCAAGAAAGTGTCCTGAAGATTAAGCTGGGATTTGTTCATACGTGTGCTGCCTCTTGAATAAGACGAAAAATTGTATCGGCAAGCTGCTCGGCGCTTCGATTGTCGGCGTCAAGCCAGTGAACACGCGCGTCGCCCCGAAACCAGATCATCTGGCGCTTGGCGAACCGCCGCGTGTCCTGCTTCATGGTCTCAACCACCGTGTTCCAGTCGCAGTCTCCGCGCAGAAATGTGGTCATATGCCGGTAGCCCAGCGACTGCATGGGCTTCAATTTGGCAGAGTACCCGGCGTCCAGCAGGCTTTGGACTTCACCCAGCAGGCCATCCGTCAGCATGGCATCTACCCGGCTGTCAATGCGCTGATACAAAAGCTCCCGATCCGCGAAGCGCAGCCCGAACAGACGCGGAGGGTCCAAAGTCTGTTTCGCCCGGTTCTCCGCATGAAGTGCGGTCAGTGTCCGCCCCGTCGCCGCATAGACTTCCAAAGCCCGGATTTGGCGGCCAATGTCGTTGACATGGAGACGGGCGGCGGTTTCCGGGTCAATTCGCGCGACTTCTGCAAGCAGCGCCGTGTTGCCATGCGTTTCGGCAAACTCGCGCCACTGCCGCCGCAGCGCTTCATTGGGCGACGCGGCCGGAATATCAAGATGCGTCGTCAGCGCCCGCACATACAGTCCGGTCCCGCCGACAATCAGCGGCACTCGCCCGCGCCCCGCGATGTCCCGGCAGGCGTGTTCGCCAAGACGCTGGTAATCCGCCAGCGTCCAATCTTCGTCTGGGCCGACGACGTTGATGGCGTGAAAAACAGCCCGGCTTTGTTCTTCGGCGGTCGGCTTGGCCGTTCCGATGTCCATGCGGCGGTAGACCTGCATTGAGTCAGCGGAAATAATCTCCGCGCCCAGCAGCCCTGCCAGCAGGACGCCCACGGAGGTCTTTCCTGCCGCCGTCGGCCCGACTAACGCGATCCGATCTTTCAGTCCACCCGGCACGAAATTCCGCACGGCCCTAGTATAGCATATTCCGCCCGTTTCAAGTGTTAGCCGAGGCAAGAGCCGCGTCAATCTCAGCGCTGTCCGGCTCGGTCAGCAGGGTATCGCCGATCCAAATGGTCGGCGTCACGGCCCGGCCGGTCCAGGCGATCACTTGATTGCGGGCGTCGGCGTCGGCATCAATGTCAATTTCGTCCCAGGTCAGCCCCCGCTCCCGAAGATAATAGGACGCCTGCGCAACATCCGGGCAGCCGGGCCGTGTATACATCGTAATTTTTGGCTGGCTCATTGGCAGTACTCCATTAATTTTTGCGCGATGACCTCCGCGCCGTTAGTCGCAAAGGCGTTCGGGTTTGGCTGGACGTTCAGCGTGGCATGGAGCGCGTCACCCCAATCCCCGGCGTGGAACGCCTGCGCTGAAATCTCGATCCCGCCGCCCCATTCATTCATACCCAGAACGAGAGCGTCATGCTCCGCGAAGCCATAGCGCGGCAGGTAGATGAATGGCACGGAGTTGGCGATGCACTCCGTCACGGTGCCGTAGCCTGCTTTGGAAACGACGGCATGAACCGATGCCGCGACATCGGCGTAGCGCCAGACGCTTGGGTCAAAAACGCGGGCGTTCGCCGCCGGCTGCGGCAGGGGCCGATCCAGCAGAAACACCCAGTCCGTGAAGCGCTCCAGCGCGGCCCAGTCCAGCTCCAGGCCCCAGCCGCCCAAATACAGCAGGGCCAGGCGCTTGCCGGGCGCGATGCCCAGCGCCTGCATCAGAGGTTCGCGGATGGGCCACCCCCGGCGGGCCACGAGCGGGACGCGCTCGGCATTCGAAAACACCAGCGGCGTGGACGGCAGGCTGAACGGCGTCACCAATCCCACCGTCGCCGACGCATATTCTGCCGCCATTTGCGAGAGAAGCGCGGCATCTTCAGGCGTTTCGGCGTACTCGGAGTAAATGTCGTGCCAGGTGAAGTTTGCGACGGCGACGCCGGGAATGCCCGCTTCGCGTGCGGCCAGCAGCGGGAACGAGGGAACGTCGGAGGCAACGCACGTCACGCCGCTCTGCTTCAAGAATGCAATTTCTTCCGGCAGGCGCTGGTAGTTACGCCGCGCAATTTCGCCGTAGCGGGTCAGCGTTTCGCGCCGCAGCACGGAAACGCTGTCGCTTTGCAGGCAGCCACAGTCGTATTCGGCGGGGATGTATTCAAAGGGGCGTCCCGGCAGCTCCTCGCGGAAAAGCCGCTCCGGGGCCGTTGTCTTGACAATCAGCGGCAGCTCCGGCGGCAGCGCTTTCAGAACTTGGGTCGCGCGAATAGCATGACCGAACCCGTGGCCGGTGACATAGTAGCAGAGCATGGAGTTTACGCCAAACTTAGCGTCAAAGTCTGTACCGAGCAGGCCGGCAGCGTCAGGGTCAGCGTGTCGCCGGAAGCATTCAGCGGCGAATCGATAACACTAACAGCGTTCGGTTCCTCGGCAGTGTTGTGAGCGTCCGACTTGCCGGCAAGCGTCCGCAAAATGCCGCCGCTGACTGCCGCGCCGCGCAGGGAAAGCGTGACTTCTTGCGGCTGGTCCTTATGCCGATTGCTCAGGCTGACAATAAGCTGTCCGTTTTTTTGGGACGCCGACCCGGACATTAACGGCAGAGCCTCACGGACTTCTACAGCCTCAAACTCAGCGCGAACCGCCGATGCGCCCCGGTGCGGCGCGTACAGATGGAACAGATGATAGGTCGGTGTCAGCCACATCTTGTCGCCCGAAGTTTGGATCAGCGCCTGCAAGACGTTGACGATCTGGGCAATGTTCGCAGTTGTTACCCGGCTGCACCATTTATGGAACACATCTAAGACGCCCGCGCCAACGACCGCATCGCGGACTGTGCTGGGCGCTTCGTAATTGCTTGCGACAACCGCTTCCGGGTGCCAGATGCCCCACTCGTCAAACGCGATGCCGATGTTATGCTTTCCGGTGTTATGCTTTCCGGCGCTGAAGAAGCGCAGGATGTCGTCGGTAAAGCGAATGTCGTCTTCCACCGCCGCCGCGCCGAACGATTGGTAGTAGTCGTCGTCCGAAAAACTCAGCGCCGGGCCGTGGGTCCAGTATTGATGCACCGACAGATGATCCATCAGACCCAGATGGTCCTTCATCGTTTCCACCAATTTGAGGTTCCAGGTCCGGTCGTTCAGGCCGCAGGCGACAAGCTGGACCGAGTGGTCCACCATCTTCAGGAACGTCGCGTAGCGCTTGAATTCTTTGGCATAGCTTTCGGCATCGTAGTTGCCGCCGCAGCCCCAGTTCTCGTTGCCGACGCCCCAGAACTTGACGTTCATAGACGCCGGATGCCCATTCGCCGCCCGCTCCCGCGCCAGCGTCGTGTCGGCAGTGCCGTTGCAGTATTCGATCCAGCCTGCAAGCTCCGCGACAGACCCCGACCCGACATTGCCTGCCAAATAGGGGTCAGCCCCAATCGCCTGGCAGAGCGCCATAAATTCATGCGTCCCCAGCGCGTTCGTTTCCACGACATTCGCGCCGCAGCTTTCCGCCCAAGTGCGCGGACGGCTTTCGGCCGGGCCAATGCCGTCGCGCCAGTGATAGGAGTCGGCAAAGCATCCGCCGGGCCAGCGGAGTTGTGGAACGCCGACGGCTTTCAGCGCATTGATGATGTCCGTGCGAAAGCCGCCGGTGTTTGGAATAGCCGAGTCCAGCCCGACCCAGAGGCCGTCATAGCAGCAGCGGCCCAAATGCTCGGCAAAATGTCCGTGCAGATACGGCGAGATCGTGCCGAGCGTTTCTTCGGCATGAATGGTCAGCGTTGACATGATTTAATCCTCTTGCTTTACAGAATAAAGAGGCGCAGAAAGCACCAGATCATATACAGCATCCCTATTATTAGCCCCAGCGCAGAGAGCGCAGTACCGACAAAATAACACTGCCGCAGTTTGGGATTCTCGCTCAACCTCCAAAAGAAGTAAAAGTGGAGGGCAAATGCGAGAAACAGTGCCGTCAGCCCCAATGCGACGGCATCTGTCCCATGCAGGACAGTTTTTACTTTGTCGTGCAGATCGGCGCGGCGGCTGATCATCCAGAGCAAAGCAAGTCCGGCGATGGGCAGCGGCGCAATCACGCCATACGCCCATCGTTCCCACCCGCCGTTGTCAGGTTCGTTTTCCAGGCCAAGCGGCGAGTTCCCAAAGGCCATAGTGACGCGCTCTGTTACGGCTTTCGGTGTATCAATGTCGCTGTTGCTTGATCCAGCGGCTTGATGACCAGCGTGTCAATGTTGACATGGGCAGGGCGGGTCACGACCCAGACAATCGCGTCGGCGATGTCATCGGCCACCAGCGGCGTCATGCCCTGATAGGGCTTTTTCGCCCGCTCGGCATCCCCGCCGAAGCGCACTAAGCTGAAATCGGTTTCTACTAATCCCGGCGCAACCTCGGTGACTCGAATTGGCTTGCCGAGAAGCTCCAGCCGCAGCGTTTCGGTCAGCGCTTTGACCGCGTGCTTGGCCGCCGTGTAGCCTGCGCCGCCGGGATAGACTTCAATGCCGGCGACGCTGCCGATGTTGATGATATGCCCCGCGCCCGACGCTTCCAGCTTCGGCAGCAGGCCGCGCACCATCCGCATGGTTCCCAGGACGTTCGCATCGTACATGGTTTCCCATTTTTCGTCAATCGCGTCCGCGACCGTTTCCGCGCCCTGCGCCCCGCCTGCGTTGTTGATCAGGACGTTGACCGCCGGGATTTGCTCGCAGAACGCTTCCACGCTTTTCGCGTTCATCACATCCAGCGTCAGCGCCTTCGCTCCCAATGGTTCGGCCACGGCTTGAAGCCGGTCCATGCGCCGCGCTCCAAGAATAAGCTCATAGCCCGCGGCCGCGAGCTGCTTTGCCGCCGCCGCCCCAATGCCGCTGCTGGCCCCGGTCACGACTGCAATTGGTTTCTGTGTCATAACTGCTTTTTATCCTACTTTTTTCTCTGTCTACTTCTTGTCTACGCGCTCACGCAGGCCAAAGACGATGCTGCACTTGCCGAACGCGGGCTTGACAATGTTATTTTTCAACAACTGCGTCAATGCGGCGTCCAGCGCGTCTTTTTCCAGTCCGGTGACCGCTGCCAGGCGTTTCAGGGAGCGCCACTTGTATTCCATATCCGAAAGAGCCAGCACGATTTTCTGCTGTTCAAGCGTCTCGCCGGATGCTTCCGCGACCTGTCGCTGTGTTTCAATTCGCTGTGTTTCAATCATTGGGCGGTTCCTCTTTATTCATCCACCGGGTCATGCACCGGCGGCTTGTCAATCTTGATTAGCAGTTCCTGAGCGAGTTCCGGGCTATGCTCGGCAGCCACTTCGCGCAGCTTGTCCAGGTCAAACTCCGCTTCAATGCCTTTATATTTGACTTTTGCGAGCCGCTCAATCAGCTCTTCCAGACTCTTGAAGAAGGCCGGTATCTGCCGGGTAAGCGCCTGCCGGAACAGGAGTGACAGATACAAAACGACAAGAGGCCAGCTTGTCAGCACTCCAATCGTTTTCAGCAGCTCGTCCCAAAACTGATACCCACCTTCCATGGCATTTTCTCCTCTCGCGCTTCGATTAGAGCGGAACGGCGTGTGCGCCCTGAGCGGCGCGGCAGGCGTAGACCGAAGCGATGTTTCCCGTGCGCTCTTTGTATCTTGCCGCTAAACTCCGGCAGAACTCCGGGACGGCGTTGGCGTAGACCAGGTTGACCGTGCAGCCGCCCCAGCCGCCGCCGGTCATCTTTGCGCCGATGCAGCCGGGGATTTGGGACGCCAGCACGACCAGCAAGTCAATTTCCGGGGTGCTGTTCTCGAACAAGTCGCGGCAGGACGCATGGCCTTCCGCGAGAAGCAATCCCATTCGGGCCGTATCGCCGGCTTTCGCGGCATCGCGCATCAGCAGCACCCGCTCGTCTTCGGTCAAGATATGCTTGGCACGCTTGCGCTGGTTTTCCGGCAGCTCATTCTCGCGGGCGATAAACTCTTCCCAGGTGACTTCGCGCAAAAGCTGTTTGCCGAAATGCGCCGCCGCCGCCATGCACTCCGCCCGGCGCGTCGTGTAATCGCCGCCCGCGTGGGCGTGCTTGACATTCGAGTCGCAAATCACAATCGCGATGTCGTCCCGTCCCATCTTGACCGCGCTGTGTTCCAGTGTCAGGCAGTCCAAAAACAGCAGGCCGCCGTCAATGCCGAACACCGATGAAAACTGGTCCAGGATGCCGCAGGGGACACCGACAAACTCGTTTTCCGCCTTCTGGCAAAGCCGGGCTATTTGCATGGGACCGAGATCAAATGGGAACAACTGCTTCAAAAAAAACGCCGTCGCCACTTCCAGCGCCGCCGACGACGACAATCCCGCGCCGCCGGGAACGTCGCTGTGGATGACCGCCTGAAAGCCGCCGATTTTGACGCCTAGCTGCTGTAACTGGTCCACGACGCCAAGCACATAGCTCGCCCACGAGTTATGCGGGTCCCGCTGCAGATTGCTTGCCGAAAACACCGCTTCGCGCCGGAAATCGGCAGCATAAATCCTGATCGCGCTATCGCCCGTTGCCGCCCCGACCATCGCCGTCGCCTTATCCAGCGCGGCCGGCAGCACAAAGCCGCCGTTGTAGTCGGTATGGTTGCCCATAATCTCGACCCGCCCCGGCGCAACCGCCGCCGCCGTCGGTGCGCTCCCAAACTGCCGCGTATACGCCGCGACCGCGTTCTCAATCAGTGTCATTCTTTGTCTGTCTTTCGGCTCTATTATTCGTCTGCGCTAAGAAGCCAGCACATCATCCAAAATTACCAGCGGCAAACCGGGAACCCGACGAAACCCCGTATCATTGGTCAGAAACAAAGCACATCCGGCCAAAAGCGCTGTCGCGGCATGAAGCGCGTCCGGCGTCCGCAGCCCAGGAATGATCGCGCGAAGGCGTGCCGCCTCCCGCAGAACCTCCTGCGTCAGCGGCACTAATTGCAAATCCGCGCTAAAGAGCGCGGCCTCATAAGCAGCCTGCAAGGGAAGATTGCCATTTCGAAGAGGCATAACTAATGCCTCTGTGATAATTAAGGCACTGCTAATTGGTATCAGTTGCCCTGCCGACGCCGCCTGCCAGAATGGGTCGAGCAAAGGCCCGTAAAGGGGATGATGCTCCACCGTATAAATCAGTGTGGGTGTTTCGACATACACCTGCCCGAAAGCAGGCAAGTTCAGCGATCCCATGAGTCGCGGTCCTCTTGCAGATTTCGCTCGATTTCCTCCCAAGTGGAAGCGGAGCGAGGACCAGGCGGCAGCGTTTGAATTAACTCCCAAATGGAAGTACGCCCTTCAGCTCCGGGCGAAGAAGCCGGTTCAGACGCGACAACAGATACCTCCACGCGCTGCCCGTCAGCAAGTTCCGGTGCGACGATTTCCACGCGGTGTCCCGGCAGAACATGGGTTGTTATTTTCAGTGCAGTTTGCATAAAATTATTCTCCGTTCCATTATACTGCGCCAGAGCTTACCATTTATATAACGGTCGGCGATAGGCTTCAGTCGGCACTTCCAATGTTTCAAGCCAGCCTCGCACTTGCTGTGAAATTAAATATTGGATAGAGCTTCCCAACTTCAGCGAGTATACCGGAAAAGTCTCCGACTCACCATCCAAATGCCAAAGCCAGCGGACACGTCGAAAGTGCTGCAAATCCCACTCCTGAACATTACTGAAACGATGGTCATACCCATAGTCGCCGACCACTTCACCGACTCCGTAAACATGTTGTGTACCGACTCGAAGTACGATAAGATCGCCTGGCTTGATAACCTCGGCGAAGCGTTTAATAATTCCTGCTTTCGTCGCGGTCCATCCATTGCCACGCATCGGGACTTCACAATCCGGCCACGCCCCATACCGGCCTGGCCCAAACAGGATGACATCTTCTTGTAAACACTGTTTGGCATAGTGCGTATTTTTGCCGTTTCCTGCCGCAACCTGCCAAATCGTCTTGCCTTCAATATCCATTTTATCTCCTGTTGATCTGATACGGCAATCGGTCTTTGATTGGATTTATAACGTGGCGAATTCAGCGTTGATGGCGGCGTAGTCTTTGGGGGTGCCGAAGTTAAGCGGCGACGTTGCCGCTCTCGATCAGCTTTCGCAAGGCGTCATTGACGGCCTGCTCTGTCGGGAACGCGGCCGCGATGTCAGGCGCTAGTTTCACCATTCGGATTTGTGTCAGGCGGGCAGCAAAACGGTTCGGACGGGCTTTGCTGTAATCGAAATCGTACTCCGGCAGCATGTCATCGGCCATGAGTTCTTCGACAAGATCATCCGGCAGAGGCTGGTCTTCGGTAGTTTCAGAAG
>JAABUX010008806.1_pt1 | contig 11565 bp, 10 predicted proteins | sample 5561851 | NCBI WGS metagenome assembly JAABUX01 (sample SAMN10711883, study PRJNA513361) | rock metagenome | isolation source: Antarctica rocks | place: Antarctica: Victoria Land, Richard Nunatak red sandstone | collected 2016-01-03 | reverse complement strand
GATCTGCAAGCCGGGGCTTTTATCATCGCGGCCAAACCCGAAGCCGTCGGCGAGGCGATCGAGATCGCGCGACGTGCCGGGCGTGACGTCCTCGTCGTGGAACCAGGCAGCGCCGTCGGTCTCGATCTGCTCAGCGGCAGCCCCGACGTCGATGCGATGTATTTTCGCGACACGTTCGGCCGCGTCGGCGACGATGCCAAGCAGTGGGTCGATGCCGCCGTCGCGCGTATGAAGAATTCGCTGCGTATGCTCAAATCGGCGGGCGCGCAGTACTACACCTTCGAGCATCTTACGGGCTACTGCTTCGACGATAAGTTCGCCGCGATGGTGCGCATCCAAGCGATGGAACGCTTACGCACGCTCGCGCACGATGCCGACGAAGCGTGGACGCTTCGCGAAGCGATGAGCTACGAAGACACGCGCTACAACCAATTTACCCCCGAAGCCCGGCGGTCGGTGCAGTTCGCCGTCTCCCAGCTGCTCGAACCGTTGCGCGACGTGCAGATATCCAAGACGTTCGCACGCAAACACAATCTCGTGCAGATGGAGACCGTCTTCGACGGCAAGGTCCTGATCTTACACGTGCCGCGCACGCGATACGAACGCGCCGCGCAAGCGATCTACACGCTCGCGAAGCGGCGTTTCTTCACGGCGCTCGAGAATCGACGCTCGGACGGAGCGCTCGACCAAGATCGCCCGATCGTCTTCGGCATCGACGAATATCAGCTCTGTATCTCGGAATCCGACATTCAATCACTCGGCATCATCCGCAGCGCCGGATGCATGGTGCTCGGCACGACGCAGGGCGTCTCGTCGTTGTACTCGGTCTTGCCGAAGCACCACGTTGATGCCGCGCTACAGAACTTCACGCAGAAGATCTTCTTCAAGACCGACGACGAGGACACGCTCGCCGTGCTCGAGCGCGCGACCAAACACAACGCGAACAAAATCGACACGAGCGAACTCTTCTCGATGAATCGCGATCAGGCGCTGTGTCACGTGACCGTCGGGGACGATTCGGTCGACGCGATCCTCACGATGAAGCCGCTCTTCATCACGCCCGAATACACCCGGACGCGCGCGACGGCGCTCGCGTAGCGGCACGTCGACAGACGTCGACATACACAGACGTCGACATACAACGAAGCGTCCCGGTAAACCAGAACGCTTCGTTGCCCCCTTGCCTCTTGCGGACAAGCCTTTTCGCACGTCACTACACTTGCGAGCTCCCGTGCCTCGTCCACAAAGTACCACAGCTAACGCGCGTTAGCGTGGGTTGGATGGTAAGGAAATCTTGACGCTTCTCACGAGTGAACGAACGCGCGCGAGCGGGATTGCATAGAACGTCAGGTTTCTAGCACCCGAGAGCGTCGTTGCCGAGAAGAGCGCGTCGTCGACCGCGGCTTCCGTCGCCTCCGCCGTGGCGGCGAACAGCGCGTCCATGCGATCGTCGCCTGCAACGAGGGCGACGGCGTGTGGGCCGCTCGGGTCGCGGGGGTAGACGTTAGTGGTCGAAAACGCGATGAGGAGATCGCCGCTGGACGTATGGGAAGTAATGCCGGTACGGGCGAGGCCGAGCGTCGCTCGCTTGTCGAGTTCGCGCAGTTGACGCGCGTCGAGCGGTGCGTCGGTCGCGATGGTCACGATGATGCTGCCGTCGGCGGAACGGCCGTGCGTGGCGAGCGACGTCGTCTTCGGAACGCTCGGCAGCGCGACGTTCGCGAGCGCGCGACCGACCGGGACGCCGTCGATGCGGAGTTCCTCGCGCGAACCCGTATTGGCGTTGACGAGCACGCCGACCATATATCCGCCGGCCTTCGCGTCCGTGCGGCGCGATGCGGTACCGATGCCGGCTTTGAAAGCGAACGCGCGCATGCCGGTGCCCGCACCGACGGCGCCGCGTTCGACCTCGCCACCGCGCGCGGCGTCGAGCGCGCGGACGGTATCGGCGGGCGCGACATGACGGCCGACGATATCGTTCAAGCCTTGATCGTCGCATTCGGCAACGACCGGTAGGGGCACGTCGTCGCTGACGCCGATCTCGGGATGCTTCTTCACGAGCCAGTCGATCACGCCGTCGTCGACGCGACCGACGTCGAGCGTATTGGTCAGAGCGATCGGTACTTCGAGGAAGCCCGCTTCGTCGACCCAGTGGGCGCCGGTCATCTCGCCGTTGCCGTTGAGATCGTACGTCGCGGCCGCGACGCGATTCGCCCAGGGATCGTCGTTGGGCAACACGACAGTCACGCCGGTGCGCACCGGTCCGACGCCGGGAACGAGCGGCCCGGGCGCGCCTTCGATCTTGGTCACGGAGCCGACGTGCACGCCCGCGACGTCGGTGATCGCGTCATACGTGCCGCTGGCCAGAGTGCCGATGGTGATGCCGCTCGTGCGCGCCTGTGCGCGCGATGCGAGACCGGCGAGGACACACGCCAGAAGCGCGCCCGCCACGGACGCGTGCGAGACGGAACGTCGTTTCATCGCTGCGCCTTCTCGCCCGCGTCGCGACCGTCCGCTGCGACGGGCTGCGCCACGTGCGACCATCTGCGGCACGGTGAGGGCAGGCTCGCTTCGGCCACTCGTAAAAAGGAGACTTCTTCCCGCTCGGAGGTACACCCGCCATTCTTACGATGCCCGCTCTCGACGGCCGTCTCCGGACGCACCTGACGCAACTCGGGTTGGCCGGATCGCCCGCCGTACATCATAACCTCTCGGTCGGCGCGCTTTACGAACATGCGTTACGCCGCGGCGAAGGCGAGCTCGGGGCCGACGGGCAGTTCGTCGTCGAGACGGGCGAACATACCGGTCGTTCGCCGAAAGATAAGTTCTTCGTGCGCGAGCCCGGCAGCGAAACACATATCGATTGGGGCGAAACGAACAAAGCGATCGACGCGGCCACCTTCGATGCGTTGCTCGCGCGCGTGTGTGCGTATCTCGCGGAGCGGGACATCTACGCCCTCGATACGTTCGTCGGTGCCGACGAGCGCTACCGGTTACCGGTGCGCGTGATCACGCAGTACGCATGGCATTCGCTCTTCGCGCGCAACCTCTTCATCACGCCCGAGACGACGCCCGAAACCTTCGATCCGGAATTCACCGTGATCGATGCGGCGGAGTTCGTCGCCGAATCGGCGCGCGACGGCACGCGCAGCGGAACGTTCGTGCTCGTCAATATGGCGCGCAAGATCGTGCTCATCGGCGGCACGCGCTATGCCGGCGAGATCAAGAAATCCGTTTTCACGATCATGAATTATCTCATGCCGCTGCGCGACGTGATGCCGATGCATTGCTCGGCGAACGTCGGCCCCGACGGTAACAGCGCGATCTTTTTCGGCCTTTCCGGAACGGGCAAGACGACGCTCTCCGCCGACTCGAAACGTCCCCTCGTCGGCGACGACGAACACGGCTGGTCGGCCGACGGCGTGTTCAACTTCGAAGGTGGCTGCTACGCGAAGGTCATCCGCCTCTCGCAGAAAGCGGAACCGGAGATTTGGGCCGCGTCGCACCGCTTCGGCGCGGTCCTCGAGAACGTCGTCGTGGACGGTTCGTCGCGCGCGCTCGATCTCGAGAGCGAAGCGAAGACGGAGAATACACGTGCCGCGTACCCGGTGCGCTTCATTCCGAACATCGTACCGGATTTGCGCGCGGGACATCCGACGACGATCGTCATGCTCACCGCCGACGCCTTCGGCGTCCTTCCGCCGATCTCGAAGTTGACGCCCGAACAAGCGATGTACCACTTCCTCTCCGGTTATACCGCGAAGGTCGCGGGCACGGAAAAGGGCGTCACCGAGCCGACCGCCACGTTCTCGACCTGTTTCGGCGCGCCGTTCATGGTGCATCATCCGACGGTGTATGCGAAGCTGCTCGGCGAACGCATCGCCAAGCACGAGGTCACGTGTTGGCTCGTCAATACGGGCTGGACGGGCGGCGCGTACGGCGTCGGCAAACGCATGGCGATCGGTCACACGCGCGCCATGGTCAATGCCGCACTCGACGGCACGCTCGCGGGGGCGTCGTTCACCACGGAGCCCTTCTTCGGGCTGGCGATTCCGAGTACGGTGCCGGACGTTCCGAGCGACGTTCTCGATCCGCGGAACGCCTGGGCGGACAAAGCCGCCTATGACGCGCAGGCGAACAAACTCGCGACCCTCTTCTTCGAAAATTTCAAGAAGTTCGAAGCGCAGGCGAGCGACGGTGTCCGGGCCGTCGCGATCGCCCCGTAGTCCCGTTCCTACGGGACCGTACGAATCAGGCGAGTGCCACAACCGGCGTGATGCCCGTCTTCTCGGCAACGCGCGCGAGGCTCGCGACGACGATGGGATCGAGCGCGACGCCGTCGCGGAGTTGCGTTTCCGTCTTCTCGCGTTCCGGATCGCCCGCGACCAGCACGCGCTCGAAGCCGGGCGCCGGAGCGCTGGTGCGAAACGCCGCGAGTTCGGTCGAAACCGCGGCCTTGAACGCGGCGAGGTCGCGGAACGCGTCGATGCGGATCGCCATGAAGAAGTGGCTCGTGATCCCGCCGTTGAGCATCTGCGTGCGCGGCGGCATCTCCGTTACGGGCGTGCCGCTGCCGAGCGTCGCGCACAGCAGTTGCGAGAGTAATCCGAGGCCGAAACCTTTGTGGCCGCCGCCCTCCGTGCCGAACCCACCGAGCGGGAGGACGGCGCCGGCCAGACCCGCGTCGGGATCGGTCGTCATCGCGCCCATCGCATCGACGGCCCAGCCCGGTAAGAGCGCCTTGCCCAAGCGTTTCGCGATCTCGAGCTTGCCGAGTGCGACGGTCGTGGTCGCCATGTCGAGCACGAACGCGTCGCCGTCGTTCGCGGGGATCGCGAAGGCGAAGGGATTCGTGCCGAGCATGAGATCGCGCCCGCCGGTCGGGACGGCGATGCGGCCTGCATTCGTCGACGAGACGCCAATACAATCGCCCTCGAGGGCCAGCATCGCATAGTAGCCGGCGATGCCGTAATGATTGGAATTGCGGACGGTCGCGACCGCGACACCCGCATCGCGCGCCTTTCCGATCGTGCGACGCATCGTTCGTACCGAGACCGGGTGTCCGAGACCGTTGCACGCGTCGACCGCGAGCGTGGTCGGCGATTCGCGCTCCGTTCGTGCGGTCGCCTTCGGGTCGACGCGCCCATCGACAATGCGGTCGACGTAGAAGCGTTCGAGGCGCGCGCATCCGTGCGATTCGATGCCCCGCGTGTCGGATGCGACGAGTACCTCGCCGACGAGCGCGGCGTCGTCCGCCGAAACGCCGAGCGCCTCGAGGGCACGCGCGACGAATGCGCGGAGGTTGCCTGCAGCGAATCGCGTACGGTCCGTCATGCTTTGCGCGTTCGTAAACGTCGCGGGCGCTCCCGCCGCGCGCCCGGCGGCCGCGACGAAGCTTGCGACCACATGGGAGACTTGGTGATCGTGCCCCATCTCTTCGAACCGTACACCGTGCGCGGCGTGACCATCCGCAATCGCATCGTCGTCTCGCCGATGTGCGAGTATTCGAGCATTCAAGGCTTCGCGAACGACTGGCACGTCGTCCATTTGGGGTCGCGCGCCGTCGGCGGCGCGGGCCTCGTGTTCACCGAAGCGGCGGCCGTCTCTCCCGAAGGCCGCATCACGCCGAACGACCTCGGCATCTATTGGGACGAGCACATTGCGCGCTTGCGCCGCATCGTCGAATTTCTGCACGACAACGGTGCGGTCGCCGGCATCCAACTCGCGCACGCGGGTCGTAAGGCGAGTAGCGCGCGGCCGTGGGACGGAGGCATGCCGCTTCCCGCCGATCGCGAGAACGGCTGGGATCCCCTCGCCCCGAGCCCGCTCCCATTTCATGCAGGCGCAACCGCACCGCTGGAAATGGACGAAGCCGATATCGCACGCATCCTCGCCGACTTTGCGGCCGCGGCGCGGCGCGCGATTGCCGCCGGGTTTCGCGTGATCGAAATCCATGCGGCGCACGGCTATCTGTTGCACAGTTTCTACTCGCCGCTGTCGAACCGTCGGACCGATCGATACGGCGGCTCGTTCGGTAACCGCACGCGGCTCACGCGCGAAGTGCTTTCGGCCGTACGCGGCGCGATCCCGAGCGACGTGCCGATCTTCGTTCGCATCTCGGCGACCGATTGGGCCGAGGGCGGCTGGACGGTCGACGATTCCGTCCAGTTCGCGCGCGATCTCGCGCCGCTAGGATGCGACCTCGTCGACGTTTCGTCGGGCGGCCTCGTGCTCGACCAAAAGATCGTCGTCGGTCCGAGCTATCAAGTTCCATTCGCGCAGCGTATTCGCGAAGAAGCGAACGTGCCCGTGGGCGCCGTCGGAATGATCACGCAAGCCGAACAAGCCGACGAGATCGTGCGCGAAGGCAAAGCCGATCTCGCCTTCCTGGCACGCGAACTCTTGCGCGATCCATACTGGCCGATGCACGCGGCGCACGAACTCGGCGTCGACATCCGGTGGCCCGCGCAGTACGATCGCGCGAAGCCCCGACTCGTGCGTGCCTAGGAGATCTCGCTTAAAGAGTCGCGTCGATCGCGAGCGAATCGCGTCAATCGAGCGTCGTTAGCGCTCCATCGCGCGCAACGCAAGCCCGCGGCGTGCGCTCTGCGTCGCCCGGTCGGAAACGAGCACCAGAACGATCGCGACCAGCACGTACGCGAGCAATTCGCGATCGTGTAAGAGTTGCTGCGCGTTGAAGATCTGCTGCCCGAGGCCGCCGGCGCCGACGATGCCGAGCGTCGTGGACGCGCGCACGTTCCATTCCCAACGGTAGAGCAGGTGTGCGCTCATCGCCGCGAGCGCGCCGGGAACGATGCCGACGGCCACGGCCGCGAGCGCCGTGCCGCCGCTCGCGACGAGCGCCTCCGCGGGCAGCGTATCGCTGAGTTCGAGGCTTTCGGCAAAGAGTTTTCCGAGCACGCCGGCCGTGTGCAACGCGAGCGCGACTGCGCCCGCCTTCGGCCCGAGCCCCACGAACGCGAGCGCCACGAGGGCGACCGCGATCGGCGGAACGGACCGTGCGATGACGAGCGCGACGCGTGCGACGAATGCCGGCAATATCGACCAAGGCCGATAGCCCGTGCCGCGGACCCACCCGCTCGCGACGACGCGCGCGACCACGAGTGCGAGGGGAATGGCAGCGAGCGCGCCCACGAGCGTGCCCACGAGCGCGACGCCCAGCGTCTCGAGGACGCCCCATCCCGCATTCGCGAGCACGGCGGGGGTGAACGCGGGTGGGATCGCACGCGCGAGATATGCGACGACGTGCGACGGCGCCGTCGCGAACGCATGCCACGGATCGTGCGTCGCCGTCGCGAGCGTCGCGATGCCTATGAACGAGACGAGCCCGAACACCGCGAGCGGTGCCCACGCAGGCGCGCGGTCGCGCAGCAAGCCGCTCGTGGCATCGACCGCGATCACGAGCACGACGAGGGCCCCGACATACCACGCGAACGCACGATAGTCGAGCAGATTGAGGCTCGTGATCATCGCGGAGCCGAGCCCGCCCGCGCCGACCACGCCGACGATCACGGCGGCGCGTATGATGCTTTCGAAGGTGTAGGCGCCGAAGCCGATCAGCCCCGGCCACGCCGCGGGAACGAGGCCCACGAGAAAGCTCGCCGTCGCGGTCGCGCCGGTCGCGCGCAACGCCTCTTCGGGTTCGCGACGCACGGATTCCAAGATCTCGGCGTAGAGCTTCGCGATCGTCGCGGCACCGGAGATGCCCAGGGCGAGCGTCCCGGGGACGGCGCCGAATCCGAGCGCGACGACGAAAACGATCGCGAGCACGAGTTCGGGAATCGCGCGGACCAACGCCGCAATCGCGCGCAGCCCCGTGCCCAAGGCGCCGCCGCGCGCGATCGCGATTGCCGCCGGCGTGCCGAGCACGATCGCGATGAAAAGCGCGCCCGAGGCGATGGCGATCGTTTCGACGACGGGCACGCGCAGGAACTCGAGCGTCGAGGCGACGTTCATCGCGCTAGAGACCGCTGGATGCGAGCGGTTCTTCCGCCGTCACGACACCGTCGCCGACGCGAATCGTCCGGTCGAAGCGGCGCGCGAGTTCGGGCTGGTGCAGCGAGCAGAGCAGCGTGGCGCCGCGCGCTTTCGCATCGGCCAGCAGCATCTCGACGATCTCGCCGCCGAGCTCGGGATCGAGCGATGCCGCGGGTTCGTCGGCGAGCACGAGTTCCGCGCGCTGCGCGATCGCGCGTGCGATGGCGACGCGCTGCCGCTGACCGCCCGACAGTTCGAACGCCCGCGATTCTATGCGATCCGCAAGCCCCACACGCGCGAGCGCAGAGCGTGCCAGCTCGCGTTCGTCCGAACGCGGAGCGATCACCGCGCGTATGGCATCGACGGTGGAACGCTTGCCGAAGGTACCCGCCAGTACGTTCTGCCACACCGCGAGTTGATCGACGAGACCGTGCGCTTGGAAGATCACCGCGATGCGCGCTCGCATCGCGCGCAAGTGCGCGCCGTGCAGCGAGGCGAGATCGCGACCGTCCACGAGAACGCGGCCCGACGTCGGTGCGAAGGCGCCGTACGACATCCGAAAGATTGTGCTCTTGCCCGCACCGCTCGGGCCGACGAGCGCGACGCGTTCGCCGCGTTCGACGACGAACGAAACGCGCGACAAGACCGTTCGCGCGGCGTAACCGCCCGTCACTTCGTCGAACGCGAGCACGACGCTACGTCGTGCGCTTGACCGCGAGCGGTGCGAAGGTCTGCACGACCGGCATCATCTGTACCGAATTGATGTTCACGTGTGCCGGACGCGTCGCAACCCAATGCACCGCATCGGCGACATCGTCCGCATCGAGCGGCGTCGTATTCGCATAGAGCGATTCCGCCTTGGCCGCATCACCGCGAAAGCGCACCGTCGAAAATTCCGTACCGCCGCAGAGACCGGGCTGGATATCGGTCACGCGCACGTCGGTCCCGGCGAGATCGGCACGCAAATTGAGCGAAAATTGGTAGACGAAGGCCTTCGTCGCGCCGTAGACGTTGCCGCCGGGATACGGAAATTGCGCCGCGATCGACCCGAGGTTGACGATGTGACCAACGTTGCGCTCGACCATCCCCGGCAAGACGGCGCGCGTGCAGTACATCAGACCCTTCACGTTCGTATCGACCATCGCATCCCACTCGTCGAGATCCGCGCGATGCGCGGGCTCGAGCCCGAGCGCGAGACCCGCGTTATTGACGAGCACGTCGACGTCGGCGAAGGCGGGCGGAAGCGATGCGAACGCCGCCTCGACGGCCGCGCGATCGCGCACGTCGAACGGCAAGGCGTGTGCGTTCGCACCGAGTTCGTCCGTCATCGTCTTTAAAACGTCGGCCCGACGACCGGTCACGATGACGCGCGCGCCATCGGCTGCAAAGCGGCGCGCGATCGCGCTCCCGAAGCCCGCAGTCGCGCCGGTCACGAGCACGACCTTCGGAGCGAACGGCGTTTTGGTCACAGCAGGTTGAGCTTCTTCGCGGTCTCGCGGATCGCATCGTACTCGCCGTCGTTCGCCGTGACGTAGCGCGACGCGCGCAGGAGCGAGAGTACTTTGGGATCCTTCGCTTCCAAGAATGCATGACGAATATTGGTCACGACGCCTCCATCGAGATCTTTGCGCACGGCCCAGACGTAATCGATAAACGGTTTACTCGTGTAGAACACGCGAGCTTTGGCCGGATCGAGCGTTTTATCGTTGACGAGCTTGTCGTACACCGTCTCGTCGAGCGCGCCGGCGTCGACCTGACCGGAGGCGACGGCGACGGCCGTCGCGGTATGGTTTCCGGTGTAGCGTACTTTGAGATCGGTATCGGGATTGACGCCGGCTTCGAGCATTTCTTTCACCGGGATCAAGTGGCCCGAGGTCGAGTTGACGTCGCCGAACGCGAAATTCTTGCCTTTTATGTCCTTGAGCGACTTGATGCCGCCGTTCGCGGCGCTCGCGATGAAGACCGCGTGAAAGCGGCGATCTTGGAGCCGTTGCACCAGCGGCCGCGCACCGTACCGCTCGTGGGCTTTCACGTACGTGAGCGCGCCGAAGTACGCGAGGTCGACGCCTTCGTTGCCGATCGCTTCGACCGTCGCCGCATAATTTGTCGGAATGATGAGACGCACGGTGCGACCCGTTGCCTTCTGCAACATGTCGACCAAGGGTTGTTTCTCGGCATACGATGCCGCCGTCGTCGCGACGTCGGGAATGAAAGCGACGCGCAACTCGTCGGCGGCACGCGCACGTCGTGGCAGGGCGCTAACGGCCACCGTACCGGCGGCTGCGCGCACGAAAAAACCACGTGAGATCGACATAGGGCTCCTTGCGCGATGCGCGCGACGATGATCGTAGATTACCAACGCACCCGGGTTCCGTCGGGTTTCGCTCGCCGTTCCCGGGCCTGGGACCCTCGCTGCCGAACGCGTCGCGCGTGTCACGTCCGCACGACGAACGGATCCGCGCGGGTCTCCTCGATGCGATCCTCGACTACGTCTTGGAAGCGGGCCTCGCCGACCTGTCGCTGCGCCCCATGGCCGCAGCCGTCGCGGCCAGTCCGCGCACGCTGCTGTACCATTTCGGCAGCAAGGACGCCCTCGTACTCGCGGTGCTCGCCGAAGCCGGGCGCCGTCAGGCGAGCCTGCTCGACGCGTGGTACGTTAAAAGCGCCGAATACGACGCTCCGACGCTGCTCCTGCGCGCGTGGCAGTGGCTGGTCGCGCCGCGCCACGAACGCTTGCTGCGCCTGCTCTTCGAAGCCTACGGCCTCGCGCTCCAGGACCGTCGACGCTACGGTGCCTTCTTGCGCGCGAGTTCACGCGACTGGGTCGACCCCTTCGCCCGCGCCCTCGCTTCGCGCGGCATCGCGGACGAACGCGCCCGCGCCCTCGCGACCCTCCTCGCCGCCGTCGTCCGCGGCCTCTTACTCGACGTCCTCGCCACGGGCGAACGTGCGCGCGTCGACCGTGCCTTCCGATCGTTCATCGCCGCAATCGAATTTTAGTTCAGCGCTTGAGCACGCGCTCGAGCTTATCGAAGAGCGCCTCCATCGTGCGCGTATTCACGTCTTCGAGCCGCCGCCAAAACAGCCGTCCGTCCGTATCGTCGAGCGTCGCCTCGATGCGATGCACGAGCTTCGTCTTCTTGGCATCGTTCTCGAGATAGAACCCGTGCGTACCGTCGAACCCGTCGTTTTGAAAGCGCCAAACGATGCGCTCTTCCGGTTCGACGTCATCGAGCACCGCATGCACGCCGCTATGCCATTCCTCGGTCTTCCCCGGCGTCAGCGGCCCCGCACTGCGCATGAACGGCTGCGACGCAAACGGCCAAATGGCATCCGCCGACGTCCCCATTTCGGCCAGCAATTGATAAATCCGACGGCGCGTGCCGCTAAAACTACGTGCATGAACGACCTTGAGCGGGCTTGGCATACGCACCGATTCTCGCGACTCGCGTAGAATCATCCGCTTCCTGTGCATTGCGTGCGTCGAGATGCGTGAGCGGAGCGTTGCGTGGGGCGCGGCGTATGCCCCGCCGGAAAACGCGGAGTTGTGTCGAGTAGCCGTTTCCG
>JAABUX010008804.1_pt1 | contig 11566 bp, 12 predicted proteins | sample 5561851 | NCBI WGS metagenome assembly JAABUX01 (sample SAMN10711883, study PRJNA513361) | rock metagenome | isolation source: Antarctica rocks | place: Antarctica: Victoria Land, Richard Nunatak red sandstone | collected 2016-01-03 | reverse complement strand
CTAATCGACAACAGATAGATAGAAGAGAGGACAACGAACATGGCTGCTATCCGCCGCGCGACCGTCACCTGGGAGGGCGACCTCGCCCATGGCAAAGGGCTCCTCGACGCCGACACGAGCAAGGCGTTCACCAACCTGCCCGTCACCTGGGCCTCGCGCATCGAGCGCGCCGACGGGCGTACCAGCCCCGAGGAGTTGCTCGCCTCCGCCCACTCCAGCTGCTACGCGATGGCCCTCTCGCACATCCTCGGACAGGGCAAGACGCCGCCGCAACGTCTTCAGGTCGAGGCGGTGGTCACGTTCGAGCAGGCCGGCGCGGGTTTCAAGGTCTCCTCGAGCGCGCTGACGGTGCGCGGGACTGTGCACGGCCTCGACGCGGACGGCTTCCGCCAGGCGGCCGAGGCAGCCAAGGAGAACTGCCCGATTTCGCAGGCGTTGCGCGGCAACGTCCGGTTGAGCGTCGAGCCCACCCTGGAGGGGTAGACCAGTCCGCCACCAGCCCCCGCCGCCCCGCCGGTGTCGCACAACCTCGACGCCGGCAGGGGCGTATCCGCTCACGCGACGCTCGACGAGCTACGCTACGCCGTACGCCACACCTCTTCCCGGCAAGAGCTGCTCGATAGGGGCATCCAGCGCGCCACGGTGGCGGCAAGCTCGACGATGGTGAACGGCTTGGACAGCACATCGTCCACCGGCAATGTGGCGGCGACGGCCAGGGCGTCGTTGTGCGCGGAGAGGAGCACGATGGGGGCCCTGGCGGTGCGGGGATCGGCGCGCAGGCGGCGGCTGACCTCGGCGCCGTCCATCCCCGGCATCATCAGATCGAGCAAGATCACGTCCGGGCGCTCCTCGCGCGCCAGGCGCAGCGCGCCCGCGCCTGCGGCGGCGCGCACGCGGTAACCTTCCTCTTCGAGCGCCATCCCCACCAACTGCACGGTATCCAGATCGTCGTCGACGATCAACACCCCTCCGGTCAGCATCGGCATCGTCGGCATCATCGGTATCATCGATGTATCCTCTCTGTCTCTCATCCGCCCGCCCCGCGGCGCTGTGCCGGCGAGGCCTCTATAGCATCTACGCATGGGAAACGCTTTTGGATCAGCGATAATGCGAAGCAGCGGCCTGGCGAGCCTGATCGTTGAGCCGATAATAGTCTACTGTGCGCCCCGCGGGCCGGGGGACGATGGATTCGCCGAGTAGTGGTGCGCGCCGAGGTCGCGCCATGTGACCTCGAAGTCCTGTTGCCCTCCACATCCACCACACGCCTGCCGTGCGGCGGTAAGGAGGCGATGACCACACGATGTACGCGATCATGCGCACCGAGAAGCGCCGAGAAGCACCACACGATGGGCGAGATCGCCGCGATGGGCAAGCACAACGAGCGGACGCGGGACACGCCCAACGCCGACCCGGAGCGGCTGGCCGACAACGTGCGCCCGGGAGGGGGCCTTAGCCCTGTGCCGCCGTTCGTAGCTGCATCGGCCGCCCCTCGGCATCGTATGGGTGCGTGAAGTCGAAGGCGTGCGGCGTCGCGCCCTGGTCGTAGAGGCGCTCCAGACGCTCCGCCGCTTCCGGCCACGTCGGACGATGATCATCCGCCACCCACCAAGTCACATAGGTGGGCCAGCGCGACCGTGCCTTGACGAACCACTCCTGCCGTCGGCGCAACGCCTCGGCGTGCAGCTCGTGGTAGGCGAAATGGTAGACGGAGGGGAGGTCTCGCCAGAGGGAAAGCGTCTGCGCCGTGGTCAGGCGATCGGGCTCCTGGAAGCGCGGGAAGCCGTCCCATACGTCCATATTGACCCAGACGAAACCTTCGACACCCTCCGCATGGGCGAACACGGCGTGCACCATCTCTCCAAATGAGATGTTGCGCGGGTGAGCATGCTCTTCGTGTAAGAGCCCGAACGTATAGAGGGCAATCGCGGTCATAGCGCACACTCCGCATCACGCATTATCGCTGTACAGCTTGCAGCACCCGCCTATCGCCTGTGGATCTGGACGGCGCCGCCCGTCAGGGCCGTGACCGGGTCGGCGCCGTTGGCCGCGCCTGGCTGGGTGTCATAGACGACTTGACCCGAGGCTTTGTCCCAGACGGCCACCGTGTACGGCCCGGCGTCCGCGCCGCTGTCGTCCGCGAACCCGATCGTCGCCGTCGCCGCCGTGCGGACGGCAACCGGGGCCGCCGGTCCGACAAGTGAGGTCACCGTGGGCGGTGGCAGCATGACCACGGCGAAGGGGGTGCCGGCCAGTTGTGTGACGCTGGGGACGCTGATCCCCGTTAGGATCGCCGTGATGCACCCGGTGCTGGCATTGTAGACCTGGCCGGAGACAGCCGCCCACCTGCTGCCGTTGAGCCAGAACAGAGTATGCCCGGCCGGCAGATTGCAGACCTGCACGACCACGGACGTGATAGTCGGTCGCACGTGAATAGGTTGTGCGGTTGCGATAGGCCAGACCGATTCCAGCGGGTGGGTCGGCGGCGCCTTGTCGAGATACGTGGCGGCGGCGCATAGCAGGCGCACCTCGCGCAGGGCAAATAAAGGGGCGGTGCGTGCGGCCCCACGCCTCGCCCGCCCTTGACGGCGAACCGTACAGCAACAAGAGTACGGCATCCATGGCCGTGATACCATAAACTATCGATACAAACATGCATACAGCCGCCCTGCGCGAACACGGCGCGATGGCGGACGCCGGGGCAGAGTCTCACACCGTGCGGGGCATCGACGGGCCGATGGGCGGCGCGCGTGCGGCGGCCCCCGCACGACGACCCGGGTGGGGAGATAGCGATGCGATGGACGACGGTACTCTAACCTTCGCGGCCTTGCTCAAGCGCCATCGGCGCGCCGCCGGGCTGTCGCAGGAGGCCCTGGCCGCGCGGGCCGGCTACAGCGCGGTCTACGTGGGCATGGTCGAGCGCGGCCAGCGCCGCCCCCCCGCGGCCACCGTGGAATTGCTCGCCCACGCGCTCACGTTGTCCCCTGCGGAGCGCGCGACTTTCGAGAGAGCCGCCGCGCGCGCCCCTGCCCTCGCCGCCCCCGACGATGGCCTCCTGACTCCATTCCCGGCCCTTGCCCCCCTGCCCGTCGTGCCCACCCCCCTCCTGGGCCGGGAGGCCGCGGTGGCGGAAGCGACGGCGCTGCTGGAACGCGAGGGGGTGCGGCTGCTCACGCTGACGGGGCCGGGCGGCGTCGGCAAGACGCGCCTGGCTATCCGCCTCGCCGAGGTGGTCGCCGACCGCCATCCCGGCGGCGTCCATTTCGTGGACCTATCCGCGCTCGCCGACCCGGCCCTATTCCTATCCACGCTCGCGCGCGCCCTCGACGTGCGGGGCGCTCCGCGCGACGCGCTCATCGCCGCCCTGCGCGGCCGGCGTGTGCTTCTGGTGCTCGATAACATGGAGCAGGTGGCCGCGGCCGGCCCGGCGCTGGCCGACGTGTTCGCGCACTGCCCGGAGCCGACGGCGCTGGTCACCAGCCGGGTCCCCTTGCGCGTGCGCGGGGAGCACATATTCCCCGTGCCGCCCCTGGCCCTGCCCGATGCTGCGGCCGCGGCCGGGGACATCGACGCGCTGGCCGGGGTCGCGGCGGTGCGCCTCTTCATGCAGCGGGCGCGGTCGATGCGGCCCGACGTCGCACTCACCCCGGCCACGGCCCCGGATGTCGTCGCGCTCTGCCAGGCGCTCGACGGCCTGCCGCTGGCCCTCGAGCGCGCGGCCGCGCGCTGCCGGCTGCTCTCCCCGCGCGAGCTGCGCGCGCGCTTGGCAGGCGGCCTGGGGACCCTGGGCGACGGGCCGCGCGACGCCCCCGCGCGGCAGCGGACGCTGGAGGCCACGGTCGCGTGGAGCGAGGGGTTGCTCGACGCGCGTGAGCGGCGCCTGTTCCGCTGGTTCTCCGTCGCGGCCGGCGGCTGCGCGCTCGCCGCCGTCGAGGCCCTGGGCGTCGCGGCGGGCATCCCCGCGGGCGAGGTTCTCGATGCCGCGAGCGCGTTGGTGGACCACGGCCTGGTGCGGCGGGACGAGGGGCCGGACGGCGACACGCGCCTGTTGCTGCTGGAAACTCCGCGCGTGTACGGCGTGCGGCAGCTCGCGCGGGGCGGGGAGGAGGGCGCGGCGCGGCGGGTCCACGCCGCCCACCACATCGCCCTGGCCGCGGCGGCCGAGCCGGGGCTGAAGGGGCGGGAGCAGGGCATGTGGCTGGCGCGGCTGCGGGCCGAGGACGCTAACGCGCGGGCGATCCTGGCGTGGGCGCTGGGGGACGGCGATCCGGGCGTGGGCCTGCGCCTCGCCGCCTTCCTCTGGCGCTCTTGGTGGATGCAGGGCCATGTGTACGAGGGGCTGCGCACCCTGGAGGCCTTGATCGACCGGACGGCGGCCGGCGCGGGGGGGGTGACGGACCTGGTCCGCGCGAAGGCCATCCACGGGGCGGGGGTGCTGGCGTACTGGTGCGGCGACTTCCCGCGCGCCGTCGCGCGGTCAGAACAGGGCCTGGCGCTGTTCCGACAGCTGGGGGAGGAGGGGTGGAGCGCCTCCGCCCTGCTGCCCCTGGCGGATGTGGCGCGGCATCGGGGGGACGACGCCCGCGCCCGGGGTCTCCTCACGGAGAGCCTGGCCTTGGCCCGGCGGGCGGGCGACGCGCAAGGGGTGGCCTTCGCGCTGCTCCTGCTGGGCGTCCTGTGGTCCGAGCAGGGGCTGTGCTGGCTGGTTAAGGTATCCGTGCGACGAAAAAACTCTTTTCGTCGCACGGATACCTTAACCAGCCAGCACAGGACTACACAGCCGCACACGGCGGGGCGGACAGGCGTGTATCGACGGGGAGATAGCGCTTGTGGCATCGTGCAAAGGTTTGGTGACGCAGCCTACCAACGTTAAGTACGCACTCTCACGAGGGGTGGTACATCTACGGCCGACGCTTGACATTCCGCCCGGGTACGCGCGCGTACTGGCCGGCATTGATCTCGCTACCGACAAGGGAAGGAGGCGCGCACGACGGCGACCGTGCCTGACGTGACAGGCCGGGCGGCCACGTTCGCCGCCTCCCGAACAGCTCAGTCTGAGGCCGAACTGCTCAGGCCTCGATGCCCTGCGCGCCGCCTGCGCGCCGCCTGCGCGCCCCCAACCGGCGTCTTTGTATCCCCCGACCCTGCGCCGCTCAGCGCGTCATCTGCATTCGACCCGACCCAGCGGATGGGGCGTGTCCATCAACGCGGCACGCGCCGCGGGCCAGGCGGGGTCCTCGGGGTAGAGCGCGGTGCGGAGGTAGGCCCAGGTCAGCCGCTGGACCGCAGCCACTCGCTCGGGGTTCTCGTCGGTCGTCTCGGCCGCATCGTATCCAGAAATTCCGCCGAGGATGTGCTCTCCGCCAAATATGGTGAGCAAGCACTTGGGGCCGGGACTCAGGACGTACGCATCGGCACGCCAATCCACACGATCGGAGAAAGCGGGGTTCACGTCTCTATCGCCCGCGACCACGAGGGCTGGCGTCGTCATCTCGGCGAAGCTGGGGTTCCGCAAGACCGGGTAGTGCTCAGCCGCGGCCGCGCTGAGATCGGCACTCCCACCGGGTGCGGCGAGCAGCACACCCGCCTTGACCCGGGAATCGGCCACATCCACGTCCGTCCCGTCGTTGGGATCGGTGACCTGCATGCCCAACAGCAGAGCTGTCGTATGTCCGCCTAGTGAATGCCCGACCACGGCGATCCGGCCGCGGTCCAGGCGCCCGCTGAGCCCCGGAACGGTCGCCTCGATCTGGTCGAGGTGGTCGAGGATGTAGTGCATGTCCTCAGCGCGGGACCGCCAGAACAACGCTCCCTCGGGGCCGTTCGGATCGAGGCCCAGCGTCTTCGAGTCCAGGTGGGTGGGTTGGATCACGACGAAGCCGTGAGCGGCGTAGAAGTCGACGAGCGGGCCGTAGCCACGCAGCGAGGAGAGATAGTTCGAGTTCCCATGGCCGTGCGAGAAGAGGATGAGGGGGAGTTCGCGCCCCGTCGCGGGCACGGACACGCGCATCTGCAGATCCACGTCGCGACCCGGCACTGACAGCGCCACCGGGCTGAAAGAGACGACAGGAGTGGGCTCGCTGACGGGGATATAGTCGGCGTTACTGATCGGCTTGCTCATGGTACGATCTCCCTTTCTTAGATCCAGACAGTCAGGCGAGGTCAAGGTAGACCATCGTTACCGAGAATGCGTGATGACCATCACCCGACGAAAAGCATTTCCGTGAGCAGGCCATGGCGCGTCGCGCGGAGCATTCCCCCGGGGTATGTCGCCTCACGCGGGCACGTGCTGTCAGATTGGACGGCATTGCGGGTATGCAGCCTACTCAGGCTTCGAATGCGCCTGCGCGCTCGAGATCGGCAATAAGCCCAGGCTTCTCTGTCGGGCGCCATCCCAGCCGTTGCTGCGTCAGCGCGCTTGACGCCGGAGCGTCCATGCTGACAAGGGATCCGAGCCAGCCGAAATGACTCGCGGCCTCTTCGGGTACCAAGGCCACGACCGGTATCTTCAACCCCCGGCCGATTGCTTCCGCAATCTCTCGAACCGACACACCCTCTTCTGCGACCGCGTGATACCTCGCCCCGGCAGATCCCTTCTCAAGCGCCAGCCGATAGATGGGCGCCGCATCGAGCCGGTGCACCGCAGGCCAGCGGTTGAGCCCGACGCCGACATAGGCCGATATTCCCTTCTCGCGGGCGAGCGCGCTCATGTAGGTGGCGAGGCCCTGCTTGTCTCGGTCGTGGACCTGCGGCATGCGCACCACCGACGCACGCACGCCGCGCGCCACCATCGAGATTGCCGTCTGCTCCGACACCCTGGGAGATCCGCCTGAGCCGGAAGGCGGCACATCGTCCTCTGTCGTGAGGCGGTCGGACGTGGGGGGCAGCCCGGAGGTGACGATCAAAGGCCGATCAGAACCTTCAAGCGCGTCGCCCATCACCTCGATGGCACGCTGGTCTGCCTCACAGTTCTCCGCAAACTTCGAGAAGTCGTGATTGAAGGCGGCGTGAATGACGCCGTCCGACATGGCTGCCCCACTGCGCAGGCTTCCCAGGTCTTCCAGATCTCCTCGATGCACCTCGGCGCCAGCAGCGATCAGAGACGTGGCGCCCTCATCTGACCGGGCAAGACCCAGCACCTGATGGCCGGCATGGAGCAATTCCGGGACGAGAGCGGAGCCGACAAAGCCGGTAGCGCCGGTGACGAAAACACGCATGATGGTTTCTCCTTCCGACTTCGCGTCCAAATGGGTTCCTAAATATTTGCTGAACGGAGCTGCGGCGCGGTGTCGCTGGAGGCTACATCACCACGCGACCGGGCCGTCCTCGTCCGAGAACGTGCCGGTTGGTCCGTCCGCACCGATGAGCGCGAGGCGGACGGCTTCATGTGCGCCCTGTTCAACCGTGCGTGTACCCCGGAAGTTGTTAAGATCGGTCGCGGTGAAGCCCGGACACGCGATATTGACCTTGATGTTTGTATGCTCGAGTTCAATCGCGAAGGCCAACGAGATCGCGTGCAACGCCGTCTTCGACGGACTGTAGGCGGCGCCGAACACATGGCGATGCTCATAGCTCGGGTCTGAGTTCAGCGTCAGCGAGCCGGAAGAACTCCCCATGTTGACGATGCGTCCCGCCGGCGCTTCGCGAAGAAGCGGTAGCATCGCCTGCGTGACGGCCATGACACCGAACACGTTCGTCTCGAAGACCGCGCGCATGTTGTCGAGCGACCCGACACTTGGACTGTTCGACGTCGCGAGTTCCTCGGGCGGTAGGCCCGGCTTTCGCGAGATGCCCGCATTGTTCACGAGCACGTCGAGACGGCCGAACTCGTTCCGGATGCGCTCTGCCGCGGCAGCAATGGAGGCCTGATCCGTGACGTCGAGCTGGAGGGCGTGGGCATCCGCCCCGACGCTCGTCGCGGCTGTCTCCCCCTGCGCGAGGTTGCGCGACCCGACGAGCACGGTGAAGCCGTGCGCCACGAGATCCTTCGCGATTTGAAGTCCGATCCCTTTGTTGGCCCCGGTGACCAGGGCGACGGGTTTGTCCTGCATGGTAATCTCCCTCAGTGGCGCCGCAATGACGGGTCGAGCAGGGCGGGCGGCGTGTCAAACTTTTCGTATGCGGCAAGGTCGATGCCCGGAGCGACGATCGCGTCGATCGCATCGAGCACGTCGGCGGAGAGCACGGTGTCCGCGGCGGCGAGCTGTGCGTGCAGGTGGTCCAGTGTGCGGGGGCCGATGATCGCGCTGGTGACGGCGGGGTGCGCCGTGACGAAGCCGAGCGCGAGCTGGATCAGCGTCAGGCCGGCCTCGTCGGCGACTGTGGCCAGCTGCTCGACCGCGTCAAGCCTGGCCCGGTTGGAGGGAATGGTGAGGTCGAAGCGCTGCGGCATGGACGTTGAGCGGTTGGTGGCGACGTCGTGGCCCGCGCGGATCGCGCCCGACAGCCACCCCGAGGCCAGTGGGCTCCAGACCAGCACACCCAGCCCGTACTGCTCCGTCACGGGCAGGACGTGGGTCTCGATCCCGCGCTGCAGGATCGAGTAGCTGGGCTGTTCGGTGACGTACCGGCTCAGGTGGGTGTCGCGGGCGGCCCACTGGGCTTGCACGAGGCGGTAGGCCGGGAAGGTCGAGGAGCCGAAATACCGAATCTTTCCCGCGCGCTGCAGGTCGGTCAACGCCGAGAGCGTCTCCTCGTCGCTGGTCGTCGGGTCCCAGCGGTGGATCTGGTAGAGGTCGACGTGGTCGACGCCGAGCCGGAGGAGGCTGTTGTCCAACGCGGTGACCAGCCAGCGGCGCGAGCTGCCCCGATGGTTGCGCTCGTCGCCCATCGGCAGGCTCGCCTTCGTGGCCAGCACGATGTCGTCGCGGCGGCCGGCGATGGCCTTGCCGACCATCTCTTCGGACTCGCCGCCGCTGTACATGTCGGCGGTGTCGATGAGGTTGATCCCAGCCTCGAGGGCGGCGTCGACGATGGCGGTGGCCTCGTCCTGGGTGGTGCGTCCGATGTGGCCGAAGTTCATCGCGCCGAGCACGAGAGAGCTGACCTGCACACCAGTGCGGCCTAAAGTGCGGTACTGCATGAGCGTCTTCCTCTAGTGTGGGTGAACTGTGGGTGAAGCGTACGTGCAAGGTGTGGCTTGGTTGTCGGTGGTCTGCTCTGGTATCATGAGTAAGCGGAACCTTGCTCCCCTAATGATAGGGAACATCGTTCCTTTTGTCAAGCAGAGCGGCGGAGGGAGCGGAGGGAACGGCGTGGTGATCGACAGCGACGGGCGCGCAGGGCCAGCGGCCCCGCGTCAACGGGCCGACGCCCGGCGGAACGCGCAGACGCTGCTCGACGCCGCCGCCACAGTCTTCGTCACGTCCGGCGTGGACGCGCCGGTCCGCGACATCGCGGCCAAGGCCGGCGTCGGGCTGGGCACGCTCTACCGCCACTTCCCGACGCGCGCGGATCTCATCATTGCCGTCTACCGGCGCCAGGTCGAGGCCTGCGCCGAGGCCGGTCCGGCCCTGCTGGCGAGCAGCGCCACTCCTCACGCTGCACTGCGGCGCTGGATCAACCTCTTCGTCGATTTCCTGGTCACCAAGCACGGACTCGCGGCCGCGCTGCAGTCGGACAACGCCGGCTTCGACGCGCTGCACGCCTACTTCCTTGACCGCCTCGTGCCTGTCTGTACGCACCTGCTCGAGACCGCCGCCGCCGCCGGCGAGATCCGCTCCGACGTCGACGCCTACGAACTCATGCGCGGCATCGGCAACCTGTGCGTGGGCGCCGACACCAACCCCCGCTACGACGCCCGCCGCCTGGTCGACCTGCTCATCGCAGGACTGCGCCAACCGGGCTAAATGCTTCCAGCTTGACTGCGCGGAATAAGCCTGCGACTGCGGTCGATGGCAGCGTACGGCGACTGCGGTCGCGCGACGTTGCGTGCGAGGTTCGCATCCCGCGACTATTGTTTGGAAGCATTTAGACAGCGCACGCCTGGTCCCATGACAGCAGCCGGAGCTTGACAGGGGGATGGAGCCGTGCTACTATAAAGTCGATGAGTTTAAACGTATCAACAAAAGACGCGGGTATGATCACGCACCGGGTTGCGGGCGGCAACATGGCCGATAGCACGGAGATCACGCGCTTCCTGACCGCCATCGGTGACCCCGTGCGCCTGCAACTCCTCTATCTGTTAGGAGACCAGGGGCGCCGCAACGTGGGTGACATCGCCGCCCAGTTCCGCCTGAGCCGTCCGGCCATCTCCCACCACTTTCTCGCTGTCAAGGACGCCGGCGTCCTTGACAGCGAGAAGGTGGGGCAAGAGGTGTACTACTGGTTGGAGCGCGAACGCATCGTCGCCACTCTGCGAGCCCTGGCGGACGCGGCGGCCGCTTTCCGTTGCAGCGACTAAGCCTTTTTTCGCCTTTTAGTAGATGCGTTTGAGCGTACTATTATATGATCGACGGGCTTACCCCATCACGATGGCCACAGTTCCATTGGCAAACTGGTCGCCGCGATCAGGTCGGACCGGCCGCTACCTGGAGAGGAGATACCATGGCAATTCAACACGAGACCAATCCCCCGTATACCGACGCCGGCCCGCGCGACGAACTCAGGCGCGCCCCATCCGACGCTACCGGATTCGCCGGCCGGGCTGTGTTTGCCACGCGTTGGGGAGGACCAGACGTTCTCCGTGTCGCCGCGCGCCAGGTTGGGCCACCCGCCCCTGACCAGATTGTCGTCGAGGTCGAGGCCGCCGGCGTGGCCTTCGGCGACCTTCTATTGCGGGAGGGGCTGCGACGCGAGTTGCGCCCGCCGGCCATCCCTGGCTACGACGTGGCGGGCGTCGTTCGAGCCGTCGGTTCGGACGTGCGCGACCTGCGGGAAGGTGACAACGTCGCGGTCTGGACCGGGGGCAGCGGTGGGTACGCGACGCATGTCGTCGCGCCGCGCGCGGCCGCTGTCCGCTACCCGGCCGACCTGGCCGCGGCCTCGGTCACCAGTCTGGTGTTGAACTATGTCACGGCCTGGCAGATGTTGACCCGCTCGGCCGCGCTCGCCGACGGCGCCACTATCCTGGTCCACTCCGCCGCCGGGGGCGTCGGAAGCGCGCTGCTGGAACTCGGCGCGCTCCGCGGCATGACCATGTTCGGGACCGCGAGCGCGGCCAAGTCCGACGTTGTCGAGCAGCTCGGGGGCATCCCGATCGACTATCGCAGCGAGGACTACGCCAAGCGGGTCCGCGCCGAAGCTCCCACCGGGATCGACGCCGTGTTCGACGCGCTCGGTCCGGCGAGTTGGAAGGGCGCCCTCCCCCTGCTCCGACCCGGCGGCCACCTGGTCGTCTACGGCCTGTCGTCCGCCTTCAAGAACGGCCGGCGCAACCTACCCGGACTCCTTGGCGGGCTGCTGCGCGCGCCCCGGACCAGCTACCTGACCCTCTTCATGAAGGGGGTCGCTGTCTCAGGATACAACTCCGGCAAGGTTATTCCCGCCCACCCAGACTGGTTCAAGCAGGACTTGGGGCGTCTCATCGGGCTCCTCGCGGACGGGAAGATCGCGCCCCGCATCCACCACA
>JAABUX010008802.1_pt1 | contig 11567 bp, 7 predicted proteins | sample 5561851 | NCBI WGS metagenome assembly JAABUX01 (sample SAMN10711883, study PRJNA513361) | rock metagenome | isolation source: Antarctica rocks | place: Antarctica: Victoria Land, Richard Nunatak red sandstone | collected 2016-01-03 | reverse complement strand
CGTCGCGGCAAGACCGTCACGAGCGTCTGCCAATATTGCGCCGTCGGTTGCAGTACGCTCGCGTTCGTCTCGCCCGAGGGCAAATTGCTCGATGTCGAAGGCAATCCCGAGAGCCCGATCAACGCGGGCAAGCTCTGCCCCAAAGGCTCGGCGATTTTCGGCGCGACGGTGAATCCCCGACGGTGGACAACCGTCAAATATCGCGCACCCTACGCGACGCAGTGGGAAGAGAAGCCGCTCGACTGGGTGCTGGACCGCATCGTCGATCGCTTCGTCGAGACGCGCGAGCGCACGTTCGTGCGCACCACGGAAGACGGAAAACGCACCAACCACACGCTCGGCATCGCGTCGCTCGGCGGCGCGACGTTCGGCGTGGAGGAGAACTATCTGCTGCAAAAGCTGCTCAAAGCGTGCGGCGTAATCTCCGTTGAAAATCAAGCGCGAATTTGACATAGCTCGACGGTGCCGGGTCTCGGCACCACCTTCGGCCGCGGCGGCGCGACCACGTATCTGCAAGATCTCGCTAACGCCGACTGCATCCTCATCGAAGGCTCGAACTTCGCAGAGGCGCACCCCGTCGGATTTCGCTTCGTCATGGAGGCGAAGGCACGTGGTGCGAAGATCATCCACGTCGATCCGCGCTTCACGCGAACGTCCGCGATGGCCGATCTCTACGCACCGATCCGCAGCGGTTCGGACATCGTTTTTCTCGGCGCACTGATCGCCTGGATGATCGAGAACGAGCGTTATTTTAGCGAGTACGTTACGGCATACACGAACGTGTCGTATATCGTCGGCGAAGCGTTCGCCGATACGGAAGATCTCGACGGGCTGTTTTCCGGCTTCAACGACGATCCCGATCCGGGCAAACACGCGCACGATCGCGGCAGCCAGGGGCTGATGGGCAAGGACGACCACATGGCCGCGCCCGGGACGTACGATTCGGCGTCGTGGGCTTTCGAAACCGTCGAGGTTCCGCGTGCCGACGGAAACGGTACGGTCGAGGTTCCCAAGCGCGACGTAACGTTGCAACACCCGCGCTGCGTGATGCAGATCTTACGCAAGCACTACGCGCGCTACACGCCCGAGATGGTGGAAGCGGCGTGTGGTATGCCGCGCGAGACGTTCCTACAGATCGCAAATTTGCTCGCCGACAACAGCGGGCGCGAACGCACGACGGCGTTTGCGTACGCAGTCGGTTGGACCCAGCACACGGTCGGCGTGCAGTACATTCGCGCGTCGGCGATCCTCCAGACGCTGCTCGGCAACATGGGACGTCCCGGCGGCGGCATCATGGCGCTCCGCGGACATGCGAACATTCAGGGCGCGACCGACATTCCGACGCTCTACGATCTCTTGCCGGGCTATCTGCCGATGCCGTCGGCGCTGCGCGACGAACAAACGCTCGCCGAGTACATGGACACCTGTTGGGTGCCGACGGGCTGGTGGGCTAACGGTTCGAAGTACATCGTCTCGCTGCTCAAGGCGTATTACGGCGACAAGGCGACCGACGACAACGACTACTGTTACGAGTACCTGCCGCAGATCGTCGGGGACCATTCGGCCTTGCCGATGCAGATCGCGATGAAGGACGGCAACGTCGACGGCTATTTCGTGATCGGTCAGAATCCCGCGGCTTCGGGACTCAACAGCGAGCTCGCGCGCGCGGCGTTCGATCGCCTCGAGTGGATGGTCACGATCGATTCGTACGATACGGAGACCGTCGCGTTCTGGCAACGCGAAGGCGCGGAGCCCGCGTCGATCGCCACCGAGTGCTTCTTTCTTCCGGCGGCGACCGTGCTCGAAAAAGAAGGCTCGATGGTCAACACCAATCGGATGCTGCAGTGGCACGATCGTGCTATCGATCCGCCGCGCGACGCGCACTCCGATCTTTTCTGGATTTACGAACTCGGCAAACGGATTCGCGCGCGGCTCGCCGCTTCGACGGATCCCAAGGATCGCGCCGTTACCGACCTCACGTGGGACTACGAGAGCGACGACGCGCACGAGCGCGACCGCGGCGAACCATCTGCGCACAAGGTGCTGCACGAGATCAACGGGTTCCAAGTGATGCCGGGCCGCTCGCGCGACGACTCGCCGCAGGTCGCCTCGTTCACCGACTTGCGCGACGACGGCACGACCGCGTGCGGTTGTTGGATCTACTCCGGCGTCGCGCCGAGCAAGACGGATAATGCGGCACGCCATCGCGTTGGTGACGCGGACGCGTCGCTCGGGTGGGGATTCGCGTGGCCCGCGAATCGGCGTATGCTCTACAATCGCGCGTCGGCCGATCCGGATGGAAAGCCGTGGAGCGAGCGTAAGCGATACATGGTGTGGGACGTCGCATCAAAAACGTGGACCGGGCCCGACGTTCCCGATTTCCCACCTCATAAGGCACCGAACGAACCGGCACAGGTCGGCGCACGTGGCCTCGACGCGCATAGTGGCGCCTCGCCCTTCATCATGATGCGGGACGGCCTCGCGCAACTCTTCGTCGCCGAATCGCTGAAAGACGGCCCGCTGCCCGCGCACTACGAGCCCGTCGAATCGATCGTGCGCAATCCCGTCTACGGACAGCAGAATAACCCGGCGCTACGCGAGTGGGATCGCGACGACAACCCCTACAACGGTACGGACAACCCCGAATTTCCCTACGTCCTCACGACGTACCGCATCACCGAGCAATCGGGCATCATGACGCGCTACGTGCCGTGGCTCGCCGAATTGCAGCCGGAACTCTTCGCGGAGATCGATCCGGAACTCGCGGTTCAACGTGGCATCGTCAATGGCGGCTGGCTGACCATTCGCACGAAGACGGGCGAACTCGAAGCGCGCGCGCTCGTGAGCGGTCGGATGCGTGCGCTCACGCTCGGCGACGGACGACGCGTCCATCAAATCGGCGTGCCGTACAATTACGGTCGCCTCGGAATCGCGACGGGCGATTCCGCGGGCGGCCTCATTCCGCTCGCGATGGATCCCAACGTCTCGATTCACGAAGCGAAGACGATGACGTGTACCGTCCGCGCGGGTCGGCGCGCGCCGTTCGTCGCGGACGGCGTCGATGCGACCGTCCCGGCGGACCAACGCACCACCTTCGGCCAGTCGCAAGCGCACGGCGCGGATGCAGGACGATACTGATGGCGAACGGCTTCTTCACCGACACGACGATCTGCATCGGCTGCAAGGCCTGCGAGGTCGCGTGCAAGCAGTGGAATCAGCTTCCCGGCGACGGGTACGCGTTTACCGGTAACTCGTACGACAACACGGTCGCCCTGGGCGGTACCACATGGCGGCACGTCGCCTTCGTCGAGCAGATGGCGCCGCCCGACGAGCCCGTCGGCGCGAGCCGGTGGTTGATGATGAGCGACGTGTGCAAGCACTGCACGAACGCCGGCTGCCTCGAAGCCTGTCCGACGGGCGCGATCGTGCGTAACGAGTTCGACGACGTCTTCATCCAACCCGACGTGTGCAACGGCTGCGGCTACTGCGTGCCATCGTGCCCGTTCGGGGTCGTCGATCTCATCGCACACGCGGACTATCCGGCCAAACGCGGTTTCGTCTCCGACGGCCGCACGACCGACGACGCACTGCAGACGCAGGGCGGCGTTGCGGGCAAATGCACGCTCTGCTACGATCGTCAAAAAGACGGCCTGACGCCCGCGTGCGCGAAAGCGTGCCCGACGGATTCGATCCACTTCGGCGACGTCGACGCGTTGAAGGCTCAAGCCCGCGAACGCGTCGCAACACTGCGCGAGCAGGGCGTCGACGCGTACCTGTACGGTGTCGACGAGGACACGTCGGTCGGCGATCTCAACGCCTTCTTCTTGCTGACCGACGCTCCGGAGAAGTACAACCTGCCCGCGCGACCGGTGCTGCCGTCGACGCATCAACGGGCGGGCTACACGAGCGCCGCGATCGCCGCCGCGGCACTCACGCTCGTCGGCTTCGCGCTCTTCCGGACCACGAAATGAGCGTCGACGAGCGCGTGCCCATCGCGCCGATGCACGATCCCGCCGGCATCGATGCGGCGCGGCGCGCGATGCGCGACCTCAACCCCGATGGAGCGCGCTATGGGGTCGCGGGCGGCGCATCGCTGCCGCCGCGTTCGTCCGACACGTATTACGAACAGCCGCTCCTGAAGAAGCCGCATTGGGAGTGGGAGGTCGTCACGTACCTCTTCCTCGGCGGCATCATGGGCGGTTCCGGGATCCTCACGGCCCTCGCCGACGAAGCGGGCGAAGATGCGGAACTCACGCGCAACGCGCGCTACGTCGCCTTCGTGCTCGCGTCGACGTGTCCGATCGTGCTGATCAAACACCTCGGACGACCCGAGCGCTTCTTGCTAATGCTGCGCATCGTGAAATTCAAATCGGTGATGTCGATGGGTGTGTGGAGCCTCATCGCCTTCTCGCTACCCGCGACCGCGGGCGCGGCCGCGCAAGCCGCCCGCGATGGTTTACTGCCAAAGCAACTGCGATGGCTACGTTTCCTCGGACCGCGCGCGCTGACGAATGCGCTCTTGGCGCTCATCGGCGCGTTCATCGGCGGCTACACGGGCGTGCTCGTTTCGGCAACGGCCATCCCCGTATGGGCGAAGGGCAAGCGTCACATCCCCGCGATGTCGGTATGCTCGGGCATCGCCGGGGCCTGCGCGCTCAACGCGGCCTTGCTCGAACTCGGCGGCTCCAACCCCGTCACGCGGCGCCGTCTCGAACGTTTCGAACTCGCCGCATCGCTCGCCGAAGCGGCCGTCATTCTCGACTTCCGCCGCCACGCGGGCGCGATCGGCGATCCCATGTTCGCAGGCGCGCGGGGCCGCAGGTTGCGACTCGTGACACTGCTGGGCGGCATCGCGGTCCCGTCGTTGCTCGGCCTCCTACCCGTTCACGCAAGATGGAAGACGCTGCTCGGCTCCGTGCTCACGCTCGTGGGCGGCTACAATCTCCGCGAAACGCTCATCGAGGCTGGCAAAGACTCCGCCGACGATCCGCGCGCGGCATCGCGTCAACCGGAGTAAATTCGTCCCTGGACGGGAGCGCGACGATTGAGGCCACGCAATTCTCCCACGCGGTGGCGGAAAATCCCCCACGTGATGGTGGTATTTCCACCATGGTACCACTTACGGCGAGAGGCGCTCGATCGTCCAGACGTCGCCGTCGCGAACGTAGGCGAGGCGGTCGTGAACGCGGTTCCGGCGGCCTTGCCAAAATTCGAAGGCGTGCGGTGCGACGCGATAGCCGCCCCAATAGGGTGGACGCGGGACCTCGACGTCCCGAAAGCGCGCGTCTTCTTCGGCCATCTGCACTTCGAGAGTCGCGCGGTCGGGGACGACGGCACTCTGTTTCGATGCCCAGGCGCTGAGCCGATGGCCGCGCGGGCGTTTCGCGAAATAAGCGTCGCTTTCATCGGCAGCGATGCGTTCGACGGTACCTTCGATGCGGATCTGCCGTTCGAGCGGGGCCCAGTAAAAGAGCAACGCGGCCTTTCCGGCACCGTCGAGTTCGTGGCCCTTACGGCTCTTGTAGTTGGTGAAGAAGACGAAACCGCGCTCATCGTAACCGCGTAGCAGCACGACGCGCAGACTCGGCTGCCCGTCCGGAGCGACGGAAGCGACCGTCACCGCATTGGGTTCCACGCCTTCGGTACCGACCGCTTCGTCGAGCCACATCTTGAATTGGGCGAACGGGTCACGGGCAACGGAAGCTTCGTCGAGGGCGCCTTTTTCGTAGCTCGTGCGCGTCGTCGCGAGATCGTTTGCATTCATCGTCCGATTTGACTCACTCCGCCGCGCTTCGGCTCGCAGCCTTAAATCTCGTTTAACTTCAGAGGCGTCTCGCCCGACCGTTCGAACCGGCCGGGCGTGCGTGTTTCCCGCGCGATCGCCCTCGCGCTCGTTTGCATCCTCATCGCTGCGTCCCTCACCGCGGTGATTTCGCACGTGCTCATCGACGCGCTCGGCGACATGCTGCTCGCGCACGACACGTACGATCGCCTCGGACACGCGTCGCGATCGATGGTCCTGGGCACGAGCCTCGCGGGTGTCGCCGGTCTCATCGGTCTGTCGCTCGCCGCGATCGCGGCGGACGCATTTGGAACGCGACGCGCCACGCGCACGACGATCGTCCGCGCCGCCCGCTACGCCTCGCCCGCCGCGAGCGCGATCGCGACGATCGCACTCGCGACCGTCGCCGTCGCGCTTATGGAGGTTGCAGACGTCGCGCACACCGGCGGTACGATCCGCGACGTTGCCGCGGCCTTCGGCGGCTCGCTCGCGCTCGGATTCGGCGTCATCGGCGTCGTCGGTTCGATCGTCGGCAGCGCCGTATCCGTGTTGCTACGTCGCTCCGCCCGCGCCTACGAAACGCTCACCCGGGCCGTGCGCCGGCTCATCCTCGCAATCGTGGCGATCTTCACCGCGCGTTCGCCGCTCGCAACTCGTAACGCACGACCGCACGGAACGCGCGGTCGAACGATCGTGCGTCGCGCCGCCAAGCGCGGCCCGCCACCCGCTCCGACGTTCGCTTAGCCTCGTTCGCGAGGTCACGTCATCCGGCGCGCTCTTCGCGTGTCCGTCCGAGCGGAGCCATTTATGTTTTCACGTTGCGGTCGCCCCGTTGCGACCATCGTTCTCCTTGCGGCGCTCGCGCCGCATCCCGTCCGCGCGAGCGAAGCGACGGGCATCGTCACCGCGCACGTCGTGACCACCGACGGTACGCCCGTCGCCACGGCGCGCGTCGCGATCCAACGCGGTGGTCGCGCGCGTTCGGCCATCACGAGCGCGCAGGGGCAGATCGCGCTCGTCGACCTGCCGCCCGGCACGTATGCGATCTCGGCCGACGCGCCGCAATACGAGCGCCTCGCTCCGTCGCCGATTCAGATCCGCTCGGGCGCGACGACCGACGTGACGCTCGTTCTCGCGCGATCGGCGACATCGCTTACTACGATCGGCAGCGTGACGACGGCGGGGTCTGCGACCGTATCGACGTCGAGTGCGCCCACGCAAACGCTCGCGACGCAGCGCTATGCGGCTCGCGGTTTCACGCGCGTCGGCGACGTTCTCGCAGACGTGCTGTCCGCAACCGTCATTCGCGCGGGCAGCGGCAGCGCCGCGGCGCCGCAAAGCGTCGCGTTGCGCGGCCCCGACCCCACGGAGACGCTCGTCGATATCGACGGTCACGAAATCAACAGCGGCGTCAGCGGTGATTTCGACCTATCACTGCTCGATCCGGCGGATTTTTCGAACGTGCAAGTCGTGTACGGCATCGCACCGTCGGCGCTCGTGGGGCCGAGCACCATCGGCGGCGCCATCAACCTGCGCACGCTCGAGCCGACGGCGAAGCGTCAGGGCTTCCTGCGCACCACGATCGGTTCGAACGCAACGTTCGCGCAAACGCTGCAAGCGACGGGCAGCGTCGCGCGCCTGGGTTACGCCCTCTCGCTGCATCAGACGTCGACGGCCAATACGGTTTCGCAAGCGCGCGTCACCGACGCGGCCGGAGAAAGCGAACGCGTCGGCAGCGACGTGGACGCACAGACATCGCTCGCAAAAGTACGCTATGCGTTCGGGCGCGCGGACGATAGTTACGCGCAGGTGACGGTCCGCGATCAAAGCGTCGTCCGCGATCTTTCCGCCGCGCTGACGTCACGTACCGCCGACGGCACGTTCGTTCCGTCGACCGGATCGAAACTGCTCGGCCATAACGCCGGCTATGGTTTCGATCTTGCGGTGCCGCTCGGCGCGCACCGAGCCGATGGCGCCGCCACGACGACCGCGCTGTTTCGCCATCTGACCTCGTTCGCATCGCAAGCTGTGCAGGGCGCGGCGAGCGGTACGACCACGTCGTACTTCGACGATCGCAATCGCATCGGCGACGACACGCTCGAAATCGACCGGAACATGGGCGCGACGAATCTGGCCGTAAAGTACCGTTTGCGTACGGAACGCTTGACGACGTTCGATCCGACGCTCGCATCGAACGTCGTCGAGCAGGGCATCCGCATGCGCCCGCTCGCGACGCAGCGCCGCTTCGACGGTACCGCGACGAACGGTACCGGCAGCGCGTCGTCGCGCTCCGTAAATCTCGCGCAGACGCAAGCCTCGCTCGCCGTGCGCCTCGCCTACGAACCGACGCCGCAGCTGCATTACACCCTCGCCGCATACGAGAGCGACTTCTCGACGTTCGGCCACAGCTTCGATCCGCGCGCGGGCGTCGTGTGGACGCCGGACGCGCGCACCTCGCTTCGCGCCTCGGTCGGAACGACGTTTCAGGCGCCGCAACTCACGGAGCTCTTCGTTCCCGCCGCACTTCCGGCGCCCGACGCGAACGGGCACGTTTCGATCGGCAACGCCGCACTCAAAGCGGATCACGCGACGGAATACGACGTGGGTTTCGAGCGCGTCATCGGAGATCGTCACAGCGACGCGCGCCTGGGCGCGGACTTCTACCGCACGAACCTGCGCGCACCCGCGCAGCGTCTCGTTCCGACGACGACTTGCCCCGCGGATCAGCCCAGCCTCGCGTGCGCAAGCTATCCGGTCAATCTCGGCGCGGCCGTCTATACGGGTGCGGAATTTCGCGCGCAAGCGAACGTGCGCGGGACCGCGATCCGCCTCGGATATGCGATCGAGAGCACGTACGCAACGACGGTGCCCGACGCCGTGCAAAACGGCGCGATCGTCCCGCGCGAGCAATTCTTGGGCGTTCCCCTGCACAAAGCGACGCTCGACATCGAGCGCCTGACTCGCGGGTTCGGATACGGTGCGGGGCTCACGTACGAAGGCCGCTACAACGAACTCAATCGCGGACCGTTTGCGACACTACGCGCGAGCGTTTCGGAATCCGTCGCCGGCTTCGACGTCACGCTCGCCGGAACGAATCTTACGAACATCGATGCGTCACGCTTCACGCTCGCCGGCGCGGGCGTCGCCTACGGCGGCGTCGATGGTCCGATCGCGACCGATGCGTACGCGTTGCCGGGACGTGCCCTCACCCTGTCGATCGCGCGACACTTTTAGTCGCCGGACGCGTCACGGCGAGCGCGAGCATCGTCGCGGCGACGAGCATCGCGGTCGCAACGAACCACGGCGCGCCGAGAACGCCGAAGCCACGCAACGGGCCGACGGCGGCAGCGAGCACGAGCGGAAAGAGCGCCGGGCCGGCAAGCGTCGAGACGCCGCGCAAGCTGCCGATCGCGCCTTGCAATTCGCCCTGTTCGCTCGGACCGACACGGTGCGTCATCATGCTCTGCGCGGCCGACGAAAGGCCCCAGAACATCAGCACGGGCGTGCCGAGCGAGAACGCAACGCCGTTGTTTGCAAAGCCGTAGATCGCCATCCCCACCGCACCGCACGAGAGGCCGATCGCGAGCGCGAGCCGTTCGCCCGCGCGTGCAACGATCGGCTTCATCAGCACCGCCTGCACGACGACCGAACAGATTCCCACGAGCGCGAGCGAGAGCCCGACGGTGCGCTCGTCCCACGCGTAGCGATACGTCACGTAGAGGACGTAGACGCCCGGCAAGCACGCGCCGGCGAGCACGCTGAGGAACGTGACGCCCGCGAGCCCGAGCAGTTCGCGCTGCGAACGCAAGAGCGCGAGGGAGCCGATCGGATTCGCGCGCGACCAGGCGAACGGGCGGCGATGTTCGAGCGCGAGCGATTCCGGCACGACGAGGGCCCCGTACGCCGCATTCGCGAGACTGAGCGCCGCGGCAAACCAAAACGGAAGTCGCGGCGAGATCGCGCCGAGCAGACCGCCGACCGCTGGACCGATGACGAAACCGATGCCGAAGGCCGCGCCGAGCAGGCCGAAACTTGCGGCGCGTTTCTCGGCCGGTACAACATCGGCGATGTAGGCTCCAGCCGTCGCCGTATTCGCCGACGTGACGCCCGAGATGAGGCGCCCGACGAAGAGCCACGCGAGATTCGGCGCGAGTGCCATGAGGATGTAATCGAAGCCGAGGCCGAGCGTCGAGAGCACGATCACCGGTTTGCGTCCGATGCGATCGGAGAGCACGCCGAGCACGGGTGCCGAGACGAATTGCATCGCGGCGAAAACCATGCCGAAGGCCGCGTAGATCGACGCCGCCTGCGCGCGATCGCTGCCCGCCATCGCGAGCACGAGCTTCGGCAACACCGGTGCGATCATGCCGAAGCCGAGCATGTCGATCGCGACCGTCGCGAAGATGAAGCCGAACGCGGCACGTCGGGACGGGGCGGAACGCCTCATGATTCGTTGTTCCGAGCCAACAATGCGGGACGCGAATTGACACCGAAAACTTTGAAGATCACCTTGATGTGATTACGGATCGTAAATTCGCTGCGTCCTTGTTCCGCGGCGATTTCCGCCGTCGAACGTCCTGTGAGGAGAAGATCGTAGACGCTGCGCTGCGCCAGCGTGAGCTTCGCGAGTTCGGGGCGTTCGCGATGGGAGCGTTCCACTCTCGGCGCGGCGAGCCAACTCCGCGGATACGAGCGGAGCATGTCGTGCGCACGCTCGCGCCAGCTCGGATTATTCGAGATCCGTTCCAAGGCCGAGGCCGCGCGACCGGCTCGCCATTCATATCCGATGGCAGCGTAGACCGCGTACGCCGCCTCGAGGAGGCGCTTCGCTTCATCCCGCTCGCCGAGCGCAGCCTGCACGACACCGAATGCATACGCTTCGCCTGCCTCCACACGGCGATCGCTCCGCGAAGCGAGCGTTGCATCGAAGTGCTTTCCGACGCTCTTGTAGCGCGCCACGTACGCGAGCGCGAGCGACGCGTCGTGCGGCGCGAACAGTTCGGCTAGGACGAGGAGTGCGAAGCGTTCCTCACCGTCGAGCGCTTGCCAAGCGATGCCAGCTGCTAATTCGTGCGCGTCACTGAGTTCTTGTTCGGCCCAACGACTTTCACCAAGAACCGTAGCGACATAGGCTCGATCGCACGAAGCCATCACCTGCCATGGCGGCGTGGGCGCGAGACGAGAGGCGTCCTTGAATCGGCGAAACGCGTTGAAGTAGTCGCCGTCGAGGGCATGCCGCCAACCGATCGCGCGCGTCATCGTAAAACGGTAGCCGCCGAGGTCCGGCGTCCATGGAACTTTTGCCAGTTCGTCAAGCGCGGCGTCGCGCAACGAGGTGCCCGGCAACTCGCGTGAGAGATATGCGATCTGACTCGCGATGACGGCCCACGTCAAGACCGGCGGGTCGCCGTGCCGACGCAGTTCGTGCAGTGCTTCCAAAAGAAGCGCGCCTTGCTCTGCGGGATTACCGCGCGATGCTGCGATCGCGCCACGTAAGACGGCAGCTTCGAGACGTACGTCTTGCGACGCCATCGGGCGTACGGCCGTCAGGAGCCGTTCGGCAAGCGAGAGTTTGCGCGCGATCCATGCGGCTTGCGCTCGCGCATACGCGATTTCGGCCATCAACTGCGGATCGCGCGCGGCTTTCGCCGCAACATCCAATTTTGCCACGGCCGCCTTGCGGTCGCCCAAACGCGCGTATGCGATGCCGGCCAACATCGCGGCCTCGGCTCGCTCGCCGGATGTACGCATCGCGGCAGCGTGCCGTGCGAGGATCTCGAGCGCG
>JAABUX010008801.1_pt1 | contig 11567 bp, 14 predicted proteins | sample 5561851 | NCBI WGS metagenome assembly JAABUX01 (sample SAMN10711883, study PRJNA513361) | rock metagenome | isolation source: Antarctica rocks | place: Antarctica: Victoria Land, Richard Nunatak red sandstone | collected 2016-01-03 | reverse complement strand
CCTACAACTGCTTCTCCGTGGATGCGCTGCGCGAGCTGTGGACGCGCGAGCTGCCCTTCCTGGCCGGCGCCGGCAGGGCGGTGCGGGCTCCTCGGGGCGCCCGCGGAGCCTGGAGGCTGCCGCTGGCGCATATGCGCTAGAGGACATGCACAGCGTACCCCTCCTGTTGTTGCGCAGCAAGCCTTTGAGCCTGCGTATGCGTCTGCCGAAGCTGAGCATGAGACCTTGTGAAGGTGGCAGGTCCTATGGTGAGCCGAGCGCTGCGCGCTGCGGGGCGGGGCGGCGGCGGCGGCCACGCCGCTTGCAGGCTCCTGAGCAGCCCACGCAGCTGGAGACTACTGTAGGAGAGGCTGAGCGCTAATGCAAGCGACGCGGTGCAGCCGGGGGTGCGCGGCCGCGCCGGCTGCCAGGCTCAGGGCGGCGCGCGCGGGGCAGGACGTGCGCGAGCGCTTTTCGGGCTGTGCGGCGGACCTGACGGTTATCGCCGTGCTGGCGGCGGGCAACGACTACCTGCCCGCGCTGCGCGGCACGTCGCTGAACGACTCCGCCACCACGCCCAGCCTCTGGTCGCTCTACCTGCGCCTGCGCGACCAGCCCGAGTGGGCCACCCAGTGCGCCCCGCGCGCCCACGAGCCAGAGCCGCCGGCACGTTGCTGAGAGCGTGCTAGCCTGCACGCCGCTCTGGTCTGGGTGATGCGAGGTGGGCTGTGGTGTTGCTGCTGGACCAGGCTGCTTCATCTCAGGCGTTGCATGCGCGGTGCCTCCAGCGCCTGTGCTAGCACAGAGGTCCAGCCATGCTTGATGTAAAGCATGGCGAGACTTGGTGGCAGTGCAGGTGCAGCTTGCCGGCAGGGCGTGCCGGCAGAGCAGGCTGGCAGCGGCGCCCCAGTGAGCGCGCGCGTGCCAGGTCGCTCGTCCGGCGCGGCGAGGGCGGCATGGCGATCAACGCGCCGATGCTGGCCGCGCTGCTGGCCGCCCAGGGCGCGCACCTGCAGGGCGACAAGCCGCGCAGGGTCGCCGGGCGCGCCGCCGAGCCGTCGGCCGAGGGCGAGGACGGGGAGGAGGAGATGGCGCTGAAGCCGCCCGCCGCGCCCGCCAAGTACCTCCAGGTGCGGCGCGGGGGCCCATTTGGGGGTAGTGTAGGGTAGGGGACATCCCGACCTAATCGACCATATACCCCTACCCTACTCGACGTTGCTCTGGGACGCGTTGCGCTGCCCGAGCCGGGCGCTGGGCGGGCGCGGCCGCGCCTGTCGGACTCTGCGGCTGCCGCAGCGTGCGCGCGGTCCCTGGGACGCGGGCCCGCGCCCGGAGCGTGAGCGGAATTTTGCTCTTCGATGAGCGCGGTGAGCGCAGGGCGGCCGACCTGTCCAGGCCCGCGCCGGTTGTGCGCATCGAGCGCTGCCGGGACAAGCTGGGGTGCGACGGGCTCAGGGATGCCGGTGCGTGCAGGGCCTGGCGTGGCTGGTGCGCATGTATGCGGAGGGCCTCTGCAGCGACTACCGCTTCAGTTACGAGCACAACAGCCCCAGCGTCGCGCAGCTGCAGGGCGAGCTGGCCGCCGCCAGCGTGATCGGAGCCGTGAGCAAGGGCTTAGCGGCGCCTTTCCAGGAGATCGGCGACGCGCGTGGCGGGCAGCCCAACGGCGAGGCTCGGCCGGCGGAGCCGTCTGGCAGCGGCGCCCGCGCCTGGCCAGCAGGCCAGCGTGCGGCCGCGGGCGGCGCGAACGGGGCGGCGGCGCCGGCCGCGCCCGGCGCGGCGGGGCCTGCCGGCTGGCGGGAGGCCGAGGGCCGCAGCCGCAGCCCGCTGCTGCCGACCGCGTGCGCGCTGGCGCTGCTGCCCGGCAACGGCGGGGAGGCGCACGCGCCCAGCGTGCGTGCCTGCAACCCCCGTGGCAACCGGGGTGTGAGCGGACTCGGACCCTGCTGAGGCTGTCGTAGCACGACGCGTCGCCGCTCGCGGCGACGTGCGCTGTCCGTCACTGCGTCGTGCGGGCGGGGCCAGCTGCCTCTGGGGTGTGGAATTGCTGTCCAGGTGACCTGTGCAGCGGCGCCACGAGGCCGAGGGCGCGGGCACGCGCGCACGGCAGGCGCTGCGGCACCTGATGCAGGAGGGCTCGCCCATCGAGGACCTGTTCACCGTGTGCCACGAGTGCGAGACCATGCATGCTACGCTGCGCGCGGCTATGCTGGCGGCCCATGAGGCGCGCGCGCCGCCCCCCCCCCTCCCGGGCCCGGCGCGACGAGGTCATGCAGCGTGAGCCGCAGCGTGTCCGCAGCCTGCTTCTGCTCACGCTTTACAAGAGCAGCTGCTCTTGCCCCTACATGCTCGGGCAAGCTTGTGACACGCTGCCGAGCCAACGCACCTACATGCTCGGGCAAGCTGGTGACACGCTGCCGATTCAACGCACAAGTGCGATGGGCGCCCTACTTGACCCCGCACAGGCGCATGCCCGCACGGCATCTCCCTCGGCATCTTTGATAAGGCTCGCAGCCTCTGTGTCGTGAGTAGGGCGTCTGCCCTCCGGCGGCGCCGCGCCGATCGCGGCGCGATTGGGCGCGCAGGCACGGACGCACCTCGCGGCCGCGCTGCAGGTGCAGGCCAGGGCGACCGAGCTGGCCAAGAAGGCGCGGCGCGCGGTGCGCAAGGGCTACAGCCCGCCGCCGCCGGCGTCCGAGGCGGCGGCCGGCGCGCCCGCGAGCGGTGAGTGCCTCTCACCTGCAAGTGTCGAGCGGCTGTCGCCATGATGGCGTCAACAGCAGCAGCGCAGAGCCATACATCGCCGCAAACCACCCGGCGCAGCAGCGTTGACGGGCCTGCGCGCCCGCAGGCGGCGTCGCAGGCGCCACCGGCGGCGACGCGGCCGGCGGCGACGCGGATGCGGGCGCGGCTGGCGGCGACGTCGACGGCCTAAGCCGCCACGAGCAGGACGCGCGGGAGGCGACCGCGGCGGTCGCGCGATGGCAGGCGCGCGTGGATGAGCTGCGCGCCAAGGTCAGGGAGGCGTCCGTGACGCGGGAGGCGCACTCGCGCGCGGAGCACCCGTACGCGCCCTTCCCGGTCACGCGGCTGGAGGCCGCCGTGGCCGCGGTGCCGCCCGAGCGCTACCTGCCCTTCGAACGCCCGATGACCGCCTTCGGCAACGCGTGGCGCTTCCGCTTCGGGCGCTCCGGGCCGCCCGGGCGCTTCGCGCCCTTCGCGCCGCCGCCGCCGCCCGTGGAGCTGATCACGCCGCTGTGGCCGCCGAGCGTGGGGCAGCTGTCGCGCGAGGCGCTGCCGCTGGTGGTCCCAGGCCGGCACGCCGCCGCGCCGCCGCACAGCGGCGCGGCCGCGCCCCGCGGCATGCATGCCGCGGCGGCGCCGCGCAGCCTGCCGCTGCGAGCTGCAGACGGTGCCGGCGCCCGCGCGGGCGCCGGGCCGGCTCTCAGCGCCCAGGGCGGGAGCCCCGTTGGCGCGCCGCCGGGCGCGGGCCGGGCGCCCTGGACGACCCAGCATCTCGGCCAGCTGGGCCTGGGGGGCGCCGGCCGCGCAGCCGCGGAGGCGCCCAGCCGCGGCTCGCCCGCGGGCGCCGTGCGGCTGGCGCCGCCGGCGGCGGCTGCGGGTTCGCCGCGCCGAGGGCCGGCGCCGCCGGCGGCAGCGGCCCCGCTGCGCTTCCGCGCAAGCGGCCGCGGCTGGCCGCGCAGCCTGGGCCTGGCTGCGTCGGCCGCCCGCCGGCTGGCCGCACCCAGCGGCGGCGGCTTCTGGCTCGCGGCGCGGCTGGGCGGCTGGGTGTAGCGCGGCCGCTCGCCAGCCGGTGCCCCGCGGCGGCTGCTGCTCCCTCGCGCTGCGGCACGCCCAGACCCGGCAGCGGCGGCGCCCGGCCTGCTGCATGGCCGGGCGGCCGGGGCCAGGGCGGCCGCACGCTGCCGGCTGCTCCGTGGCGCCGTCCCGCGCCGGCAGCCGCTGCCAGAGCTGCGCGGCCGGGCCTGCGGGCGCGCGCGTCGGCCGGGGCAGCTGTTGTTGGGCGCCTTTGTGCGCCGCGCAGGGGCTGGCGGCCCCCGGCTGGCGCCGTGTGTCGTGAGCCCGCGCCTGTGCCCGGAGCGCCGGGGGAGCGAACGGTGTGGCGCAAGCGTGTCCTGCATTCTTGGTGTGCGCGCGGGTGCGACCGGCTGCAAGTGCTGCGCTCGGTCTGCGCGCGCTGCGTGTCCCAAGGGCGGCCGTGAGAGGGGCGCTGGCCGCTGAGGGAAAGGGTCTCCTGTCCAGCTGCGCCAGGACAGGGGCCTGTAACGCACACGACGCATCTCATGGATCGCACTGCAGTGGGCACACTGACTGTTCCCTTGAGTGGAGTACCAATCATGCTTGTGTGTCCAGGCCAGGGTAGGGGCAGAGTTGGCAGCAAGCTCTCAGCTGTGTAGGAAGCACCTGTCGGCGATCGCCCCGCGCCTTGCAAGTAGAGGAACACATCTGAGTCTCCGCAGTGCCCACGTATCAAACGTGTTTGCACGGGGCAGCCCTTCTTTTGGCCGTAGTGAGGAAGTGCGCCAGTTGCGTCCGCGCGCTTGGTGCAGCAGCGCCGGCTCTGCGCTCGCTGCGGCCTGCTGGCCGTCCTCCCGCCTCACGAGCTCTGCAGCCAGCACTGTTGCTGGCAGAAGAGGGAGCTGCTCAAAGCAAGCCCCTTCCGGCTCGAACAGGCACCCCGCTCCGCCAGCAGCCCCGCCACAGCCCCATAAAAATGCGATGGCGCTCTGCAGAGCGGCGCTCCTGGGCAGCCTGCTGAGCTGCGTGCTCGCCCGCGCGCGCGCCCGCGCGCCGCCCGCGCACGCGCTCTACTGCGCCGGCGCACCCGACGCCCCCGGCTTCTACGATGCAGCCTCGGCGAGCGGCCTCCCACGCCTGGGGCGTCCCTACCCTAGAACGCCTGCCGAGCAGCGTGCGGGAGGGTGACCGGGGCGCGTGGCGCGCCGCCAGGGCGATGTGTACGTGCCCGTGCTGCAGCTGCCCGGGCGCTTCCTGGACCCGGCCACCTTCCGCGCCAGCGAGAACGCGGCCAGCGCCAACAGCAGCGTGGCGGCGCCGGCCGGCTTTGCCTTGCTCCAGGCGCTGTTCCAGGCGCGCGCCTCTGCCTGCTCTGGGCCCGGACCCTAACCCATCTGCTCCAGGCGCGCGCCTGTGGACGGGGCAGACTCGCCATCCACAGGGCTGGTCCTCCCCGGCGCATGAGCGCTCGAGCACTGCCCCACCCATCTGGCCCTGCACCCACATCTTGCCTGGGCATGGTCAGCTCTGCGACGCGGTGCGGGCTGACACAGCCGGCAGGGAGCTCCGTGCCGGCGTTTTTTACCGTGGCAGCCGGGGGGTGCAATCGGGCAGGCTCGGCGCCGACGCCTGGCCCTGCCCGGCGCTGGGACCCCTTGCAGGGTGACGCCTCGCTCCGCCTGCGATCTCAAAGGGCCCTGCGCACCGTGGCGACCATGTCAGGCAGCACTGAGCCAGGCGAGCGCACGCCCCAGGTGGCATGCGAGGGCGCCGGCATGGCCGGCGCCTTCCCGGCGGACCCGGCCGCGCGCTACGCCGTCCGGCTCTTTTTCTCGGACTACCAGGCCGCGGCGCCGGGCGCGCGCGTGTTCGACCTGACCATCGCCGGCCAGCCCGCGCTGCGCGGCTTTGACATCATCGGCGCGGGCGACGGCGCGCGCGTCGGCGTCGTGCGCACGTTCCTGGTGAGGCCATGTGCGGACCGGACCTCGACCGGGGGCTCTGCCGTGTGCAGAGGGCCTGCGCTGTCGTCGCAGTGCGCCTGCTTCGTTGTCTGCATGCGGGCAACCTGCCGCCAACCAGGCCCTGCGCGCGTCAGGGTGAGCAGACATGCAGAAAGAGGGAGCAAAGGCGCGCTCAAGCGTGCGCGCATGCGCGGCAGGTGTGGCCGGCAGCAGACGGCCTTATCTCGCTGGCGTTCGGCGCGGTCGCCGGCCTGCCTGAGCTTGCCGCGCTCGCAATCTACCAGGACGATGGGACGTCGTTCCCGGACGCGCTCTCGCTGCCCCTGGCGGACGGAAGCGCCGCGCCGCAGGACTGGCTAGCGGCTGCCCCGGCCGGCCCTCCGCCTGCCGCAAGCGCGCCCGCGCCGCCGGGCGCGACCGCCGCGGGGCCCGCGGCCGCAGCGGCCGCGCCCGGGGCGGCCCTGCGCGCTCCCGCTGCGGGCCCGACGATGGCGGCCGCACCGTTTGCCACCAGCGGCTCCGCACCTGGGGACTCGCCGCCCCTGGCCGTCACCTTGCCTGACGGCGGTGTGGCGGCTGGCCCAACATCCGGGCAGCCGCTCGCGTGGACGCGCGGCGATGGAAACGCGTCGGCCCCGGCGTGGCAGGACAGCACGGCGGCCGGGCCGGCCAGCGCGCCGGGCGCGAGCTCGCCGGCAGCGACGACGGCCGAGCCGGACGCACCGGCCGCTGCTCCTGTGCAGGCGTCGGCACCGTCCGGGCTCGGCGGCATGCCCGCGCCCCCGGCAGACGGCCCTAGCGCCGCGCCTGTAGTCAGCCTGCCCGCGCCGCCGCCGCCGCCGCCGCCGCCGCCGCCGCCGTTCTCCTTCCTGCAGGTCGCGCGCTGGCCGCCCGTCGCCGACCCCGCGCAGACCGAGTTCTACTGGGACCCGACGCTATCCACGCTGCCGGCGCTGCTGGCGGCGCAGCTGCCGCCGGGCGGCCTGGCCGCGCCGCTGGACATCAGCGCCGACCCTGGCGGCGGCCGGCGCGGCGGCCGCGCCGGCCGCGCGCCCGGCGACGCGCTCTTCACCTGGCTCGCCGTGTTTTCGACCCTGCCCGGCGCGCGGCCCGCCGCAGGGCATCTATCGACCGCGCCATTTGGAGCGCATCCAGCTGCGATCGCTGCATCGCATGCGTGCGTAGGCTGTTATGTGCCTGCATTCCGAGCGATGCTTGCAAGCAGCATAGGTCCGTGCTGAGTGATAAATGCGGATTCGCAGCAAGGCTGGCTGATCCTGCGGGCAGCCCGGCGGGCGGGCGCGCCGCAGCCGCGGCGTACCTAGCGGTCGATGCGGGCGGTGGGTACGCCGCGGTTGCCACCAGCCTGACCGCCGTGGGCGGCGCGCCGCTGTGGCTCGGCGCGGAGCGCGTCGCGCTGCTGCTCGTGCAGGCCAAGTGGGGCGCCTGTGCGCTCGCCGTGCGCATCCCGGCAGGTCACGCCGCCCCCCGCCCGTCGCCGGCGCGCATGCCGCAGGCTCCAGTGCTGTGACACCGGCACTCGCTTGCTCACGGAGAAAAACCTGAAATACAGTGCGCTGACCTGGGCGCCAACTCATGGGTTGCTGCGCCGGCCGCGCGCCTGCTGGCGCTGCGTAGGGTCCGCTGGGCCGGCGCTGACGCCCCCAGGTGCGGCAGGCACCTTCCTGGACGCCAGCGGCGCCACCAACCCCGAGCTCGTCGCCTCCTTCCCGTGGCTGCTGCCCAACGGCGCGGCCTGCGGCGCGCGCACGGCCGCGCCGGACGCTGCCCCAGCCGCGCCCGCCGCCGCTCCGGCCGCGGGCCAGGAAGGTGCGGCGTCCCGCCGGGCTGCCCGTGGCGAACGGGCGCCGCTACTCACTGCATGCGCCAAGGAGCTGGAGGTGGCAAGCATGTCGCTGACCCTTCGAGGTACTGAGATTAGCAATGTCGTCAGGGCGTGTCTGCTAAGCCACCTCCTTTCATCCCTGGTTCGCATTAAGCGGCGATCATCACCCCGCTGCGGTCACATGCGGGACAATACAGCAGCGCAGACGCTTGCGGTCGAGCGCGTTAGGCGCCGCGGGCGCCCCGTGCGCGCTGGCGCCGCGGCCGGGCGCAGTTATGTTCACGAGTGGGCGCACCAGCCAGGCGGCCGGCCTGCTGCCGGTCGTGTTCGACGCCGGCTACGCGCGCGAGGCCTGCGCGCCCGCCTGCCTCTTTGAGGTGACGCGCGCGCGCCTGCTGCATGCGACCGCACGCTGCAGGGCTGCGTTGAGATCGCCGCACGTTTTGCGTGCTGCCGCCCTCACATGCACCATGCGCTTTGTGCGTCCGAGCGGCACTGACCGCTTCGCGCATGCATGTGCGAGCGCGCCGTGTCCGTGCCGCTCTCATGCACGCCAGCCCCTGGCTGCTCAGGAGGCTGCTGCAACCTCTGCTGCGCCAGGTCGATGGCCCGGCCGCCATCACGGGCTTCGCCGTCATGGATCCGTCCAGCGCCGACTCGGCCCCCACGGCATGGGCGCTGCATTATCAGGTCCGCGTCATGGTCCGCCGGCCCACAGCTGCACCCTCCGCGCTTGGATGTGCCTGCCACGGCTGCTGCCTTGCACCGGCGTCACCCTGCAGCGCTCGTTAAGGCAGCCGCATTGCCGTGCAGAGCCAGGCACGGCATGCATGGCCTCACCGGGTGCCGCGCGCGCGCGCGCAGATTGCCGAGGAGGGCGCCCCGGTAGGGTTTTTGCTGCGCGTCAGCCCCTGCTCCGACGCGCTCGCCTTCCTGGGCGCGCTGGTGCTGGACACGCAGCCGCCGCGGCTGCTGCGCGTCAGCAAGGTGGCCGAGCGCGCGCTGCCGCTGCCGGCCGGCGCGGCCGGCGCCCCGCAGACTGCCGTGCAGCTGCTGTTTGCGTTCTCCGAGCAGCGTGCGCTGCCGGCCCGGCACATGCGCTCCTCGTGCCTGTGCTATCCCTTATCCCGGGATGCGCGCCCTGCCCTCACCGCCAAGGGGCGCATGCGGCCGTGCTCCGCAAGCGAGCAACTGGGATGTCACTGCTCATGAATAGTTTGCCTGTGAGCGCGGCGCCCATTGGGTCTGCAGCCGCCCTTGCGGGTGTGCGCCCGCCCTTGGCTACGGGCGGGGCTTACGGACCCGCCTTGTGGGAGCGCGCATGCAGACGTTGCAGTCACATGCGCGCGAGCGCCCCCCCCCCCCGTCAATGACCGGGGTCCGGCGCGCCGGCGGCGCAGTGGACGGCTTCTGCGCGGGCGAGGTGCAGCTGGTGGGCGCGCGGGCCGCCGGCGACGTCGGCCAGGACATCGTGCCAAACAGCTACATGCTGTGGGTGGCCTCCGACCCCGGCGCGGCCACCTTCAGCGTCACCCTCGCGCCGGGTGCGCGAACAGGGGCACATGCTGTTGCCCTTGCGGTTTTCGGTGCGCTGGCAGTGCTGGCCGCTGCAGGCGCGCGCTGCGCACTGGCATGCAGTGTTTGTCATTGTTAGCAGCAGAGCGCCAGCTTGGCAGCGAACGGCCGGGCGCACCCTCTCGTGTATCGCGTCGAGGACGACGTCCTGCTGCGCCAGAGTCTCGCCCATCGCCTCGCCAATGCCGCGCAGGGTGGTCAGACCCTTGTCGATGGCGTCGAGGGACTTGTCCTGGCGCGCCTTGGCGGCCTCAAAGTCCTGCGGTGCGTGCCCCGCTTGAGCTCAGACACACGCCCGCCTGGACCGAGCGGCTGGGCGCCGCGCGCGGGGAGCGCGCGGGCTGCAGCGCCAGGCCACCTTCTGAAACTGGGTGGTGGCAGCGCTGTGCTGGTAGTACTCGGCATTGTTGTCCATGCGGTGGTCGCGCTTTTCCGCATCCAATTCAACGGCTGGCGCCTTGCCCCTGCCAAGTGGTGATGACGGCCCTGCGGGCTGGGGCAGGCGCAGCCCCTGCATGGTCAGCAGAGCGCACACGGAGTGCAACTCACATGCATTTTCCCTGCCCAGGCCCCTTGTGTCGGTGCGGACCTTGTTCAGCCTGCGCGGGCTGTGCACGCCGTCCGGGATCGCCTCGACGGCCTGCCGCACTGCATGCACCTGCGGCAGCGCGGGCAGGCTTGTACAGTCTCGTTATTTGTGGTTGAGCATCTCCCACAAGCCAACCGGCCTGGGCGTGGGTGCAGACCAGGCCCAGGCGCGTTGCCACGGTCTCCTGAGTCACGCTCTTGCCCTTGCGCACGAGCTTCTCGAGCTTTGCAACCGGGTCATCCAGCAGCGCCGCCTTGGCGCGCCTGGGCCCCAAGCTAGCGCAGGTGCCACCAGCGCGGTTGCAAGTGCGGCAGAGCGGGCAGCGAAGCTCAGCAGGCCTCACCGCAGCTCTGCATTGGTCGTCGCTTTCAGCGCTCTGCTCTTTTCGCCGCTGTTCGCCTCTGCTTTCTGCACAGCGTTCTGCATGTGAGAGGGCCTGTGCCAGCGCAGTGCCGCTTGTCGCCAGGCGCAGAATCGCACCAGCGTGAGCTCCGTGATGCTCTCCAACACCGTGGCGTATGCGTCATCAAACACGTCCTTGCCCTTCCGCTCGCCGGGCGCCTGTTCCTTGGAGTACTTCTCGTACCTGCAAGCGTGCTTGCATGTGACCTGCAATCTTGCGGGTTGCCAAACAAGGGGCGTGGCCTACGCAGAGGGCCGTCACTTTTTCAACAGAGCCTCTGTGCGCGTCAGTACGTCGACGATGCTCATGCTCCAAACGAGTTGAGCAGTCCATGTGCGCACGGCCGGCGCACAATTGCACGTAACAGTGGTGGCCAGGGGCGGTAACGCTGCTAGGATATGGGCTCCTCGATCGAGCAGGGTCGCAGCCAGAATGAATAGGAGAGGAGCAAGGAACGCAGAAGTCTGGCAGGATCATCAGAGGCCGGTGTAACCTGCGTATGATAGAGCCCAGGCGCGTGGCTTCGACAGGCCGCCGGGTGCTGCGGCAGCTGCTCCAGGCGCGCTCTAGATCAAGTGCTGCCACCGAAGCGCGCACAGACCGCGGCTCCACAACTGTAGAGGAGCAAGCAGAGAGTGGTGCGTCTGCAGGTGAGCCTGCGGCCTTGCTGGTTCTCATGCTTGTGGTAAGTATACGAGCAGCTCTGTGACCTATGCCGCACGCGCGCAGGGCAAGGCTGGCTGCCCCAGCCCGTGCCTGCAGGCCAGCAGCAGCTGCGGCCAGGCGGCCATGTGCACCGCTATACCGACCCGAGCGCCCGCGGCCCGAGCGCTCAGCGGCCCGGCGAGGCAGCAGGGCTGCGGCTGGTGCACGAGGCCCGCAGCTTGCACGCGGAAGCGGCTCTTGAGGAGGAGTCTGCTCATGTTGAGCAGCTGCAGCGCGCCGCACTGCTTGGCGCCGAGCGCGGGCCCGTGCGCCCAGCCTCGCCGCCTGCGACGGCAGAGCCGCAGGCTGGTCAGGAGGCAGGCCCGGCTGGGCGTGCGCAAGCAGGCACGCCTGTAGCACAGAGCGAGGGCGTGCTGCACGGGGGCCGAGCGTCGGAAGGGCGAGCAGCTGCAGCAGAGGGGGCCGCGACCGAGCCTGGGGCCCCAGGGCCGCCGGCAGGCGCGGCCGGGGCGGCAGACCAGCAGCCAGCGGCTGCCGGCGAGCTTGGCGCACCGCCAGTGCTTGCAGAGCGCCAGAGCGCAGCGTCGGCTGCCGCGGAGGGCGCGCGCGCTGCGGACGGGCCTGCGGAGCTCGGAGCGGCTGCGCCGCAGCCCGCCAGTGCCGCGCACCGGGTGTACGGCTGGCTGCGCGTGGCGCCCACGCCGCCGCGGCCCGCCGAGCCCGAGCGCGAGCTTCTGGGTGCTGCGGAGGGCGCGCGCGCTGCAGACGCGCCTGCGAAGCTTGCAG
>JAABUX010008799.1_pt1 | contig 11571 bp, 7 predicted proteins | sample 5561851 | NCBI WGS metagenome assembly JAABUX01 (sample SAMN10711883, study PRJNA513361) | rock metagenome | isolation source: Antarctica rocks | place: Antarctica: Victoria Land, Richard Nunatak red sandstone | collected 2016-01-03 | reverse complement strand
CTCCAATGATTGCGAGCGCCAACATATCATTGTTGGTCTTGGTCATTGCCGCGCTGACTTGTGGACCACTAACGTAATGATAGCATGTCGTGAAGCCAGTAGGATCATTGTTGTTGCATGGGTCGCTCCCGGCGTAGGCATAGCCTCCGCCCAGCGGGTCCTGTTGCAAGAAACGGCCCAGTTGCGGCGCGTAGTAGCGCGCGCCCATCAGGTAGATGCCGCTCTCGGGCTCGTAGAACGCGCCCTCGTACTGCCACGGGTTGACGAGGCTCGCGGTCTCCGTCTTGCCCAGGCTGTTGCCGTAGGGGTCGTAGAGGTACGAGTTGACGACGTTGCCGCTGCGGTCGGTCAGGTTGGCGATGCTACCGTGCCCATCGAGGCCGTAGTAGTAGTAGACCGTCGTGCCGTCCGTCAGCGCGAGCAGTCGACCGCCTGGGGCACGCTCGTAGTAGACCGTCTTCCTGGTCGGCGCGGTCTGCTGGTAGATGGAATCTCCGTCGTACGTACCGGTCGTCGTGGTCCCGCCCGTCGTCACGCTCTTCGTCTCGCGCTGGCCTCCCGCCGTGGTGAGGAACGTGTCGGACGCGCTCTGGTTGTTGTAGCTTTGCGTATGGTTCGCCGCGTCGTAGGTCCAGCGCGGCGCGTTGCTTGCCGAGCTCGAGGTCTGGTTGCCGTTGTTGTCGAAGCCGAAGGTCGTGCTGCCCGAGGCCGTGATCTGGTTGTCCGCGTCGTAGGTCTGTGCGACGCCGTTGTTGTTGGTCATGTTGCCCACGCCGTCGTAGCCGTAAGTGTACGCGCTAGGGCCGGACGGGTTAATCGGCGCGACCGAGCCGCTTGACGAACGTATGACGTTGTAGGTGGCGCTGCCCGACAGGGAGCCATCAACGGCTGAGAGCGTGTGGAGACCCTGGGATGTTTGCGGGATCGTGATGTAGCCTCCAAACCCGTAAACATCCACCTGCCTTTGGTCATCGTAGTAGGAGGAGCACTGTTGCTGACCTAGCGGTACCCCATCAAAGTAAATCGTGACGTTGTCACTTCCCTGGCAGTTGCTGCCATTGACGTAGACGGATGTACCCGCCGGCCCACTGGCCGGGCTAATCGTGAAAGGCAAGCTGCCCGTGCTATTGCCCGACAGATCCGGCCTGGATACGGTCACCCCGGTGAGCCGCGTGTCGGCGTCGTAGGAGTAGGCCCACTGAGCGTAGACCCCGTTGTCGTTGCGCGCCTCGGCGCTACGCGGCCCCCATGTCCCGCCGCCGGGCTTGTCGAAGCGGAAAGTGTCGCTGAGGACGGTGCTGGCGCCGACTGTCTCGGTCAGGCCGGTCAGGCGGTTGTCGTCGGCCAGGGCGTAGCTGGTCGTCGCTCCGTTGGGATAGCCCAGCGCGGTCAGGCGGCTGGCCCTGTCGTAAGTGTAGGTGATCGGTCCCCACAGGCTGTTGTCGATACGCGTCAGGCGGCTGCCCGGATCGTAGGTGTAAGTCGTCAGGGGCATACCGGGCTCGCTCTTGGTCTTGAGACGGCCGGCCGCGTCGTAGGTATAGCTGATCACCGTCCCGTCAGGGTAGGTCTGTTGTAACAGCCGGTTGTCGCCATCATACGAGAAGAGGGTGGTTCCTGTCGTGTCGACGCTCTTCGTAGTGTTGCCATCGGCATTAATGGTAGCTGCGTCGTCTTGCCGTCCTGATACGACACACTGGTCCTTCGATCCTCGGCGTCGTACCCGAAGGTCGTTGTCTGGTGCTTGTAGTCGGTGACGGAAGAGACACGGCCAATGTTGGTGTCATAGGCCATGGCGCCGACCCGGCCCAATGCATCGGTGATGGTCACGGTGTCGCCGAATACATCGTATCCAAGGGTTACGGTGTGACCATTGCCGTCTGTCGTAGCGAGCGTCTCGCCGTTGACAGCAGGAGTCATGATCGTCGTGTACCCCAGGGGATCAGTGGTCATCGTGGGATCGCCAACCGCGTTATACCGCGCAGTGGTCACTTTGCCCTGTGTGTCTGTGATGCTGGTCGGTTCGTGCAAGGCATTGTCGATCTGCGACGTGCCGATGCCAAGGGCATCGCTCGTTGCCGTCTCATCGGCGCTGCTCGTCGTGGTGTTGGTGATGACGTGGCCCAGTGCATCCGTGGTCGAGACCAACAGCATATTAGCGTCGTAAGCGAAGCGTGTTGTATTGCCGTTGGGATCGGTCACGCTCAGCGTCTCGCCCGTTGCCGGGTCAAACGTGTAGACCGTTTGATCGTTCAGTGCGTCGGTGACGGTGGTCGAATTAGTCGCGCCGTACGCGAAGGTAGTGACGCTGCCCGCGCCATCACGGACCGCGCTCACGCGCATCGCGGCATCGTAGGTGATGACGGTCTGGTTCCCAATGGGGTCGGTGATGAACGTCGGCAGGTGGGATGCATTGTACTGATAGCTTGTCATGGCGCCGGTCCGGTCTTGAAAGTACGAAAGGTTGTAGTTCGCGTCGTTGTAGTAATGGACGGTCCGGTTGTCGGCATCGGTGACGCTGGTGATGTTACTGCCGCTGCAGCCCAAGGTGGTGGTGCGCCCGACGGTATCGATGATCGACCCGATCTGGTTAGAGGCGCAACTGCCACCTGTCCCGCCGCCGTAGACGAACCGTTCCGTATTGCCATGGCGATCCGACGAATTGCTGTACTGGCCGGCGCTGCTGAAGTGCTCGGTCAGGCCGTTGTTGAAGGTGAGGCCGTACGTGCCGTCGGCGTTCTGGGCAAGATCCGCAGCCAGGCCCGATGCACGCGAGAACCCATCTGCCGTGCCATTGTCGAACATCAAGCCCGACGAGAGGGCATGAGAGCTGGGAGCACCCGTGATGGTGACGGTCAGCGGCTGGGTTGGCCCGGCGATCAGGTTCGTGAAGCGGACCCACAGACCATTGCCGTAGTTCGACGCGTAGTAACTGTGTGTGCCCATGGCGTCTGCTACCTGCACCGTCTCCGTTACGCTTGTACCGTCCCAGTTCAGTAGGTAGACGCTCAACGTCGTCAAGGTGCGCTGGTTGAACGTGACGACCTGCTGCGTCTGGCTCGGATCGCTCACTGCCGCGGCAGCCGCCGGGGCGCCACAGATATCCATTTGGTTAGGATCGCCAAATCCCAGGAGAGCACGGGGGTCCCAGGAGGGATCGGAATAGCAACCGCTATAACCTGCCCAATAGGTCCCTGTCCCTCTGGCGTTGCTATAGGAACTGACGTAATTCGGGAGCTGGGTGAGGTCCTGTCCAACGCCGTTCCAGCTATCCATGATATACCCATCGTTCCCGTACGGGCCTCTCCAGGCCCCTCGGGTGCTCACATCGGTCGCGACACCTGGAACGGCGGTCGTGATCGCGCTCGGGATGTCGAATCCCTGGCCCGTCGGGTCGACGTAGATGGCATCGCCGGTCGGCTGCGGGGAAAGGGAGGTATCGCCACCGACCGAGAGCTGCCAGCCGTGGCCGATCGAACTCGTTGCACCGGCCGCCGCCGCGAAGGAGTGGAAGGTGCGTTGGATGACGTTGGGCAGGCCGAGGCTGGGAATGCTGACGTCGTTGCGCATGATCTCCATGTCGCCGTTAGCAACATTGACGCCCAACTGCTGGCCGTCGCCCTGGGGGAAAGTGATCAGGGCGCGGTCGCTCTTGAGCGCGGCGTGCGGGTCAAAGGTGCGCACACCACCCGGCGAGGCGCCGCCCTGCCAGGGCAGGTAGCTATAGGTGACGGCCAGTCCACTCTCCCATTCGATATCGCGGGCCGAAAAGACGCTCTCGTTGTCTATCTTCACAAGCAAGCCGTCGTTGGGTCGCGCGCCTAGATACCACTGCTGGACCAGTCTCGTGATGTTCCATGTCGCGAAGGTATTGTCGGTCGGGACCAAACCATCGGCTGTGAGACTGGACCCGAAGTCAACGGGCGCATCTACCCCGGCGCTAAGGTCGAAGTCGCCCCCACCTCCACTGGTCGTCCAGGCTGTTGAACCATCAGTGGTTTGCCATGTGCCCCACTGGTCGTCCAGGCCGTTGAACCATCAGTGGTTTGCCATGTGGCGTTCGACGTCCAGTCGCGAGTGAGTGGATAGATACTGGCATTCTGAGTCTGTGGGATAGGAGGGTTGCCGCTGTCAGCCCGGGTGTCTTCCACCCCCCGAAGTTGCGCATTCAGGATGGTGACGTGGGCGGGGAGGGGACTCAGGTCAAACTGCAACAGGTCGCGATACACCGACGGCGTCGGAGTATAGCCGTTGTAGTAGTGGCCGTTGACATCGTTCCCGATCGCATCGACGGGCTCAAGGCCGTAGTTCGGATACGGGCTGGAGTGATTGGTGTAGCTGGTGTAACAATCACCCGTTCCCGGCGGCATGCAGTAGTTGAAGAAAGGATCGTTGACCACCGAGCCGATCTGAACATCCCTGAGCGGGTTAAAGACAACGCTCGGGTCCAGCGCAACCGGCCACGCACGAGCAGTGTCGGCTAACCAAGAGGGAGGGATGGTTAGTTCGATCTGGATCGCGCCCGCTCTGCCTATCCCCACGGCGGGATTAATCGTGAGCGACACGGGCGTCGTGACGCGATGGGCGTCGATCGCGACCGGTGGCGCCAGCACGAATACCTGGTGGCCGTCTCCGTCGACAAATGTTGGCATTGTGCCCGGCGCCGCAGAGGTGTCCAGATGGGCGCCCGTGGCCAGCAGCGAGAAGGTGAAGGAGGACGGCGACGAGGCGTCGCGCAGCAGCAACGTCTCCTTCACGGCATTGCTCTCGGCGCTGTACCGGACATCGATGCCCGGGAACAGCTGCGGGTACGCAATGGCGCTGCCCGAAACGGTAGCCGTCGCGGCCAAGGCGCCAACCACGGAGGCTCCCGCGGCTCGCGACGGGGCCGGCGCGACATGGACATGAACGGTGCGGCCCGACGACCGCGGCATTCGCGAGTCGATGTGATGGGAGATCACGAGGCGGCCTTGCCGGGCAGACAAACGCAGCGGGTTAAGGGCGTTCCGGGCGCTGTTGCCAGGGTCAAGGGTCGATCGCTCTTGCCCTGGAGGCAGGGCTGCCAGCCGCAATGATGGCGCTGCGGATAGGGCCGTGGTCGTGGGCACGGACGTGGCAGTGATGGCCGTGGCGGACACCGGCGCGGCCGTAGCTGTCCCCATGGCCGCCACCGTCCCCGTTGTCGCGATCGTGGTTGTGGTTGCCAACGGTGCGGTGGTCGTGGTGGCGGGAAATGCAGTCGTTGCGGTCGCGGTCGCCGTTGCTGTCACCGGCGTCACGGACATCGTGAGGGGGACGGCGCTCGTCGGCGTGCTCACGGTGGCGCCGGGCGTCGACGTAACCGCGATGGTGGCCGTGGACGTCGCTGTGGCTGTCGCTGTCGCCGTGATGGGGAGTGGGGGCAGTTGGGCGCTCACGGGTATGATGTCGAGCGTCGCTCCATGGTGCTCGATGTGCTCGAAGGCCGTGCCGCCGCCAGCCGCCGCAAAGGCGACGCTGTAGTCGTTCGCCGCGTTTTCATAGGCGAAGCCGGCGCCCTTGTGGGCAGCCGACGCCGCGACGAGCGTGTTGTCGATGGTGCGCCATAAGCCGGAGGCGTCCTGGTAATTGATGGGTGAGAAACCTTGGTGAACGGTGTACACGCCGTCTCTGCCGACGTAGGTGTCGGAGTAACGCGTGCGCATGTTGGCCACCTCATGGGGTTGGTCCAGGAGAGCGGTATCGTGGGCATGCTGACGGCTCCAGCTTGCCATATCTCGCTGGAATTGAGCGGGAATCGTGGTTCGGTGGGCGCTACGCGTCGCACTCTGGCCATGGGAGACAGCAGCCTAGGCGATAGGGACGGCGGGGTTGATAGCGCCGGGAAGAGCAGTGGAGCGAGGCAACAGGCCCGTGACGAGGCAGGTCAAGGTGAGCATGATTGCCGCTGCGTTCCTCAGTTGTCGCGTAACCATGAGCGTTCCCTCCATCTCTATCCATGCCTTATCGGACTGACAGTGCATCCCCTGGCTCGCCTCCATCATCCATGGCGAGAGGGCAGCGGCAGCCACCCCACTGACGTCTGCCGATGTGATCCCAGTGTCGGCGTTTTCCGCGCCCAAGTCCACACACGGCTCACACGATTAACGCACATGAATAAACCCGCGCTAATTATGCGAGTCCGACGTAGTAGCGGAACATTGGTCGTCGTGCTATCATGATCACAACCCTGCACCTTCGCATATCGCCAAGACGATGTTTGGTCTGGTCCCCTCCTTCTCGCGACGAGCGCGCTGGAGATAGAAAGGTGCGTCCCATGGTTGCGCAGGAATCCTCGGAGTTCGGGTTGTTGTTGCGGTCCTATCGCCTCGCCGCCGGTCTGACACAGGAGGTATTGGCCGAGCAGTCTCAGCTCAGCCCACATGGCATCAGCGCCCTCGAGCGTGGCACGAGTCACGCACCACAGGTCGAAACAGTTACTCGGCTGGCGGAAGCCTTGCACCTCTTGCCAGCGCAATGCGCCGCGCTGGAAGCGACGGTGCGGCGCCAACGCCGCCCGCGCCACGCTCCTCCACAGCCCTCATCGGGCGTTGCGTCGTCCGCGTTGCCCGTCCCGCTCGCGTCGTTCGTGGGGCGTGAGCGCGAACGAGAGGACGTGGGAAGGCTCGTCCAGGATGCCGCTGTCCGCTTGCTGACCCTGACCGGTCCCGGCGGCGTGGGCAAGACGCGTCTGGCCTTGCAGGTCGCGACGGACGTGGAGGACCTGTTCCCGGACGGGGTCATCGCCGTGCCGTTGGACTATGTGATGGACGCTGCCTCCATCCCGCGCGCCCTCGCGATGGCGCTGCTCCTCGCTGGGGACGGACACGGCGATACCCTGGACGCGGTAACGGCCTACCTGCGGCCGCGGCACGCGCTGCTCGTACTCGACGGCTTCGAGCATCTCCTACCCGCGGCGCCCATGGTGGCCAGGCTGTGCCGGGCCTGTCCCCGGCTGACCGTGCTCGTGACAAGCCGATCCATCCTGCACGTGCACGGCGAGCGCCACTACGTCGTGCCGCCGCTGGCCCTGCCGGCGCCCTCCGATGTCGAGGCTGGCACGGACCTGATGGACTACGCGGCCGTCCGGCTCTTCGCCGAGCGCCTCGCGCACGCCGGACCTGACCTGCGGCTCACGAACCTCGACCTTTCCACGATGGCCCGTATCTGCCTGCATCTGGACGGATTGCCCCTCGCCATCGAACTCGCGGCCGCCCGCGCCAGGCTATTCTCTTTGCCTGCTCTACTGAGCCGGCTGGAGGGCGTCGCCGACGAGCCTCGGCGCCAACCAGACAGCGTGCGAGGCGCCCCTCAGCCGATCATGAATCTACTGACGAACGGGCCATGCGACCTGCCGGCACGCCAACGCTCGCTGCGCGACGCAATAGGATGAAGCTACGATCTCCTGACCGCCGACGAACAGGAGCTATTCCTGTTCCTTACCCGTTTCGACGACGAATTCTCGCTCACGGACGTGGAACACGCATGGAAAACGGAGGGGACAACGCAGTCTGTTCTAGACGGCATGGATTCCCTGGCAGACAAAAGCTTGCTCCAGCAGCGCGTACTGGCAGGCGACGTGTACTTCCGCATGCCGCGGACGGTCCGCGCTTTTGGCCTGGAACACGATCACGACGCCGAGAGGGAAAGTCAGTGCGAGAATTACGACATAGCGCATGGAGCGGCCAACTGGAACACGACCATGACTCTGGGTGGGAGGGCCAGCGGCCTTATCGACGCCGCTCAACCGCGGCGCAGGATGATCGCTTCGTCGACGGTGAGGCCGTAGGTTCGCGCGGCATCACCCCGGTTAATGGCAATCATGAGGCGGCGATATGAGTCGACGATGACCGCCGTCTGGCCGGCGGCAACCAGGCCGAACGAGCGCATGAACGGGACGGTCAGAGACTGCGCGCCCAAGGCGATACTCAGTCTCTCGCCCTCGCGTAGGCCCCAGCGCTCAACGGCTTCGTCACCCGCATTGAGGCGCAGGTTCCCGAAGTCGTCGATGTAGGAAACGGCGCAGTGCAGGAGGTCGCCCTCCCAGGTCGCTTCGGGGAGGTGCAATGTGACCAGGTTGGACACGTCGAGGGCAGGTCCCAACGCGGTAAGGGCCGTCCCCGTGGCAAGGGCCGCCGCGGTCGGCGAGAAGATGTCCCGGCCGTGGAAGGTACGCGACAGGGGTTGCAGCATGAACGCGGGGTTGGACAGTTCGACCGCCTCCACCGCTCCGCCCAGCACTGCCGCCCCCACCGCGACCAGGCCATTGTCCGGGCCCACCAGCACATCGCCGCGCGCCGTGCGTACGGCGACGGGACGCCGGGTCGTGCCCACGCCTGGATCGACCACGCCGACATGGACCCCCACCGGCATGTAGGGCAGCACGTTCTGCCAGGTCAGCGCGCCGCGCCGGATGTCGAAGGCGGGGATCTCGTGGGTCAGGTCGATTAGCACCGCGCCCGGCGCGCGCCCCAACATCACCCCACGGCAGCAGCCAGCCGAGTCGTCGCGCGTCCCGAAGTCAGTCATGAAGGTAATGTAGGTAGTCATGATGTATGCCGTTCCAGGGCCAGGGCGACGAGCCGATCGATGAGGGCGGGGTAGGGCACGCCGCTGGCGGCCCACAGCAGCGGGAACATGCTGGTCGGCGTGAAGCCGGGAATCGTGTTGATCTCGTTGACGTAGAGCTGCCCATCCGCGGACAGGAAAAAATCGACGCGGGCCATCCCCGCGCCGTCGATGGCCAGGAAGGCGCGGCGCGCCAGGTCGCGGATGCGCGTGGCGATGTCGGGGTCCACGGCGGCCGGGATGACCAGGCCGCTGGCGCCTGGCTGATACTTGGCATCGTAGTCGTAGAACAGGGCGTCGTCCGCGACCCTGACCTCGCCGACGGCCGAGACCTCAGGCACGTCATTGCCCAGCACGCCGCACTCCAGCTCACGCGGCCCCTCGACTGCCTGCTCGACCAGCAGTCGGCGGTCATAGCCTGCCGCCAGATCGAGCGCCGCCGCCAACTCGCGCGGCCCCTCGACACGGCTGATGCCGATGCTGGAGCCCATGTTGGCCGGCTTGGCAAAGCAGGGATAGCCGACCGTCGCCTCGACTTGGGCCGCCACTGTTGCCGGATCGGCCTGCCACAGCGTACGCGGGATGGCGACGAAGGGGACCACGGGCAGGCCCGCCTGGAGGAATAGATTCTTCATCAGCACCTTGTCCATGCCCACAGCCGAGGCGGCAACGCCCGCGCCAACGTAGGGCACGCCGGCTAGCTCGAACAACCCTTGCACCGTTCCATCCTCGCCGCGCGGACCGTGCAGCAGTGGAAAAACGACGTCGATAGGAGCAGCGGAGCCGTCCGCGTCGCCAGGCCGCGTGTCCCGCGCGGTGGGTGAAAGGGCCAGGGCGACCTGCCGCGCCGTGGCCGTTCCGTCCTCCAGGGTAACGGTGTGACTACCATCCCGCTCCAGTCGCTCACCCTCGCCCTGCTCTCCGTGCTCAGCCTGTTCTGTCCACTCGGCGCTCGATGGAGCCAGGGCCAGCAGGTCGCCCGCCGATGGACCGAGCAGCCACTGGCCGCCCGCCGAGATGCCGATGGGAATGACCTCGTAGCGCGTCGGGTCGACGGCGCCGACGACCGAGCGCGCCGACGAGAGCGAGACCTCGTGCTCGGCCGACTGGCCCCCGAAAACGAGGGCCAGCCGGATCTTACGCCGCGAATCGGGAGAGCGGGCTATACTAGGCATAGCACCCTCTCCCAGTGGGATGGCCCCGTCCGTCCCGTCCTGAGGCTTTGTGAATTGTCGGCCTGGGAGCGCGGGGCGCTCCTAAAAAAGCCTCTCTCGTCACCGCACTGACGACTTTTCACAGATCCTGCGTCCGTCCCGTCCGGCCCTGCCCCATTCCTGTCGGTCACCGGGCTTATGGTCCCGTAGCCGCTGTGGGCGCGGGTAGCTGCGCGTAGGGGTCGGGCGGGTTGACTTTGTTCCGGGTCGCATCGGTCGCCGAGGTGAACCAGGTCTGGTAGCCCTGCTGCCCCTGCTGCTGCAAAATCGTAGCGCGTTCCTGCTTGCTAAGGGTGTGCGTCTCGTGCGCCGTGACCTGGATGACGTGGAAGCCATACTGGCTTTGCACCACGCGCACCTCGCCCACTTTCATGGAGAGAACCGCGTCGAGCACCGGCTTGACGTACGACGTCGAGGGCGTCAGCCACGTTGGTACCGTGTAAGCGGGAGCGTTCGGGACCTCCACGGTCTTCGTCATCTTGCCGACCTTCTGCTGCACCTTGTGCGTGGGCACGGGGATGACCTGCGCCGGGTTGGCCGGCTGTGGGTCGCGCAGCCAGCCGCCGTTGAAGGCGCTGCTCTGCTGTTCCGCCTGCAGGCGAGCCGTACCGGTGAGGGCCTGGCCGGGCTGGATGCCATTGTCCGTGGAGTATTGCCTGGCCAGCGCGGCAAAGTTGCCTCCGTTCTTGATCGCCTTGGCGATCAGTTGGGCTTGCGCCTGCGTGCCCACCAGGATGTGGCGCGCCTGCGCCCAGGGCTGCGCCGTGGGCGCGGTCCCCTGGAAGTGCCTGGTTACGTTCTTCTGCACCACCGCGCTGGCGATGTAGTAGGCCTTGACATCCTCGGGCTTGACGCCAAGCGAACCGATCAAGTGGTCGTAGGAGCCGGCGCCGCGCGCCTTATCAAACTGCTGCCGCTGCGACGCGTACTCCGCGTCGATCTGCGCCGGGGTTGGGGCGGCCCCAATCTTGGCCGCGGCCTGCTGCACCTCCAGCGACTGCTCCATTTGCTGAAGCGTGTATGCCGGGATATTCGCCTGCTCCTGCTGAATCTGCTGCTGCTCCTGAGTCAGGAGCTGCGAGGCGCCTGGCTGCGAGGCCAACTGCTGGATCTGCGCCGCCTGCCCCTGGACGATATAGTTCTCGAAGTTCTGGTAGCGCCCGAAGACATCGTTGCGGATACCGACGCCGTTGACCGTGGCCACCGATTGCGCCGGCTGGATCACGTATTGCCAGAGAACACCGGCAACCAGCGTGACCACCACGACGGCGATCACGGCGAAGAGCGCGGCGTACCAGAGGCGCCGCTGGCGCGCCTCCCGCGCCAACCGCACGCTGGTCGGCGCGCGGCGGACGGCGGTCTGGCGGCGTGGGGAGGGGGCGACGGCGCCCGCGCCGCCGGAGGTCGAGTTAGCGTTGGTAGCCACTGAACGGTCCTTTCCCTACAGGACTGACGGGACTTAGCGGCCCATGAAGCGCACGTGGTCCGCCGTGTACGGCAGCAACGCGAGCTCGCGGGCGCGCTTGAGCGCGGTGGTCAGAAAACGCTGGTGCTTGGCGCAGGTCCCGGTCTTGCGGCGCGGCTCGATCTTGCCGCGCTCGGAGAGGAACCGGCGCAGCTTCGCGGTGTCCTTATAGTCGATGTACGTGACGTGGTCCATGCAGAAGCCGCAGACGCGCCGGCGGCCATAGCTGCCGCGCTCACCGCGGCCGCCGGGTCCGCCGTTGCCTTCGCGGCGCGGCCCCCCGAAGCGGCCGCCGGAGCGCGAGCC
>JAABUX010008798.1_pt1 | contig 11574 bp, 11 predicted proteins | sample 5561851 | NCBI WGS metagenome assembly JAABUX01 (sample SAMN10711883, study PRJNA513361) | rock metagenome | isolation source: Antarctica rocks | place: Antarctica: Victoria Land, Richard Nunatak red sandstone | collected 2016-01-03 | reverse complement strand
TCCCTATCCGCCGCGCGCGCAGGAGACTTGAGAAGGGCTGTCCCTAGTACGAGAGGACCGGGACGGACGAACCTCTGGTGTGCCAGTTGTTCTGCCAAGAGCACGGCTGGTTGGCTACGTTCGGAAGGGATAACCGCTGAAAGCATCTAAGCGGGAAGCTCGCTTCAAGATGAGGTCTCCCACAGGGTCAACCTGGTAAGGCCCCCGAGCAGACCATCGGGTTGATAGGCCGGACGTGGAAGAGCGGTAACGCTCGGAGCTGACCGGTACTAATAGGCCGAGGGCTTGTCTACATCACGTGTTATGCGTCCACTGTGCAGTTCTGGAGAGACGGTCGCTGACTGCCAATTCCACAGCGTTTCGGCGGCCATGGCCAGAGGGAAACGCCCGGTCCCATTCCGAACCCGGAAGCTAAGCCTCTGTGCGCCGATGGTACTGCGCGGGTGACTGCGTGGGAGAGTAGGACGCCGCCGGACAATCATTCACGAAGGGCCACCCGAGAGGGTGGCCCTTCGTCGTTGCGGGCGCTCGTGCCCCACACCGGAGGACATCGTGGCCAGGGCCCAAGACGACGGCAGACCTCAGCGCCGAGCCGCCGGCAGCCCCGCAAGAGCTATCCATGGTGGCCGCGGCAGGGCTGCGCCGACGGGCAGCGAGCGCGGCGCGCCTGCTGTTCCTTCAGGTGGACGGCGTGCTCGGGCTGCCGCGGGGTCCGACCGCGCCAGCGACCAGCGAGGCGGGGGAGACGGCAGCTCCCGATCCGGCTCGGAGGCATCGCGGCCGGGCGCTGCAGCAGCCGCCTGGGGCGCCCCACGTCGCTTCGAATCGGATCCGAGAGCTGCGGCGCGCCCCGCGGTGGGCAACGGACGCGGCCCGCGTGAGAAGGGGCGCCGTTCGGACTCCGGCGGGGATGTGGGTGCTCGAGCGCCGCGTGTCCACGGTGGCGATCCCGGCGCGGCCCCGCCGCGCGATCGAGAGGGCCGGCCTGATCGACCTCGTCCTTCCGGACGCGGCGGTCGAGCAGCAACCGGCGCTTCGGGTGACCGGCGGGTGACTGCCCGCAGCACCCCGGCGGAGGCGGCGTGGCGTGAGCGCGCCCGCGCCGCGGGGAGTCCGAAGGCGGCGGCTCCGTCCTCCGGCTCGGTCGGCGCGACACGAGCGGCTCGGCCACCCGCGGGGGGCCGCCCCGACCGCGCGACCGCCGCCGACCCACGGCGGCGTCCGCGGGAGCGGCAGGGCGACGCCGTTGCCCGTGGACCAGGGGCGCGGCGCGGTCCCGCCGCCGCCGACCGGGGGAGCCCCGCCGCACGGGGTGTCGGGCAGCGATCGGGGACCGATGGCTCCGCGCGGTCACCGGACCGGCCGGGTGCGGCGACCCGGGGGCGCAGGGGTACACCGCCGGCCGGCGGCGGAGCTGCCGCCCGGACGGTGCGACAGCAGACGTGGCAGGTCGTGGCCCGTCGCAACGCGCGGGACGTCGCCATCCCCGACGACGTCACCGCTGACGAGCTCGATCCGGCCGTGCGTCGGGAGCTTCGTGGGCTGGCAGGTGTCACGTCGGACCTGGTGGCGCGTCACCTCGTCGCGGCCGGCCGTCTGCTCGACGATGACCCGCAGGGTGCACTGGCGCAGGCCCGGGCGGCCCGCGCCCTCGCCGGGCGCATCGGGAGCGTGCGCGAGGCGGCTGGCATCGCGGCCTATCGCGCCGGTGAGTACGCCGAAGCGCTGGCGGACCTACGGGCGGCCCGCCGCCTGGACGGCAACTCCGAGCACCTACCGTTGATGGCAGACAGCGAGCGCGGCCTCGGCCGTCCCGAGCGGGCCCTCGCGTTGGGCGATGATCCGGGCGTGGGTCGGCTCGACCACGCGGCCCGGATCGAGCTCGCCATCGTGCTGTCCGGTGCTCGCCGCGATCTGGAGCAGCCGGAGGCGGCGGTGCTCGCACTCCAGGGCGCGGACCTCGACGACGCCACGGTGCATCCGTGGAGCGTTCGGCTCTGGTACGCCTACGCGGAGGCGCTGCTGGCCGCGGGCCGCCGCGGCGAGGCTCGGCGGTGGTTTGCCAGGGCCGCCGCCGAGGACGGGGACGACGAGACGGACGCCGAGGACCGGGCCAGCGCGCTGGAGTGACCCGCGGCAGGGCGGATGGCGTGTCCGCCGTGCGGACGGGCGGGAGCAGAGCGGTGTGAGCAGCGGCGGTGGACGGCGCCGACCGCTGTCCACAGCGGAGCCCGTGCCAGCCCCCGCGAGGCCCGGTGCGGGCACCCTGGCACGACGACCTCCCGCCCCCTCGACCGAGGAGCCCCGTGGCCAGCACCGGACCGTCCCCCGTTGAGCTCGACCGGGAGAGGGCGGAACCGGCAGAGCCGGTCCCGGTCAACGTCGTCCACCTCGCCGGGCGACTGGCCGCGGAGGCCGCGGAGCGGACGCTGCCCAGCGGCGACACCGTCTCGACCTTCCGGCTGGTCGTCGGCCGGCCTCCGCCGTCGCGGGCAGGGTCGCCGTCGGTCGACACCCTGGACTGCGCCGCGTGGTCAGCGCGCCAGCGGCGACGGCTCGCCCCGCTGCCCGCCGGGACCGTGCTGGAGGTGCGCGGGGCGCTCCGACGGCGGTTCTTCCGGGCCGGGGGAGCGGTCGCCAGCCGCTACGAGGTGGAGGTCGCAGACATCACCGTGCTGGCACGTCCGCCGCGCGCCGCGGCCCCGGGGCCTCCGCGTCGTCGTGCGGCCGCAGCACCAGACCCGTCGCCGGCTTCGGCGTGAACAATGTGGACTTGCGGGGCATCCGTTCCCCGGCTGCCGCCACCGCCGCCACCGCCTCGACGGGCGTGGGGGCGAGCAGCAGTGCCGTGCCCCCGGAGCGAGCCGCCGCCTGCAGCGCCTCCGCCGGACTGTGCGCATAGTTCACCACGCCCTCGCTGTCGGCCAGGCCCCACAGCTCCGCAACGAGCAGGAGGTGCGCCACGGCCACGTCCAGGCCGCGCCAGGCCGCGCTGCGCTCGCCGGGCAGCGCAGCCGCGACCCTTGCCGGGTCGGCGTCTCGCAGCAGGTGCACGGTGTGACCGTCGGAGAGCAGGAACGCCGGACCGGGGGTGTCCCGCAGGACCGCCAGCGCGGCATCCGCGCCGACCGGGTCGCCGCGGTCGTCCGGCCGGCCAAGATCGGGGAGCCGTTCGACCCGGAAGGCCCCTTCGGCGCCGGCCAGGGCCTCCCCGAGCGGCAGCCCCGGCAGCACGCGGTGGATCGCGTGCACCTGCGGGCCGTAGCCGCTGGCGTCGACCAGCATGGCCAGGCCTCGGTCCCAGCCGCCGGTGCCACGGCCGGCGGCGTGCTGCTCGGCCTGATGGCGGAGATAGGTCGCGTAGCGATGGTGTCCGTCCGCGATCACCGCGCGGCGCGGAAGGAGGTCGGCGGCGACGCGCGCGAGCACCGTCGGGTCGGTCACCGCCCACAGCCGGTGCCACGTCCCGTCCGGTGTCACCGCCTCGGCCACCGGCCTCGCGGCGGGGTCGGCGGGGTCGCCCGACCCGGCGGCGGCCACCACCTCGCTCGCGGGACCACCTCCGTCGTACACGAGGAAGATCGGCTCGAGATCGGTGGCGGTCGCGGTGAGCAGCGCGAGGCGGTCGGTCACCGGGCCGGCCATGGTGTTCTCGTGGGGGAGGACGATGCCGTCCTCGGCCGGGGTGAGGCCGACGCCGCCCAGCAGACCGCGCTGGACGTGCCCGTCTGGCAGCGTCTCCTCATAGACGTAGAGGGCCGCCTCGTCGTCCAGCGCGAGCGAGCCGTCCGTCCGCCAGGCCGCCAGGGTCGCGGCCGCAGCGGCGTAGCGGCCACCCGGCTCGCCCGCCGGGTCGCGGGGCAGCACCAGCCGCACCGCGTTGTGCGCGTCCCGCTCCGCGAGCTCGCGCGCTGCGGCCTCGTCGACCACGTCGTACGGCGGCATCAGCACGGCCCCGACGTCGGTGGTCCTGGTCGGCCGGAGACCGCGGAAGGGCACGAGCAGCAGCCCGGCCGGGCGGGGAGCGGCGTCGGGGCGGTCCGGTGGGGGCACGCTCGGGGGCACGGTCGTGGGCACCGCGCGAGAGTAGGCGGGACCCCGGTCCGGCGTCGGCGGCGGGTCGGCAGGTCGTGAGCGGGAGAAGCTGGACGCATGACGGTGGAGGAGGCAGACGGCGGGCGCTCGGCCGGCATCCCGTCCGGCGAGGTCTACGACTGGTATCAGCGCGGACTCGGCCTGCTCGCCAACGGTGACCCGGCGGCGGCCGTGCAGCTGCTGGGGCACGCGGCCGAGGCCGAGCCGGGCTCGCGCAGTGTGCGCGAGGCCCTGGCGCGGGCCCAGTTCGACGCCGGCCTGGTCGAGGAGGCGCGGGCGAGCTTTGCGGCAATCCTCCTCGCCGACCCGGTCGACGACTATGCGCGCTACGGCCTCGGTCGGTCGCTGCAGCGCCTCGGTGAGCTGCCCGCGGCCGCCGAGCAGCTCGCCTTGGCGGTGGCGATGCGACCGGCCAGCACCGACTACGCCGACGCGCTGCGGCAGGTGCGCGCGACGCTGGCGGCCCGTCGAGACGCCGACGGGTGACGGCCGTCGACCCCGCCGGCGGCCTGGCCGGCAGCATTGGACCGCTGCAGGACAGCTACGACGTGGCGCTGCTGGACCTCGACGGTGTCGTGTACGTCGGCGATGACGCCGTGCCGCACGCCGTCGAGGCACTGCTGGCGGCTGAGCGGGCCGGCATGCGCCCCGCGTACGTCACCAACAACGCCCTGCGCACGCCGGAGGAGGTGGCGGCCCACCTGCGCCGGCTCGGGCTGCCGGCCGCGGCGGGCGACGTGGTCACCAGCGCGCAGGCGGCGGCGCGGTTGCTCGCCGAGCGGCTGCCCGCCGGTGCCCGGGTGCTGGTGGCGGGCGGGGAGGGGTTGCGCGTGGCGCTGCGCGACCGCGGCCTCGTGCCGGTCGAGGGTGCCGGGGAGGGACCGGTGGCAGTGGTGACCGGCCACGATCCCGGCCAGACCTGGACGAGGCTGGCCGAGGCGGCCGTCGCGCTGGGCCGGGGGGCCCGCTGGGTGGCGGCGAACACCGACGCGAGCATCCCCAGCCCCCGCGGCCCGCTGCCGGGGGCCGGGGCCATCGTGGCCATGCTCGCCGCCGCGACCGGGCTGGCCCCGGAGGCGGTGGCCGGCAAGCCGCACCCGGCCCTGCACCACGAGTCGATCGAGCGGACCGGCGCGCGCCACCCGCTGGTGGTGGGCGACCGGCTGGACACCGACATCGAGGGAGCGGTGCGGGGCGGCGCCGCCAGCCTGCTCGTCCTGACCGGTGTCAGCGACGCCGAGCAGGTGCTGCGGGCGCCCGTCCACCAGCGCCCCACCCACCTGGCCCGGGATCTGCGTGGGCTCGCGCAGGTGCACCCGGCGCCGTCCGCGGAGGGAGGCGCCGTCACGGTGGGCAGTGCCAGGGCGCGCGTCGACGACCATGTGCTCGTCGTCACCGGCGACGGCGCGATGGACCGACTGCGGGCGGCCTGCGCGCTCTCCTGGCGGCGCGCCGACGCGGGGGACGAGGCGCTCCCCGTTCGGGGGTTGTGACCGGTGCGGCGGCCTGCTGGCGGCGGTGGCCTGGCCGCCCGGAGTCGGCCGCTAGAGCAGCGAGCGCAGCCGGATCAGGTCGAGCACGCTTGCGTCGATCCTGAGCTTGCCGGTGGCCAGCGCCGTCCCGAAGCCCAGTCGCCCCTCGGTCAGGGCCACCAGGTCGTCGCTGCCGACCGTGAGCCGCACCTGCGCCGTGGCCCCGTCGTCGGTCTGGGCCATGTCCTGCAGCCCCTCGCCGGTCAGCCGTCCCGAGAAGGACAGGTCGAGGTCCTTAACGCGACAGGAGACGGTGCGCTCGACCACGTGCTTACGGCGGGATTCGGGGTCGAGCTCGGCGAGCTGGCTGGCCAGCCGCTGCAGCGCCGCCTCACACTCCTGCTCGCTCGCCACCTGCCAGAAGCTACCCCGCGGGCGGGGACGAACGCTCCGCACTCGTCGGTGCACCCCCGGCCCCCGGCGTAGCGTCCTCGCGGTGACAGCGCAGGGGGAGCAGACCGGAGCGCCTGCCGCTCACCAGGCCGGCGAGCGACTCCTGCTGTCGGCCGGCCGGCGCCTCGATGACGTGGCCGCCCTCCCCACCGCCGAGCAGGTCCCGGCCTACGACGAGGTGCACCGCCTGCTGCAGGAGGCACTCGCCGCCGTCGAGCCATCGGGCTGACGGGTCCGGCCAGGTGGCACCACGGGCACGGCTCGACGCCGAGCTGGTCCGGCGGGGGCTCGCGCGCAGCCGAGAGCAGGCCCAGGAGCTGGTCGCCGGCGGCCGGGTCACAGTCGACGGGAGCACCGCGGCAAAGGCCGCGACCGGCGTCGCCCCCGGCCAGGCCGTCGTCGTGCGCGAGGCGGCCGCCGGCGCCGGCCATCCGGCGTACGTAAGTCGGGGTGGTCACAAGCTGGTGCACGCGCTGGAGGAGTTCGGAGCGGCGGGGCTCCAGGTGGCGGGGCGGCGGGCGCTGGACGCCGGGGCCAGCACGGGCGGGTTCACCGATGTGCTGCTGCGGGCCGGTGCCGCGCACGTGGTGGCGGCGGACGTCGGCTACGGCCAGCTCGCCTGGACGCTGCGGCAGGATTCCCGTGTGACGGTCCTGGACCGCACCAATGTGCGATCACTGCGGGAGCTGCCAGGGGGACGGGCGGGAGTGGTGACCGCCGACCTGTCGTTCATCCCGCTCGCGCTGGTGCTTCCCGCGCTCGTCGCCGTCGGTGATACCGATGTGGACCTGGTGCTGCTGGTCAAGCCACAGTTCGAGGTGGGGCGGGTGGCGCTGCCGCGCGGTGGGGTGGTCCGGGAGCCCGGGGCCCGCGCTGGCGCGATCCGGGGCGTGGCGGCGGCGGGGCGCCCACTCGGCCTCGGCACTGCCGGGGTGGTCGCCAGCCCGCTGCCGGGTCCGGCCGGCAACGTGGAATACCTGCTCTGGCTGCGCGCCGGGGCACCCGAGCTGCGCGAGGAGGACCTCGACCGGGCGGTGGCCGAGGGACCGGTGTGACCCTTGGGTAAGTCGGCCCTGGTCGGTGTCCCCATCCTCCGTGTCGCGCCGTCCCGGCGTCGGCGGCCGCTCCTAGTCTGGAGGCCGTGCTGGAGGAGATGCGGATCCGCGGGCTCGGTGTGATCACCGACGCCGTGCTGGAGCTGCACCCCGGGCTCACGGTCGTGACCGGCGAGACCGGTGCCGGCAAGACGATGGTGGTCCAGAGCCTCGGGCTGCTCGCCGGGGGGCGGGCCGACACCGGCATGGTCGGCCCCGGCGTGCTCCGCGCCCTCGTCGAGGGGCGGCTCGCGGCCGTCGGCGACGAAGCGCTGCGCCGGGTCGCGGCGGCTGGCGGCGAGCTCGACGACGACGGCGGCCTCATCGTCAGCCGGTCGCTGTCGACGGAGGGGCGCTCACGGGCGTCGCTGGGCGGGGCGGCGGTGCCGGTCGGCGTGTTGGCGGATCTGGTCGGCGACCTGGTGACCGTGCACGGACAGCACGGTGCCCAGCGCATGCTCCGGCCCGGCGAGCAGCGGGCGGCGCTGGACCGGCATGGCGGCCGGGTGGTGGCCGCGGCGATGAGGTCGTACGCCGGGACGTGGCGCTCCTGGCGTGCGGCGAGCGAGGAGCTGGCCGAGCTGACCGACCGGGCGCGTGACCGGGTGCAGGAGGCGGAGCTGTTGCGCGCCGGCCTCGAGCGGGTCGCCGCCGTGGAGCCCGTCGACGGGGAGGACGATGCGCTCGCGGTCGAGGCGGAGCGGCTCCGCAACTCGGGCGACCTCCGGGTCGCCGCCGAGCACGCCCACGCGGCCCTCGCCGGTGACCCCGCTGCCGGCGGGGAGGACGCCGCCGACGTGCTCACGCTGGTCGCTGCGGCCCGGCGCGCCCTGGGGGCCGCCGCAGATCACGACCCCGAGCTGGCCGACCTCGCGCTCCGGGTCGCCGAGCTGGGGCACCTCGCTGCCGACGTCGCGGCCGAGCTGTCGTCGTACTCGTCCGGGGTGGACGCCGACCCGGCCCGGCTGGAGGCGGTCGAGGGCCGGCGGGCCTTGTTGACGGCGCTGACCCGTGCCTATGGCCCGGACCTTGCCGGCGTGTTGAGGTGGGCCGCCGCCGCTGGGCTGCGCCTCTGCGAGCTCGACGGCGACGACGACCGGCGGGAGGAGCTCACCGCCGAGCGTGAGCGCCTGCACGCGGAGCTGGTGAGCGCGGCGGCCGAGCTGTCACGGGAACGGCGGTCGGCTGCGGCGCGTCTCGGCGAGGCGGTCACCGGGGAGCTGCGGGCGCTGGCCATGCCGCATGCCTCGATCATGTGCACCGTCACGGCAACGGCTCCCGGACCGCACGGCGCCGACGACGTGGAGCTCCTGCTCGTGCCCCACCCCGGTGCGCCGGCGCGCGCGCTCAGCCGTGGTGCCAGCGGCGGGGAGCGCAGCCGGGTCATGCTGGCCGTGGAGGTGGTGCTCGCCGGCGACGAGCCCGCGGGGACCCTCGTCTTCGACGAGGTCGATGCCGGCGTCGGTGGCCGGGCGGCCGTCGAGGTCGGCCGCCGGCTCGCCCGCCTGTCCCGCGACCACCAGGTGGTGTGCGTGACCCACCTGCCGCAGGTGGCCGCCTTCGCGGACCGGCACCTGCGGGTGGTCAAGTCTGACGACGGAACGGTCACCGAGAGCGGCGTGGAGACCCTCGACGACACCGGCAGGGTGCGGGAGCTGTCGCGCATGCTGGCCGGGCTCGACGACAGCGACTTCGCCCGCGGGCACGCTGAGGAGCTGCTGGCGGCCGCCAGCGCGGCCAAGCTGCACTGACCAGTTCAAGCTGCACCGACCGGTTCAAGCTGCACCGACCGGTTCAAGCTGCACTGCCGGTTCGGCCGACCCCGCCGCCGTGGCTCGGCGTGTCGGTCCAGCGACACAGGACCGCGGGCGCACGCTGAGCCGATGCGCCTACTCCCGGTCCTCCGTGCCCGGGCGGCAGCACCGGCCGGCCCGGCCGGGACCGTGCGCCTCGACCGTGACTCCTCCGCGCTCGCCGGCAGGCTCCGGCGCGGTGACATCGCGGTCATGGATCACCTGGACCTCGATGGCGGCACCGCGTCGCGAATGGTCGCGGTGGGGGTCGCCGCCGTCGTCAACGCCGCCCCAAGCAGCTCCGGCCGGCATCCCACCCGTGGTGCCGAGACCCTGCTCGCCGCCGGCGTGCCGCTGCTCGACGGTGTGGGCCCCGGCATCTTCGGCGCGCTGCGGGAGGGGCAGCAGGCGGTCCTCGACCTCGACGCGGGAGCAGGGACCGGAGCGGTGCTGCGGACCGATCGGGGCGGTGCCGCCAGCGAGGTCGCCCGCGGCACGGTGCAGACGGCCGTCACGGTGGCAGCGTCCGCCGAGGCGGCCCGATCCGGGCTGCTGGAGCGGCTCGAGGGCCTCGTCGGGGATGCCGTCGAGACCCTGTGGCGCGATCCGGAGCTGATGCTGGACGGGCCGCCGGCGGGGCTGCGCTGGGCCGCCCCGGTGCGCGGCCGGGCCGTGCTGGTCGTGCCGCCTGGGCCAGGCGCGGCCGAGCAGCTGCACCTGCTCGGCCGCTGGCTGCGGCGTACCCGTCCCGTCGTCGTCGCCGTCGACGGAGGTGCTCGGACGGCCGCCGCGGCGGGGTTGACGGTGGACCTGCTCGCCCTGTCCGGCGACGGCCCAGACGCGGACAGTGCGGGCGCGGACAGTGCGGGCGCGGACACCGCCGACGCGGGTGGCGCAGGCCTGGACGACGCCTCGATGCGCGCGGCGGGAGCGGTGCTCGCCCTGGGTCCGGGAGCTGCCGCTCGCGCCGAAGCGGCCGGCGCCTCCTGGGAGGAGGTCGATGTCGCCCTGCCAGCCGTGCCGGGCGTGCTCGCCGTGCTCGCCGCCGCCGCCCCGGATCTGCTGGTGCAGGCCACCCAGGCGCCGGAGCTCCGCGACCTGCTCGACCTGGACCGCATCGACGGTGCAGCGGCGCTGCTCGCCCGGCTGCGGCTGGGGGGGCAGCTCCTGGACGCGAGGGCAGTGGCGGCCCTCGACGGTCGCCGACCGGTGGGCGCCGGCCGGTCCCGGCGTCGGCGGCGGCAGGCGGCCCGCGAGGCCCGTCGCCGACGGCGCGCCCCCGGCGGCCGCGGCACGGTGTTTGTGCTGGTCGCCGGCCTGGTGTGCGCCGCGGCGGTGGTGGCCGTGTCCGACCCTGGCCGAGCGCTGCTGCACCGGCTCGGGGTGACGCTGCTGTGAGAGGCGCTCCCGTGCGGGCGACATGACCGGCCAGGCCCGGCCCGTGGTCACCGTGCGGGCGCACGTCGCATCCCTCGTCGCGGTCTTTCTCGCGCTGGCGGTCGGGGTGCTCGTGGGCGGGGTCGCCCTGCACGCCACCGAGGTGCACGACCTGCGGACCAGGGCCACCAGCGCCGACGCGGATGCCGCGGCGGCCCGCTCGTCCGCGGCTCGCGACGGCGCGGACAGCGCGCGGTCCGACGCCGTCTCGGTGGCGGCGGTGACACGCCTGCTCGGTGCCAGGCTGCGCGGCCACGACGTCGTCGTCGTGAGCCTGCCCGGCGCCGACCCCCGGGACCGGGACCGGCTCGGCGCCGGGCTGCGGGCCGCCGGCGCGAGCATGGGCGGCGACCTGCGGCTGGCGTCCGCCGCCGTCCAGGGGGACGCGATCGGGCTGCTCGGCGACGTGGCCGGCCGCCTCGACCCGCGGGCACGTGGGGCCGCCCTGGATCGCTTCGCGACCGTGCTGGCACAGGCAGGCACCTCCGCCCGCACCCGGCCGGCGGCGGCCGGCAGTACGCAGCCGACCATCAGCCCGACCATCAGCCCGACGACCCCGCGGAGCCAGGGTGCGGCGCCAGTGCCCGCCGTACCGGTCAGCACCGCCCGGCTCGTCCCCACCCTGCGCGCCGCCGCGCTGCTCGACGTCGGCTCCCGCGTCGACGGTGCTGCTGACCTGGCGGTCATCGTCGTGCCTCCCGGCGGTGACGGCAGTGCCGTCGACGGCGCGACCGATGCGCTCACGCTGGCCCTCGCGCGCGCCATGGCCGCGCGGGGCACCCGGGTCCTCGTCAGCGGGCCGGCCACGTCCGCGCGGCCCGGCGGTGCGGTCGCCGCGGTGCGACGCGATGTGCTGCGCGCCACGGTCAGCTCCACCGACGGCCTCGACGCCGCTGCCGGTCCCGCCGTGGCCGGCCTCGCGCTCGTCGCGCCCGGTCCGGCGGGTCACTACGCCAGCGGCCCGGCGGCCAGCGCGCCGCTACCGCCCGGCTGACTTGAAGATGGCTCCCGGCGTGGGTCAGTTGGCCACTGGTAGCTCGTTGAGGGTGACGCTGTAGCCGAGGTCGCGGAGCTGCTGCAGGGCACGTTGCTTGGTTTTGTCCGGGTTGCGCCGGGTGTAGTAGTCGCCGCCGAGGTCGGTGTAGCCGACGTCGCGGGTGAGCATGTGCCAGATCGCGGTGAGCAGGGTGTGCTCTATCGCGACCAGGGCTTTCATGGGTCCGCGGCGGG
>JAABUX010008797.1_pt1 | contig 11574 bp, 10 predicted proteins | sample 5561851 | NCBI WGS metagenome assembly JAABUX01 (sample SAMN10711883, study PRJNA513361) | rock metagenome | isolation source: Antarctica rocks | place: Antarctica: Victoria Land, Richard Nunatak red sandstone | collected 2016-01-03 | reverse complement strand
ATCCTCGACCGCATCGTCGCTGGGGCGCGCCAGATCGGCCTGATGGTCATCCTGGACAACCACCGCTCGGAGGCCGGCTGGACGGCGCAGGCCAACGGCCTGTGGTACGATCTACCGCGCTACACGCAGCAGGGCTGGATCAACGACTGGGCCAGCGTGGCGCGCCGCTACGCCAACAACCCTGCCGTGGTCGGCTTTGACCTGCGCAACGAGCCGCACTCGAACGGTCCTAGAATGGAGTTCGTGGACCCGGGCTACCTGCACAACGGCGCTGTCTGGGGACCGTTCAAGGGCGTGGAGGACGCCACGAGGGACTGGCGGCTCGCTGCCGAGCAAGGCGGCAACGCTGTCCTGGCGGTCAACCCGCGGGTGCTGATCATCGTCGAGGGCACGCAGATCTATCCCTATGCCAACCCGGACCCCACCAAGCAGTGCCCGCTTAGCAACGCCCCGCCATACGGGAGTTCGTGCAATGACCTCTACTGGTGGGGCGGCAACCTAGCCGGGGCGAAGGACTTCCCGGTCGTTCTCAACGTGCCGCACCAACTCGTCTACTCGCCCCATGAGTACGGGCCGCAGATGCACGGGCAGCGATGGATCGTCCCCACCATGACCGAGGCGGATTGGCAGCACGAGATGTACAAGCACTGGGGCTATCTACTGCAGGCTACCGGCCCAAGCGCGGTTCCGATATGGATCGGTGAGTTCGGCACGCCCACCTGGACCAGCAAGGACGTGTACGACACGCGCGGCGACTCGCAGGGGCGCTGGTTCTCGGCGCTGGTCGACTACCTGCGCCTCAACCCCAGCGTGGGTTGGGGCTACTGGAGCATCAACGGCACGCAGTCGAGCACGGGAGGACGCTCCTACGGCGCGCGCGACAGCTTCGGCTTGCTCACGCGCGACTGGGCGCACGTCTCCCTGCCCCCTCTCGTGACGTCGCTCAATTCGATCTCACCGCACTAGCCCTTACTCCCCCAGCCCTGGTATTACAATGTGACATTGACCTGCGACTAAAGTCGCATGGCAAAGAACGACGACTGACGTCGTGTGGAGCGGCCTGTTGAGACACTTTAGTGTCCGTTGTGTGCCATGCGACTTTAGTCGCAGGCCGGTCCTAACGTTGTAGTACTAGGTCTGTGAAAAATAGTAGGTGGCGCGGGGAAGTACTGGGAGCGCGGGCAGCTTGCCCGCCCGGACCCAGCGGGCAAGCTGCCCGCGCTCCCAGTTGTCCCAGGACTTCCGCGCGTTAACGAAAAATAGATCGCGTTGCAGGGAGTCGATCAACTGATGACTGGCTCCACCACACATGCGTCGTGTGCAGTGGGCACAAGATTTGGCGCCAAGCGACAGGGGGATAGGCCTATGGAGTCGGAGATAGAGACAGGGGACGGGCTGGAGCAGAGCAAGAGTATCGTGCGCTACGGAGAAACGAGCGTGGCGCGGACCGGCCGGCCCGCATTGCCCGTGGCCCTGGATCGAGGTGGCCTGGCGCTGGGCGCGGCCGTCCTGGGCGTGCTGGCCGCGAGCGGTGTCGCGCTTGCCCGTGCCTTGCGGCACGACGCGGTGTCGCCCTCATCCGCCCTCGAGCCCGTCGATAGAAGCCGCGTCACCGCGGGCCTGTCCACGGCGGACGCGTTGGGATCGTCATACACCTACGGGTACATGTACGAGTTCATCAGCGTCAGCATCGTAGTGCGCGAGGGGACATAGCCGTTAGCTATTAGTAATTAGCCATTAGCCTTTGACTAGTGGCAAGACGTGAGATAGTTCCGTCCCAACCAACGCTGTCGCACGAGGGCGGGACATCAACGGTCAGAAGCTAACGGCTAATTACTAATGGCTAACGGCTAATAGCTATTCACGCTAGCAGCCGGAAGATTAAGCTGGCTGCGAAGCCTTCGACGAGGCCGAGGGCGACGACGGGCAGCAGCCCAACGGCGACGAAAACCAGCCAGGTGGCGAACTGGAACCCGTTGGTGCCCACGGTGAGCAGCGAGATCAGGGCGATAACCAGGTACAGGCCGATCACGCAGCACACCCCCACGGCCGTCCCCACCAACACGGAATAGCGAACGGCGCGCGTGCGGTACGCCGCCACCAGGACCAGCAGCACGGAGAAAAGTCCGTACAGAATCAGGACGCCGTTCTCGTCGCCGAGCGCGGTCGGAACAACCACTTTCCCCCCTAACTAGAAATTAGACTTGGCGCGTTTATCACTTTGGGCACGTCCATCACTCTCAGTTTATCCAGGTCCGGCCAGAAAGCCTACTCCTGTCGATGACCGATTTCGTCTACGACCTGCCACGAATACTGCGCCTCCGCGCCCTGGAGCGCGACCTCGCGCGGCAATCCGACGCGCGCCTCCAGCCGCTGGCGCCCCTGCCCGCGCGGCCAGCCGCTGTCGGCGTGCTCTCCGGTTCCTTTAATCCCCTGACCCACGGGCACGAGGCCCTGGCGACCGCTGCCCAACGCGAGGGCCTCGACGCGGTGCTGCTGCTGCTGCCGCTACGCGCCGTGGACAAGGAAGGGGTCACGCGCGCGTCGGCCCTCGACCGCGCGCTGGTCCTGACGGCCTGGGCCGAGCGCCACCCCGGCGTCGGCGTGTCCATGGTCAACAGGGGCCTCTACGTGGAGCACGCCCACTTGCTAGCGGCGTCCTATCCCGCTAGCCGCGTCGTCTTCCTGGTCGGCCACGACAAGATCGTGCAGATCTTCGATCCACGCTACTACGCGGATCGCGACGCCGCCCTGCGCGACCTCTTCGGGTACTCGACCCTCCGCGTGGCCCCGCGGCAGGACCAGGGCCACGCGGCTCTGCGCGCTCTGCTTGACCGCGCGGAGAACCACGCCTATGCCCCGGGCGTCGCCGGCCTCGCCGTCGACAGCGACGTTGCCGCCCTCTCCTCGACCGTCGTGCGCGAGGCCGCCCGCGCCGGAACGCCGTGGGAAGACCTGGTACCGCCCGAGGCGGTGCGCTTCATCCACGAGGCGCGGCCGTACGCGCCCCCGGTGCGCGGCAATGACGGCGCGGAGATCGACGCCTATGGGCTGCGTCTCGCTCTGATCGAGGCCATCGCGGACGGCCGCGCCGGCTTCCCGCCCGATCCCAGCCCCGACATCTTCGCCACGCTCTACGACGCCGCCTGTAGCGACACCTCCGAGGGCCGCCGTTTGAGGGCACGACTCGCTACCAACTCGTCATCATAAACGGAACCTCAGGACGCCGCTTGGCAGCCATAGCAGGACGCTGCTGAGGCAACCGTATGTTGTCCCTTTTTCTGGTGTGCATGCGAGGGTGTGCCGTCTCGATTCCTTTCACGGTTACGCGGTAGCCGGAATCTCCTGCAATAACCACGCGTTGCCATCAGGGTCGCTGAAGGAGACATACATAATGCCTCCCAGATCGTCGACCGCGCCCACGTCAACGCCCCGGCCAGCAAGCGTTTCGCGCGCCTCGTGTATATCCGCGACGACCAGATGCAAGCCCTTGACCGATCCAGGCTGCATGTCAGATATACCGGTCCCGATGACGATAGAACACGCCGACCCAGGGGGTGTGAGTTGGACAACTCTCATGGTGTCATGAGGCGTCACGTCATGGTCCACCTTGAATCCGACCCTTTCAACGTAGAAAGCCTTGGCGCGGTCAACATCAGACACCGGTAGCGGTACAAGCTCAAGTTTCATATCCATCTTTCGTCCTACTCCTTTCTGCTCATCGACCTGAGAGCGCCAATTCATGGGCGAACCCATCTTACTCACGCTTACTCACGTCGAAATACGATGTATTGTGGTGTCTCCTCGCGGGTACCGACGGCTGATGCCTGCCGTAGCAATTCCGTTATCCGCTTTGGGATGTGCGATGTCATTCGTAGTCATGGTACATCCTCCTCCGCATGACGGCGCGCGATGTACTGGTCTCCCATGGCGAACAGCGGTGCTGATGACGTCGCCGCGCCAGGTGGCGCCTCAGTCATCGATCGCCTGGTAGGCCGAGGTCCAGAAATCACGAAAGACACGGGGAGGGTCGGGAGAATCCATGAGGCGCTGGGTCATCAGGATTCCGATCACGTCTTCCTGAGGGTCCGAGTACGCGGACGTGCCCACGCCGCCGTTCCAGCCGAACCGCCCGGGAACCGCCGACAGATCGTCGCGGCGGGTGACGACGGACATGCCGAATCCCCAGCCGCTGTTGTCGCCGAAGAAGACGTGGGCCTCCGCCTTCTGCTCCGGCGTCAGCTGGTCGATAGTCATCAACTCGACCGATGGCCGTGACAGGATGCGCTCGCGACCATACCGGCCCTTGTGCAACATCATCTGACAGAAGGCCAGATAGTCGTCGACGGTCGAGACAAGCCCGGACGGAAAGGCGGGCGGGCGCGCCCAGCCACTGTCCGCAGGATCGTCATGGACCGCGAGCGCGGCGGTATCGGGATCGGCCATGTAGCTGGGCGGCAGCCGGTCCAGCTTGTCGGCTGGCACGTGCAACCCGGTGTCCTTCATCCCGAGCGGCGCGAAGATGCGTTCGCGGAGAAAATGCTCCAGCGTCTGGCCAGCTGCGCGCGCGATCAGCACGCCCAGGATGTCGAAGCCCGTATGGTACATCCACGTCTCGCCCGGCTGATGGATCAGCGGCAGACGGCCGAGGCACGCCATCCACTCGTCGGGCGCAAGCGAAGGCGAGTTCGGCCCTGCGGCGAGTCCCGCCTCGTCCAGTGCCTTTTGGATCGGGTACCGTCCAGGGGCCGCCATCACCACCCCGATGCCCAGCCGAAGTGTCAGCAGATCGCGCAAGGTGATCGGCCGGTTCGCGGGCACGGTGTCGTCGAGCGGCCCGTCGGGTCGCGTCAGGACCCGGCGGTCGGCCAGTTCGGGCAGCAGCCGGTCCACCGGCTCGTCCAGGCGCAGTTTGCATTCCTCCACCAGGATCATCGCCGCCACGGCGGTGATCGGCTTGGTCATCGAGGCGATGCGGAAGATCGTGTCGCGGCGCATCGGGTCGCGGCCGCCGACCGCCTTCATGCCGAGCGCGTCGACATGCGTTTCACCCCGCCGGCTGACCAACGTGACGAGGCCGGGCAGATCGCCACGCTCGACATAGCCGGCCATGACGTCGCGCATGCGGCCGAGCCGCGCCATGGACAATCCTCCCGTGCTCATTGCCTCTTCCTCCCTCTCTCATCCAACGGACGTTTTAGGAACGCGCCTCTACGATACCGACGATGACGTCGTGATGCCGAAGGTGGCGCCATGCGGATCGGAGACGACGGCAAATCGTCCTCCCGGAAAGTCCATCGGGGCCACCAGTACCGTCCCGCCCAGCTGTGTGATCCGCGCGGCAGACCGATCCGCGTTCTCCACCTGGAAATACACCAACCAGTGCGCCGCCGGCATGTCCGGCTGCATCGGCATCGCGCCGCCGATGCTCTCGCCACGAAGCATCCATTCGGTGTACTCTAGCTGCCCCGGTCCTATGGGACTGCTTTTTGCATCCCACCCAAAGACCTGCTGATAGAAGGGCGTGACGGCCGCGACATCGCGCGATTGCAACTCGGCCCAGGTGAAAGCATTGGGCTCCTTGACCACACCTGCCCCTATGTGCTCCCGCGGCTGCATCACGCCAAAGGCAGCGCCGTGCAGATCACTGAAGAACCCCATGCGTCCGGCGCCCGGGATGTCATCCGGTTCCATCATCACGCCGCCGCCGGCTGTCCGGACGCTCTGAGCGATGCGGTCGATATTGTCGGAGGCGATGTACACCTGCCAGACGGACGGTTGTCCCGGAGCCATAATCGAGAAAACACCGGCCACGTTTTTGCCAGTGAGTGTGAAGTTCGTGTAGCTTCCCATCTCGGGTCCGGCGACTTGCTGTGCCTCCCAGCCAAAGAGCTGACCGTAAAAGCGGGTCGCGGCCTCAATATCGGGGCTCGCGAGGTCCACCCAGAACGGTGTATGCGGTGCGTGATCGGTGATCTCTGGCATTTTGTGTCCTCCTTCTGGCAGGAACGTCGTGCGCCTGCGTGTACGCGTTGCGCAACAGGCTCATCCATAAGATAGCACAGACGTTCTACTAAAACTTCTCGTATCTTGCGCTGTATGCCATCTGTCGCAAGCCGACCTTGCCGGGCGCCTGATGGTCTCGCGCCAGACCGTCAACGCGCTCGAGAACGGCAAGTACGATCCCAGCCTGCCGCTGGCCTTCAAGATCGCCCGCCTCTTCCATACACCGATCAAGGACATCTTTCAACCCGAGGAAGAACCCGACGTAGCGGCCGGTCCGCCAATGGCGAAAGTGGTACGGTTAATCTAGAGTAGAGATGCCGTCGCGCCGTCACAAAACCGGCATAGAGGCTGGCAACTGGAAGCAGGAGGAGGCATATGGAAACGGCGGTGATCGTGGACGCGGTGCGGACGCCCGTGGGACGCTACGGCGGCGCGCTCAAGGACGTGCGTCCCGACGACCTGGCTGCGCTGGTGATCCGGACCCTTCTGGAGCGCAACGGCGCGGTGGACCCGCGCGCTATCGAGGACGTCATCCTGGGCTGCGCCAACGGCGCGGGCGAGGATAACCGCAACGTGGCGCGCATGGCCCTGTTGCTCGCCGGCCTGCCCATGAGCGTGGGCGGCCTGACCGTGAACCGCCTGTGCGGCTCGGGACTCGACGCCGTGAACCGCTGCGCCATGGCCGTGCAGGTCGGCGCCGGCGACATCTTTATCGGCGGCGGCGTGGAGAGCATGACGCGCGCTCCCTTCGTCATGCTCAAGCCCGCCGCCGCCTTCCCGCGCGGCGACATGACGCTGGTGGACACCACAATCGGCTGGCGCTTCAACAACCCCCGGCTCGACGCGCTCCACCACCCCTATAGCATGGGCGAGACGGCCGAAAACGTGGCCGAGCGCCACGGCGTCACGCGCGAGGACCAGGATCGCTTCGCGCTGGAGAGCCAACGGCGCGCCGGCCGCGCCCAGTCCGAGGGCCTCTTCGCCGCCGAGCTCGTTCCCGTCGCGGTACCCGGCCGCAAGCGCGGCGAGACCGTGCTGGTGGAGCAGGACGAGCACCCGCGCCCCGACACGACATTGGAGCGGTTAGCGGCGCTCAAGCCGGCGTTCCGCGAGGGCGGGACGGTCACGGCGGGCAACTCCTCGGGCATCAACGATGGCGCGGCTGCCGTGCTGGTCATGAGCGAGAGCCGCGCCAGCCAGCTCGGCCTGCGCCCACTGGCCCGCGTCGTATCCACGGCAGTGGCCGGGGTCGACCCTGCCTATATGGGCCTGGGTCCCGTCACGGCGACGCGTAAGGCGCTGGAGCGCGCCGGGTTGGAGATCGACGACCTCGACGTGGTCGAACTCAACGAGGCCTTTACCGCGCAGTCGCTGGCCTGCGTCCGCGAGTTGGGGCTGGACGGGAGCCGCGTCAACCCCAACGGCGGCGCCATCGCCCTGGGCCACCCGTTGGGCTGTAGCGGGGCGCGGTTGATGACCACGCTGGTGCACGAGATGGCGCGCCGCGGCCATCGTTACGGCCTTGCCACCATGTGCATTGGCGTCGGCCAGGGCATCGCCACCATCGTGGAGCGCCTCTGATGTCGCCCTCCCTGCGGCGCTTACTGGCGGACGACGCCGTCGGGCAGTTGCGCCGCCGCGACGGTCGGATGGCCGACCTGGGCAGCGAGGGGGATGTCCCGAAGCTCGATTGGGTCGAGGGCGTGGCGCGCCTACTACGGGACGACGCGGCGCTGGAGGGGATCGAGGACGACGCGGCGGCGATGCGGGCGCGCGGCATCCGGCACGTCATTTGGGCCGGCATGGGCGGCTCGGTCATCGCCGTGCGCGTGCTGACCGAGCTCGGCCTGTGCGGCGCGCATGGGATGGACGGCGACGGGCAAGATGGCGACGGGGAGGAGCAAGAGCAGGAGCGCATCGTCATCCACCCGCTGGACAGCACCGATCCCGCCGCCCTCAACGCCATCGTCCGCCGCATCGCCGCCTCGAAAGGTCTCGCCCTTCCGTCCCTTCCGTCCCTTCCGTCCCTTCTCCCCTCTCCCGCGCACGGGAGAGGGGTTGGGGGAGAGGGTGGCCCCGCGCACGGGAGAGGGGTTGGGGGAGAGGGGCTCTCCCGCCTGCTCGACGATGTCCTGATGGTTGGCGTCTCCATGGGCATGACCTCTGAAGAACCGATCACGCACCTGGAGTGGTTCGCCGCGCTGCTGACCGCGGGAGGCCTTGATGCGGCGACGCATCTGCTGGTCATGACCCTGCCCGGCTCCTACCTCGACCGCTTCGCCCACCAACACGGCGTGCCCAGTCGTCCCTTGCAGCCAGACGGCGGGACCGGTACCGGCGGCCGCATGAGCGCCCCCGCCACCCGTGTGTTCCTGCTCCCGGCCGCGCTGGCCCTTGCCAACCTGACGAGCGAGCGCGGCGCTCTCCGCGCGGTGCTGCGCGCCGCCTGGCAGGCCCACGACCTCGACCTGGCTGCGGACCGACCGGCGGAGCATCCCTTCGTCCAACTGGCCGCCGCGCTCAGTGACGCCGCCGTCGACGGGGCCTGTCGTTTGCTGCTTGACCTGCCCGACCGCTGGCGGCCCTTGCTGCCCTGGATCGAGCAACTGCTGGAAGAAAGCCTGGGCAAAGGGGGCAAGGGCGTCGTCGTATTCGACGACCAATCCCTGAACCCGCACGCCTCCGGCTACCAGGCGGACGGGACCCTACGCGTGCGTGTCGTCGACGATGCGACGCGCCCTACCAACGCCGAGAGTGACGCCTTCGTCCTCTCCCAGCCTCTGCTCGCCGCCACCGCGCCGCGCGACCAGCTGGCCGCCTGCGCGGCGAGCTTTCTTGGGTGGCAGCTGGCCATGGCCCTCTACGCCTATCCGCATGACATCACCTTCGCCGGCCAGCCCGCCGTCGAGGACTACAAGGCCCGCGCCCGCGCCCTGCGCTCCGGGAGCGACGACCCGTTGCATGCCGTGATCTCCAGCCACAGGGGCGCCACCGTTACCGAGGGACCGCTGACGCTGCTGGTTCCTCCCGGGCTGACCGCTGCCGACGCCGTGGGCGCAACGTCCGCGCCATCTCCCGCCGACCTGCTTGCCGCCGTGCTCCAACAAGCGCCGCGGCGGGACGGCCGGGAGCGTCTAGCCTATCTCGACCTCACCTACAACGGTGAGCCACCGTCTGGGTGGGAGCGGATCAGCGCGGGTTCCTTGCGCCGGCTTGGCAACAGTGCGTTGGGCGTCCCGGTCAAGCCGCGCCGCGCCCCGGCGGCGTACCATTCTACAGAGCAGAGCGAGATGGACGGACCGCCCGGCCTGATCAGCCTGCGCGCGCTGGCCCTGCGCCACGAACCCTGCCTCGTCGGCGCCTACGACGACACCTTCCTACGCGCCCAGGCCGTTAGTACCTGGCAGGCCATGACCGCCCAGGGCCGCCCCTGCCTCTTGCTCCTCGTCGACGGCGCGCCGGACGAGGCGCTCCTCGCGCTCAACCGGCTCCTGGACGACACGGCCGAGCGGATAGGCTCGCCTGGCAACGAGGCAACCGAGGACATGAGAGCGGCGTGGCATGGATGATGATGCGCGTGGTACCGTCGCGGCAATCAACGTGGCGCCGAAGGGTAGCCTACGACCAGAGAAAGAGAAGGGATGACAGGAATGGCCGACACAAGGGACCTGCGATTCGCGATCGTCGGGTGCGGCGTCATCGGCAAGACCCACGCCGAGGCGATTGGGGCCGTGCCGGGAGCGCAACTGGTCGCGGTGGCCGACGAGGATCTGGAGCGCGCGCGGTCGCTGGCCGCGGCGCACGGGGCGACGCCGTACGCGAGCCTGGGGGAGATGCTCGACCGCGAGCAACTCGACGTCGTCGACGTCTGTACGCCCAGCGGGCAGCACGGCGAGCACGCCTGCCAGGTCATGCGCGCGGGCCGCCACGTGGTGGTGGAGAAGCCCATGGAGATCACCCGCGAGGCCATGGACCGGATGCTGCGCGTGCAGCGGGAAACGGGAGTCAAGCTGGCCGTCATCTCTCAGCACCGCTTCGACCCGGCCTCGCAACGGGTCCAGGGCCTGATCCAGGAACAGGCCCTGGGCCGCCTGGCGCTGGGCAACGCGCACGTGCCCTGGTGGCGCTCGCAGGCCTACTACGACAGCGGCGCCTGGCGCGGTACCCGGGAGATCGACGGCGGCGGCGTGCTAATGAACCAGTCGATCCACTCCATCGACCTGCTGCAATGGTTCATGGGTCCGGTGCGCGCCGTGCAGGCCTACGCCGATACGCTGGTCCACCGCATGGAGACCGAGGACGTGGCCGTGGCCGTGCTGCGCTTCGCCAGCGGCGCCCTGGGCACGGTCGCCGCGACGACCGGCGCTTACCCCGGCGTCACCACGCGCGTGGAGGTGTTCGGCGACTGCGGCTCGGCGGTCATCGAGGGCGACCGCCTGCGCTACCTGCGCCTGGCGCGCGACGACCAGGAAGAGACCAGCGCCTACGGCCAGGCCTCGCAGGCACTCCCCGAGCCGGACGAGGAAACGGGCGGGGACGAGGATGGGGACGGATCGACGGCCGGGAATCCCGCCGCGCTCTCGGCCAACACGCATGCTCAGCAGATCGCCGACATGGTACGCGCCATCCGTGAGGACGGCACGCCGCTCGTCGACGGCCACGCGGCGCGCCATCCCGTCGAGATCATCCTGGCCATCTACGAATCCGCCCGCACCCACCGGGAGGTCATCTTATCATGATCCGCCTCTCCGCTTTCGCCGACGAAATTTCGCCCGACCCTGCTGAGCAGATCGCCGTGCTGCGCGCTGAGGGCATCCGTCACATCGACCTGCGCGGCGCCTGGGGCGTCAACGTGCTCGACCTCCACGACCGGCAGGTGGGCGACCTCAGGCGCGCGCTGACCGACGCCAGCGTCGCCGTCGCCGCCATCGCCTCGCCCATCGGCAAGGCGCCTATCGACGGCCCCTTCGACGAGCATCTGCGCCGCTTCGAGCGCGCCATTACCCTGGCCCACGCCTTCGACGCCCCCGCCATCCGCATCTTCTCGTTCTATCCCCTTGCCTCCGGCGCGAGTACGGTCGAGCGCGCGACCGCGCCTTCCGTCTCTGTCTCCAACGCCGATGCGGTCGATCCCGCGACCGATTCCCTCGTCTCCAGCGCCAGCGCGGTCGATCCCGCGACCTACCGCGACGAGGCGCTGCGGCGACTGCGCGAACTGACCGTGCGCGCCCGCGCGGCCGGCCTGACCTTGCTGCACGAGAACGAGAAGGACATCTATGGCGACACGGTTGCGCGCTGCGTCGACCTGCTGCGGAGCATCGACGACACCCACTTCGTGGCCGCCTTCGATCCGGCCAACTACATCCAGTGCGGCCAGACGCCCTACCCCGACGCCTACGACGCGGTTCGGCCCTGGCTGCGCTACGTCCACGTCAAGGACGCCCACGCGGACGGCAGCGTCGTCGCCGCGGGCGAAGGCGCCTCGCGCTGGCCCGACCTGCTGCGCCAGTTGCGCGCCGACGGCTACGACGGCGTCTTCGCGCTGGAGCCCCACCTCGCCGCCGCCGG
>JAABUX010008794.1_pt1 | contig 11575 bp, 10 predicted proteins | sample 5561851 | NCBI WGS metagenome assembly JAABUX01 (sample SAMN10711883, study PRJNA513361) | rock metagenome | isolation source: Antarctica rocks | place: Antarctica: Victoria Land, Richard Nunatak red sandstone | collected 2016-01-03 | reverse complement strand
CTGGCGGCGCGAGTGCCGGTGCGGGCGTCGCGTTCGCGGCGCAATCGGAACTGCGCATACTCGCGCAACTCGACGATACGTTTTTGCTCGCGACCGATGGCCGGGCGCTCGTGTTGGTCGATCAGCACGCGGCGCACGAACGCGTTGCGTTCGAAGCGATCGCCGCGCGCGCGAAGCGCGGCGACGCCGCGAGCGAACCGTTGTTGCTTCCCTACACGATCGAACTCGATGCGGGCGATGCGGAGCGCTTCGAACGTTCGCGCGCGGCGCTCGGGGCCGCGGGCCTCGATGCCGAGCCGTTCGGCGACCGCGCGTATCGTATCGTGGCGACGCCCGCGGGCTATGGCGCGCGCGCGTTCGACATCCGTTCGTATATCGCCGATCTCGACGACGAGCTTGCGGGCTTGGACGCACGCGAGCGCGTGTGGGCGTCGCTCGCGTGTCACAGCGTCGTGCGCGCGGGCGAACGGCTCGACGTCGCGGAGATGTCGGCCTTGCTCGCGCGACTGGTGCGTTGCGTGAATCCGATGCACTGCCCGCACGGCAGGCCGACGATCGTGCGGATCGAGGCGGACGCGATCGCGCGCATGTTCAAGCGCACCTAGCGGTGGATGCGGTGGTCTTGCTCGGCGGTCCGACGTGCGCGGGAAAGACCGCGCTCGCGCTCGAGCTCGCGGAGCGTTTCGATGCGGAGATCGTCGGCGCCGATTCGCGGCAGATCTACTGCGGCATGCCGATCGGCACGGCCGCACCGACGGATGCGGAGCGCGCGCGCGTGCCGCACCATCTCGTCGCGTTTCTCCCTCCGGCCGAGCGGTACAATGCGGCGCGTTTCGCACGTGACGCGAGCGCCGCGATCGTGGCGATTCGCGCGCGCGGCAAGCGCGCGATCGTCGTGGGTGGAACGGGGTTCTACTTGCGCGCGCTCGCCGGCGACGTCGCACTCGCCGCGGCTCACGACGAGGGTTTGCGCGCGCGCCTCGCGCGCGAAGCGCGCACGCATCCGACCGAGGTCTTGCACGCGTGGCTCGCGTCGCTCGACCCGCAGCGCGCGCGCGCGCTCGCGTCGACCGACGCGTATCGTATCGTCCGAGCGCTCGAGATCGCGCTCGCCGGTCCGCGCGACGTGGAAGGCGAAACGGCGGTGCCGACGCTACGAACGCTCGGGCTCGGCGCCTACAAGCTCGTGCTCGACGTGCCGACCGCGGAACTGGATGCGCGCATCGAAGCACGCACCGATGCGATGCTGGCGGCGGGCATCGTCGAGGAAGCGGAGCGCGTCGGCGCGGATGCGATCGCGGCCGACGCGGTCGGCTATCCGCAGATCTTCGCCTACCTCGCGGGCTTCGCGTCGCATGCCGAATTGCGTGCGTCCCTCGCGCGTGCGACGCGCCGCTACGCGAAACGTCAACGCACGTGGTTCCGGAGCGAGCCGGGCGTCACGTGGTCGGCACCGGGCGACGCGCTCGCGCGCATTCGAGCGGACGTCGGCTGGTAGCGTCCGCAGGACGCACCGCGTGGCAACGGAAGGCGACCCTTATGGCCACCTCTTCCGGCGCGTCCGCCGGTCCGCGCGCGAATCTACAAGACGCCTTCCTCGCCGACGTCAAGCGTCAGGGCACCGCGGTCACCGTCTATCTGATGAACGGTTTCCAACTCCGCGGGCTCGTGAAGGGATACGATAATTTCACGATCGTGCTCGAGTACGAGCATCGGCCGCATTTGATCTACAAGCACGCGGTCTCCACGATCTCACCGCAGGGCCCCGTCGCGCTCGCGGACCTGGGGTCGTGACCGGCGCGCCCGCGGTCGTCGGGCTGAAGATGCACGGTGCGAACAACACCTTCGTGCTCGTCGACGAGCGTCCGCGTGCGTTCGACGATTACGCGGCGCTCGCACGTACGGTCTGCGCGGCCGACGGCCCGTTCGAAGGCGCCGACGGGTTGCTCGTCGTCGGCGACGCGCGCGGCGACGCGACGGCGCGTGCGGAGATGCGCATTTTCAACGCCGACGGCAGCGAGCCCGAGATGTGCGGCAACGGCGTGCGCTGCGTGGCGCGTTATCTCGTCGATCGCGGCGCCCCGACCGCGTTCACGATCGCGACGCTCGCCGGACCGATCGCGACCGAGGTCGTCGCGCGCGCGCCGTTCGAAGCTCGCATCGACGTCGGTTCGGTAACGTTTGCGAACGCGGGCGCCCCGGAATCGCTCGACGCGTTCGGTCGCACGTGGCCGTTCGTCGCGGTCTCGCTCGGCAATCCGCACGCCGTCGTCTTCGCCCGCGATCCGGCTGCGGTCGACCTCGAGGCGCTCGGCCGTGCGTTCCAAACGCACCCGCGCTTTCCGCACGGCACGAACGTGCACGTCGCACGCATCGTGCCGGGCGAAGCCGCGACGCTCGAGGTGCGCCACTTCGAACGCGGCGTGGGGCTCACGCAGGCGTGCGGTACGGGTGCCGTCGCCTGCGCGGCCGTCGCGATCGCGACGCGCGATTTCATCTCACCCGTCTCGGTGCGCGTGCCCGGCGGCACGCTGCGCGTCGCCTGGCAACCCGGGCTGACCGCGCAGTTGACGGGCCCCGCGGAGCCGCTGTTCGCGCGTCCGCTCCTGCGATGAGCCGACGGTTCAAGACACGCGGCGCACGCAACGCCGCCGCGGCCGAACGTGCCGCGCGCGCGCAGCGCAAACCGGTCGGTCTCGCGTATGCCGACGACCTCGGGCGCATCTACTTCGACGACGAAGCGACGCCGATGGCCGACGGTGGCGACGTTCGCGTGCCGCGCAAAGATGAACTGATTCTCGCGCCGCCGGGGACGGTGCCGACGATGTTGCCGGGACGAGCGCCGTTGCTCGACGACTTCACGGTGCCCGATTTCCGGATCGTCGTCGGCGCGCTCTTGCCCGCGGGCTACACGCGTCTCTTGCTGCCGGCGTTTCGCACGAGCGCGAATGCGCCGACTTTGCCGCTCTTCGGTTACACCTATGCGTGCGTCGTCAAGGACGAACTCTACGTCGCAGCGATGCAGACGGACGCGAGCGACGACTGGACGCCGCGCACGTTCGCCGTGGGCGAATTGGAATCGCTCGTCGCCGCTCGCCGCGCACGCGATGCCCAGAACGGCGTGCTCGCACAGCTCGCGACGTGCGCGTGCTCCTACGCATGTTTCACCGCGCAGAACGTGTTCCTCGAGCGCGGTGAAGCCGCGCTGCCCGTTTCGCCGACGTGCAACGCTCGCTGCATCGGCTGCATCTCGGAACAAGATTCCGATACGGGCTTCCCCTCTCCGCAGACGCGCGTGACGAACGATGCGAGTGCGGACGAACTCGCGCGCATCGCCCTCGCGCACCTCGAGGTCGTGCCGGACGGCATCGTTTCGTTCGGGCAGGGTTGCGAGGGCGAACCGCTCCTACGCGTCACGACGATCGCACTGGCGATCGAAAAAATTCGCGCCGCGACGTCTGCGGGTACGATCAACATCAATACGAATGGCAGCTTGACCGCGAGCTTTCAAACGCTCGTCGATGCCGGCCTCGACGCCGCTCGCGTGAGTCTCAATTCGTTTCGGCCCGACGCCTACGCGGCCTATTACCGTCCGATCGGCTACGATTTGAACGACGTGTTCGCGACCGTGCGCGCGGGTGTTGCGGGCGGCTTACGCGTCTCGCTCAACCTGCTCACGCATCCCGGCGTGACCGACGACGTTCGCGAGGTTGCGGCCGCCGATGCATTCTTACGCGAGGTGCCGGTCACGATGGTGCAGACCCGCACGCTCAATATCGATCCCGACCGTTACTTCCGCGTCGTCGGGCGCCCCGAGTCGCCGCCGGTCGGCATGCGGACCGCGCTGCATCGCATCACCGAGGCGGGCGTGCGCGTCGGAAATTTTACCCACGCACACTAGCAAAACGTGACGGCGCCGGTAACGTCGCGATCGTGCCGTCGCCGTTCGCGACGATCACGGCCGACGTGAGGCCGACGAACAGACCGGTCGCGACGACGCCGTGAATTTCGCGCAGGACGCGGTCGAGCATCGCCGGGGCTGCGATCGCTTCGAATCGACAATCCAGGATCGCGTTTCCGTTATCGCTGACGTACGCTTTGCCGTCGCTGCCCGTCCGGCGTAGCGCGACCGTCGCGCCGAGCGCTTCGATCTCGTGCGCGACGTAGGTGGTGGAAAAGGGCACGACTTCGACCGGCAGCGGGAAGGCGCCCAGGCGCTCGACGCACTTGCGGTCGGTGACGATGACCACAAAGGTGCGTGCCGCGAGCGCGATCGCTTTCTCGCGAAAAAGCGCGCCTCCACCGCCCTTGATGAGCGCCCACTGCGGGTCGACTTCGTCGGCCCCGTCGATGGCGACGTCGATCGGCTCGTCGCCGTACGTGACGATCGGAATGCCCGCGTCGCGGCAGCGACGTTCGGTATCGTGCGAGGTCGCGACGGCACGAACGGGCGCACCCGCCGCAATGAATTCGCCGACGCGCTCGATAGCAAAACGCGCCGTCGAACCCGTCCCGAGCCCGATGCACGTACCGGGTCGGACGTACGTGTCGACGGCGTGTCGGGCGACGATGCGCTTCGCGAGCTCTTCCTCGGCTTCGTCCATCGGCGGCGTTTACGCCGTGATGCGACGTTCGTCCGCCCGGTCGAAGATCTCCGGAGATGTGGGCGATTCGATCTCGTCACCGGGCTGCAAATGATCCCAGCCCGCGTCGTGGACGTGAACGCGTTGACTGTCGTTCATCGGCGTCACGAAACGCGAGCGGGCGTCGGCGAAGTGCAAGCCGTACGCGAGGCGACGCTCGGCCGATCGATTCGCTCCGGCCATATGGAGCGTATTGCCGTGGTGGAAGAAGACATCGCCGCGTCGTGCTTCGATTCGTTCGATACGTTTTCGGCGCAACGCAAATTGGGTCGCGTACCAGAGGTGGCCGCGCACTTCACCCGCCAGCGGTTTCCTCGGCTCGGGATACGCTTGCTGATGCGAACCACGCACGTAGGCCATCGTGCCCATCTCGTGACTGACGTCGACCAGCGGAATCCAGATCGAGAGATAGCGGTCGCTGTCGATCGGGACGAACTTGCGATCGTAGTGCCATTTCGATACACGATCCCCCGGGCGTTTTTCGAAGACGTCGTCATCGATGACGCGGAGCGACTGGCAGTCGAGCATCTCGCTGACCAGGCCGAGCAGGTCGGAGGCAAACGCAACGTCCCGCACGATGTCCGACTGCTGCCAGAGTTGGTGCGTTCGCGTAAAGGAAATTCGGCCGCGCGTCTCTCCGGCCTCGATGCGCGTCCGTTTCGCATCGTGCATCGAAACGGCAACCCGAGCCAATCTCGCGATTTCGTCATCACTGAAAAAGTTTTTGATGACGGCAAAACCGTTCTCGCGAAAGTCGCGGACGGCCGTTTGCGTCACTGTGGACATGACGTGCGTTCCCGTCTCTTCCCCGGTCGCCCGAGAGCGCTTTGCTGCTCTTGATTTTTCAAGAACGCATCAAACCAAACGAAGGTTTCTGGGAAAATGTTACTTAGCGAGCGAGCGCCGCCTCTTCGAGCCTGGGGGCAGAACGATTTGCGCCGAATCTTCTATCCATGAACAAAGATCGGCCCGATGCTTGGGGCTCTACCACGCCGAGCGAGCCCCGGTGGCCGGCAACCGTTACCATCCTCGTTATCGTCGCCCTAAACTTCGCATTGCCGGGCAAGTTTACCGTCGGACCTTCGTGGCTCTTTCCACTCATCGAGATGGCGCTGGTCGTACCGCTCTCCATTGCGGCACCGCGACGGAAGCCCGAAGAGCATCGCTGGGTTCAAGCCGTGGGTTTCGCCCTCATCGGGCTTGCGAATCTCGCAAACGTCATCTCGCTCTACCTGTTGATCCAACATTTGATCTTCAATGGAAAGGATATCACGGGAAAAGAACTCCTCTTTTCGTCGGTGGCGATCTGGCTAACGAACGTCGGGGTCTTCTCGCTTTGGTACTGGGAGCTCGACCGTGGCGGGCCCGACGACCGGCTGCGTCCGGATCATCGCGCGCCCGATTTCCTGTTCCCGCAGATGGTCACGCCGGGTTGCGCGAGCGGTGTCTGGTCGCCATCGTTCTTCGATTATCTGTACCTGTCGTTTACGAACGCGACCGCTTTCTCGCCGACCGATACCATGCCGCTGACGGCACCGGCGAAGATGCTGATGCTCGTTTCGTCGCTCGCGTCGCTCGCCACGATCGCGATCGTCGCGTCGCGGGCCATCAATATCCTCACGTAACCCTCGCATCCGAACGGTTCGTCCGTTCGGCGGCTGGGCGCGGTGTGTCGCTCCACCTACCATGATCGCTGCCAAGTCAGGGAGCGAACAGTGATCGTAGTCGAATTATCGGTCGTCGTTTTGAGCGTCGTCGGCTTCGTGCTGCTCGATATTTACGCGCGCGCGTGCGAGCGGATCTAGCGGTGACGGACTATGTTATCGGGCTTGGCCTCACCGTCGCAAGCCTCGCGTACCTCACGTACGCGATGCTGCGCCCGGAAAAGTTTTAGGCCGCCGGCATGACGATATTTGGTTGGATTCAAGCGGCGATCTTCTTCGCATTGCTGCTCGCCCTCACGAAGCCCCTGGGGCTCTACCTGGCACGCGTCTTCGCGGGCGAACGTACGATCCTCACGCGCATTCTCGGTCCGCTCGAAGGCGGTTTCTATCGGCTGTGCCGGATCGATCCGGCGCGCGAGATGAGCGCGACGACGTATCTGCTCGCGATGTTTGCGTTCAGCGCCATCGGACTGCTCTGGCTCTACGTCCTCCTGCGGACCCAAAAGTTCTTACCGTTCAATCCGCAGGGATTCGACAATCTCGCGCCCGACGCGGCTTGGAATTGCGCGGTCAGCTTTCTGACAAATACGAATTGGCAGTTCTATTCCGGCGAGAGCACGATGAGCTATTTCGCGCAGATGGCCGGCCTCGCGTGGCACAACTTCGTCTCCGCGGCGGCGGGCCTCGCCGTTGCGATCGCCGTGATTCGAGGCGTGACGCGGACCGACCGCAGGACGATCGGTAACTTCTGGGTCGATCTCACGCGCTCACTGCTCTACGTTCTCGTTCCGCTGTCGATCGTCGGCGGGCTGTTCATGGTGTGGCAGGGCATCCCGCAAAACTTCCACGCTTACACGGCCGCGACGTCTCTCGAAGGCATGAAACAGGCGATCACGCAGGGCCCGATGGCGTCGCAAGAGATCATCAAACAGCTCGGTACGAACGGCGGCGGATTCGTCAACGCCAACTCCGCAGCGACGAACGAAAATCCGAACGGCATCACCAACTTCCTTGCGATGATCGCCATGTTCGCGATCTCGGCCGCGCTCACGTATACGTACGGCCGTTACGCGCGCGATCAACGTCAGGGCTGGGCACTGTTCGCCGCGATGTCGGTGCTCTTCGTCGCCGGGTTCTCATCCGCGTATGCGTTCGAATCGGCGGGCAATCCGCTCGTCCACGCGCTCGGCGTCGCGGGTCCGAACATGGAGGGCAAGGAGGCGCGCTTCGGCGTCGCCGCGTCGACGCTCTTCGGGACGATTTCGACCGACACGTCGACGGGCGCGGTCAATTCGATGCACGATTCGTGGACCGCACTCGGCGGACTTGTTCCGCTGCTGAACATGCAGCTTGGCGAAATCGTCTTCGGCGGCATCGGTACGGGGCTCTACGGCATGATCATCTTCGTGGTGCTCACGGTGTTCATCGCCGGCCTCATGGTCGGCCGCACGCCGGAATTTCTCGGAAAGAAGATCGAGCGCAAGGAAGTGCAGCTCGCGATCCTCGGCATCCTCGTGCTGCCCGTCTTCGCCCTCATCCCGACCGCGATATCGGTGCTGCTGCCGATGGCAACGGGGCAACTCGGAAACTCAGGCCCGCACGGATTTTCCGAAATGCTCTATATGTTCTCGTCGACGGCGGAGAATAACGGCAGCGCGTTCGCCGGCGTCAGCGGCAATACGTATCTCAACTTCATGACCGGCGTGGTCATGCTGTGCGGCCGTTTTCTCTTCATCATTCCGGCGGTCGCGCTCGCGGGTTCGCTCGCGGGGAAGAAGAGCGTCCCGGAAACCCTCGGCACGTTCACGACGTACTCGCCGATCTTCGTCGCGCTTCTGCTGGGCGTGATCGTCATCGTCGGCTTGCTGACGTTCGTTCCGGCCGATGCGCTGGGCCCCATCGTCGAACATCTGCTCGTCTCACAAGGAAAGACGTTCTAACATGAAAGAGCGCTCGTTATTCGATCGCGCCATCGTCACGCGCGCAGTCGGCGATTCGTTCGCGAAACTCGACCCACGCTGGCAGGCGCGCAATCCCGTCATGTTCATCGTCGAGGTCGGCGCGCTCGTCACGACGCTCTTCTTCGTGCGCGACCTCCTCGCGCGCGGCGGCAAAGATGCGGGGTTCGATCTTGCGATCTCGCTGTGGCTCTGGTTCACGGTCGTGTTCGCGAACTTCGCCGAAGCGGTCGCGGAGGGGCGCGGAAAGGCGCAAGCCGATTTCTTGCGCCGGACTAAGAGCGATACGCAAGCGCGTAAGATCGTCGCCGGCAAGAGCGTGACGGTCAACGCGAACGAATTGCGCAAAGGCGACCTCATTCGCGTGGAACCCGGCGAGACGATCGCGGGCGACGGCGACGTGATCGAAGGCGCGGCGTCGGTCGACGAATCGGCGATCACGGGTGAATCCGCACCCGTGATCCGGCAGTCCGGTGGCGATCGCAGTGCCGTCACGGGCGGCACGCGCGTGCTCTCCGATTACATCGTCGTCAAGATCAGTTCGAATCCCGGCGAGTCGTTTCTCGATCGCATGATCTCACTCGTCGAAGGCGCGTCGCGCCAGAAGACGCCGAACGAAATCGCGCTCTCGATCTTGCTTTCCGGGCTCACGATCATCTTCGTGATCGCGGTCGCGACGCTCGGGCCGTTCTCGATCTATGCCGGAACGGTGCAGAGCGTCACGGTGCTCATCGCCCTGCTCGTCTGCCTCATTCCGACGACGATCGGCGGACTGCTCTCCGCGATCGGGATCGCGGGCATGGACCGCGTGCTGCAACGCAACGTACTCGCGATGAGCGGCCGTGCCGTGGAAGCCGCGGGCGACGTCGATACGCTGCTGCTCGACAAGACGGGGACGATCACGCTCGGCAATCGGCAGGCGACGGAAATCGTGCTCGCGCCAGGCGTCGATCGCGCGCGCGCATCATCCGCCGCTTACTTCTCGTCGCTCGCCGACGAAACGCCCGAAGGCCGGTCGATCGTCGCGCTCGCACAGGCCGACGTCGGCGCCACGGGCGCGCAGGCGACGGCGCCGCCCGACGCGACCTTCGTGCCGTTCTCCGCCTACACACGCATGAGCGGCCTCGATCTCGCGGGCGGTCGCGCGATCCGCAAGGGCGCGCCGGATTCCGTGCGCGCTTGGGTACGCGAACGCGGCGGGAACCCCGATGGCGAACTGACGGCCGACGTCGAGCGTATCGCCCGCGCCGGCGGCACGCCGCTGCTGCTCGCGGAAGACGACGAGATCCTGGGCGCGATCTACCTCAAAGACATCCTCAAGCCCAACATGAAAGAACGTTTCGATCGTCTGCGCGCGATGGGCATCCGCACGATCATGATCACGGGCGACAACCCGCTCACCGCGAGCGCGATCGCGCGCGAAGCGGGCGTCGACGACTTCCTCGCCGAGGCGACGCCCGAAACGAAGATGGGCCTCATCAAGCGCGAGCAAGCCTCGGGGCGACTCGTCGCGATGACGGGCGACGGCACCAACGACGCGCCGGCGCTCGCGCAAGCCGACGTCGGCGTTGCGATGAATTCCGGTACGCAAGCCGCCAAAGAAGCCGGCAACATGGTCGATCTCGATTCCGACCCGACCAAACTCATCGAAGTCGTCGAGGTCGGCAAACAGTTGCTGATGACGCGCGGCGCGCTCACGACCTTCTCGATCGCGAACGACATCGCAAAGTACTTCGCGATCCTGCCGGCGATGTTCGTCACGACGTATCCGGCGATGCAGTCGCTCAACATCATGCGCCTCGCGACGCCGCAGAGTGCGATCCTCTCCGCCGTGATTTTCAACGCGCTCATCATCATCGCGCTCATTCCGCTCGCACTCCGCGGCGTGACGTACAAGCCGCGCGGTGCCAACGCCGTCCTGCGCGACAACGTCCTGGTCTACGGGCTCGGCGGCATCGTGGTGCCGTTCGTCGGGATCAAGATCGTCGACCTAGTCCTCTCCGCGCTACATCTCACGTAAGCGAGCGTTCTCATGAAAAGTACGACCCTCACCCTCGATGCGACCGACGCGCGAACGACCGATGCACCGCGTGCGGAGAGCACGCTCGCGCACCTCGGAACGGCCGCAATCTACACGCTCGTCACGGTCGTCCTTCTCGGTATCGTGTATCCGCTCGCGATGACCGGCATCGCACTGCTAGTGTTTCCGAATCAGGCGAATGGCTCGCTCGTGCGCGTGGACGGCAAGATCGTCGGGTCCGATCTCATCGGTCAGTTGTGGACGAAGCCGCAGTACTTCCAGGGTCGTCCGTCGGCGGCCGGTAAGAACGGCTACGATCCGACCGCGACCGGCGGCACCAATCTCGGCCCGTCGTCCAAGAAGCTCATCGACGCGACCAAAGCGACGATCGCGAGCTTGAAGAAGGCGAACCCGGATGCGACGGTCCCCATTCCGATGGACCTCGTCACCTCGAGTGCGAGCGGCATCGATCCCGATATCTCGCCGGAAGCCGCGGCCTACGAGGCACCGCGCGTCGCCAAGGCCCGAGATCTTCCACTCGCCTCGGTGGAGGCGATCGTCGCGCACGCGACCCACGGTCGGGCGCTCGGATTCCTCGGCGAGCCGCACGTCAACGTCATGGAACTCAATCTCGCCCTCGACGCGAAGCCGTGAACATCGCGTTACTGGTGATATTGATCAAGCACTAGACGAACGGTCCGGGTCGCAACGTCTCGGGCGCCGGTTTCGTTGACACGATAGGTTCGGCCGGACCCGGATGGGTGACGTGTCGAAATCGCGGGTTCGTGGTACAACGATACCGACTTCTAGGAGGCAATTATCTATGAGATTTTTACAAGCGGCGGCTGCGGCCGTCCTCATCGGTCTCGCACCGCTGACGGCGTCGGCCGCGATTTCGGTCGGCACGCAATTCACCGGGACGATCGATCAGTCGCTGAGCTCGAACCACGCGACGATCGGCGAACCGTTCACGATGAGCAACGTGCGCTCGAGCGATAACAACATCACGGGAGCGCGCGTGTACGGTCACGTGTCCGACGTGCAAAAAGCGGGTCAAGGCACCCCCGGCCGCATCTCGCTCGCGTACGACCGCCTCGTCACGCGCGGCGGGACCACGTACGCGATCAGCGGCAACACCGTGAGCGCGGCCACGGAGACGAAGAGTAATGCCGTCAAGGAGATCGGCGGCGCGGTCGTCGGTGATATCCTCGGCAACTACGTCGGCAAGCATATCGGCGGCCTCGGCGCGTCGATCGGTGGCATCGCCGGTGCGGCCGGCGGCTATCTCGC
>JAABUX010008791.1_pt1 | contig 11576 bp, 12 predicted proteins | sample 5561851 | NCBI WGS metagenome assembly JAABUX01 (sample SAMN10711883, study PRJNA513361) | rock metagenome | isolation source: Antarctica rocks | place: Antarctica: Victoria Land, Richard Nunatak red sandstone | collected 2016-01-03 | reverse complement strand
GGGCCCTCGCCGCCATTGAAGCCGAGCGTCATAAACGGCCCGTTCACAGTGTTCAGCTTCAGCTTCGGATCAGCTTCGATCTGGGTCATTGACTGCCACGGCACGTATTCAACCAGGTCCACGTCTCCGGATTGCAACGCTGCCACTCGTGCGTTCTCATCCGCATAGGCGATCATGCGGATGGTCTTCAGCCGCGGCCGGTTCGGGCGATAGAACTTGTCGAACGCCACGAGCTTTACGCTCACGCCGCGCTCCTGCCCCGCTAGCCGGTACGGCCCGGCGCCGACCGCCAGCCCCGCGCCCTTCGCCGTGCCGCGCGCGATGATCGCCGCGAACGGCGTCGCCATCAGCAGCGGCAGCGTGACCGTCGGCGTCTTCATAATGATCCGGACCGTGCGGGCATCCGGGGTCTGGACCGATTGGATGTCTTGGAACTGGCCGCGGAAGTAGGCCGCCGAATTCGGCGCGGCAATCTGCTCGATCGTCCAGCGCACGTCGTCCGCCGTCACCGGATTACCGTTATGGAACATCGCCTCGCGTAAGTGGAAACGCCACCCCGTATCGCCGTCCCGTTCCCAACTGGCGGCGAGTTCGGGTCGCAACTCCCCCTTTGCGTCGAAGGACAGCAGACCGCGATAGATCTGCGTCTTCACTTCCAGCGCAGCCGTGCCGACGCTCATCCAGGGCGCCAGATTAGGGGGATAGGCAGAAAGGCCGAACCGCAGCGTATCCGTCTCGCGCGCCGCCCGCGCCAGACCGGGAAAAAGGGGCAGCGACGCCGCCCCGATCAACACGCCACGCCGCGAAAGATACGCCATCTCATATCTCCATGAGTTTTGTAACGAGCCGGTCAAGCAGTCGCCAGTTCGGGCGCATCAGCCCGGATACACGCCGCGAAATGGGCAGGTCCAACCGTGCGGGCCGCAGGCACGGCCTCCCCGCAGGCGGGGATCGCCCAGGGACAGCGGGTGCGGAACACGCAGCCGGAGGGCGGGTCAGCCGGGCTCGGCGGATCGCCGGTCAGCAGGATGCGGGTGCGGCGGCGCGCGACATCGAGGCTGGGCGACGCCGAGAGCAGCGCGCGCGTATAAGGGTGCCGCGGAGTTTCCAGCACAAGCGCCGCCGGCCCCTCCTCCATGACCCGGCCCAGGTACAGCACCACCACCCGGTCGCACAGGCTCCGCACGACATGCAGGTCATGGCTGATGAACAGCATCCCCAGCCCCAGCCGGGTTCGCAGGTCGGCCAGCAACGCCAGCACCTGCGCCTGCACCGAGACGTCGAGCGCCGAGACGGGCTCGTCCGCCACCAGGAACTCCGGTCCCGTCGCCAGCGCCCGCGCGATGCCGACGCGCTGCCGCTGGCCACCGCTGAACTCGTGGGGGTAGCGGCTGGCATGGCTCGCCGGCAACCCCACCTGCTCAAGCAGCGCCGCCACCCGCGCGCGCCGCTCCCCCACCGCCGCCAGCTTGTGGATCGCCAGGCCGTCGGCGATCTGGGCGCCGACGCGGCGTCGTGGATCGAGGCTGGAATACGGATCCTGGAACACCAGTTGCAGCCGCCGCCGCAACACCCGCAGCGCCCGGCCCTTGCTGCGCGACAGATCAGCGCCATCCAGCAGCACCCGTCCCTCGCTGGGTGCCAGCAACCCGAGCAGCAGCCGCCCGATCGTGCTCTTCCCCGACCCGCTCTCGCCCACTAGCCCGACTGCCTCACCGCGCCCGACCGCTAGCGTCACGTCCGTCACCGCATGCACCGGCCGTCCGCGGCCCAGCAGGCCGCGCCGCCCGAACCGCCGGGTCAGGTGCTCCGCCGCGACGAGCGCCCGCGTCACGCGACGGTCTCCGTTCGCGGCCGGGCCAGCTCCTGCCATCGGATGCAGCGCGTAGCGCGGCCCGGCGCGGCCACGATAAGCGGCGGGGGCGCCGCCTCGCATTTCGCGATCCGGTGCCCGCAGCGCGGCGCGAACACGCAGCCCGGCGGCAGCGCATAAGGCGGCGGCACGATGCCCGGGATGCCCTCGGGCAGGCTGCCATCCTCTCTGGGCGCGCTTCGCAGCAACGCCCGCGTGTACGGATGCAGCGGTTCCGCAAACACCGCGGCGGCATGTCCCTGTTCCACGATCTCCCCCGCATACATCACCGCAACCCGGTCGGCGATCTCCGCCACCACTGGGAGGCTATGGGTGATGAACACGACCGCCATGCCGCGCTCGCGCTTGAGGTCGCCGACCAGCGCCAGCACCTGCGCCTGAATCGTCACGTCGAGCGCCGTCGTCGGCTCGTCCGCGATCAGCAGCCGCGGGTCATGCGCGACGGCCATGGCGATCACCGCACGCTGGCGCATCCCGCCCGACAACTCGTGCGGAAAAGCGGCTGCACAGCGCGCGGGATCGGCGATTCCGGCGCGCCCGAGCAGCGCCACGGCCCGCCCATGCGCCGCCCGAGCGCCGAGCGTCGCATGCGCCTGGATCGCCTCCACGACCTGCGCGCCCACGCGATGCACCGGGTTCAGGCTGCTGAGCGGGTCCTGGAACACCGTCGCCATCCGCGCGCCCCGCAGCCGCCGCAACTCCGGCTCGGGCAGGCGCAATACGTCCCGCCCCTCCACCCACGCCGCCCCCGCCACGACCCGCGCCGCCGCCGGCAGCAAGCCCATGATCGCGAGCCCGGTCACCGACTTGCCCGACCCGCTCTCCCCCACCACCGCAAGCGTCTCGCCGACCCCGACCGTGAGCGATACGTCGCGCACCGGCCGGATCGTTCCGGCCGGCGTCTCAATCTCGATGGTCAGGCCCCGCACCTCCAGCACCGCCCCGGCCTGCGCCAGCAGACCCGGCGCCAGCGCCTCGAGCCATCGCACGCCGGCCCGGCGCCGCGGCGCGCGGTGCGGGTCGACGGCATCGCGGAGTGCATCGCACAGCGCATTCATCGCCAGGATCGTCAGCGACAGCGCAAGGCACGGCCAGACCAGCAGCCACGGCGCCTGCGCCATCGTCGACCGCGCCGACCCGATCATCAGTCCCCAGGACGCCGCCGGCGGCACCACGCCGAGCCCGAGAAACGATAGCCCGCTCTCCAGTACCACTGCCGACGCCGCCGCGAGCGAAACCTGCACCAGGATCGGTCCGCCGATGTTGGGCAGGATCGTCCGCAGCATGATCCTAAGCCGCCCGGCGCCCAGCACCCGCATCGCCTCGACATACTCCTGCCCCCGCACGGACAGCACGCCCGCATACACCACCCGCACAAACCCCGGCAGATAGACCAGCGCCAGCACCGGGATCAGCGTCCCCGCCCCCGGCCCGAGCAGCGTCACCACCAACAGCGCCAGCAGCAAGGGCGGGAAGCACAGCACCACGTCCATGCTCCGCACCGCAAGCAACTCCGCCACCCCGCCCAGGAAGCCCCCGGCCAGCCCCAGCGCGATCCCCGCCACGCAGGCCAGCCCCGTCGCCGCAGCCGCGACGCTCAGCGATACGCGCGCCCCCCACAGCAGCCGCGCCAGCACGTCCCGCCCGAACTCGTCCTGCCCCAGCCAGTGCGCTGCCGACGGCAGCGCCATGCGATGCGCGATCTCCATGTGCACCGGGTCCGGCAACGGCAGCAGCGGCGTCGCCAGCGCCAATAGCGCGATGGCGCCGACCAGCGCCACCGGCCCCCATCTCATGCCCGGCGCACCCGCGGGTCGAGCGCTGCATAGAGCAGGTCCACCCCCAGGTTCAGCGTCACGAACAGGATGGAGATAACCAGCACGACGCCTTCCACCGTCGGGTAGTCGCGCGCGTTCACGGCATCGACCAGCAGCCCCGACAGCCCCGGATAGTTGAACACGTACTCGACCAGCACCGTCCCGCCCAGCAGCGTGCCGAGTTGCAGGGCCACCACGGTGACCACCGGCATCAGCGCATTTCGGAGCACATGGTGGACCAGGATGCGGCGGCGGGTCACGCCCTTCGCCCGCGCCATCCGCACGTAGTCGCGCATCGAAACGTCGAGCACCGCCGCGCGCGTCATGCGGAACACCGTGCCGAACAGCCCAAGCGCGATGGCGCCGGCCGGCATCGCTAGCAGCGCAAAATGCCGCAACGGGTCGCGGGCCAGCGGTGCATAGCCGCCCGCGGAAACCCAGTGCAGCGTCTGCGCGAAAACGAGGATTAGCAGCGTGCCGACCACGAACACCGGCACCGCGAGCGTGCCCGCCCCCAGCCACGACAGCACCCGGTCGAACGTCCCGCCGCGCCTCATCGCTGCCGCCAGCCCGGCGGGAACCCCGAGCCCAACCGCGAGCAGCATCGCCACCAGGATCAGCTCCAGCGTGCGCGGCAGGCGCTGCACGATCTCGTCTGCCACCGGGCTGTCATCTTGCAGGCTCTGCCCGAGATCGCCGTGCAGCAGCCGGCGGAACCCGTCCACGTACTGTGCGCCGAGCGGCCGGTCGAGGCCGAGCTGCTGATGCAGCGCCGCCACCGCAGCCGGATCGGGCGACACCCCGCCCTGGGACAGCAGCAGCACCGCGGGGTCACCGGGTACGAAGCGTATCGCCAGGAATACGATGCTGGCCACAAGCCAAACGAGCGCCAGCGAGATTCCGATCCGCTGGAGCGCCCAGGCCATCAGCCCGCTAGGCCGTAGATCCGGCGCGCCGCCTCGGGCTCGAGGCGCCGCTCCGCCACATCTCGGCGCACCGCTGCCGGATCACGCTCCCTGGGCGGGCCATAGCCGCCAGCGCCGGGGGTAATGATCTCGATGACCTGCCCGGCCTGCAGCACCCCGGCCCCATGGTCGAACCGCTGCACCCCCGCACCATACGCGAACCCGCCGCTGCCGCCCGGCAAGCCGCCCCTCAGCCCCCAGGGCTGCGATCGCAGCCGCGACCCGTCCACCCGCAGCCGGCACTCCGCCTCCGCCCGGTACACCCGGCGCAGCCCCATGCCGCCGCGGTGCCGCCCGCCACCGCCCGAGCCGTCCACCAGCTCGTAGCGTAGCAAGGTCAGCGGATATTCCAGCTCCAGCGCCTCGGCCGGCAGATTGCTGGTGTTGGTCATATGGACGTGCACGCCGTCGAGCCCGTCCTTCTCCGCCCGTGCGCCGAAACCGCCGCCGATCGTCTCGAGATAGACCCAAAGCGTCCCGTCCGGCTTCGTGCCCGTGAAGGTCGCAGAGAAGCACGCGCCGTTGCTGGCCGCGGTAACGCGCTCCGGCACGACCTGCGCCAGCGCCCCGTGGATCAGGTCCACCACCCGCTGGCAGGCCGCGAGCCGGCCGTTGACGGCCGCCGGGTGCACGCAATTGACGACGCTGCCGGGCCGCGCGGTCACGGTAAGCGGGCGGGCAAGGCCGGCATTGGGCAGGATGGTCGGATCCACCACCGTCTTGACCGCATAATAGACGGTCGAAAGTAGCGCGGTGTACACCATGTTGATGCCGGCGCGGACCTGGTCGGGCGCTTCGAAATCGAGCCACATCGCGTCGCCGTCCACGGTAATCGCGCAAGCGAGGTCGAGTTCGCCGTCCAGTTCGGGTCCGTCGAACCGGTCGGCAAAGCGGTACGTCCCGTCCGGGATGGCGGCGATCCCGGCCCGCATCTTGCGCTCCGCATAGTCCAGTAAAGCCGCCCCCGCCGCGAGCACTATCTCGCGGCCGTATTTGGCGCAGAGCCCAGCCATGCGCTCGACTCCCAACCGGTTCGCTGCCATTTGCGCGCGCAGGTCGGACAATCGCTCCCGCGGTACCTGGCAATTCAGCAGCACCATCTCCTGGACATCCTGCTGCAGCACGCCCGCGCGATACAGCCGGATCGGCGGGATGCGCAATCCCTCCTGGTAAATGTGGGCGTGGCCGCGATCGGCGAAGTCCGCGTGATGGGCGGTGTTCACTGCCCAGGCCACCATCTCGCCCTCGACGAAGATCGGCTCCGCCAACACGATGTCCGGCAGATGCGTGCCGCCGCCCTCATAGGCGTCGTTGCCCATGAACACGTCGCCGGGCTGCATCCCGGCCACGTCGTGGCGTTTCAGGATATGCGGGATGATGCCGATGAAGCTGCCGAGATGCATGGGGATGTGCTCGGCTTGGCAGAGCGTGTCGCCCGCGATGTTGAACAGCGCGGTAGAGCAGTCCCGCCGCTCCTTGATGTTGGTCGAATACGAGGCCCGGACCAGCGCTTCTCCCATCTCCTCGGTGATCGAGGACAGCGCGCTGCCGATCACCTCCACGGTGATCGGGTCGACTTGCATCCGGCTCATCGGGCCGCCTCCAAGATCAGGTTGAGATACGGCTCCACGCGCCCCACCATGTCGGGGAGGATGACCGTCGTAGTGTCCATCTGCTCGATGATCGCCGGCCCGGCAATGCGGTGCCCGGCGTCAAGCCGGTCGCGGTCATAGACAGGGCACGCCACCAATCCCCCAGCCTCGGGCATCCATACCTTTCGTTCGCCGATGATCGCGGCCGAGGCGTCGACCCCCCGCTCCGGCCGCCTCTGAAACGCCGCTTTATGGACCAACCCCGTCGCCTCGATCCGGAACGTAACCAATTGCACCGGCTCGCCCTCCGCCACGAAGCCGTAGATCCGGCGATGTGTTTCCGCAAAGCCCTCGGCCAGCCAGTCCAGCGTCGCCGCTGTCATCGCGCCGTCAGGCATTGTGACCGACAGCTCGTAGTTCTGCCCGGCGTAGCGCATGTCCACCGTGCGCGTCAGCCGCCGTGCCTCGGGTGCCACGTGCTCCTGGCCGAACCAGTCCTCCGCCTGCGCGCGCAGCCCCGCGAACACGCGCTCTATCTCCGGCAGTGCGCTCCGCCCCAGCGTCTGTAGCCGGGTCGCCGCAAAATCAGCGCGAAGGTCGGTCAGCAACAGGCCCATGGCGCACAGGATGCCCGGATTGCGCGGCACCAGAATAGTGGAAATATCAAGCTCGCGGGCCAGCCGCGCCGCATGCAGCGGCCCAGCCCCGCCAAACGCCGCGAGCGTGTAATCCCGCGGATCGTGCCCGCGCTGCACGCTGATGACGCGGATCGCGCGGGCCATGTTCGCGGTCACGACCGAGATGATGCCCTGTGCCGTCGCCATTACGTCGAGGCCCAGCCGATCGGCGAGCCCACCAATCGCTTGTCTCGCCAAATCCTGTCGCACCGTCATCCGGCCGCCCAGCAAGTGGGTCGGGTTCAACGTCTGCAGCACCACGTTCGCGTCGGTGACGGTGGGCTCGGTGTTGCCTTGGCCATAGCAGACGGGTCCCGGCGCAGCGCCGGCGCTGCGCGGCCCTACTTTCAACAGCCCGCCGCTATCCACCGTCGCAATGCTGCCGCCGCCAGCGCCCACGGTATGAATGTCCAGCATCGGCGCCTTGATAGGATAGCCGTGCACGACGGCCTCGCTCGCCAGCCGGCACTGGCCGCCCTGGAGCAGCGCCACATCGGTGCTGGTGCCACCCATGTCGAAGGTGATCAAATTGGGGATGCCGGCCATCCGGCCCACCGCCTGCGCCGCGACGACGCCGGTGCTGGGGCCGGACAGGACCGTGCGCACTGGCAGCCGCGCTGCCTGCTCGAACCCGATCACGCCGCCATTTGATTGCGTGAGATGGGGCGGTACAGCCAGACCGAGCTGCGCCAGGCGGCCGGCAAGACGCCGGATGTAGCCCTGCATGACCGGTCCCAAATAGGCGTTGACGACGGTAGTGCTCAGCCGCTCGTACTCGCGGAACTCGGGTGCGACCGCATGGCTGGCGCAGGCGAATGCCGCAGGAAACTCCTCTGCCACGATGCGCATTACCGTCTTTTCGTGCGCCGTGCCGACGAAGCCATAGAGGAAACAGACCGCAATCGCCTCTACTCCCGCCGCCTTCAGCACGCGCACGGCCGCGCGGACCGCCTGTTCGTCGAGCGGCGTCTCGACCGTGCCGTCGTGGCGGATGCGCTCGGGCACCTCAAGCCTAACATCGCGGGCGACCAGCACTTCAGGCTTGTCGGCCTGCAGATCATAAAGGTCGGGGCGCTTTTGCCGGCCGATCTCCAGCAGATCGCGAAACCCGTCCGTCGTGATCAGTCCGGTCTTGACACCTCGGTGCTGAATCAGCGCGTTGGTGCCAATTGTCGTGCCATGCCCAAAATATACGATATCCGCAGCCGAGCCCGCTACCAGCCCCATGCCTTCTGCGACGCCCTCAGCGATACCGCGCGACGGATCGTCGGGAGTGGACGACACTTTCCAGACGTCAACGCGCCCGGTCTCGTCATCGAACAAACAGATGTCGCAGAACGTGCCACCGGAATCGACCCCGATACGCCAAGCCATGTTCTAACGCTCTCCGCCGATCTGTCCTGGCGCGTCATGGCGTATCATGTCCTACATCCGATCCAGCCCACCCATGCCCCGCCATATCACAATCACCGGCAACGGAACGACTCTGCCCCGGCCGATATGCGCTGGGTAGCGTGCGACTACATGGTTGCGCCCGCTCTATCCCTGCTCCCCACCGGATTTCTTGCCATCGGCCGCATGGCTGGCATCCGGCTTCTTCTTACCTGCGTTTTCTCCATTCTCGACGTTTTCAGCGCCGGCACGGGTCCCACCAAAGCGATCTGCGCCGCCAGCGTCCTTCGCAAGGGGCTGCTTATGGTTTCCAGTGTTCTGCTGTCCGCCAGTATGTTCAATAGATTTCTCGGTATGGGGCTGTTCCACCATATGCCTCCTGGATCAGGTCAGATTAACGCTCGGTTGGGCGGGAGTTTCAATTCAACTCGGCGCAAAACCCTGGACTAAGCTGCCGGCAACGAGTTGCCAGCCGTCTACGAGCACGAAAAAAATAAGCTTGAATGGCAGCGAAATCGCGCTCGGCGGCAGCATCATCATCCCCAAGCTCATCAGAACGCTGCTCACGACCATGTCGATGACTAGAAATGGAAGATAGAGCAGGAACCCCATTTCAAAAGCCCGGCGCAACTCGCCCACCATAAACGCGGGTATGAGGGCGCGCCAGGGCGTATCCGCGGGGGTTGCAGGAGCGGGAAGCTTAGCAAGGTTAAGAAACAGGCGGAGGTCTCCACCATGCAGATTCGCAACCATGAACCGATGGAACGGATCGGCGGCTAGCCGTAGGCCCTCGAGTTCGCCAATGTGCCCCTGGGAAAGCGGCAGCAACCCGGACGTCCAGGCTTGGTCGAGCACTGGTTGCATAACGAAGAAGGTTAAGAATAACGCGAGACCAATGATAACCGGGTTGGGCGGGGTGCCTTGGGCGCCGATGGCGCTCCGAAGTAAGGACAGCACAATCACGATGCGAGTAAAAGCGGTAACCATGACAAGAAGGCTTGGAGCCAGCGAGAGAAGGGTGACAAGAGCAGTGATTTCGACAAGGCGGCTCGTGGCGCCGGGCTGTCCGGAGCTACCGAGGTCTATGTTGACCGATTGAGCATGGGCGAAGCTTGGGTAAAGGAGGAGAAAGCCCAACAACACGGCCGCGTAGACGAGCAAGAGGGGCAGGTGACGCGCTCTCATGGCGAGACCTCGGCCGGCAGCCAAGTGAGTAGGGCGTCATTGCTGCCGCCGGTCAGGAGCAGGGCTTCTCGGCCATCGCATTGAACGATGATCAAGCGCCGCTTCGTATCGAGCGAGAGCACTTCTCCCAGGGCGAGCCGGCGGCCGCGTCTTGGATAGCGGGACTGCATGGTCGTGGCTACGCGGCCAACTAAGACGACCAGCCCGAGAACAGCCGCGAGCGCGGCCAAGCCAGTCAGCAGGCTTGGTGTCATGAGCAGCATAATGCGGCCGTTTGCCAGGGTTACTCATGTGTCAGGCCGCTCGCTGCGCAGCGCGGCGGAGAGGCAGTCGACTTCATCCCGTAGCGCAAGCAGCGCGACGCGAAGCGCCCGGGCGTGCTCGGGCGGGAGATCAAGCGCCTTCGCGCAGATCAGGCCAACGCCGCCCTGTACGCCCTCAAGCTCGACAGAGCGGCCTCTGCCCACGAATGCGCGGGCTAGGCCGAGCGACTGACGCATGCTCTCGACGGCTGCGAGGTTTGCAGCAAGGTCGAAATCGGAGATGGAACTGGGGTCGGGCATGACGGCCATATGAACGCAAAAAGGTTAACGAATCGTTTCCACGGCGGCGGTAACCGATCCTTAACCTTTTGCCGCGAAGATGGGCCTCACCACGATGGAGGTCACTATGGGACTGCTCAATACGGGCGTGTTCGAGTTAGCGGAGCGTCGGCTGGCCTGGGCCGATCAACGCCAGCGAGTACTGGCCCAGAATGTCGCAAATGCGAATACGCCGGGCTACGAGGCCCATGACACGGCGCCCTTCCAGAGCGTGCTCGGTCAGGTGAGCGTACCGCTTGTGACGACAAGTCCATTAGACCTCGTCAGCTTGACCGAGGAGGTGCCGGGCGGCGTGACGCTGCGGCCGAGTGCCCGCGCGCCGGACGGCAATGCAGTCTCGCTCGATGAGCAGCTCACGCAAATCGCAGATACTGATAGCATGCACGCGCTAGCGACGAACCTGTACCGAACGTATATGGGTATGTTCCGGACCGCTTTCGGCCAGTCGGCATAGCGTCATGGACATCACCAAGGCTTTGACGATCTCCGCCCGCGGCATGGAGGCGCAGACGGTTCGCCTACGCACCATTGCCGAAAATCTCGCCAACCAAGACACGACGGGCTCTACGCCCGGCGCCGCGCCATACCGTCGCAAGATAGTCGTATTCGAGAACCGGATGGACCGGGCGCTTGGCGTCAAAACCGTTGACGTGCAGCGGGTTGAGCCGGCACCTGGTGACTTTCCAAAGCGATTCGACCCGTCCAATCCAGCGGCCGATGCAGCCGGGTACGTAGCCACACCCAACGTCAACAGCTTCGTCGAAATCATGGATATGCGAGAGGCGCAACGGACTTACAGCGCGAATTTGAACGTGATGGAGGCGACCCGGACGATGCTGACGCGCACGATCGAGATGTTAAAGTAGCAATGGCACTCGCACCTCTTTCGCCGGCCGCCGTAGCTGGTGCGTACCAGCGCGTTCAGGCCGCGCCAGGGCCGGACGGGAGTACCTTCGGCACTGTGCTGGGGCAGGCCATGCAAGGCGTAGTCGATGCCGGGCACCAAGCGGATGCGCAAACGGTGGGGGCGCTGTCGGGAGCCGGTAACCTCACGGACGTGGCCACCGCGGTATCGCGTGCGCAATTAGCGTTGCAAGCGGCAACCGCAGTCCGCGACCGCGTCGTTCAGGCGTATCAGGAAATCATGCGGATGCCGGTATAATGGACACTCCCCAAATCGCAGCGGCGTTGCGCAACTCCTTGATCGTTGTGCTCAAGCTCGGCGGCCCGCCATTGCTGGGAGCGCTGGTAGTAGGGCTGTTCGTCTCACTGCTGCAGGCGGTGACGCAGATCAACGAAGCCACGCTTGCGTTTGTGCCGAAGATCCTTGTTGTAGGTGGGATTTTTATGCTGTCAATGCCGATCGAATTTTCCCCAAAAGCGCCGGTTGAAAATTCCCCACTTCGTTGCGGTTTAGTCGCGACCATATCCCCGCGGCGGATCGACGTCGGCGAGGTCGGTCAGGTCGAGCTC
>JAABUX010008790.1_pt1 | contig 11576 bp, 12 predicted proteins | sample 5561851 | NCBI WGS metagenome assembly JAABUX01 (sample SAMN10711883, study PRJNA513361) | rock metagenome | isolation source: Antarctica rocks | place: Antarctica: Victoria Land, Richard Nunatak red sandstone | collected 2016-01-03 | reverse complement strand
CGCCGGGGCGTGGGGACGGGCAGGGCCTCCAGGCCGGCCCGGTCGACGGCCAGCCGAAGCGCCGCCAGTTCCTCCGGCCTGTCCTCCAGCAGCAGTACCTGGGGAGCCGACCACACCTCGTCTTAGCGCTCAGCTACGCCCGCCGCCGCCGCCGTCCAAGTAAGCCCCGCCATGTGGCACATGATGGGGCCTCGTCCCGTCCCCGGCAAGTGACTTCACAAGGCCGCCGGGGCGGCACACTTGCCAGGAATGCCTCGGCTCTTCCGCTCTGTGAAGATGCTGGCGGATACCGGTCGGGGTGCCTAACCTCGAACTACATGGAGGCTCTGTGGTTGACCGGCTGGATGAGCGCAGGCCTCCGTTCCTGGCGCCGGTCATCTTCCGGCCGAGGGCTTTCTCTACTGGGATTGCTGGCTGCGGTCGTGCTGTCGGCCTGCGGCACTGGGGATCTGGCGGCAAGCTCGGGCACCTCATATCGCAGCATTCCAGGCGCGGCGGGCGGTGTCCCAGACGTCCCGCCTCCGGGCAGCTGCCAGGCCCACCGCGTCGGCCCTGGACCAAGCGATTGGGAGCCGGATCGGAACTGCACCCCAGGCGTGGCGCGAGAGGCACCGCTGAGCGAGATCTGCCCGATTGCCCACACCAAGGCGGTGCGGCCGCCGGTCTCCTACACCGGCAGCCTGAAGCGCCGGCAGATGGCTGCCTACGGCTTCAGCGACAGCCCCGCGGCCCATGAGGAAGATCACCTGATCCCGCTGGAACTGCTGGGCCAGCCCAGCGATCCGCGCAACCTGTGGCCGCAGCCGTCGCCGGTTCGCCCCAACGACAAGGACGGATTGGAGGACTGGCTTCACGACCGGGTCTGCGAGAACCGGCTGTCGCTGGCGGACGCCCAGCAGCAAATCGCCATCGATTGGTACGCCAGCTGGGTGCGGGCCGGCCGGCCGCGCCCCCGTTCCCAGGGCGGCCCCTGACGGGCACGGGCAAGGGGAAACGGCATTTCCGATCAACGGGCCGGCGGTAGGATCGGCCGGGTGATGAGCCTCAGCTGGCAGCCGCTGACACTCGACGATGCTGGTTGGATCTCAGAGCTGATGACTGGCTGGCGACCGCACGATCCCGTCGATCCGGTCATGCTCCGCCATCGCTGGGCCAATTTTCGAGTCGACCATATCGGCGGTCGCTGGGCGCTGCGGGACGGCGCGGGACAGGTGGTCGGCTTCGGTGCCGCCAACCACGCTCCCTGGCCTCAGGAGGCCGATCGCATCGGTCACTGGGACGTGAATCTCGCGCCTGAGGTGCGTCGGCAGGCGGCCGGCATCATCGCATCGCTGGAAGAGTGGCTGCGCCGGGACGGCACGCGCTGGGCCGGCGCCGAGGCGGAGGGTGACGAGCGCTGGCTGCTCGCGGCGCTGGCGGCGCGAGGGTACGAACACGTGTCTGCCGAGCGGTTCTGGAAACTTGATCTGGCCAAGCGGAGAGGAGCACTGCTGGAGCTGGCCCGGCAGTCCGAGGCAAAGGTGAGGGCGCAGGGGATGAGACTCATGACTCTCGACCACTTCCTGAGCCGGCCGCACGCCTGGGCGAAGCTCATTGCCCTCTACCAGGAGACTGAGCCGGACGTCCCCCTAAACCCGGGCGATCACGTGCTTACGCCGCCGGAGATAGAGGCCGAGCTGCGCGCTCCCGATGTGAGACCGGACCGCTTCTGGCTGGTCGTTGCCGGCGAGGACGTGGCTGGGCTTTCCTTCCTCACCTTTCCCCCCTTCAGAGGCCAGGTCTGGACCGGCTACACGGCCACCGCCCGGCGCTATCGCGGTCGTGGGGCCGCCTGGGCGGCCAAGATGGCGACGCTGGTCCAGGCGATCGAGCTGGGCGTCAGCGAAGTAAGGACCGGCAACGACGAGCGCAATTCACCGATCCTCCGGATCAACGAACGCCTGGGTTACGAGCTCCTTCCCCGCTGGCTACGGTTCCGCCGACTGCTCTAACGGACAGCCCGAGATCAAGCGTTCCGGCAGCCGACTTCGGTCAGGTGGAAGGTTCGGTTTCTTGCCGGCCCGTAATGGGGACATCACATCGGCTTGCTGACGAGATCCAGCAGTGGCCTCGCTTTCGGTTGTGTCAAGCCCGGTAGCGGAAGCCGGCGCCAGCCGGGCTCAGCCGGTCAGGTTCAGCACCTCGGCGCCGTAGCGCTCTAGCTTGGCTGGGCCGACGCCCGGAACAGAGGCGAGCTCCGAAGGCGTGCGGGGCCGGCGGCTGGCGATCTCGCTCAGGGTCCGATCAGAGAAGACGATGTAGGCGGGCAGCGAGCCCTGGCGCGCTCGGTCGAGGCGCCAGGCACGCAGCCGAGAAAGCAGGTCGGCGCTCTCCGCAGTCAGCTCAGTGGAGCCGGTGGGGCTGGAGCGCGAGCCGGAGCGGCCGGGCGCGGGCACGGGCACGGTTGGGGCGGCGGGGAGGCTGAGCGCAACTGTCGCCTGACCGCTCAGCACGCTCGCGCCCAGCTTGGTGATGGCCAGTCTCGGATACTCGCCGGCGGTCTGCCGGGCGAGTCCTGATTCCACCATCTCGGTCAGCAGTTCGCGCAGCCGGGCCGTCGGCCACGGCAGGGCGCCGAAGAGATCCAGCTCCTTGACCCAGGGCTGGCTGCGCACCCAGCTCGTCTCCTGGCCGGCCACGATCGTAGCGATCTTTTCGGCGCCCAGCCGCTCGGAGAAGCGGCGCAGTGTCGCCAGCATCGGGCGCAGGTCCTGGGAGGCGACCGGATGCTCGGGACGCCGCTGTGAATCCAGGCAATTGTCACAGTTCGCACAGGTGCGCGGCACGCCTGGTTCGCCGAAATAGTCGCCGATCCGTGCCTGCCGGCAGGTGCGCAGCCGCGCATAACCCTGGATCTGCGCCAGCCGGGCGTAGATGCCGTCGCGGATCGGAGCCGGCTTCGGCGGGTTCTCGGCGAAGTAGGCGTGCAGGTCCCGGTCGGCCGGCGACCAGAGGAGCATGCATTCGGCAGGCTTGCCGTCACGCCCGGCTCGGCCGGCTTCCTGGTAGTAGGCCTCGATGCTGCCGGGCAGGTGGTGGTGGATCACCTGGCGGATGTCCGGCAGGTCGATGCCCATGCCGAAGGCCGTGGTGGCGACCACCACCGGCAGCTCGCCCGCCGCGAAACTCTCTTGGACCGCGCGACGATCCTGGTCCGCCAGCCCGGCATGGTAGGCGGCGGCGGGCAGACCGCGAGAGCTGATCAGCTCGGCCAGCTGCTCGGAGTCCGTCCGGCGGCCGGTGTAGACGAGGGCGCGGCCGTCGCGCGGGTCAAGGGTCGCCAGCAGCGCGGCTCGCTTGCCGCCCTCGCCCTTGCATTGCCGGGCGCCGAGGTGGAGGTTAGGCCGGTTGAAGCCCGTCACAAAGATGGCCGGGTCCCGCAGGCCAAGGCTCGTCGCGATGTCCGCCCGCACCTGCGGTGTGGCGGTCGCTGTGAAAGCGGCGACGGGTGGCCGGCCGGCGGCTATGACGGCGCCGCCCAGCTGGCGGTAGTCCTCCCGGAAGTCATGCCCCCAGCTGGAGATGCAGTGCGCCTCGTCGACCACCACCCGGCGCAGGCCAATCCGGCTCAGCCGCGGCACGAATCCCCGTGCCGAGAAGCGCTCCGGCGCGACGTAGAGCAGCTTCACCTCGCCTGCTTCAGCGAGCTCCAGCTGCAGCACCTGCCTAGCGCGGTCGAGGCTGGAGTTGATGTAGCCGGCGGCGACGCCGAGCTGGCGGAGACGGTCGACCTGGTCTTTCATCAGCGCGATGAGCGGGGACACGACCAGCGTCAGCCCGGGCGCCGTGAGTGCGGGCACCCAGTAGCTGATGCTTTTACCGGCGCCGGTGGGGGCTACGGAGAGGACATCGCGGCCCTGCAACTGAGCCTCCACCACGGCCGCCTGGCCGGGCCGAAAAGACGGCAGCCCGAAGACGTCCTGCAGCACCTCCAGCGGTTCTGACTGAGTCAAGTCGCCTCTCAGTTTGCCGCTCTTTGCCGGGTGGCTCAACGCCGTCGGTGAAGACATGGCGTTGCGGTCTGCGGGCAAAGCCACGCCTGTCGATCCGACCGGGACCTTCAGGGGTGCCGGCGGGACCCGCCAGATCTGACAAGCTTTCAGACGATGCTGGAAACGCACCTGACCACGTTTGTGGTGCTGCTCATGATCGCCTGCGCGGTTGCGATCGCGGTCAAGGCGGTGCCGGTTCCCTATGAGGTCGCGCTCGCGCTGATCGGCCTCCTCGCCGGCAGCCTGGCCGGACCCGTCCCGTTCCAGCTCACGCCGTCCGTCATTCTGGCCGTCTTCCTGCCGGGCCTGCTTTTCGAAGGGGCGTTCCGGCTCGATTGGCGCCTCCTCCGCCGGAACCTCGTCGCCGTCGTGGTGCTGGCCACCCTCGGCGTCCTGTTGATGAGCCTTCTGGTGGGCGGGCTGGTGCATCTGCTGCTGGGCCTCAGCGTGCCGCTCGCCTTTCTGATCGGCACCATGCTGGCTCCCACCGATCCGGTGGCGGTGCTGGCCGTCTTCCGCCGGCTGGGCCTGCCCGAGCGCCTGACCAACCTGGTCGAGGCCGAGAGCCTGGCGAACGACGGCACCGGCTTGGTGCTCTTCAGCTTGGCGCTGGCCGTGCTGACCGCCGGGGGAGGCTCGGGCTGGGAGCTGACGGGGTCATTCCTGCGTCTGGTGCTGGGCGGACTGGCGCTGGGCGCGGTGATCGGCTTCGCCGCCTCGCTGCTCATCAGTCGGGTGGATGACTTCACGCTGGAGATGACGGTGACGGCGATCGCCGCCTACGGCGGCTACCTGCTGGCTGAATATGTTCACCTCTCGGGACTGCTGGCCGTCGTGGCGGCCGCGTTGATCATGGGCAATCATGGTCGCCGCCGCGCGATGTCCGATGAGACCCGCCGCGCGGTCGACCTCTCCTGGGAATATGTCGCCTTCCTGCTCAACTCGCTGCTCTTCCTGCTGATCGGCCTCGCCGTACCCCTGCCACAGCTTCTGGCGGCGGCTGGCCTCGTCCTGACGACCGCTGCCATCGCGCTGCTGGCCCGGGCCGTGACGGTGTACGCGCTGCTGGCTCTTCTGCGCCCGCTCCGCCGGTCCGTGCCGTCGCGCTGGCAGCACCTCCTGGTCTGGGGCGGCCTGCGGGGCGCTATCGCTGTGGCACTTGTCCTGTCGCTGCAGGGCCGGGGCGGGAGCTACGCGCTGGTGCAGACGTTGGTGTATGGAGCCGCGCTTTTTTCCATCGTCATCCAGGGACTTTCCATCAGCCCGCTGGCGCGCCGCTTGCTGGCACCGAGCCCCAGCGCGTAACCCTTGCGGGTATCTACTCACAAGTCGCGATGAGTGGATCATTCCTCAGCTCCGCCGGTCGGGTCCGCGGCCGCAGCCTAGAACAATGAGCCCTGCCGAAGAGCCGGGCCGGATCTACCAGTTGCCGGGCGTGCTGGATCCGACGGAGCAGGCGCTGGAGGAACTGGATCTGATCTATGCCTACCTGTTTGCTCGCGTGGGGAACCGGCCTGACGCCGAGGATCTGACCCAGCAGGTGGCGCTGAAAGCGATCCCGCGCCTCAAGCCGGACGCCACCCCGCCGGCCGTGCGGGCCTATCTCTTTGCGGCGGCCCGCTCGGCTCTGGCGGGTCACTGGTCGCGCCGGCTTGGCGTGCCCGAGGAGCAGCTGGCCGACGATCTGTGGCTGAAGGAGAACGAGCAGGACCGGCCCGAGCCCATAGAGCAGGTGCGCCGGATCCTGGACGCCCTGCCGGCCAATTACCGACGCCTTCTGGAGCTGCGCTTCCTGCGCGGTTACTCGTTGAAAGAGGTGGCGCGCGAGACCGGGACCACGCCAGCCGCGGCCAAGATCATGCAGTGGCGCGCGCTCCGCGCGGCAGCGGAGGTGAGCGATGCGCGGTAGCGAACAGAGGCAGGCGGACAGGTTGGAGGCGCTGGTCCGCCAGCTGCTCGCCGGCCGCAGGCCCCATCTTGAACCAAGCGATGCGCCAGAGCGGCGCGCCATCATGGCCGCCGCCCGCCTAGCGGGAGCGCGACAGGCGTTTCCCCGGCCGGGGCTGGAGTTCAAGCGCCGTTTGGCCGCAGAGCTGGGTGGCTCGCTGCCGCCTGCGGGCGGCGGGCTCTCGCGCCGGGCCGCCCTCGTGGCTGGTGCAGGTGTGGCGGTGGGCGCGTTGGGAGGGGTGGGCGCGCAGCGTGTGGCGGACCTGCTGCCCAAGGCGACGTTGGGGCCGACCAAGACGGCGGCTGAGCGAGAGATCCTGGAGCCCCACCCCGAGACGGCACGCTGGTACGACACCGGCATTCCGTTCGCTGAGATGTCGGAGAACCAGCCACAGCGAGTGACGGCGGGTGCGATCAGCGCCTTCGTCATCCGTCAGGGCGAGCAACTGACGGCGATGTCCTCCTACTGCACTCACCAACCCTGCCAGCTCGTGCCCGCCGGCTCGCAGCTCCGCTGTCCTTGCCACAACCTCAGCTTTTCCCTGAAGGGCGAGTCCCTCGCGGACGGTTACGACCTGCCTTCGCTACCGCTGGTCCGGGTGAGGGTGAAGAACGGCCGGGTGGAGGTGATGGGGACGTCGTGACGAACCTGGAACGCAACCGCCTGCACGCGCTCGATGCCTGCCTCAACCTGCTGGAGGACGCGCTGGAGCGAGGGATGCAGCGGGTCAACGGTCCGATCGGGCGCGAGCTGAAGCGCCGGCTGGCGTTGGCGGGGTTGATCCCAGATCACCGGCTGGAGGGGCGGCTGATGGAGCGGGTGCTCGACGACGTGTTCCGGCTCCAGGCGCAGCTGATCGGCGCGGACGACGAGCTGGCCGGCTAACCACCCTCTCACTCCCGGTCGTGGCCGGTCAGTAGAATTCTCTGCGCCCATGACCTCCTTCTTCAACGCAAGCTCGTACCTGCTCACCTCAGAGTCCGTCACCGAGGGGCATCCGGACAAAATCTGTGACCAGGTCTCGGACGCCATCCTCGACGCCATGCTCAGGGAGGACCCGAACTCTCGGGTGGCGTGCGAAACGGCGGTTACCAAGGACTTCTTGGCCGTGATCGGCGAGGTGACGACGCACGCCGACGTGGCGATCGAGAGCCTGATCCGGAAGACCGTCTCTGAGATCGGCTACCGGGGCGGCGCCAGCGGCTTCGATCCCGATCATGCTCTGCTCAGCGTGTATCTGAAGGAGCAGTCGCCCGACATCGCGGCCGGCGTTGCCACGTCACTGGAGGCGCGCCACGGCGACTCGGATCCGTTCGAGCTGCAGGGAGCGGGTGACCAGGGCATGATGATCGGCTTCGCTTGCGATGAGACGCCCGAGCTGATGCCGCTCACCATCTCGCTCGCGCACCGGCTGGCGCGGCGGCTCGCGCAGGTGCGTAAGGACGGCTCCCTGCCGATGTTGCTGCCGGATGGCAAGACCCAGGTGACCGTCGAATACGAGTACGGGCGGCCAAGGCGGATCGAAGCGGTGGTCATTTCCACCCACCATGAGCGGTTGCTCAGCTCCACACAGCTGGAGGAGAGCGTCCGAACCCTGGTGGTGGAGCCGGTGCTGCCGGCTGATCTGGTCGACGCGGAGACGAAGATCTTCGTCAACCCCAGCGGCCGCTTCGAACTTGGCGGCCCCGAGGCTGACGCCGGCCTTACCGGTCGCAAGATCATCGTCGACACCTATGGTGGCGTGGCGCGGCACGGCGGCGGCGCCTTCAGCGGCAAAGACCCCTCGAAGGTGGACCGCTCGGCCGCCTATGCCGCCCGTCACGTGGCCAAGAACGTCGTGGCCGCCAAGCTGGCCTCGCGCTGCGAGGTGCAGGTCTCCTATGCGATCGGCCGCGCTCAGCCGACCTCCGTGTCGGTGGAGACGTTTGGCACCGGCCGCGTCGCCGAAGCGGAGATGCTGAATCTCATCGGAGCGAACTTCGATCTGCGGCCGGCGGCGATCGTCCACCACCTCCAACTCCGGCAGCCCATCTACCACAAGACGGCCGCCTACGGCCACTTCGGCCGCGACGATCTGGATCTGCCCTGGGAGAGGACCGATCGCGCGGCTGCGCTGGAGGAGCGCATCGCCGCCACCACCGCTGGGAGCTAGTGGGAGCGCTGGGGCCGCTGACGCCGCCAGCAGTGGCAGTAGGCCGATGGATTGTCCAGCTGTTTCACGGAACCCGGCGGTAGAGCCGTAGCCGGCCCGGCACGCCGGCAGCCGACGCTGCAGGTCTACGACAGCCTGCAGCGGCGGCGGGTGCTGCTCCCGCTCTCGGAGGGCCAGTCCGGCCGGTCCGAATTGAAGCTCTACGTCTGCGGGGTGACGCCGTACGACTCGGGCCACCTGGGCCACGCCTTCACCTTCTGCGCCTTCGACCTGCTCGTGAGGTGGGCGGAGGCTTCCGGCGTAGCAGTGCGCTACGTCCAGAACGTGACGGATGTCGATGATCCGCTCTTCGAGCGGGCGCGCCGGGACGGCCTGACTTGGGACCAGCTCGCCCAGCGCGAAACGGACGAATACGTGAGGCAGATGGAGGCGTTGGGCTGGCGTCCCCCAGACGTGATGCCCAAAGTATCAGGCGAGATGTCCGGCATCGTGGCGGCGGTTAGCTCACTCTTGGAGAAGGGCCATGCATACGTCAGCGATGCCTGTTACTTCGAGGCGGCCCGCTATCCCGGCTATGGCGGGCTATCGCACCGGAGCAGGCTCTCGATGATTCGCAAGCTGCGGGAAGAGGGCCTTCTGGGCGAGGTTGGTTCCGGTCACAAGCGGAGTCCGCTCGACTTCCCTCTCTGGCGGCCGTCCGAGCCCGGGGAGCCGGCCTGGGAGTCGGCGGCCGGGCCGGGCCGGCCGGGCTGGCACATCGAGTGCTCGGCGATGGCGATGCGCTATCTGGGCCCGCAGGTCGACGTGCACGGTGGGGGGCGGGACCTGATCTTCTCCCACCACGAGTCGGAGCGAGCGCAGTCGGAGTCATTAACAGGCACCGTTCCCTTCGCTCGAGCCTGGCTGCACACTGGCATGGTCCGGTTCGACGGTCGCAAGATGTCCAAGTCCTTGGGCAATCTGGTGACCGTCGAGGAAACGCTCGAGCGGGCGCCCGCGGCCGCGGTTCGCCTCTATCTGGCTTCTCACCGATACCGAAGGGACTGGAGCTTCCGCTGGGAGGGGCTGGCGGCCGCCACGCGCCTCGCCCACCGGCTGGCCAAGCTGATCGGTTCCGAGTCAGGAGGTGGTGGCGGGGGCGGGGCGGGCCTGCAGGGCAAAGAGTGGGCCCTCGCGTCTGGGTCGGAGGTGGGGCTCGTCAACGACTTTTCTGCGGCCATGGACAACGATCTCGATACCCCCGCCGCAATGCGGGTGCTGAGGCGGGCGTTGCGCCGCCAGGACGCGCCGGCCGCCGCCTGGATGGCCGGCATCCTGTGCGGCACCGCCGGCCTGAGTTAGCCCCTCGGTCAGCTGGCTGCGGCCGGCTCATCGCGGTCGCCTGGCTGCACTCGGAACCGTCGCCTGGCCAGTGCGCCCACCGCGATCGTCGGGGCGGTTACCACCACTCCGAGCCAGAGCAGCAGAGCATAGTTCCCCGCGCCCGCCAGGCCGCCCAGCGCCGCCGTCGCCAGGCCTGCACCCAGAAAGGCGGAGCTGGCGAAGAGAGCGGTCGCCGTGCCTCGCGCTTGCGGCGCCACCTCGGTGGCCCAAGTCTGGAACGTGGAGTGCATGACGGCGTAGCCCGTGCCGGCCAGGAAGCTGGCGGCTAGGATTCCCGCGATGGTGGGGAAGAGTGCCGCCAGCGCGTAGCAGAGTGTGAGCGCCGTGCCGCCGCCCAGGATCAGCCAGTAGCCCTCCACGAGCGGCGCGATGCGCTTCACCAGCTGAGTGCCGGCGAGCACCGCCACGCCGTAGAAGCCGGTCACGATGCCAGCGACTGCGGGATTCTGTCCATGCGTTTCCAGCGCGGGAGCAAGGAAGGTGAAGAATCCCAGCATGGCCGCTCCTTCCGGGATGGCGATAAGCGTTAGGAAAACGACCCACGGCCGCAGGGCCACAGCCGCCAGCTGCCGCAGTGCGCCGCCGGTCGGCCGCTGAGTGGTCAACGTCTCAGGCAGCCAGCGCAGCGCGTAGGCCAGTCCCAGTGACGCGAGCGCAGGCAGCAGAAAGGCAATCCGCCAGCTGAGGTAATGCGCCAGCAGCCCGGCCCCGAAAGTGGCGGCCGCCGTGCCGACACCCACAGCCGCGAGGAGGTCGGCGATCGCTCGCTGCCGGATCTGGAAGGGGAAGCTGTCGCCCACATAGACGAGTGACGTCGGGACGATGGCGCAGATCACGCAACCGGTCACGGCGCGACCGGCGATCAGGACGGGAAGGTTGGGAGCGAAGGTAGAGATCATGCCTGCCGCAGCTGCGCCGACACAGGTGAGTCGCAAGAGCAGCACACGCCCAATGCGATCCGAGATCAGCCCGTAGACGACCTGCATCGCGCCGTAAAGCAGGAAGTAGGCGGTCGCCACGACGGTGACCTGGGCCACGCTGACCTTCAGGTCGTGGGCGATCGGCAGCAGGAGCGGTGCGATGGAGAAGCGGTCGAACATCGTCACGAAGGGACCGACGTAAAGAATCCGCGAATGCCCTCTGAGCGTGGTGGCCGAAAGTGCGTTCATGGCGCGCTGACGCCCATACGGCCCGCGGTCGGGGCTGCGGTGCCAACCGGGCCGGCAACGCGAGCGCCAGTCGGTGGCCGAGGAGTCAAGGCAGCCCTTCGCGATGCGCGATGCGGCATCGGGTCAAGGCCCATCCGGCCATGGACCGAGAGCGGCACGCGCTCGCGCGGCGCGCCCCGGTAGCAAAAATCTACGTGCGCCTCAGGAGACCAACGCAGCGCCGCAGTTTGGGCAGTCTTCGCCGGCCAGCACCGACACCCCCGTTTCGCAGACCGGGCAGAGCACGTCGAGGGAGCCCGGCGCCAGCTCCTCTTCGCTCTGCAGGTCCAATTCCGCCGGCACCGCGCTGAGGTCCAGCGCGGGGGCGCCGCAGTTGAGGCAGGCGTAGCCGGCCAGCCTCACCTCGTGATCCTGGTAGCGGCCAGCTGAATCCACGATCACCTCTGCCGACAGAGCCTTGAACAGCTCACCACCACAGCGCCGGGTGCATTTCAGCCACACGCAAGCCAGACTACCGCCCCGGGGGCGCCAGCCTGCCCGTCTCACCGGCGAAGTGTGGCCGGAACATCGGGCAGACTTGTCAGTCAGATGCGTGGCTACTTTCTCGGCCTTTTCCTGCTCGTTTTCCTCGTCATTACGGTGCTGTCGCTCCGCCCCGGTGGACTGCGCAACCAGCTGCGCAACGTCGGCCGCCGCCTGAAGCTGGCGCTCGGTTTAGCCGGCGTGTACCTCGTCACGTCCACCGTTCTGCGTATCGCCTTCCCCAACGATGGTCGAGCAGAGTGGGGCTCGATCGCGCTCGCGGCGGTTCTGGGCGCCATCTTCCTGCTGGGGTCGCGGGATCGGCCGCTCGACGCTCCGCCGTCTGCGGGGAGGCGCTGACCTGTTTCGGC
>JAABUX010008789.1_pt1 | contig 11576 bp, 7 predicted proteins | sample 5561851 | NCBI WGS metagenome assembly JAABUX01 (sample SAMN10711883, study PRJNA513361) | rock metagenome | isolation source: Antarctica rocks | place: Antarctica: Victoria Land, Richard Nunatak red sandstone | collected 2016-01-03 | reverse complement strand
AATGAGCCATGTCGGGTCGTTCTCCTAGAGTTCGCTCGGCTAGGATAACTCAGCTCACTTCCCATCAGTTTCGACCCCTGGCCCGAGGGTCTTCATGGTCTTATCCGACGGCCGCCCGCTGGTTCTTTCTCCTGATGTTCTTCCGGGATCATTCGGCGATGGACGTCTCGTGTTCTGGCTCCCGAGCGGCCGGATGGGTGGTTATCAGCATGGGGATCGTGTCGGACCCCCGGCCAAGGCCGAAATTATCGTCGCCCGGGGCATCGACTCGATCTCGGCCGCCGCAACCCTGGCGCGTCGGTGGATCGGCGGTTCGATCGTGGGCTTCCTCCGCCGATTCCGCACATCGAAGGCGGATCGAAGTTGAATCCTGCCAACTGAAGCATTGGTCGAGCAGTGCGGACCACGCCAAGGCGACCCGATTCTTGCCTGGGCGAGCGACGATGGGACGTCGCTCGATGAGTGGTGAATTCGTGAGCGGTGGCCTTCGGCGATCTCGGTTGAGCAACTCGGGTGGGATTTGTACCTCCCGGCCAGGGTCATACTCGACCAGATCCGATCCAGACCGGAGCCATCGGCGGAGGACGCCCCGCTCTCAACCGCCGAGCGAGAGTCGCCGGCAATCGCCACCGTCGGACGGCCCCAACAACTGTTTGATGAACGTTTACAAACGTATCGAACGAGCGCCATGCTTTTCATCAAAAAAAATCCCCTCGAAGGTTGCGTCGCGCGGTTTCCCACTTAAGCGAAGCAGCAATGGCACTTGCGGAACATTATTTTTCTTCATATTAACCAGTAATTCTTTAGTTGCCGGTTTTTTCCGGCACTGGCGCTTGCATTCCTCGGTGCGGTCGATCAAGTTCGACCCGTCGGTCAGTTTTGTCGGATCGGCAAGCCACTTCCAGAACTTCTCGACCACAAATCGGCCTGATTCGATTCGTGGCACCGACGTACGAATTGACCGAGTCGCTTGCGCGCCCCTTAACCCGTGATTCCAGCCGCGCCTCTGATCGTCGATGATTGACCGAGGAAGTGCGTGCCGCGTTTGGCCGGACCGACCATGAAGGGTCGTCGGAGAAGGTGATTCCCGGAGCCAATTCTGATGCCTTTGACTATTGCCCCCGATAGTCGGACCGTGATCGATCGGCCGTTTGGTGATCGCGCGACCGCGTTGTCGAAATCGAGCCTTGAGCCTACGGCGGCAACTAACGACGACGTCGAACTGGTCGAGGCGACCCGAGCCTACCTCGCCTGCCGCGCCAGTGGTGACGATCCGGGGCTGGCCCTGAAGTCGGCTTGGAACCAGTTCTATCGGATGTACGCACCCATCATCGCGCGGCTGGCCCGACATCGCTGCGGGGCGCCCGGCGACTGCGATGATGGGGTACAGGATGTGTGGCAGGCGATCGTGGCCCAACTGGTCGTGTTCCGACCCGACCCGGCCCGAGGCCCATTCCGAGCGTGGCTGCTGGTCGTCGCGCGTCGCCGCTTGGCCGACCGGCGGCGAAGCGATGCTCGGAAGATTCGCCCGGTGGTCTGGGACACGCCGCCGGATCACCTGGAGGGGACCGATCCCGACCCCGCCATGACGTGTGAGCGGGACGAGGAGCGTGGTTATGCCGCGGACCTCTTGGCCCAACTGCACACGCTGGTCTCGCCGCTGAGCTACCGGGTGTTGCACTTGCGGGCCATCGAGGGCCGGACGGTGCCGGAAGTGGCCCAACTCGTCGGTTTGACGGCGAATCAGGTCCGGACTCGCCATCACCGGATGATGGCCAAGCTCCGCCGGCTCGCCGGGTCTCCTCGAACCGGCGGCACGACCTCGGCCGGAGAAAAATCGGCGAAAATCTGACACGCCGCGCAACAACGGCGGGTCGGCCGACGTGTTTACTTGGTAGAGGGCATGGTGTCCACCATCGACCACCCGACCTGTGCGTGAGGAGCGACCGTGACCGACTACCGTCAGCTGCTCGCCTGCTCCGATGCCGAGTTGGCACGGGTCGATCCATTGGTGATGAACCTGTTGGTGGCCCGGAGCATCCCCGGCTTGGCCGACCTCGACATCCCCCGCTATCAAAGTCAGGCCGACCAGTGGGCCGAGGACGTCCGGCGGCGGCTGCCGGCGGCGGAAAAGGTCTTCCGGCGGACGCCGCGGGACTGGAAGGATGACGTGAACTTCTTCCGGCTCGGGGTGCTGTGCGGCTACCTGGAGCATGAGGCGGGGATCGCCTACAACGAGGACCAGCGATACGTCACGGCGGTCTACTAAACCGACCCGTCGGACCTGTTCCTCAACGGGAGTGATGGACTCGCGGCGGGGTACCTGCGGCAACATGGCGGCGTTGCACGTCGCGATCGGTCGGCGTCTGGGGTGGCCGGTGTCGCTGGCGTGCGTGCGGTCGCACTTCATCTGCCGGTACGATGACGGCCAGGTGACGCACAACATCGAGGCGACGCAGGCGGGTTACGGCGGTTTCAAGTCGGACCCGGACGCCCACCTGATCGAGCGGTACGAGTTGCCGCCGCAGGCGATCAGCAGCGGCTCGGACCTGCGTGCGGTGAGTCCCCGCGAGTTGCTGGGCATCTTCGTGGGCTTCCGTGGCCGGCACATGCAAGACACGGGCCGATGGGACGAGGCGGAGCGGGGACTACCTCTTGGCCCGGCACCTGTTCCCGTCGAACCGCAGGCTGTCTCTTGACGCGATAGGGGTGGCGGTCGATCGGAGCGTTCGGCTGTTCGAGCCGGGCGAGTTGGGGTCGCCGCAAAGCCTGGCGGACTGGATCAATACGCGGTACCGAGTCGCCCCTCCGATGGCGAGGGTACAGTCGGAGGAAATCCCGTTCCTGAACGTATCCTACACGGCTTCGGTGTGAACTCCTGGGGAGCAACGATCATGACCAGCACGCGAACGATGGGTCGGGGCGGTGCGACGCTGCGGGTCTTGGGCTGGGATGGCTCGTCGCTGGGTGCCGGGACGCTCGGCGGAGCCGCCCCGCTTGGGTTCGCCGCGGGTGATGCAAACTTGTATCGGTACGTCGCGAACGGTCCGCTCGACAGCTTCGATTCGACGGGATTAGCAGCGGAGATACTCCCTTACGGATCTCCTGGGGCACCGGCTCCCCTTACTATTACGGGGAACCCTACGGTGCAAGCACAGCTTGAGTGGTTCAGGAGGAGGTCCGTGAACGACGGTCGGAAGCAGAGAGAAGAATCGGGATGGATTCTGTACAACACATGCAGTGGAAAGTACATACTTACGGTCGACGGTGGTCGACAGGATTCCAAGCACCGATCGCATATAGACAACCTTCCTTCAATCATCACCCCAGACTACACGACCGGTGATCCGGCAACGCAACCCGGTGACCCGCCTGACAATGGGCCGAACAAGCCATCCGCACCGCCAGGCTATCCGCCTGGCGCGCCCCAGGCCATCGGAGCGTGTTGGGTCGCGGTTGCGACATTTCATACACACACCGATTTGCCAAGACTTTCTATTCCAGGTGACCTCAACGGACCCAACAAATGGAAGGTTCCCGTGATCGTTCAGTGGGGCGCTGGTAAGAATAGCTTCGGAGTTCCCGGACAGGCCTGGTAGACGCGCCGGGGTCATTGATTAGCGCCCCTCTTGCTCTCCGCTGACGGCGGGGTTATGTTGGTTCGCACGAACAGAATCGATCTGGCCAAGCTCGATCGTGACGCGTTGGTGGCCCTGATCTTCAAGCTGACCGCCGGCGGCACAGGTACGTTCGAGGTGTGGACGAGCGTGCTGCCCACGCTGGCAAGGACGGTTTCTGGCCCAACGCCGCTCGACGCCATCGTCGAGTCGATACACCCCGCCACTCCCCGGCCCGCCTGAGCCGCTCTGGGGGACGCCAATCAACTACGACGCGCCGTGAGCCGCGTGTTGGGCGATTTCTCTTATCGTGAGCACACGACAATGATAGTGATCGTGGCATTACTCGCAGTCGCTCAAACTTTTCACGAACACGCGACGCTCAAGGGTCATACCTCCGTGGTATCGAGCGTCGGTTTTTCTCCCGACTCCGAGCTACTCGTCACCGGGAGTAGCGATGGCACCATCAAGATCTGGGGCGTGGCGGACGCACGCGAGCGATCGACGCTCAGAGGTCACCAAAATGCAATCAAGTCGGCGAAGTTCTCCGCGAAGGGTCCATCGCTGACATCGATGGACGATCGAGGAAGGATGATCTTCTGGGATCGCATTGACGGGATCTACAAATCCTCCAAATCCCAGGATTTCGGATTTGTCGGGGATATTTTTGATTTTGACAAACAAGAGCTGGGGAGGCTCGCTTTGGTGTCCTCGACCAAATACAATTTCGATGCGGCGAATAAGATCAACATTCCCTATTGGAACCTCAATATTCTCGATGTCGAAGACCCAAAAAATGTGAGGTCGATCAAACACGGCTCCAACATTACAGCTTTGGCATTTTCGCCGGACGGGTCGTTGGTCTCGTTCGGAGATGGTCAAGGGGTCATCAGGGTGTTTTCCTGCAGCGACCGTGGAGACCTCGTCAAGATCAACTCACTCACGTGTCCATTGGATGAAGAGGGGAACCCGGAATGGCCGTCAGCCCTGGCGTTTCATCCGCAGAACAAATTCCTAGCATTTTCCTACTCGGATACCAACGTCAAGTTGTGGAGATGGGCGGACGATTCGCCATACGCGACCCTCGCGGGTCCTTCCAGATTGGTCAAACGCATCGCGATCTCGACAGATGGGACGTTCGCCGTCACGACGGCATCGGACATGACGATCGAAGTTTGGTCGTTAAAAACACTGTCAGTTCTCCAAACCATTAAAAACAAAGTTTATATAACATGTGTATCAATATCACCAAACAATCAATTCATATCATACGGGGATTATAAAGGCATTGCCAGGATTTGGCGGGTCGATCGGTGAGCCATCGCGCGCCAGGGGGAAACGAAGGTGGACGGGGTGAACGCGGGCAACGGGACATTCTCTTCAACCCCGACGCAGAACGGCATTCGACGGCATTCGGGACATTCCTTAATTCCAACGCGGTCTGGGTAAGCTGGACGCGGGAGCGGGGACATTCGCGGTTGGCGATTGCCTGGGCGTTCTGACGCCGCGGAAACCGGCGGCACGACCTCGGCCGGAGAAAAATCGGCGAAAATCTGACACGCCGCGCAACAACGGCGGGTCGGCCGACGTGTTTAATAGATAGAGGGCATGGCGCCCACCATCAACCCGATCGCTGACCGATCCGATCTACTCGTCCCTTCCGCGAGCCCGCACTTCGGCGGGGCATCGCGTCGCATTCGATCCAACCAGGGCCCGACCGAACATTTCACTTCGAACGACCCCCCAAGGGCCGTCGGGGACCGTACGCTCACACCCCCCGGGAGCTTGCACCATGAGCCGTCGCCCGCGTCGCCCGTCGCTCCGCCTTGGCCTGGAAACCCTCGAACAACGGCAGATGCTCCACGGGGGCGTCGCGACCGAACCGGCCGCCGGCTTGCTGCGGATGGTCGATGATGGCCAAGCGGCGGCCGATCGGGCGGCGCGGCGGCTCACGCACCTGACGGCCCACGAGCAGACCCTCGGCGCCCAGGCCCACCACTCTGCGGCGAAGCACACCGCGACCGTCCGTGCCCAGGTGTTGCCCACCCGAGCCGCCCACGTCGGCACCCATGCCAAGGCGACGCCTCACCACACGACCCACCCCAAAGCCAAGCACCACAAAGCCGCGACGGTCCCGACAACGACGACCACGGTCACGACGGCCGCGCTGGGCGGAGCGACGCCGGTCGGTGCGACTTCCTCGGTGCTGGCGACGCCCGCCGCTGCGGTCGCATCTGCAGCCCCCTCGGTGGTCGGAACGCCGAACGCCATCAGCACGACTCTGACTCCACCAGTCGCGACGCCGACTCCTACGCCAATCGTCCCGCTAGTGACGACCACGGCGCCATCGCAAGCCCTGACGGTCGGCGGGGTGCTCGACACCAAGCTCACTCCGGGCGGCATCGCCGGGCCAGGCGTCGCGTATATCATCACGCCGCAGCCGCTGCCGGCCAACATGACGTTCGACCGGACCACCGGCGAGTTGACGTTCCACCCCGCTCCCGGGCAGGTCGGCCACTACCAGTTCACCGTGACGACCACCGGCGGCGCGACCACGGCCGCCCAGGTCGTGCCGATCGACGTGTCGGCCCCGCCGCTGGCCTCGACCGAGGTGTCGGGCACCGTCGTCGATGAGGCGGGCGTGCCGCTGGCCGGGATGCCGGTCACGATCGGCGGGTCGACTACCACGACCGACGCCCAAGGGAACTTCACCCTGACGGCGGTGCCCGCCAATCCCGGACCGATCGGCGCGGGCGGCTCGGTAGCCGACACCCAGTCGCGCCAGGCTTTGCTGGCGCCGCTCGACCAGATGATGGGCCATGAGCTTTACGCCAACGCCAACAACGTCATCGCCCAGCCGCTGATCCTGCCGAAGATCAACTGGTCGGCCGCCGCGTCGTTCTCCGGGCCGATCGCCGCGGTCGCGGGCGACGCGACGAAGGCGCTGGTCCTGACCAACCCGGCGATGCCCGGGTTCTCGTTCCAGACCGTGCCGGGCGTCTCCGGGGCCGTCAGCGGGGCGGGGTCGGTGCAGGTAGCGCAGCTGTCGGCCTCGGTGTCGGCGCAGCATCTGCCGGCCGGTGTCGGCGGGGGGCTATTCCTATACAAAGCCCAGGGGATCGACCTGACGAAGCCGGTGGTTCTGAGCCTGCCCAACTCCGGCAACCTCGCCCCCGGGACGATGATGCAGCTGCTGAAGCTGAACGTCGCGACCGGGGGCAAGGACGTAGTAGGCGAGCTGGTCGTGGCGCCCGACGGCAGGACGCTCGTGAGCCAGGGTCCGGTACTGCTGGCCCACCCGCAGGTGGCCGCCCCCCCGGCGGCGGCGACGGCCTCGCCGCAGCTCGCCCCGGCTGATGAGATCAACCAGAGCTACGAGGCCTGCCTAGCCTTGGGGATGCAGTCGGGGAACGGCAACAATACCTTCCAGTGCAGCTGCGGCAGCAACCCCGCCTCCGGCCTGGCCAAGAGCGCGGATATCCTGGAGTCGGACGCCGACCTGGTCACCGGCGATTACCGGTTGGATCACCAGACCGTCGCCTACCAGTCGCAGGGGCAGGGCCACGACATCGACCTGGCCTACAGCTCGCTGCAGGCCAATCCCCACCCGGTCGTCGAGTACCAATTCACCACCCCCTTCCAGGGCGGCTCCGGCTCGATCACCTCGGTCACGGCCCAGGTCAACCTGGGCGGCGTGTCGCAGGGTCCGGCCGTGACGTACAACACCCCGGGCGGCCTGGCCGTCAGCCAGACCTACGTCATCCCCCTGCAGGTCGACGCCTCGGCGCTGGCCACCGGGGCATATGCATACAAGATGACGGTGACGGAGAACTTCGGCTCCGGCTCCGGCTCCGGCTCCGGCGCGATCTCGATCACCACCGTCGAGGACGGCTACGTCAACGTCGTCAACCGGGCCAGCACCCCATTGGGCGCCGGCTGGAGCATCGACGGCCTCCAGCAGATCGCCCAGGCCCAGTCCGGCGGCCCGGTCCTCGTCAACGAGGGCCAGGTCGGCACCACGCGGTATGACTCCGTCTACACCAACGGCGGCTCCTACCAGGACATCGCCGCCAGCGCCGCGACCACGGGAGCTTCCGTCGCCGCCAACGATGGCACGGCGAGCTTCGGCACCGGCACCGACTCCGTCGTCGGCGCCACCACCATCGCCACCGCCGCCGGCGACTTCAACAACGACGGCAAGCCCGACCTGGCCATCCTGGGGGCCACCACCCTGGTGGTGCAGACCAACAACGGCTCGGGCACCCTGGCCACCGCCACCGCCATCAACCTCCCCGCCAACTACACGGCCCGGGCGATGGCCGCCGGCAACTTCACCGGCCATTCCAACGGCACCCTGGACCTGGCCGTCGTCCTGGCCAACACCTCCACCAATGCCTATGCCGTGGCCGTCTACGCCGGCGCCGGCAACGGCATCTTCGCCGCGCCGGTGGTCTCGACCGCCGGCAGCGGGACCTACGGGGGCAGCCCCAACGTCCCCAATACCTTGACCGTCGGCGACTTCAACGGCGACGGCCGCCCCGACCTGGCCTTCACCACCGACGACGGCCTGGTCGACGTCATGCTCGCCACCGGCGGCGGAGCCTACGGCGCCGCCTCGGCCCTGACGCTGCCGGCCAACGACCGGGCCATCGGGGTCCTGGCGACCGACTACAACAACGACGGCAAGCCCGACCTGGTTGTCGAGGTCAACAACCACACCTCCCAAGCCGTCAACGGCCAAGTCTACCCCGGCCCAGTCTTCGCCGGCCTCGTCGCCTACAGCGGCACCGGATCGGGTTCCTTCACTCAGCAGGGGATCTACACCAGCAACGGCTTCAACAACTTCAACACCGTCGGTCTGGTCGCCGGGGCGTTCAATGGACCCGACACCGGCCTGGAAATCGGCTTGCCGATCGGCACCAACGATGGCGCCGGTAATTTTGTCTACATCTTGCCCATCTCGGCGGCAGGCAACTTCGGTGGGGCTACCCCGATCGCCTGCGGCAATAACCACACTTCGCAGATCGGCAACATTGTGACCGGCGACTTCAATGGCGCCGGCCGACCGAGCATCGCCTTGAGCGACGGCTCCAACCAGGTGGAGATGCTGCTGGCCGACCCCGACTCCAGCAGCTTGCTCGCGGCCCGGACGGTCGCCTTCGCCGCCGGCTCCAACTCGTCGACCAGCTACGCCTCGTATGCCGGCATGATCGCCGTCGCCCCATTCGCCGGCACCGCAGCCACCCTCGCTTTCCAAGGCACCCCCAGCGAGACCTCGGTCATCACCCACAACGCCGACGGCACCTGGACCCGCTCCTACCCCCACGGGACCGTCCTGCGGTTCGACAATCAGGGCCGCGAGACCTCGACGACCGACCGCAACGGCAACGCCACCACCTACAGCTACGTCCCGGCCGGCCAGCCCGGCGCCGGGGCACTCCAAACGATGACCGACCCGGTTGGCCTGGTCACCAAGCTGACCTACGGCTCGGCCGGAACCCTGACGAGCATCACCGACCCGGCCAACCGCGTCACCAACGTGGTGATCGACTCCAGCAACAACCTCACCGCGATCACCGACCCCGACGGCGCCATCGAGCAGTACGGCTACGCCACACCCAGCAACCACCTGGCTACCACCGAAACCGACCCCGACGGCAACACGGCCACGGCGCACTACAACTCCTTCGGGATGCTGACCAGCGAAACCCTCTTCGACAAAACCTCGACCACCATCATCACGCCGGCGCAGAGCTTGGGGCTGATGGCGCCGGGGCAGAGCTCGCCGGGGCAAAGTGGCTCGGGGCCGTCCTTTTACTCGGGGCTACCCCTTTATCAGGCCAGCCTGACCGACCCCGACGGCCAGACCACCACCGAAACCATGAACCGCGGTAGCCACCCGACGACCGTCATCGATCCCACCCAGACCATCAACAACGAGACGACCGACACTTATACCACCCGCGGCTTCGTGGCCGGCCAAACCGACGCCCTGAACCGGACTACGTCTTATACCTACGACAACAACGGCAACGTCACGTCGATCACCGAGCCGGGGATCTCCTACACCACCGGCATCGGCGGGGGCACCACCCCGGGATCGGCCAGCTTCAGCGGCCCCCAAACCGAGACGATCGCCTACAACGACCCGTTCAGCGTCCCGACCTCGATCACCGACTTCCTCGGCCGGCTCACCACCTTTGCCCTGGATTCGTACGGCAATGTCCTGCGGCGCACCGACCCCGATGGCTTGCCCGAGGATTGGACCTACAACGCCGCCGGCCAGCCCCTGACCGACACCAGCCGCGCCGGCAACGTGACCACCTACGCCTACGACTCCAAGGGCCGCCTGACGAGCATCACCGACCCCGGTCCGTCAAGTTCCGGCTCGGGTTCGCCGCGGACCACCTTCACCTACGACCCGGCCGGCGACGTCACCTCGGTCACCGACGAACGCAACAACGCCACCTTCTTCACCTACGACCCGGCCGGGCGCGTCCTGACCGTGCAAGACCCCACCCAGGCGGCCGACGGCACGGCGACGAAGTACAGCTACGACCCCGACGGCAACCTCAAGTCGATCACCGATTCGCGGGCCGACGTCACGTCATACACCTATACCGCCCGCGACCAGCTAGCGACGGTCACCGACGCCGTCCACCAGGGAACGAGCACCCAGACTTCGTACGCCTACGACCCGGCGGGCAACCTCAAGTCGACCACCGACATGAGGGGCAACACGGAAAGCTTCACCTACGACGGCGACGACCGGGTGGCCACCGTCACCGACGCGGCCCAGGAGGTGACGAGCTACACCTATGACTACGACGGTGAGCTGACGGCCACGAAGGACCCGCGCGGGAACACGACCACCCGGTCCTATGACGCCCGCGGCAGTCTGGTCGGCGTCGTCCTGCCCGGCTACTCCGACCCGACCGGCCCGGGCAACGGGCAGCCCTCCTCCGGTGCGGGGGCGGGTTCCGGCTCGGGATCGGGGCCGACCGCGCCGACCTCGTTCGCCTACTCCTATAACGGCAGTGGAACCTACAACTTCTCCCACGACGACGACGGCGAACTCGCCTTCACCGTCGATCCGCTTAATCAACCCACGGGGCAGACCTACAACAACCTCGGCCTCGCGACCGGCACCAGCGATGCCCTGGGCCACACCACCGGCATCACCTACGACGCCGACCTCAATCAAGCCACCGCCACCGATGGCCTGGGCCACACGACCTCGATGGTCTATGACGCCCGCGACCGCCTGGTCTCCAAGACCGACCCGACCGGCGGCGGCACGACGAAGGACACCTACGACGACGCCAACAACCTCACCAGCGTCACCGACCCCGACGGCAACCTCACCCAGTACACCTACGACGCCGATAACCGCCGGGCCACCATGACCAGCCCCACCGGCGGCGTGACCACCTACACCTACGACGACGCCAACAACCTGACTCAGACGGTTGACCCGCTCGGGCGGATCATCCAGTATGGCTACGATGCCGACAACCGCGAGACCACCGAGAAGTGGCTCCCCATCGGGGGCGGGTCGGCGTTCTACACCATGACGCTCGCCTACGACGCCGCCGGCAACGTCGCCTCGGTCCAGGACAACTTCAGCCAGTACACCTACACTTACGACGCCGTCAACCGCGCCACCTCGGTCGATAATTCCGGCACCCCCGGCTCTCCCCGGGTTGCCCTGACCTCCGGCTACGACGCCGCCGGCAACCGCACCAGCCTGGCCGACAGCACCGGCGGAACCGACACCTACAGCTACAACCAACGCAACCAACTCGACGTCGTCGCCCAGGCCGGCACCACCTCCAGCGGCGTGGCCCCCGAACTGGCCCTCTTCAACTACGACAACGCCGGCCGTCTGACCAGCCTGGCCCGCTTCGCCGACACCGCCGCCAACACCCAGGCCGCCACCACCGCCTACGCCTACGATAA
>JAABUX010008788.1_pt1 | contig 11577 bp, 6 predicted proteins | sample 5561851 | NCBI WGS metagenome assembly JAABUX01 (sample SAMN10711883, study PRJNA513361) | rock metagenome | isolation source: Antarctica rocks | place: Antarctica: Victoria Land, Richard Nunatak red sandstone | collected 2016-01-03 | reverse complement strand
CTGAAGCTGCATCGTCCAGCTTCCAGACGCAAGGTCATTCGTCCCGGTCCGGAATGTTGTTCCTGTCGCCGTGTACGCCTTAGTCGTGCCGCCGTTCGTAAATGTTAAGTTGTAACTGACTATAGTTGGAGGATAGCCTGGTCGCGTCTGACCGACAGATGCGGGTGCAATCCAACTCACATAGACGATTCCGCCAGAATCGACGACCGATACGCCTGTCGGGACCGATGGGGTGTTGCAGGGGGTCGGGACAAAACCGGGCCAAAACTGGCCCGTGCCAGTCGGATCCTGGGTCGGACCGGAACCTTTCTGGACAACTTTTGCCGCAAATTGTCCGGTTGTGCAGGGTAGATCGTCTGTCGGGAGCTGGACGCCGACGAACGAGTTCTGGTCCTGAAGAATGCCCGGATTCGTAAGCACGGCGTTCCAGGCGGCGATTCGCTGGATGGTTGCGGAATCATACTGCTGCTCCGTAGGTGCGCCAGTGGGAGCCCAGTTCGGATAGAATACTGATCCGAGCAGAATCTTTGCATTGCCATCATTTCCCGCAAAGTTTGGCAAGGCGGAGGCATCATTCACCAGAGGGTCCGGTGAGCCCGGCTGATAGGTCGTCAACGGAAGACCGTAATTCAGTAAGCCGCTCTGCCAGGAATAGGTGTTGTCAGGAAGTAGCGCAAGTTCGTCGAGTTGAATTTGGCCGTTTGGATGGAACGAGACATAGACTGTATCCCGCTGGCAGGGTGTGGCGCTGGTACATGGACTAACAGGATCCCAGACCTGCATCATATAGTGCGGAGTTGAGTAGGCCGCAGGATCCCTGTCCTTTCCGACGTACCAGCGTCCATTGGAATCCCTAAAGAGGTCCCAGAGATTTATGTTGTTGTCAATCACTCCCATCACGTGTTCGAAGGCTCCTTCTCCGATAGAGCCTACGGTGATAGCTACGGTATAACCCGTTTTAAGGCTGTACGCCCCGTAGGATCCGGGGCGCGGGTTCAGCACGAGATAGCTCGGCGATTGTGCCTCCAGGCTCGAGGTGATGGCTGACAGCGAGAGAAGGAGCCAGGCGAGGGCAAACGACAGTCTACGGATGCTCATGAAGGTGCTCCTTCTGCTTGTTACTGGATTAACGACTGATTGTTCAAGTCCAGTGTGTTGAGAAAGCTCAACGCATTGAGGAAGTGATCCGTGGTAATCAGCTCTGCCCGTGAGCCAGTGGCTGGAATAAGATAGTCGAGATCCTGCGAACCCCATCGAATGACGGGATCGCTCCTGCAGATTGTCCAGTCGATTAAATTTGGGGGCGTCGTAGCGTCTTTGTTGTAGCAAATCGCGTCGTTCTGGCGGAAACCCTCCGCGAAGGCGTTGCTGCCGATATACATAGCGACAGAGCGAGCTGACCACTCCGGGCTGGTGAGATAGATGTCCAGAGCGTTTCCTGGATTCCTGGCCTGCCAGTCTATAGTTTGCAGGGCGGAGTAATTCAACCGGTAATCTTCCAAAGTCGTATAGGCGGCTGGCTGGATCTGCTCGCACGGGGTGGTTGAGCAGTCGGCGGCGTCTTGCGGATAGACAATAAAAATGATGTTGGGGTTATAGGGAAAGCCCAGAGCTTTTATGTTTGCGGCCAGGGTGGCGGCCGGCATGTAGGAACCGCCTGGCGGATTGGTGAAATTTTTGAAGCTCACCTTAAACGCTATGGCTTGCCGCAGATCAACTTTGTTGTATGTCTGGAAGGCGTTCAACTCTTTGAGACATTCGACGAAGATAGCGTACTGACCGCTAACTGAAGTGCCGCCTCCCGTGTCCTGGCCTTTAATATCGACGACCAGCGTTTCTCCCTTTTCAACCAGGCTGTAGCCAGAGATGGGAGAAGCATTGGGGACTACTCCCCCTGAGATGGTCTTGGCGCGCGCCACATAGGAGGTAAGGAGGTCCGTAAAGCTAGGCAACCGCAATGCCGCCTGCTGTGGGGTGTTATCGACAGCAAGGTTGCCGTAACGATCAACCATCTGGCGAGCCCTGAGCTGCTGTGGAGAGAGCTGGAGGAGAATGTTAGAGCTTTGGCCAAGGCTCACAGGGTAGTTGGGGGCCTCCAGGCGGAGGTCATAGTCGTGAGTCAGGAAGACCTCACCGTTTGGATAGTTCTGATTATTGTCTTCGCCGCTACCCGACAGGCGAACGTCCATTTCAACGCCTTCGGAGCCCAGATCCCAGGAAGATTGCATCGCTTCCAGAGAATTTTCTGGGCATTTCTCCCAATAGCCTCGATGTGCAAAGACCAGAATGAGCGGAATAGCCGTGTTTCGAGTCAGAATCTGCTTGTTGATTTTGGACAAGTTGAAGTTCGAAGAAGTATAGCCGGGAACAGGCATGCGACCGGTGGGAGTGGCGGGCGGACATCCTGCCGGGATCTGGGCGTGGATGGGTACGGTCAGCAGCGCGAAGAAGCAGCATATGAAAATCATTCGTCGTCGCATCGTGGGAGGCTCCTCGGTACGGCATCGCAACCGGCAGGCTGCGTTTGACTGTAATCTTGCCGTTTGTCGAGGGAGGGGAGGAGTGAGGAGGGGTGACATGGTACAGAAGTACCGGGTGAGCGGTGCGCTCACCCCCGCGCGAATGAACGATTTGCGTGCTGCTACCATCCATGTAACAGCTCGGCGCAGAACGATACGCATCGAAAGTGTTAACGAGATATAACTACGGCCCAGTGCGGTCCGAGGGAGAGACACGCGTTGCGATGATAAGGGCCGGCCCTTTGGGATTAGCCACTACCAGTTGCGAATCGAGGGCATTCGTCGAATTGAAAGTGAGTTCCGGGAGAGATCGGTCGGAGATGCGGATTACCAAAGAACCTGAAGTGCTGTTCCGAATGGAGGGAGGGCTGAGTTCGCCGGGCCGTCGCACCGCACCAACCACGGATGCAGACTGGGGCCGTAGTAACGTCGTGTAGATGAGGGCAGTTCTCCAACGCCTTCGCCTATCGATCAGGGGCGTATTCTGGCTTCATGAAAGATGGGCGAAGTCGCGCTGCCGCGAAGGTATATGTTGCTGCTCGAATGATCGATGACGGTAAGAAGAAGAAAGTGCCCGTCAGGTGAGATGTCCAGGCTCTCGCTGCTGTCCGGAAGCTGCGCCTGGATCCGGGCTATGAGCTTCGTGCCGGTAGGTGAACGTTCGAGTATGCGAATCCAGCCACCGTCTTCCTGATCGCAGTAATAGACCGCACCTGCGTGAGTAGTCCACCCGAGAACGGGATCCACTGCCACCCCGGGAAGCATCTGAGCCGATTGGATTCCACCGTCCGACATCCGCCACAGGGTACCGTCCAGCCGACCCAGGAGCAGTGTTCCGGCGTGGTCCAGTTCGTGTGCATCATAATACGAAGCCCGGTTGGCTATATTCTGCACTGCGCCGGTTACGAGATCCCGCTTCCAGATCGAAATGCTCCCATCGCGATCCGAGTTGAAGAAGAGAAAGCTGCCATCATTGGACCAGGTAGGCAACCGTTCTTCAAAGTTATTTCTTTCAACCATTTCCGGGGATGGATTGGCGATGGGCATCCGGTATATAGCGGAGTGTCCGTTTGGTCGGGCGTCGAAGGCCAATTGCTTGGAATCCGGAGACCAACTCAAACCCCCAAGCCATGGACCTCCAAAGTTCGTGAGCTTGCGCGGATTACTGCAAGCTGCATCGCATAACCATATCTCCCACGAACCGGATCGATCTGAGACGAAGGCAATATGGCTGCCGTCAGGAGAATACTGTCCGTCACGATTCCGTCCTGAAGAGGCTATGAAACGCTCCGGGGTGGGTGTGACGATGCCCTTACCGATTTGAATCCGATCTACATCCCAACTTTCGTTCGCCCGAACATAAGCTATCCACTTCTCGTGGCGAGCGATCTGCGGATCCAGGGCGGTTGTCGAGTAGGTGTTGAGTTCCTGAATGGATCCATCCGACGTCTGAACGGTCCAAAGCTGAAATGTACCTTTTCGGTTTGACGAGAAAATCAACTGATCCGGCGTGTCCGACCACGCCAGCCCATTGATAGAGTATTTTTCGTCGGTTAAGCTTTGCACCTTCAGCGTTTGGAGATTGAGAAGACAGATGTTGCCGACGCCATGAGTCGTGGTTCGAACGAAGGCGAGCATCTGTCCGTCCGGGCTCACTCTGGGCAGGAAGTCCTCGATGCTGCCCCGGGTGCGCGTAAGCTGACGGTGGATGCCGTTGGAGAGCGTAATCTCGACGAGACCCGAAACGGGTGCATGCGGAGCAAGGTCCATCATGATGAGACTTTTCCCGTCAGGTGTCCAGGCTGGTCCAAGATCGCCGACAAGCGGGCTCGGATCGCCGGTCCAACTTCCCAGTTGCGTTGCTATCGAGGCGACCAATCGCTCCGCGCCATCGCTCATGCGATGGATTACGACGTCGGCCTGTGTTGAATGAACTCGCAGGAAGGTGATCTCCTTGCCTGTTGGAGACCAGCGTGGATTCAAATCGGGAAGCCTGTCTTGTGTGAGGAGATGAGGGTTTCCGCCCTGAACAGACTTCAGGTAGATGCCGAACTGGCCATCCCCCTTTTCCCAAACGTATGCGATTTGTTGCTCATCCGGGGATATAGCCGGACTGAATTCATGGCCGTATCCCCAGGTAAATGGGGCATTCTCGAAATGTTCGACATGCGCGGAAACCCTTGATCGGCTCGAAAAAAATGAGAAGGCTAGAGGAATGCACAGCAGTGCCAAAAACACTGCCGCTGTCAATCTTCTAGATAAAGACCGGGGACTCTCCGGAACCCAGAACGGCAGGCGACCCCGAGAAGGGTTCAATTCAGCAGACGCCACGTCAGGAGCGGACCCCGAGGTACCGACCGCGACCGTCGCGCCGCTTCTGCAGTCAAAGTGAAAGACCGGAACGTAGCCTCCTGTCGGAACATCGATACGAACGCTCCTGTCGATCTCCCCGGAAGCACTGTAGTATGCTGCGAGTTTTTTGCGGAGTCTTCGTGCCTCGGTGCGAACGATCGTGTCCACCTTCGGCTCCCAATCAAGTGGACGCTCAAAGACGGCAATGCCGATGGTCCGTTCTTTCAGAAGCGCATCGGCTTCATCGATGGTCTGGAGAACGATAAAGTGCAGAAAAGACGAGAGCCTTTTGGATTGGACAAATCCAGCGCTGGCGAGAAGTTCGTCCAGATGGGCGATCACCGCCAGCCTTTGATCCGTCTTCATGCACCACGGTCCCCGAACATAGCCTGCCTCACAAAAGCTTACAGAAACATCAATTTTTGGTGGTTCTGCACGCCTGCCAGCTTGCATTAGGATGCAATGCGGAGGAAGCAGCAGAACGCGAGCCCAGCACCGCCCCCGCTTCGGACGACCCAGTCGAGGAGCGAGAGCAATCCCGAGGCCCGTTCAAGGAAAATTCATTTGCAAAGCCGCAGCAAACGGCGGTCTCGCTTAAGTACCTTGGTTGCCTAACTTTGGCGGTCGACAAGGGCAAGATGTCTCCCCACTCACCTCGATTTGTCCCGCTCGGGATCGACCAGTTCTCCCCCCTTTCTACTCCCCAGGGGGTGCCTCTCCCGCGAAGCTAGCAGTATACGTGACGGATTGCGACTGGCACGAAAGATGCTTGGCCACTCGTTATGTTCGCCGATCGGCCTGAATCCAGCGCACGTGCAAACGTGTCTGGGACCGAGCACTCTTTCCATCTCCGTTTGAATTTGCGAGGCTATATTGCTAAAGTTCCGCGAGAGTTGCCGTCTTCCCCGCTGGGTTGCGATTTCGTTTCTGTTTCTGGCCGTCACGTCCAGCGCATGGAGCCAGAGCACCCTTACAGGTCTGATCTCCGATTCCTCGGGTGCCGCGATCCCAAACGCCCAGATTCAAGCCAGAAATACGAATACGGGTATCGACCGAGAAGCGGTCACCAATCAGAAGGGTTATTACACGATCTCGGCGCTGACGCCTGGAACGTACTCCGTGCATGTCGATGCAAATGGGTTCACTCCGCTGATCCGTACCGGTGTTATTCTCGGTGAGAATCAGCATCTTCGGCTCGATCTGGCAGTGGAAGTTGGGGCGCAACAGACAACTGTGCAGGTCAACTCTCAGGCTCCGGCACTACAGCAGGAGTCAGCGGACGTCAGTACCACGCTTCCACAAGAGGCAGTTCGCGACCTGCCATTGAATGGCCGTAATATTGAGGCCTTAATTGCGCTCGCTCCGGCAACGCGGTCCATCGGGTCATTCGGCATCTATCAACAATCGGCCAACACTGGCGGGCGTATCTCGATTGGCGGTGCGCCGCCTTCGTTCAACTCCTTTCTGCTCGATGGTGATGCGAATGAGTTGCCCACGAGTGGCAGTCCCATGGTTCCTCTTTCTCCGGATGCGACGCAGGAGATAACTATTATCACGCATAATGCCCCGGCAGAATATGGACGGACCGGGGGCGGCGTTGTGGACTACATCTCCCGCAGCGGCACCAACCAGTTTCACGGCTCGGCCTGGGAGTTTGCGGAAAACGACGCCTTCGATGCCAATGATTATTTCAGCAAACGGGCAGGCAAGCCGATTCCGCCGCTGCGGTTCAATCAGTTCGGTGGTGCATTGGGAGGTCACATTCTGCCCAATAAGCTGTTCTTCTTCGCAAACTATGAGGGATCGCGTCAGACGATCGGATCGAATGCATATTACACCGTGCCCACAGACCTGCAGAGGCAGGGAAACTTTTCCCAGACCTTTAACTCGTCCGGACAGCTCATTCCAATTTATGACCCGGTCACCGGATCAGCACAGGCGCCGCGGCAACAGTTTACCGGCAATGTAATCCAGCCAAACCGGCTGAATCCCGTCGCTCTCAAAGTTATCTCTTACTATCCGCAACCGAATGTCCCGGGCAATCCTTTCACCGGGGTGAATAATTATTTCGCCAGCGGACTACAGACCACGTCGCGCAACGCCTTCGGCATCCGGCTGGACGACTATCTCACGCCGACTCAGCGGTTCTCTGGGCGCTACACACAGGATAAGGCGACAATAGTTCAACCCCGTTATTTCGGTGTGAACAATATCGCTGATCCGGGAAACGGTCCGACGACCTACCCCCGGGACAGCGTTGCGCTGCTTTACACGAACGCGCTCAACGCCAACCTCCTCGTAGAGGCGCACGCCGGCCTTAACCGGTTTGGCCTGGTGCGCAATCCCATCAGCCTCGGCTTTGACCCAGGTACTCTCGGTTTCCCTTCCTCGCTCGGTCCTGAGATGCAACTGCTGGAATTCCCCGACTTCGTCATGTCGACCACATCTACCATCGGCAGCAACCAGGGCGACCCTTCAACGCAGGAGAATAATGCCTACACCGTGGGCGGAGATGTGACTTGGGTCAAAGGCACGCACAACTTCAAAGCCGGAGCCGAGAGGCGGGACTACCAATGGAACTCGGTACAGGGCTCGGGTGTGTTGCAGTTCAACTTCGACGCGAACTTTACCAAGGGGTCAAGTCCGACTGCGGCTGCGACCAATGGCTATGACATCGCGTCCTTTCTGCTCGGTTATCCGGCCAGCGGCACGCTTTCCCGGCACCAAAACTACGCATACTCGACGTATTACTGGGCCATGTATGTTCAGGACCACTGGAAGGTTACACACAAGCTCGTGCTGGATTATGGTCTGCGTTATGACCACGAAGACGGTACAACGGATCGACACAACGGCATCAGTAATTTTAATCCTGGACTCACCTACAACGATGGCGGTGTCAACCTGACCGGTGGGCTGCAATTCGTTGGGGTAGACGGAATCGGCAGAGCGAATCGTGACGCCACCTGGGACAACTTTGCACCTCGCATAGGCTTCGCCTACAGCGTCACCCCGAAGACGGTCTTTCGTGCTGCGTTCGGTCTCTTCTACCCGCCATCTACCGGAAATTTTGTCCGGCTCGGCTCCACCGGCTTCACGAGCCAGACTTCTTATGTTGCTTTTATCGATGGCAACCAGCCAAGCGGCAGCTTAAGCACTCCTTTCCCGCAAGGGATTGTGCCCATCACGGGTTCGTCTCTCGGACCATTGACGGGTCTCGGCACCAGCATCACGGCGAACGTTCGTTCGCTGACCACGGGAAGCGTTCAGCAGTGGAGCGCAAATCTGCAGCGTCAGTTCGGTAATTGGGCTGTGGAGCTTGGCTACATCGGCACCCATGGACTGCACCTGCCAGCGGACTTTAATTTTCATCATATTCCGCAGCAGGATCTTGCCCAGGGGACGGCCCTGCAGCAGCTGGTCACGAACCCCTACGCCAGCATCATCAGCAACGGCTCGCTCTCTGCGGCGCAGGCTCAGCAGGGGCAACTGGAGATGGACTACCCGCAGTTCACCGGTGCCACCGGAATGACCAATTGGGCTGGCTCCAACTATCACGCGATGATCTTAACCGTGCGGCGCCGGTTCTTCAACCAGTTCTACATGCTGAGCTCCTATACCTTTTCCAAGTTGCTGGATGACAATCTCGGAAACGGCGAGAATGTCTACGCTGATACCGGCAGCAACACTGTGCAGAACTGGGACAACCTCAAGGCCGAGAAGTCCGTATCGACCTCGAACCTGCCCCAGCATCTGGTTGTATCAGGAGTCTATGTTCTCCCCTTCGGTAAAACCGGAGGCCGTCTCTATCAGGAGGCAGTCAAAGGATGGGAGCTCAGCGGCATCTTTACAGCGGAGAGCGGAGATCCAATCAGTGTTATCGCAAACGCCCCAGCGTACGGTGGCTCGCGTCCCAACATTATGGGCGACCCGACTATCTCCCACCCGATGGTTACTGACTGGCTGAACAAAGCAGCGTTCACCAATATTCCGGCTTTTACCTATGGCAATGCTCCGCGTGTTTTGCCGTCCACGCGCACTCAGGCCTACGTCAATTTCGATGCCGATCTCTCGAAGGCCTTCGTTATCACTGAAAAGGCAAGCGTCAAACTGAGTATCCAAGCCTTCAATCTGTTCAACAGCACTACCTTCGGTGCGCCCGACAGCAATATAAACGATACCAACTTCGGTCAGATCACGACGCTGCGTACGAACACAGGTCCGCGTGTTCTGCAATTTGCGGCGCGACTGCACTTCTAACAAGAGGAGTTCTGAATTTATACATCGCGCGAGTTGGCACGGATCCGTGATTACCCACAGCAAGAGAGACGAATGTTGAACAATTTTCAGAAATACCTTGGATCGAGAGGAACAGATTCCACTCGCCGATCCTTTTTGACCACTCTCGGTATGGCGGGGATGGGGCTCATGAGCGCGCCATATGGGCCGACAGCGCACGGTCAGCAAGCAGGAGATGCGAATTCCGATACTCAATGGGCGGTAACGCTGAGAGCCGGTGACGGCCCACATCCCCCCTTCGTATCGAACATGCGTCGCCTGCTTGCGCCTCCGGAACTGCTTGACGCTCCGGATGAATGGATCGATCGATCTCTCCAGTGGACTAACTATATCCTGCGAAACTATCCACCTGGATTAATCGAGTTACCAGAGCGAAGACCGGCGCTGTTTCGACTTGATGAAGTTCTGCACATTCAGTCAGCGCCTGATAAGCCACTGGTACAGGAGTTTTACCGAATGCGTCTTGAGCATGCTCTCCAGGACATTGAAAATACGAAGGTAACCGACGGAATGCGTATCTGGAGACTCTATAATCATGGGGCGTTCGTACGCACACCCTCTGTTTCATTTACGTTCGACATTGTTCCAGGCGCGCCGGGAAATTCTGGCTTCACATTGTCGTCAACATGGCTCCAAGGGTTAGTAGCTCAATCGGATGTTACATTTATCAGTCACTGGCATCCGGACCATGCAAATAAGGATGTCGCGCGACTGTTTCTAGCCGCCGGAAAGCCCGTCATTGCTCCTGAGGGCTTGTGGGCGGATGACCCCGAATTTTCAAAGCGCTTGATCTACCCTGAACGTAGCGTCGATAAGGTTCATGAGGTTAAAAGCTCGCGGGGATCCCAAGTACTGAAGTTCATCTCTTATCCTGGACATCAAGGCAAACCGGTTCTGGTGAACGTCAACCTGGTAATCGCGCCGGATGGCTTTTCGGTACTTCACACAGGCGATCAGTCCGGCGACGAGGGCCCCGGCACAGACTTTGATTGGTTCGCACAAATTGGCCACTATCACCATGTTGATGTGCTGCTACCGAATGGTTGGGCCAATGACCTGCATCGCATCGTTCGCGGCGTCAACCCCGAATTGGTAATCCCTGGACATGAAAACGAAATGAGCCACCCCGTCGCTCACCGCGAAGCATACACCCAGGATTATGAGCGGCTGTTTGGGCTGCATTATCCATTTATCGTCATGAGTTGGGGGGAAAGCTTTCTCTATAAAAAGCCTGCTTATATGGTGGGCTATCTTCCGGACGAAGACTAAGACATGCGTTCCCGTGCGGAGCTTAAGCTCTTTTCACGCATGATAATCATCGATGGCCGCGATGCGGCCGCACCTGAGGATGAGAAGGGTTTCCTGTTGGCCGGAAGCGTCGGTGCAGTGGAGACTGCAGGTGCGAACAGGTAAAGGGTCGCGGACTTATTGGTGGTTCGACCCCGAATGATAATCTGACCCGCCGACGGCTCACGTACACCTGACTGGCGCCTCTTCTGAGCCTGTAGAACAATATGCCCAAATCGCCGCCGACTGCTTGTCCGCACTGGAGGAGTAGATGATCGAAGCGATTCTGGAACGATGCGCCGGCATCGATGTCGGCAAGAAGTTCGTCGTGGTCTGCGTCATGACCGGTGGCGCGAAAGACGAACCCCACACGCAGATCAAGAAGTTTGGCACGATCGTGAGCGAGCTTCAGCGGCTCGCTGCATGGCTGGCTGCCGAAGGGTGTACGCACGTCGTGATGGAGAGCACCGGCAGTTATTGGAAACCGGTCTTCAACCTGCTGGAAGCACACGTTCAGGTGATCCTTGCGAACGCTGCCGACGTGCAGAACAGGCGTGGCCACAAGACCGATCCGAACGATAGCCGATGGCTGGCTCATTTGCTTCGTCATGGCATGATCCGGCCAAGCTTCATCCCGCCGCTGGCAATTCGTGAACTGCGAGACCTGACGCGTCGGCGGAGGCAGCTGATCGGGGAGAACTCTAGGGAGCGGAACCGAGTTCAGAAGGTGCTTGAAGATGCGAACGTCAAGCTCGGTGACGTGCTGTCGGACGTTTTCTGTGTGTCAGGCAGACTGATGCTCGCGGCGTTTCTCGATGGTCAGATGACCGCAGAGCAGATCGCCGATCTGGCCAAGAAGAAAGCTCGAGAGAAGATCCCGCAACTCGCGGCTTCTGTTGCAGATCATCGTTGAGCGATCACCAGCGCTTCCTTATCCTGCTAGTCAGGAATAGCCGTGTTTCTTAACGGCAGGAGGCTTGGTGTCCCGAAAGAGCGCTTTACCGGCGTTAGGTCTGTGTTTCATGTTTCTTTCCTCCTGCGGCGGCACGTCGTCAACAGCCCCGTCGACGCCAACCGTTTTCACCGTTCAGGCCTCTTCGGAGAGTACCTTGCTCACCCA
>JAABUX010008787.1_pt1 | contig 11579 bp, 21 predicted proteins | sample 5561851 | NCBI WGS metagenome assembly JAABUX01 (sample SAMN10711883, study PRJNA513361) | rock metagenome | isolation source: Antarctica rocks | place: Antarctica: Victoria Land, Richard Nunatak red sandstone | collected 2016-01-03 | reverse complement strand
GTGCACCGTGCTAACCTCGCCGACGCCCAGCTCAAAGTCCTCAGGCAGCCACTCGCTGGATGACAGCGCCGCGTGCTGCGTGACGGCATCAACGAGTGCGGCGATGGCTGGTGGCGCCTGGTGCGCACTGTGGCTGTCGCCATTGTTGCTGTGGCTGACGGAAGGAGGATGCGGCGCTTCGACGACTGCCTCATGCGTCGCTGACGACCGCAGGTGACGCCGATCGCCGCGTTGACCGGCTGTGACGGTCAAACCTCCGCTGGGCTGGCTAGGTTTGGAGTCTGGACCGGCACTGCAAGCAGGAGGGGGGATCGTTCGCTGCCTTCGAGGTGCTGCTCTGCGCCGCGTCCTCTGTCCAGACGCGGTCCATGCATCTGCGGGGTCCGCGCCAAAAAGGTAATCCAAAACTGCATGGCGGCCGCCGCAGCAATGGGCATTGCACGTGCCGCCGAGCATCTTACGGCTTCCGTTCTGCAGGAAGCGTGCCCAGCGAGCCTCCATCATAGGGGCAGTAAATAACCTGTCAGCGTGATTTGCTGCGCAACAGCCGGCACCGCAACTAGAGACGCTGGTGAGCCAATGTCTGGCTGATGCTCAGCACCCGCTGCCAGTGCGTGATGCTGCGCAGAGTGCACGTCAGCATGCATGCCCTGCTTTGTGCGCCTGTCAAAACTTTACCTGACTGCATTCAGCTTTATTGCGTTGTCCAAATAGACCAGAATGGTCACAATCGGGAATGGTCCTGTCGCAAACCTGGATGACAGTGCACCAACTCCTTGCTGACAGTCCGAAATACAGCACTGACCATTCACAAAGCTAGCAGAAAGAATTCGACCATCTACATTGGCATTTTACAATGCTGAGCACCCGCCGCTGCATGACTACACATGTTATACCGTCGGTGCTGCGTCCTGCCCATCCCGTGCACACACTGCCTGGCGAAACACACACTGAGGCTCGGCATCATGCGCAGGCAGCAACTCCGTCGCTCGCACTCGTTTGAGCGGCCGCACGCTCCACTTTGCCGCAGCGCGCGAGTGCAGCCGTCCCTCATTACGGCCCCTCATTTTTGCGGCATCCTGCTCGCAACAATTTACGTATCACCATTTGTGAGGGGACGTGAAACAACTGCCGTGGAGCTGATCTTTGCAGTATATGCTCAGATGGACATCCTTGGCGCCGCTCTTCGACGCGACACACACGAAGGGTCGCGATTGACAAAGCGCAGCACCTGTCCATGACTTGTTTGAGGTACTCCGCGACAGCGGTGGCGCCGACTCTCCGTGCCTCGTCATACGCCGTCTTGCCCCATCGGTCGCGCACCCACACGTCAGCGCCACCCTCCTCCCCCAGCAACTTGACCTGCACGCACGATGACGGCGCAGTCATAAGCCGCACAGCTGATTGACAGCTGATTGGACACCTTGCATATTGTACCGTGACTGCTTGTGCAGCCTAGAACACACATTACCCTGACCCATCAGGCAGCGCCCAAACACTGAGGTACGATCCGTGCGAGTGGATGGCTGCAGCCACCAGAGGCGGTTGCCAAAAGGGCACCAGTCTCTACAGCTGCTGTCATGAGAGCGCACCACGGCAAGGTTGCTTTCGCAGGCCGAGATGTGCAGCGCGGTGCGGTCGTCGTAGTCGCCGGCGTCGACGGGCACCCCGGCGGTGATGAAGCGCCGCAGGAGCGGCAGGTCGCAAGTGAACACCAGCGTGCACAGCTGCGACGCCGCGTCCAGGCGGTCCATGCCCAGCCTGTCGCAATGCGGGGCGCGGGCTATGAGCAAGCCATCTGACCCTACCCTGAGCAGAAGCTTGCGCCAGACCCCAGCATCATCAGGTAAGACACGTGCGATGACAACCCGCACATGGCTGTACCAGCGACGGTATATTTACTTGTTACAGCTGCGCTGGGTTGCTGTTCGCCAACAGCCAGGTGCAAGTGACCCAGCTTCTCTGGTGCATGACACGAGCGTTGCATGTGGGCGGCGGGGGCTCACTCGGCGCCGGCGTCGCGCAGCACCCTGACCAGGTTCTCGTGGCCGCCCTTGCACGCCTCCAGCAGCGCGGAGCCGCCCAGGTTGTCCTTCAGGCTCGGCTCCGCGCCGGCCGCCAGCAGGGAGTGCACGATCTCCAGGTTCCCGTGCGCCGACGCCAGCATGAGCCCCGTGCGGCCGTCGTAGTCGCACGTGTCCACGTCGAAGCCCTGCCGCAGCATCTGCGAGCGCACCGGAGACTCAGGACGGACACCGAACCTATGGCAGACTCTACCGGGGGACATAGTTGGCATTGCGCTGTGGCGCATGCTCGACCCTCCATCATGGATGAGAGGCAGACCACAGTAAATCTCTTGTAGCAGGCGTGGCGACTGATACGCTGTGCCCGGACCTGCCGGACTTTGTTATTGTCGCCCTTCGTGCAGGCGTACAGCCAGTCGGTGGTTTTCTCCTCATCCGCCTTGGCCAGGTGCTGCGAAACCAGCGTGCGCACCCGCACCAGATTGCCAGTCACCTGCGGAGGAAGGGCCGAGTCAGGGGTAGAGCACGGTGCATCGCGCTTTGTGCAAAAGATAACTCGGGTGGCAGACGGGACTCGAGGACGGGCCAGCAACACGTGGCTTAGCCAGGGTTCGGGTTGTGCCGCAGGGTTGAAGGTTTTGCAGTGAGAAACCACTCATGGACCTGGGTATGCAACAAATGGCAACCTGACAACCCCGGACTTACGGTGAAAGGTTGGCCTCGAAACGGCGTACTACAGGAGACCCTTTCTCACCAGGTTAACATATGTGCACACAGGAACAATCCAGTACGGCAAGCGCCATGGTCCGCTATCAGTTTTCGGAACGTGCACCGAGTGTCGCAGAGGCTGCAACAGGAAGTACGGACACACCTGCTCCTGTCTGTGCGTTAGCCCCTTTTGCGAGACCCTAGAGAGGTCAGGGCCCTGTGCATGCGCCATCTCCTGAGACGCCCACTTGTACCTGCAATGCAGTGCCCGCTCTTTGAGCGTGTCAGCAGCAGCAGGCATCTGCTCGCGCCACCGTGTGCAGCATTGTGCTGACGCTTGTGCGAGAGCAGCCCACCGAATGCGGTGCAACCATTGGGTACGCACGCAAACATACAGCACAGCGGGTTTTGCAGAGCGGCGAAGGCACAGCATGACAAACTTACGTGACTCCTGCTGGCAGAGACTCCATGGCTTCATGATGCGACACATCCGCGGCACTGAACTCCTCCTCGGCAATCTGTGCCCGGACGCAGCAGTGAGTGCTGAGCATCAGAACAGGGTAGAGGGAGGAATGGCACCACATTAACGGAGCCACATCACCTAACCATACGAAGCAGCCGTTCACAGCGACATACAGGAAGGTGAAATTCCGTGTTTGCGCATTGCTGGTTCTTTATCCCTCATGGATGTCGTCATGAACTGCGCTTCCGTCTGGCATCTTCCGCAATGCAGACAGGAACGGGATGTTTGGGCCGCACCGCCTCGACATAGTCATTCAGGTTCTCCAGCACCACGCGCGCGTTGATGGGGAAGGAAGCCGTGATGTCGTGGTAGGTGTTGCGCGGGATGGTGAGGACCTTAGCCACGGTCAGGCTGTGCACGGACTCGATCTGCGGGATCTCCGTGAAGAAGGCGATCTCGCCGAATGTATCACCGTTGCCCATGATGCGCCTGCGCTCCGCGTTTATGTTATCAGGCCTTCCGCTGATTAGTACCGTACAGCTAGACGCAGCGGCGGGCGTAGATACATTGCAGGCTGAGAAAATGTTGCTTGCTGAAATTCCTGATCTCAGCATGGTTGCGATATGAGGCTCCAGTCATCGGGGAGCTCCGCCACTGTTCAACACGAGGAGAATGTTCTGAATAGCACTGCGGCAGCAGCGATGGGCAGAATTGGGAGCGCACCGCGAGCCGAGCTCGATGCCCCCGCGTCCGCCGTGGATGCTCTTGCTGTTGGAGTCCAGCCGGATGCTCTCCTCCTCGCTGGTCTTGCCCAGCCACTCGGACGGCTTCGCCACCTCCACCAGGCCGCTCACCACCACCATCAGCTCGTTCACGTGGTCGCCTTCGGCCAAGATCTCCACCTGCACGATTGCAACTCGGTCTGTAAGCGCTCAGCAGTCCACACAGTCACGGACATTGCCAGTGCATTCCAGGATAGGTGCCTTGACTAGACATCTGATCAGCAGCTTCGAAGCAGTGAGCAAATGGCGACACAGCATGCAGGCTGTCAGCACGGACGAAGCTGAAATATGTTGCCCGGCGATCAAGGCAATGTGAGATCAGGTGCCTGGACAAGCGCACCTGCGGCATGAAGAGCTCCACGCGGGCGCCAGCCAGCAGAGCGTCCAGGAACTTGAGCTTGCAGTCGGCGAAGAGGAAGCACTTATGGAGCTGGTCCAAGTACAGATGCCGCAGGATGCGCCTCCGGATGGTGCTCGGATAGATGCCCAGCACCTGAAGAGGGGACAGGAGCCGTTAAAGGCTGCCCGTTTGGCGCAACAAGTCTGTTGCAGCGCCACCTTCAGATGCTGAACATATAGGAGCAGGCATCGTGTGACACAATAGTGGTCGTGAGGTATCATTGATCCTTCGCAGTTGCTGAGCAGGAAGGCAATAAAAAGGCGCCAGTTACCTGCTCGTCGCTAGCCTCCTCATTGTTGAAGTGGAGCCGCAGATGCTCCAACATAGCGTTTCGTAGAGCCTGCGATCCGCACAGCACCCGATGCAGTGTAACCGCACAGACGTTGAGGTGGCAGGGCCACACACACTGTTGGTCGATCCTAGGGCGCACACAGGGCTTGCAAAGCGCGCAGGGTTGTGAGCCGTCCACCAATGCCTCAGGGCACAGGAGTAACGCTTGCCTTAGGTATGTGATTGGCCTTCGAGTATGCCTTGATGCTGCCGCTGCGGTCCCGGAAGCGCCCTGTGCGCTCATCGTTCTTGATGACAACCATGGTGATCGTACCCTGCAGGATCATGTGTTGTTAGGCTGCAGGCCGCAACGCATCAGAGGAGGCGCACGCGACCGTTTCCACCAGTGGCCACGGAGGGGCAATTGTGTACACACATTCGCAAGATGCAGACAGCAGGAGGATGGCGCACAATGATGTACGCGGTGATGCCGACATTGAGGAACATGAAGATGATGCAGAACAGGGCCTCTGGCATCGACTCGGCGTGAAAGTCGCCTGTTGCACAGGCAGATCACACAAGATTATCAGCGTGTGCATGACATCACCCAATGCAGGAGTTGTGAGCGACCAACCATGTCGTGGCGCGAGGAGCGTGGCCAAAAGACCGCACCGTAGCCGACCGTGGCGAAGGTCGTGACCGCCCAATACAGCGAGAAGATGTAGGCATCGAATCGGCTGGGCCACTGCATCAGCAGGTCCGGGTATGCGCCGAGCCAGCTGCTGGACGTGAAACCCTCCTGCCGCGCGATGAAGTAGAAGATGCACGCCACCCAGTGCACCACGTACATGGCATACTGCACAAGCATGGCCCGTGCCCTCGTCAGGACCGACGAGAGCAGGAATGCATTGCCGGGGGGACACCCAACAGGTTGCACATCAACTGGTGCACAAAGTGCATAGCCTCTGTAGCGTCATGCAGTGCCCTCCCGGAAGCAGCTGAGGATGCAGGATGTGATGTCTGCGCTCCTCTCTGGTGCTCCTACCCAGTTTATGCAAGGGTACCAAAACGACGCGCGGCCACAGAGGTTTGAACACGAAGTCGAACACAGTTTGAGTAACTAAAATCTGACTTGTGACCCAGGGTAGAATCATATCCAGTTTCAAAGAGGACGGCAATCGTCATGCAAGATCAAGCTGTCTGCAATGACATGCTCAACGATATGAGCAGGATGGCGAGGCTCACCGTAGCATTGCGGACAAGCGTGCTGATGAGCAAACCCACTGAGAGGTTGTACTCGAGGACCTTGAAGAAGACCAGTACACGGTACAGACGCAGCTGCACTCGCAATATTCGGTGTCGCCACAATGCTCACAGCTGTGCACGCTGCATCAATCCCGGGTCGTTTGCTGAAAGTTGGCAAGCTTGACCCACAGCGCACCAGGCGCAGTATCTTCAGCAGCGACCAGTATCGTGCTGTGTTGTCAGCGAAGCACGGTGGGAAGGCAGCCTCGATGATGACGTAATCAAACGGCAGCAGCGCCATGATATCCACCCAAAATCGCAGCCTGCCGGCAGCAGTAGGTGGTGGTCAAGGTATAGCCACCCAGCCACTATATGATCTGCACAGCGGTGTGACATCGAATGCAGACCAGGGCACCCTGAGGACGCACTTGAGGTAATGGATTGCAATCAGCTTCCTGTCTGTTATCAGCACCTCCTGATCATAGTAACACCTGCGATGCCGCATTGGCTGCTTTCAACTCCTCGTCATGGAGTCGGTTCCGACCGGTCTAGAATGCATATAAAAATCCAGCACCATTCGCACAACGTCAACATCAGCGGTGAATGGGACTAGCCAGTGCTGGGGTGTGCCATAGAGCGTTTTTCAAGAGCGCAGACCTGAAGAAACTCAGCACGGTGTCTGTTCCAAAGATGGCGGCATTGAGGTACTCAAAGAAAGCCGGAAAATCCTTGTATGGGCTGCGCCTCATTGTACGGGATTCAGTATAACCGGATGCAGAGGACAAGGAGAGCACATCGAGAACAGGGTACGGCGTGCATGACTATGACGGCTGACGTGTTGTCGAGGCAAATAACCGTGTCATGGTCAGGGAGCTGCCAAACAGCGGCAAGAGCCTCGGCTTGAGAACACAGCCTGCTTCTGTAGCCTCATCATGGCACAGCATGAACGCGAGAAGATATTGATGACCGATGGCAAAGGCCGGTCAGGCAGAAGGCAGGGTCTGGGTGGACAAAGTCGCACCAGAGGCCCGGCGACGATTGAAATGCCACGACGAAGGGCGTGACGAGCCCGGTCATCCCCGCCATGAAGACGGTCAGGTACAGGAATATGCGGAAATATGGGTGGAACGGGTGGATCAGCCACTTGGGCATGCTCTGCGCCTCCGCGCTCTTCACCTTGTTGCCGTGCTCATCCTCCACGATCCACTGCCGGGACATGTAAAGCCAGCTCAATGGGCGTCTGTGAGATGCATACCAGGTGGGGCCATGCTCGCTGGCGCGCAAGATGCATAACGCAGCGTCTTCTCAGGGTGGGCTCGTCTGCTGCGTTAGCGGCGCGGCGTCTGCACAGCATATGCAAACACGCCGGTAACTTTCGCCTGCTTACACGCTGAGAACACGGCGCTCGTGTCGCACCTCAGCTCGGACTTTTGGAATGGCGTTGCTGGCGGTGTTGTGGTGTGACACATCCTTCAGCATTTTGCTGCGGCTCACTGTTGTCGTGCTGCGATGGAAGGTTGAGTCAAAGTTTTTGCCGCTGTCCGCAGCGGCGGTCTTCGCCAGATCGAAGAAAGCGAGCTTCTTCTTCTGTGAAGCTTTGCCGCCATGCACGCTCCTGTCTGCAAAGTCCGGGCTCGGATTGTCCCTCGCATGTTGCACGGCCTGCAAGCACCACATTGATGGACAGCTGCATGATGAACATGCGGACGTTCATGCTAAGCATAATTCAGTGCCCAAGCAGTGGGAGGTACTTCGGTGCTGTCAGGTCAGGGCGAAACTCAACACCTCACAATGCGAGGCCAGGTCAGAGTCGTGCGCTCATCCAAGCGGCAGAGGTCGGCAGGCATTCAGACGCAAAGTATTGGGTTTGGGATGGCCGACAATGATTTGACGAGGTGGGAGGCACATCATTCAGAAGTAGGTTGGCACGTGACAGACGCACGAGCCTGACGGCATTCTGCCAGTTCATGCGCGCGCGGGCGCTCTCGTACGGCGTGTTTCGGCGCCCGCCGAAGCGCTGCGACTTCCTGCCCAAGGCTTCCCCGAGCGACTTCCTGCTCAACGCCGCCCCCTTCTTGCCCAGCGCGGGGCCCGCCACCGTCCCCGCCTCCACGCCGCGCATCATCGACTGCCGCGTCATGGCGGACATGGAGCCCGAGCTGCTGGTCCTGCGTCGCAGCACGTGGCGCCCCAGCTCAGTCGCCTTTTGGTCCCAGCTCTGGCAGACTGCTGTAGCCTGTGAAGGAGTGTCAGCTGCGATGGCGCAACATGCCTGTATTGTCAGGTAACCTGGTCAGGTTCCAAAGGTTATAAAGCACCTGTCGAGCCCGCCGCCCGTGGACCTGGACCTCTCCAGGCTGCCGGCCCTGCCGCCGTGCACCGACGAGTCGCCACCGCCGCGCGCTGACCGGTCCTCGTGCGCGTGCGCGCCGAACCATTGCACGCCGTTATGAGCCGACCCCTCTCCTGCGCAAGCATGCTGGCTGCTTGCCGCGATCCCTTACAGCCAGCGCCAGGGTGCAGTGCAGAAGCTTTTCAGCAGGCAAACGGTACCAGAAAAGATGGACTTGTCGGTTGTACCACGAGTCGGGCCATGGACACACTGATACACAGGCATTCTCAGTTTAACGCGTCTGCACACCACAGCACGCACCGCGGGGTCGGGGTCCGTTGGCGGTCGCGGCCGACAGTGCGGCGGAAAGGGACGCCTGCCGGTCCAGCGCCTTCGCGATGCTGCTGCCGCCGTGGTGGTTGCCGCCGTGGGCGCTGCTCTCCCGGAAGCCGCCGCCGCCGCCGCCGGCCTCGTGCGCTTGCTGGTGGCCCCTCAGGTCTGCGACGGCGTGCTGGAAGGCGCCGCCGCGGGCCCGGGTTGAGCCCTCCCGCCCCATCGCTGCGCCGAATAAAGCGTCGCCGTGCGCGTGCATGGACGGGTGGTCGTGCACGCCGTGGTGGCCGCTGTTGCGACGGGCCTCCGGCGGCGGCCTGGCACGGACAGTGCCTTGTTAACTGACATGCGGGTCCGTCCAAGCCTCCGCACGTGTCTACCTGCCTCGAGGGTCAGGCAGCAAACAAGCACAGAGGCCGTGTGTGTTTCGGCAAGGCACCCGAGCTGAGGGGATCATGACTGACGTCTACCACCAAGCAGAACTGAGGTTCTCAAGCTAACCATTGTACGCAACATACTCATGCGTAACCACTGGCCTCAACCAAGTCAGTCCAAGGAGCTCTCACACAGCATACAGCTGCCTGTTACCCCTGCAAGATCAATCACTCGCTGCAGCAAGCGCACCAAGGCGTCGGGCCCGTGGGTTGGCTCGGCGACTCCAATCCAGACGCGTTGGGGGAGAACGTCGTCCCCGGCCGGGGGTCCTCTGATCCATTGCTGGCTAGTGTAGCGGCTGCACCCGCAGCAGCCGCGGCCGCGCTCATAGCAAGGGTCCCACGAGGTACTCGGCGATGGCCCCGTCAGCTATGCTGTTTGCGGTTGCCGCGCGGCCGAACGCTAGCTGTTTAACGTCTCGAGTCTGGTTACCTGCACCGATCGCGCTCCAAGGGCTGCGGGCGTGAGCTAACCCTGACAGGGCGTCAAAGGCGACTCATGCATGCTGGCTGCCGGTCGATCATATGGTTTGTAGTCACTAACGCTGCTTGCCAGTTCTACTCGGCCTCGAACTCGCCTGCTGGTGTGAAGGATCGAGCCAGGCTCACAAGGGCAGCGTTCAAGAAACTTCGAGGCAGACACACAGTGATCACTCAAACTGCATGTTGCTCGGAACACGTCGCGGTGCATAAAAACGGACGAGGAGTAAAGTGTCGTGAAAAGCACTTGTCTGACGACATCACGTGCATTCTGATGCAACAGTTGAAGCGGCTCGCACCGCTAGTGCTGAGAAGCCCAGTGTATTCCACGCAGCCATGCTTCAGCCACTGCACCGGCAGGTAACAAATCCTGGTGTTCAGTGCTGAATGTCCTGTGTAGGCTCGTGCTTCCCAGTTCAGAGCCCTCCTGCCTGCTCCCCGCAGCTTACTCTAGAAATTGAGACGCCCAGATGACCGGCTGTTGATGCAGTGGGTGCAGACCTTTCAGCAGCCTGCGGCAGGAAGGGGACGTTGAAAGCGCAGCGGAGAACGAGACGGTGCGGCTAACGGACAGTGTTGATACTCACCGGGGCATTGCGGATGACTCTTGGGCCGTCTTGAAGCTTTCGCCAGCGCAGGAGGGCGGCAACCCGCAGTGGACGGTGGAGGACGTGAAGGCCAGGCAGTCGAAGGCCGTGCGGGCTTGGCTGGACAAGCAAGTGGGCCCGCAAAAGCTCGAGCTTGCGAAGCTGCTGCAGGAGCACGCTGTGATCGTGCGCGGCGGTTCCGAGAACGCGCAGCGCCTCATGGACGCTCTCATCGTGCGTGCCGTTGTTGCCTCAATTTGACAACAGCTGGTCGTGCCGTCGGCTTCTTCAGCTTCTGCTCTGCAGACCGCTCGTTGAGAGGCTCGTGCTCCGCTGCACAGGAGTGGAAACAGGCTGGCAGCTGAAAACTGCAGCAGATGTGACATCCTCCCAGCGCTGCGTGCAATACGTAGCATGCAAGAATTTAGGTTTTGCCAATGGGGTAGAAAGCAAGCGCGGTACACCAATTGAGGCCGCGCGCAAACTACGAACCAAATACTTGTCATGAACCTCAGCGCTGAATAGCATTTAATTGAATTGTCACGGTGATAACTACTTGACCTTCTTCGTGTCCAGCTTCGCGCTCTGTGCCGGCTTTGCGCTGGTTTTCGATGTGAAGGAGCTGACTGCTTTCCGCTGCTTCGGCGGGGCGCCAGGCATCGGCACCAGCGACAGAGCGTGCAGCAGCTGAGCGGCCGGCTGTGTAAAGTCCAGAGGACGCCCGAGCAGATCCGATGCAACTCCCTGCGTGCGCAAGTCGTCGGGCAGTTTCAGGACGGGGGAGCGGGACATCGCGGTGCTGCAGCGTGGGTAGGAATATTGCATATTTGAAGGTGTAAGCAAATTTGTGGCATCACATGGATCCGGCCTGCGCACGTGTGTGACGAGCGCTGTGACAATGAGCGCCTCGCCCTCCGCTGATGTCAGGACCTTGAACACGTGCACGGCGAGGTAGTGGACGAGCGCGCTGAGCATGCCGGACCGCAGCGCGAAGGCTGGTTCTGAGATCTCCGCTGGGCCTGGACAAACAGCATCATACTGGCTCAGCCAGTGTCTTGCACAAGCTGTAAATTTTGCCAATGCTGAGCACCACACAGAGAGGCAACATGCGCTGTCCGACCCGACAGGCCGGTCAGCACGCGATGCGATGCCCCACTGGCGGGCACAGTCTCAACTGAACTCCGCACGTCCAACTGTGCAGCAAGCCCTCCGTCCTATTTCGCATGTTCGCTGGGCTCTGCATCGCTCTGGCTGTTCAATCGCAGAAAAATACCGTGGTGCAACCCCAGCTCGGGTGTCAATAGAAGCAGGCGCACCGGTCAGGTTGCCGTACAGGTGCAGGATGAGGTCGACGCACAGGCGGCCGCCCGACCCGGCGAGGGTGCCGAGCACGAGCGGTGCCGCGACGACGCCCGGGAACAGGCGCACCGCCACATCCACCCGGTTCGCCATGACGGCCCCGCGCAGCGAGTTCATGGCGGCCTGCGGTCGCGACCAATGTGGCTGTACGGCTGCAGGGCG
>JAABUX010008786.1_pt1 | contig 11580 bp, 9 predicted proteins | sample 5561851 | NCBI WGS metagenome assembly JAABUX01 (sample SAMN10711883, study PRJNA513361) | rock metagenome | isolation source: Antarctica rocks | place: Antarctica: Victoria Land, Richard Nunatak red sandstone | collected 2016-01-03 | reverse complement strand
GCCGAACGCACAATCGACGCCACATGGCGCCGCATCGGCGACCTCCTCCATGCCTTCGCTCCCAGCGAATGCGCAAACTACCTCGTCAACTCAGGATACGCTTCCGCCTAAGATCATCCCGCTCTAGTGTTGAGGGCCACGCCGAGCACGCTTCCGCCAGAGAGGTCCGTCAGAAGGGAGGACTTGAAGTTCCGGTAACCAGTAATCGACTTCAGCGACACGTCCGGTGCGAGTTCAAGGCTGGCCGTCGCCGCGAACCCGTATGTCTCGACGGACCGGTGGGGATCGAAGGGGGACGCGATGTCGCGGATGTTCGTCGGCACCACACCTCCCCGTACAACGGCTAGCAGCGGGACGAAGGGATTCGCTTGGCCGGCGTAGTGCCATCCTGCCAGACTATCGTTCGCCCGATAGTAATCCGCCGAGAGGTCGAGGTCGAAGCCGCCGCCCGGTTGCACCCGCACCCGGGCTCGCCCACCGTACTCCTTCTGGGCGTCGACGCCGTTCCCCGTTACGATGTTCTTCCCGTAACCATCGTGAGCACGATAGACGCCAGCGATGCGGGCGGTAACTACGTCTCCCGCAAGCGGACCACTGACCGCGGCCTCCAGCGTCCGGCTATTGTAGGTACCGTAAGTCGCCTTGGCCTCGCCGCTGAAGTCGCGCGTGGGGGCCTTCGTGATCACGTTGATCGATCCGCCGGTCGCATTCCGACCATAGAGGTCGCCTTGAGGGCCCTTCACCACCTCAAGCCGTTCGACGTCGAAGAACCCGACGATCTGAGCACGTGGACGCGATATGTAGACGCCGTCGACGTGATAGGCGATACTAGGGTTACTGCCTACTTCGACAGAGTTCGTTCCCACGCCTCTCAGGAACACCGAAGTCACGCCGAGCGCGGCGGACACCTGGACGTTCGGCACGACGCCTTGCAATGCTGTTATGTTCTGAGCGCCAGCGTTTGAAATCTGCTCAGAACCGAGGGCGGTGACCGCGAGCGGCACGTGCTGAATACTTTGACTACGCTTCTGCGCGGTTACGATGATGTCTCCCGGAACCGAACCCGCTTCCGATGGCTGGGCGGTCGGAGCGGCTGAAGACCTCGCGTCCTGCATGCCATTGGTGATCGTCTGGGCGTTCGCGTGGCCTGCCCAGAAGGGCACACTGGCCGCGATAAAGACCGCGTGAACGCTCGCTCGAACCGTCCCCCGGCCGGACCGCCGCTGGGCGCGTCCCGAACGGGCGTCTTGATCGTAACGATGACGGTACGAATCCATAATCCTCTCCTCCTGTGGCTTCGTTTCTCGAGCGAAAACGATTTGAGCCGGATCTCTGTCATAAATTGCGTGTCGCGAGATCTTCGAGCTACGTCCGTAACGCTCTTTTACTTTTGGGCGGCTTATACGTTATTCGGCACTCGCAGAGGGTCCCTTCCACGACTGCGTTGCTAACCGGCTTGATCCGAGTTAGACGACCCCGAATGGCTAACAAGAGAGCTCGTCATCGTAGGACCGAGACTATCAGGTTAATGCTAGCGCCACGCCCGGAAACACTGTGCCCTACGACGGAGTCAAACTACGACCACAGACGCTAGCATCTACTTCTGTCCGGCGAGCGGATTTATCATCTGGCGGCTCGCTTCGTTTGAAACCACGGCGGAGTGTGCCTTGCGTTAATGACGGCGGCCTAAACCAGGAGAGGTAATCTCCCGCCCCGAAGCGGCACCAGGGTTCTCGAATTATTAGCGTGACGTACTTTGACTCGATCACCCTCCTGTTCGAGATGCGACCAGCAAACGCCTCGCGTTCTTAATCAGGCGTGCTTGAAAGAGCTGGCGTTTACTTCATAGTTGTGGACGAAGTCGTGCGGGACGGCGGGGCCCCAGCTCGCGAGGCTGTCTTGCATTTCGTAGTTGGTGGGGGTCCAAAGCGAGTAATCGTCGATATGATCCATGTCGGAGAAATACTCGAACCACGATCCCCACGGGTCCTGGATATAATGAAAGAAGTTCGACCCGATCGTGTGCCGTCCGAACCCCCAGTCGCCGCGCCCCGCCTTGGCGAGCAGCGCGCGCCCGCCGCGGCCGACCTCGTCCGGGTCGTGGACCTGGAAACTCGCATGGTGGAACCCGACCCCGGGCGACTTGGCGAACGCGACGACGTGGTGATCGCTGTCCTTCTTCGCGCAGGTGAACGCGATGATGTCCTGCGCTCGGTCCGCCAGCCCCATGCCGAGCGCCCCGGTCATGAAATCCAGGCTCTCGGGCACGTCGGGCGAGAATACCAGGATGTGCCCGAGCCGGAGCGGCTTGGCGGCCGGGTAGGCACCTTGCGGCAGCACCGCCGAACGGCGCTTCCTGACCACGCGGCCGGGCGCGTTGACCTCGAACGCGGTCGCCGCGGCGGTCAGCTCGGGATCGGCGGGGCGTTCGGACAGGTGAATCAGCATCCCGTGCGGGTCCTCGACCCACAAGCCGTTGTCCTCGAACCCCGCCGGCGCGGCGACCGTCCGCCCGCCATGGGCGGGCACGGCGGCGGCGATGCCGTCGAGCCCGTCGGCGCGCAGCGAGATATGATGCAGCTGCTTCTTCGGATAGCCACCCAGCAGCAGGATCGAGTCGCGGTCCTGCCCCTCGCACCGCAGCCGCACGACGTCGCCCTCGACGTCGGCGAGCAGGCCCGCATCGGTGTAGAACGCCACACCTGGCGCCACGTCCGGCACCTCCAGCGTGAACGACAACGCGCCCAATACAGCCATTAGAGTCTCTCCTCAGCCCGCGCTGCTACCCGGTTCTCGATCGCGCCGATTCCGTCAATCTCGCAGCGGACGACATCGCCCGGTTGCAGGAACACCGGCGGCTCCATGCCGACGCCGACGCCCTCGGGCGTGCCGGTCGCGATCAGGTCGCCGGTTTCCAGCGTGAACGCGGTCGACAGATAAGCAATCTGCGCCCACAGATTGTTGATCATCCCGCCGGTGTTGTTGCTCTGGCGCAACTCCCCGTTGACATACGCCCGGAGGTCGAGCGCGTGCGGGTCGGCGACCTCGTCCGCGGTCACGATCCATGGACCGATCGGCCCGTGCGTGTCGAACGACTTGCCCATCGTGAAGGTCGGCGTGTGGAACTGCCAGTCGCGCGCGGACACGTCGTTGGCGACGAAATACCCGAACACATGCGCCGGCGCGTCCGCCTCGCTCACCGACTTGGCGGGCTTGCCGATCACCGCGCCGAGCTCGACCTCGTAATCGAGCTTCTCGGTCACGCCGGGGTCGATCTCGTCATAGGGGCCCGCGATGCAGGTCGTCTGTTTGTTGAACCAGGTCTGGTGCTTGGCGCGTGCGAGGCCGAGCCTGTCCGCCTCCTCCAGATGCTTGGCGTAGTTCATCCCGATCGCCAGATACTTGCCCGGCCGTTCGATCGGTGCCAGCAGCCGCAAATCGTCGAGCATGCGCTCCGGCGTTCTGCCGTCCACGAGCACGCCAAGCTCTCGCAGTGCATCGTCGCCCGCGGCGGCGATCTCTCGGATCGTCTGCCAAGGGCTGCCGGCGGCGACGAGATCTATGACGCCGCCTGCCTTCACAGCGCCGATCCGAGCCCCGTCCTGTTCGAACCGTACGAACCTCATGCCTCTGGTCCTTCTGCGGACGATGACGGCAGCCGAAACAGTCTGTGCGCGTTGTCACGTCCGATCTTGCGGCGATCCGTCTCGCTGATCGATGCGTTGTCGAACCAACGGGCGGCCTGGCCAACGTCCTCGAAAGGGTAATCGGTCGAGAAGAGGATGCGGTCGGCACCGATCTCCAATATCGAGCTGATCAGAGACTGCGTTCGGAAATTGCCCGCGGTTGTGATGTAAAAATTCTCTGCGAAGTACTCCGATACCTTCTTCTTGGCGGGATAACCAAGCGGCGACCAGGCGATACGCTCGTCGATACGGAAAAGGGAGAAGGGCAGCGACTCACCCAGATGGCCGAGGATGATCGTCAGACTTGGGAATCGGTCGAACAACCCGCTCCCCATCAACCGCAGCGCGTGAAGGCCTGTCTCCGCGCCGAACCCGTATGCGGGTCCGATAAGCCACGGATGCCCCTCATAAGCCTTACGCTGGCTTGGTTCGCGCGGGTGAAGGTAAAAGGGAACGGCAAGCCGCTCAACGACTTGCCAGAAATCCCAATATTGCTTCAGGTCATAATAGAGGGCATTTTCCGGCATGTTTGACTGAGAATATCCGTTGACCAGCGCACCCTTGAACCCCAGCGTTTTCACGCACCGCTCAAGTTCTAGCGCGGCCTGATCGGGATCCTGCATCGGCAGCGCGGCGAATCCCTGGAAACGGGTGGGCGCCTTGGCGATTTCCTCGGCGAGGATATCGTTCGTTCGCCGCGCCAGTTCCGCCGCCGAATTGCCGTCGAGCACGCCTTGGATCGCGGGACTGTTCAACGACAGGATCATCGTCTCGACCCCGTTCTCGTCCATTTCCCTCAGTCGCAATTGCTGGATATCGAGCAGCCGTTGCCGCACCTCGCTCCAGCGATCAGCACCAATGAAATTCTCGGAGTCTCCAAGGGTGTCCTCGATTGCGAAATGCTCTTCTAGACCGATCTTCCCGTCCATACCGCTGCTCTCCTAAGGTCGATTGTTCATTGCTAGGCTCGTCACCGGTCGTGCGCGGTGTTCAGCCCGGCCGCGGCATCTGAAAACAGCTGTCGTCGGTGATCGAGAAATAATCGGCGGCCCCGCCACCGCGCAGGATCGGCACGGGGCTCGTCGTCCGGTACATTCCCTCGACGACATGCGCTTCGTCGATATGGACGTGAACGATCTCGCCGAGCACCAGCGAATGCATGCCGGGCGTCCCGCCAATGCCCCGGACAGGCACGATGTCGGTCACCTTGCACTCCATTTGGACCGGGCTGCGCGCCACGCGGGGCGGCGCGATGTCGATCGACGGCAGCGCCTCCAGCCCGGCAAGCACGAACTCGTCGACGTCGTGCGGCACCGCCACCGACGTAACGTTCATGTGCTCGGCGAGATCGCGGGTGACCAGGTTCCAGGTAAACTCGCCGGTCTCGCGCGCGTTGCGCAGGCTGTCTGCGCGGTCGTCGGGCGCGAAGCCCAAGACGGGGGGCAGGTAGCTGAACATGTTAAAGAAGCTGAACGGCGCGATGTTCGCGACGCCCTCCTTGCTGATCGTCGCGACCCACCCGATCGGCCGGGGGGCGATGATCGAGTTCAGCGGGTTGTGCGCCATCCCGTGGCCTTCGCTCGGCCGATATGCATGGAACATCCGTTCGTTCGGTTGGGAACTCATCTGGCGATACCTTAAAGGATGGAACGGCCGTTGCCGCCGTCGATGGCGAGCGACTGACCGGTCGTGAAGGCGGAGCGCGCGGACACCAGAAACGCCACCGCGTCAGCGATCTCCTCCGGCAACGCGATGCGACGGAGCGGAATGCTCGCGGCGACGCGTTCGATCTCCTCCTCGATGGTGGAGCCACTTCGCGCCGCTTCGCTCGCGGCGATCTGGCGGGTGCGGTCGGTCGCGGTGACGCCCGGCATAACCTGGTTGACCCGAATGCCTCGCGGCGCCAGCTCGCTCGCCATCTGCTTCGAAAGCGCCGAGACCGCCGAGCGCATCGCCGACGAAAGCACCGACCCGTTCCTAGGTTCCTTGACCCAGGTCGAGGTCATGAAGACGATCGAGCCGCTGCCACGCTCGACCATATGCGTCGCCGCCGAACGCGACAGCTGGACCGCCGGCCTCAGCAGCTTGGCATAGGCGTCGAGCCAGTCCTCGTCGGTCGCCTCGATCGCCGGCATTAGCCGAGGCCCGGGCGAGTTGCTGACCAAGATATCGAGCCGGCCAAAGCGACCAATCACGTCGCGGACGAGCCGCCCGCCGCTAACGGCCTCGGCGAGGTCAGCCGGCAGCGCGACCACGCGATCGGCTGCGTAGGGGGCCACCCTGGACAGGTCGGCAAGCGCGGCCTCCAGCGACGCTCCCTGACGCGAGCTGACCGCGACTGTTGCGCCTTCCAAGACCAAGCGCTCGGCGATCGCACGGCCGATACCGCGGCTCGCTGCCGTCACCAGAGCGACCTTACCCGACAGTTCGAGGTCCATCACGTCATCTCGCGGCAGAACTGTTCGTCAAACAGTTCAAACACATCCCGCCGCGGCACGGGGGCGACCTGCGGCGAGCTTCCCAGAACCATCAGCTCGATGTCTTTCGATGCGTCAACGCGGTCCCAGTCAGGCAGGTCGCCCCCATTGGGGTCGCAATCAGAAACGAACCTGGTCCACGAATCCGCGAGCCGATGTGCGACGGCACGATCGTCATCGCTCCACGCCCACGGCCGGACATCGAGATTGTCCCACATGTAAGGCAGTTCGGCGGAATGAAACGTGCCGTATCCTTCGGCACCGTCGGGCGGCGGGGGAAGATCGGCCGGCAGCGGCAGGCGATGGTCGAACTTGTACAGCCACGTCGGAGCGTCGGACGTTTTCGCGTGCGTCCGTGCCCAGCGCCATACCGGATAGGCGAAGCGGCGATCGCCGACCAACAGCCGGCGAGCGGCCGCGCCATCTGCGTCGGCGACCGAAGGATAGGTGCGCTCGAGCAACGCCGCCGCGCTTTCCGTCGGCGCGACCGGCATCATCTCGTCGGCTGCAGCGGGCGTGGGGAAGAGGCTGCCTTCATCCTCATTCCAGCCAACGAGTAGCGGCACCGGGGCCTGGCGGCCGCCAAGAAAAGCGTCGGTCGTGTCTTCGACCAGCAGCCCGCCATCGACGACGATGCCCTGCGGCGCGATCTTCAGGAACGCGGTCGCGGACAGGCCGCGCAGCTGGGCGACCGAGCGACCAAGCGAGGCGACCGACGCGCGTCCGTGATCGGCCGCCGCGTCGTGCGCGGTCATGCGTCCCTCGGCGCGGAAGATGCCCGCGATGCTCTGGCCGATCGCGGCCCGAAACAGGCCGCGCGCGGCTGGCGCTGCCATGAGGTGGTTGACGATGGCGGCACCTGCCGAGTTGCCAACGATCGTCACAGCGGCGGGATCACCGCCGAACGCCCGGATATTCTCCTGCACCCAGCCCAGCGCGGCGACGGCGTCGTGCAGCCCGTAATTGCCCGACGCGCCGTCCGGGTCTTCCTGCGCCAGTTCGGGCAGCGACAGGAAGCCGAGCGAGCCGAGCCGCATGTTGATCGTGACGACAACGACCCCGCGCGCAGCGAGGCGATGGCCCTCGAACAGCTCCTGCCCGCCATGGCCGACGCGATTGGCCCCGCCATGGACCCATACCATAACCGGCAGACCGGCCGCCGCCGACAGCTCGGGGCTCCAGACGTTCAGGTAGAGGCAGTCCTCACTTGTCACCAGCGCCCGCGTGTCGGCGAAATTCAACCGGTACATCAACGACGCGACCAGCGGCAGCTCCTGGATCGGGCTCGGCCCGATCGCGAGCGCAAACTGCGGTTCGGTCAAGCGCGGCAGGCGTTGCGGCGGGCGCCAACGCAACGCCCCGATCGGCGGGGCCGCATACCTTATTCCCTTGAAGACTGCGATGTCGCGATCCATCCTGCCAACGATGTCGCCGCCATCGGCCGCCGCCCGGACGAACGCGTCCGGCGCGTACCGGCCGGGCGGCGGAACAGTCACGCGGCGATCGCCTGGACGACACCGCTGGCGGCGCGATTGCTCGTGAGCTTGTGCAACCGGCCGTCCGTCATGATCATCGACAGCCGGGTCCGATCCTGCATGATGGTGATGTCCTCCGTCGGATCGCCCTCGACGAGCAGCAGGTCCGCCAGATACCCTTCGCGCACGAGCCCGAGCTCCGAATCCATGCCCATCAGCTGGCCCCCGACCTCGGTAGCGCAACGCAGCGTCTCGGCCGGCGTCATGCCGAACCAGTCGACGAACAGGTGAAGGTCATTGGCGTTCGTGCCGATCGGGCTGATGCCGAAGCCATAGTCGCTGCCGACGACAAGGCGCACGCCGGCTGCGATCAGTTTCGGGACCACCTGCAGCAGGCTGGCCTTGCCTTCCTCCGCCTCCATCCCCGGCGGCGGCGCGGAACCCATTTTGCCCATGATCCAGAAGCTGCCGGGCGACGGCGCGATGAAAATCCTGTCCTTTGCCGCGGCGAGGACGGCGATCGTTTCATCATCCATGTAGGTCGCGTGATAGATCACGCGAAAACCGTGGCGGACCGCCAGCTGGATCGCGTCAGGCGAATGCGCGTGGGCGGTCAGCCAGATGCCCCGTTCACGCGCCGCTTCGCCCGCTGCGGCGATCTCCTCCTCCTTGAACTCGAGCAGGCGCGACGTGTACTCGACGAGTGCGCTCTCGCCCGAAATCGGCATCTTGACGATGTCGACGCCGAGATCGGCCATGTCATGCACGAATGTTCGCACCTGATCGGTGATCGGCTCGCGCTCGTCGGCACTTACATGATGCACCACATGCGCCGATCCGATATTCGCGGACGGCGCTTTCATCGTATCGGCGCTCACCTCCCACGAAGCGGTGCGCATGCGCGGTCCCGGCATCCAGCCTTCGCTGATCGCCTTACGCAGCGCGATCTCGACACGCGGCCGACGATTTCCGCCGGAATAGATGCTCGTATAGCCATGGTCGAGCATGACGCGCGCGTTGTGGCTGACGATGAGCGCCTGCTCTTCCTCGGGCTCGGTACGCGGCGACAGGTGCTCGACCGTGGAACCTAGACCCAGATGCGTATGGCCGTCGATCATACCGGGCATCAGCGTCGCGCCCGTGCCGTCGATCACGCGAACATCGTCATTCGGCGAGGGAAGGTAGTTCTCGGCTATCCGCACGATGCGGTTGCCGTCGACCAGGACGTCCTGCCGGCGAAGTGGACTGCCGGTGCCATCGAATACCTGGGCATTAGCTATCAAGGTTTGCATGGAATGGTCTCCAGTTCTGATCAAGCCGGCGGGGCGACAAACAGCCCTTCGTCCGGCGTGTTAAAGTGGTGGTGCATGATGTCCTCGTTGTACGGGTTGGCCGTGCCCCAGACATCGATCACCGCGGGGTCGGTGATATCGCGCGAGACGAACTCCCACGTCGGATCGAGCTGGCTCATGCCGGTCGTATATTCGACGGTGTTGCCGGCAGCGTCGAGGAAGTAGGCGAAGGCGTTGTCGCCATTCATGTGGCGCCCCGGTCCCCAGATCAGGGTAGCGCCCCCTCGCCGCAGACGCCCGACACCGCGAAGGAAATCGTCGACGCTTGGAAGATCGAACGAGACGTGATGAATTGACACGTGCGGCGCGGCGGCGACCGCCAGCACATGGTGCTGGGGATGGCTGCACCGCATGAACCAGAGCATCGTCCTCCCATCGACCTCGCCCGTTTCAACGACCTCGAAGCCAAGGTGCTTTTGGTACCAGTCGACCGTCTTCACCGGGTCGGGCGAGTTCAGCACGCAGTGCGACAGTTGTTCAGGTCGGGACTCGCCGGCGTCGAGCAGCCGATACTCGCGCGGCGCGACGTCTGCCGACACCTCGATTGTGCGACCGTCACCGTCGAAGAATCGGACGCCATAGCCGCCGCCAGGCGAGGTCAGTACGTGCGGCGGCTGAATGATCTCGGCACCCTGCTGCGTCAGATGCTCGAAGAGGCGATCGATGTCCGCGCGCGTGGCGGCACCGAAACCAATGATATCGGCGCGCTTCTTGTCGTCCTCGCGAAGTCGGATCACGAAGGGCTCTGGCGATCCCTCGGCCGCGTAGTAGTATACACCGTCTTGCGCGGCGACTTCCTTAAGGCCCCAATCTCCGCTGTAGAACGATCTTTGCTCGGCAAGCTGCGGCATGGCGAACCCGACATGTCGCAGGTGCGTGATCATATTCAGGTCAGGCATTTTCCACTCTCCGTGAGCGCGTTATTGGCTCGATCCATTATTCTCGACCGGTCCAGCCGAGGATGGATGACATCACATCCGACAACGCGGCGGTCGGGTCGTGCGGCATCCCGGTCGTTCTCCAACCGACGACCAGATCGGGCCGCACAAGGACGCAGCCGTCGTCTTCGACCCCGCGCGCCTTAAACCAGTCGAGATAGGGATCCTCATATTCCAGTCCCGGACCGATCAAGGCGGTGCCGATCTCGACGCCCAAAGCCCTTGCCACTTCGTCGGCGGCGACTTTCCACGCGCCGCCGCCGTGCGACGAGAAAAGGAAGAACCTGCCCTTGCCCGCCAAGTCGAGCGTCGAGACCAGCGGGCCAGGATTGCGCGTCACCAGCCATCCGTGCGGTAGCGCCGAGCCCGGACGGGTGCTCGCTTCGTAGAAGAGTTCCGCGTCACGCGACGCGACCGGTTCGGCGCTGCCATCGTCCACGACGGCGCCCGACCGATAGTTGCGGGTCAGCTCCACGCCGTGACCCTCGCCGTTGTAGCGGGTGTCGAATAGTTGCTGGCGGAGCGCCTCGCGACCCTCGCTCGTCGCGAGCTTCGCATCGACATCCTCTTCGCTATAGAGGTTGAACAGGCATCCGCCGAGGTAGTCAGACAGGTTGCTACCCTGCCACATGCTGAGGTTGGCGCGCGCGACGATCTGCTTGGCCACGGGCTGCCGTTCGGCATCATAGCTGTCGAGCAGGCGGGGGTGCGCCACGCCGTTCACCACGAGCGCCAGCTTCCATGCGAGATTGAAGCCGTCCTGGACGCAGGTGTTCGACCCGAGCGCCGCGGCCGGCGGGTGACGATGGACCGCGTCGCCCATGCAATGTACGCGCCCGACGGAAAGGCTGGCGGCATGAACGTCGTTGATCGCCCATTTGGACGTATGCAGGATCTTGATCGGCAGGTCCGCGGCATCGGGACCGACGGCGTGCCGGATGCGCCACTTGAGCTGTTCCTCGGTAGCTTCCGGGCCGGTGTAGGTCGGCGGGATGAAGACCGCGATCAGCCACTTGTCCCACGCCCGCACCATCCGCAGCACGACGGGACCCGCCCAGTCTGCCGCGCCAGCCTGAAGGATCATATAGAGCGATCCCCTGCGGTGCGTCGTGTAACGCGACAGGTCCATCTCGCAGAAGATGTTGTAGGCCGAGCCCAGACCGCTCTGACCTTCCATCGGAAGGCCAAGATCGGCGACGACACGGCTGTTCGCTCCGTCCGCGCCGATCATGTACTTGGCCCTTACCGTAGATTGCTCGCCCGTGAGCCGGTCAACCAAGGTCGCGACGACGCCGTCTGCCGATTGTTCGAACGACAGCAACTCCGTATCAAACCGGACATTGGCGCCGCGCCGCGTCGCCTCCGCGAGCAGGATCGGCTCCATCTTCGTCTGGGGCAGATCGACGAAGCTGCACGGGCTCGCCGTAAGCACGTCGCCCATCCGCGCGGGTGCGTTGCCCCACGTCCACTGCCTCGCGAGTTCCTCCCCGCCCATGCTCCGCAGCCAGAAGGTGTTCGCGATTGTCTCGGCCGGCGAGCCCGCAGCGAGGCAGTCCCGCTCCAGCCCGACATCGCGGAAGGCTTCCATCGTTCGCTGATTAACGATGTGCGCGCGCGGCGTGTCGGCGCTGCCGGGGTTGCGCGATATGACG
>JAABUX010008785.1_pt1 | contig 11580 bp, 10 predicted proteins | sample 5561851 | NCBI WGS metagenome assembly JAABUX01 (sample SAMN10711883, study PRJNA513361) | rock metagenome | isolation source: Antarctica rocks | place: Antarctica: Victoria Land, Richard Nunatak red sandstone | collected 2016-01-03 | reverse complement strand
TATCATGCGGATGAGTTCCTCATCTTCGGCGACAATGACCGCGGGTGGGGGCTGCACATGGGACTTCATCGTGCGCCAAGCTGGCTGGCAGCCAAGGGTTGCAGATCAATGACAGATTGCACGCTATCGCACACATTTGCAGCAATGATGGTCTAACGCTACACAGTGCCGCAAAGATCAACTTAGCCGAGAGCGCCTGGCCTTTTTCGCCCTGTGCCGGCGCACCTAGCCGAAGGAAGCATCCCGGATGTGGGACGAAGCCGACCGGCTCGCGGCACTTCGCAGCTATGACATCCTCGATCGAGCGGCCGACGCAACCTTCGACGATTTCGTCCAGATTGCTGCATACGTGTGCGAGGCGCCGATCGCGGTGGTCAACCTAGTTGACCAGAAACGGCAATGGTTTGCCGCAGAGATCGGCTTAGGCATCCGGGAAACGCCGCTCGATGTGTCCATCTGCATGCATGCGATCCTGCAACTGGGCATGCTGGTCGTCCCGGATCTGACGCAGGACCGGCGCTTCGATAGCAACCCATTGGTCACCGGCGGGCCGAAACTACGCTTCTACGCAGGCGCGGTGCTGGAAACGGAGGAAGGGTTGCCGCTCGGAACCGTATGCGTGCTGGACGACAAGCCGCGCCCGGGTGGCCTGTCCGAGCGCCAGTCGTTCACCCTTACAGCGCTGGCGCGGCAGGTCATGGCACAACTCGAACTGCGGCGGACCCTCCAGCAACGCACGGATGCCTGGGCTGCAAAGGACGCCCTGGTTCGTGAAATGGATGCGATGCTAGGCGAGAAGGATCTGCTCGTCCAAGAGGTGCACCATCGGGTAAAGAACAGCCTGGCGACGGTGCAGGCGCTCCTGCTGATGCAGGCAAGGGCGACGGCCCACCCCGACGTTGCCCAGCAGTTGCAGGAAAGCGCCGGGCGCATCCGCACCTTCGGAGCCATGCACGAGCACCTGTACCGCGCCGGTGCGGCATCCCATGTGGACGTGGCCACCTATCTGCGGAGCCTGATCGATGACCAGCAAGCCGCCTTCGCCTCCACCTTGGATGGTCGCGTCATCACCCTCGACGCGCGCAGCGTGCAATGGCCGTCATCGGAAGCGCCCGCGCTGGGGCTGATCGTGGTGGAGCTTGTCACCAACGCGTTGAAATACGGCAAGGGAACCGTCAAGGTCACGTTTCGGCCCAGGGACCACGAGGCAATGCTGACCGTGGAGGACGAAGGGCAGAACCTGCCGCATGACTTCGATCCTTCCCATAGCAAGGGCCTTGGCATGCGTGTGGTCACCGGGTTGCTTCATGGCGCTCGGCAGGGTCGCCTGGTGATAGATCGCAGCCAGGGACACACGTGCTTCACTGCAACGTTGAAGATCCCGCCGAGTCCGGATTTGGAGGACTCCGCGTCGCGGTCGGCTTGACGTCGCTGTGGGCTGAAAGGCTTTGCCAGCATTTTCGCGTCCCTGAATCACATCTCATGGGTTTAGGCGCGCGACCTTGGGCCGCAGGCGGCATCTGCCCGCCGCGGCGGGAGGCTCGGCTGTCGTATGGCCCTGGAATGACGTGAACGACCCTTCTGCTACATCCGCTTACGATTGACCCGTCCCTAGAACTGCCGGATGGTTGCAGCCCACAAGCCGCAGTGAAGCGGGTGGCTGGGGAAACGCGATGGCCACGACACGCCGTGCATTCGTGCTTGGGGCGGGCAGCGCCCTCGCCAGTTCCGCCCTAGTTCATGACGCCGCCGCCCAGGCCGGCGAGCCGATTCGCATTGGCTGGCTCGCCGCCCTCACCGGCCCAAGCTCCGCGCCCGGCATCGGTTTCAACCGCGGCGTCGTGTTCGCGGCCGAGCAGATCAACGCGGGCGGCGGGCGCAAGGTCGAGGTGCTGACCCGCGACACCCAGGGCGACCCGACCAAGGCCGTCAACGCTACGCAGGAGCTGATCAGCCGCGCGAAGGTTCACGCCATCTGGGGGCCCACCAACTCCGGCGAGGCGCTGGCGACCACCCCGATCATGGCTCGCGGCAAGATGCCGTGCATCCACCCCTGCGTCGTCGACTCCCTGATCGACCCGGTGAAGTTTCCCAGCGCCTTCCGCATGGCGCCTTCCAACGGCCAGTGGGACGATGCGGTTCGCGGCTACTGCCTCAACGTGACGAAGGTTCGCGACGTTTCGGTGTTCGGCGACACCACAGGGTACGGCACCAGCGCGGTGGCGGCATCGGTGGCGGCGTTCGGGCGGGACGGCGCCACCGTCGTCAGCCAAGCATTGATCGATGCGACCCAGCCCGACGTGACCCCCGACATGCTGCGTGCCAAGACCGCGGGGGCAAAAGCGATCGTGGTCTGGACGGTCAGCACCGGGCTGCTGTCCCGCCTGATGAACGTGCGGGCGCAGCTGGGCTGGGACGTGCCGATCCTGGGCCACCCCTCGCTCGGGTCCGGCGACCTGAAAGGCCTGGTGGAACACCCGGCCAACTGGGAGAACGTCTTCATGGTCGGCTACCGCAGCTGCAGCTTCGACGCCGCCGGCAAGTTGCCGGAACGGACGGCGGCGTTCGTGGCCCAGCTGAAAGGGAAGGTCGATCTTTCCGACACCTCGCTGTGGTGGATCGCCTGCGGCTACGACGCGGTAAACCTGGTCGCCCGCGCGGTGGATGCGCAGAAATCCAGCGCGTCCGACGCCATCGTCGCCTACTGGAACGGCTTGAACGGCTATCCGGGCATGTTCGGCGACTACCGATGGTCGCCCGAGCAGCACAACGGCTATCCCCAGGGCGACGTCGTGATGTCGCGCGCCAACTCGCAGCGCGACGGCGCCTTCAGCCTCGCGCCCGGCTACGCCTGAGCCGGCGCCATGCTCGCTTCCATCATTGCCTCGGGCCTGGCGCTGGGGGCGGTGTACGCGCTGATCGGCATCGCCTACAACGTCATGTTCGCGGCATCCAGGGTGATGAGCTTCACCGCCGGGCAGCTGGGCATGCTGGGCGGGGTGTTCGGCGCGCTGTTCATCGCGCGGTGGGGCATGCCGGCACCGCTCGGCCTCGTGCTGACCTTGGCAGCGTGCGCCGCCATCGGGGTCGTGACGGAAATCGTGGTGGTGCGCCCGGTGCTGGCGGCGCTGGAGAAGCACCTCTACGTGCTGTCCACCCTGGCTGCCGCGCTGCTGATCCAGCAGTTCACCGCCATCGAATGGAGCACGGAGCCGCAGCCCTTCCCCCGCCTGCTCGGCATCGGCAGCGGGGTTTGGGACGAAAAGTTCTGGCTTCCCCTGCTGGCCTGCGCGGCCGTGATCGCCGGGCTGGAATGGATGTATCGCCGCACCCTGGTCGGCCGCGCCTTCGTCGCCATCGCGGAGGACAACTTCGCTGCCCGCGCCCTGGGCCTTCCCGAGCGCCGCCTGCGCATGGCGAGCTTCGCATTGGCGGCGGCAATCGCCGGCCTGGCCGGATTCGCGAGCGGGCAGTTGCTGCTGGCGTTCTTCGCCAACGGGGCGATGCTGAATTTCTACGGCTTCGTTCCGGTGGCCCTGGGCGGCCTCGGGAACAATCGCGGCGCGGTGGTCGGTGGCTTGGCGCTCGGGTTGTTCCAGCAGGCGGCGAACTTCACCGTGGGCGGCGTGTTCGCCAGCGTGGCCGTGTTCGCGGTGTTCATCGTCGTGCTGCTGGCGGCGCCCCAGGGCGTGTTCGGCGCCCAAGCGGCGCGGCGGGTGTAGGCGGTGCCGGGCGACAAGGTGCTGGTGGAGGCCGTGGCCGCGCCGGGCTGGTCGCTCCCACGGTGGCTGTCGGCAGGTTGGCCGTATTTCGCGGTGCTGGCCGCGGCCCTGGCGCTGCCGTTCGCGGGCGAGGATTACTGGATTTCGATCGCGACCCGGGCGGCGATCTACTGGGTGCTGGTGTCGGGGCTGAACCTGGTCGTAGGGTTCGCCGGGCAACTGGCGATCGGCTGGGTCGCGCTGCTGACCCTGGGCGCCTACGCCGACAGCGTGCTGGTGGAGAAGCTCGGCATCGGCCCGTTCCCGGCCCTGGCAGCAGGAGCCGTGCTCGGCGCGGCTGCCGGCGTGGTCGTGGGCCTGCCTGCGCTGCGGCTGCGCACCTTTTATTTCGCCATGACGACGTTGGGCTTCGCCACCATCGTCACCCAGGTGGCGCTGGCCTGGACCGGTGTCACCGGCGGCGGCATCGGCGTGCCCGGCCCGACGCTGCCCGCGCCCCTGGACACGACGCTCGGTTTCTACCTGTTCTGTCTCGCCGTGAGCGTGCTGTGCACCTGGATGACGCTGAACGTGGCCTCGAGCCGGTTCGGCCGGTCGCTGGTGGCGTTGCGCGATGCCGAGGTGGCGGCCGAGGCGAGCGGCGTGTCCAAGGCCGGGCTGCTGCTGACGGTGTTCCTGTTCAGCGGCGCCACGGCCGCGGTCGCGGGCGGGCTGTTCGCGACCCTGCAATCCTACATCACGCCCGACGCCTTCACCTTCGACCTGTCGGTGATGTTCTTCGTCGCCATCCTGATCGGCGGACGCGGGTCGGTGATCGGCCCGCTGCTGGCCACCGTGCTGCTGACCGTGCTGCCGGAGATCGCCGCCCCACTCGTGGTGTGGTCCACCTTCCTCTACGCCGCCTTGCTGCTGCTGATCGTGCTCGCCCTGCCCGGCGGCATCGCCGAACTGCTCGACCGCAACAGCCGACGCAAGCTGGAGTCCGGACGCACCATCCTGCCCCGCTTGCAGGAGTTGCCGGGGCTGTTGGACCCCAGGCCTGGCATCGGCGGCTTGATGCTGCGCGGCATCGCGCTGCGCTTCGGCGCCGTGCGTGCGATCGACGGCCTGGACCTGGATGTGCATCCCGGCGAGGTGCACGGGCTGATCGGTCCGAACGGCAGCGGCAAGACCACCACCCTGAACGTCATCTGCGGCTTTGCGACGCCGCAAACCGGCACGCTGACCGCGTCCGGCGAGGCGCTTCCCCTTGGCGCCGCCCACACGCGCGCCTTGGGCGGCATCGCCCGCACGTTCCAGACGCCCCGCATCGTCGGCGAGGCGTCGGTGCTGGCCAATGTCATGATCGGCGGCACGACCCTGGGCCGCGCGAGCTTTGCCGAGACGCTGCTCCGCCTGCCGCGCCACGGCCGCGACGAGGCGATGCTGCGCCGCCGGGCGATGCAGGCGCTGCGTGCCGTAGGGCTGGAAACTCTGGCCGGCGTGCGGGCCGACCGGCTGCAGCACAGCGAACTGCGCTTCGTCGAGATTGCCCGCGCGCTGATGACCGGACCCGCCTTCCTGCTGCTGGACGAGCCGGCCGCCGGCTTGTCGGCCGACGAGATTTCCCGTCTCGGCGCGCTGGTGGTGGCGATCGGCCGCCGGGGAACCGGCGTGCTGCTGGTGGAGCACCATGCCGACCTGATCTTCGCGGTCTGCGACCGGGTGACCGTGCTCAACCTCGGCCAGACGCTCGCGAGCGGCACGCCCGCCCAAATCCGCGCGCACCGGGAGGTGGTGGATGCCTATCTCGGTGGCTGACCCGCTCCTGGACGTGGTCGGGCTGCATGCCGGCTACGGCAAGGTGGGGGTGCTGCACGGCCTCGACCTGATGGTGCAACCCGGCGAGATCGTGGCGCTGCTGGGGCCGAACGGGGCGGGCAAGACGACCTTGCTGCGCGTCGTCTCGGGCCTGCTGCCAGCTTCCGCCGGACGGGTGCGCTTCGCCGGGGAGGATTGCACCGGCGCAGACCCGCGGCAGGCATCGCGGCGCGGGCTGGTGCACGTCATCGAGGGGCACCGCGTGTTCACGCAACTCTCGGTCGCCGACAATCTCGACCTCGCAGCGTATGGCCTGCCACGCGCCGAGCGGACTGTGCGGGTCGAGGAGGCGCTGGCCTTCTTCCCGGAGATCGCGGCCAAGCGGCAGGATCGCGGCGGCGCGCTGAGCGGCGGGCAGCAGCAGATGCTGGCGGTCGCGCAGGGGCTGGTCCGCCGTCCGCGCCTGTTGATGCTGGATGAGCCGTCGGCAGGGCTCTCGCCGGTGCTGGTCGATCGCGTACTGTCCGTGCTGGTGCGGTTGCGCGATGCCGGGACCGCGGTGCTGCTGGTGGAACAGTTGATCGACAAGGCGCTGGCCGTCGCATCCCGCGTCTACGCGCTGGCGCAGGGCCGCATCGCACTTCACGCGCCGACGGGGGCGGCCGACCTGCATGCCCGGCTGGAGAGCGCCTACATGGGCCGTGCCGCATGAAGATCGTCGCGATCGCCACCATCCTGGTCCACTTGCCCTACGCCTATGACGGCCCGCGCCACAGCGTCGGCGGCAAGGACTGGAACACGATGGACATCCTGTTGGTCCGCGTGGACACCGACGCCGGCATCACCGGCTGGGGCGAGGCGTTCGGGCACGGCGCCAATCCCACGACCAGGACGGCACTCGACACGCTGGTCGCCCCGCTGTTCATCGGCCGCGACCCCGGCGAGATCTCCGCCCTGATGCTGGATGCGATGCAGAAGCTGCATCTGTTCGGGCGCAACGGCCCGGTCACCTACGCCCTGTCGGGCATCGACATCGCCCTGTGGGACATCGCGGGCAAGCGGGCCAACTTGCCCTTGTCCCAGCTGCTCGGGGGCGCCCGCCCCGCGCAGGTGCCGGCCTATGCCAGCCTGCTGCGCTACGGCGACCCGGCGACCGTCGCGCGCAATGCGGCGCGTGCCGTGGCCGAGGGATACCGCGCGATCAAGCTGCACGAGATCGGCGCCCCGGAGGTGCATGCGGCGCGGCAGGCGATCGGCCCCGATATCCTGCTGATGAACGACTGCAACTGCCCGTGGTCGGTTGCAGAGGCGCTTCGCATGGCCGAGGAGCTGCGTCCTGCGAACCTACATTGGCTGGAGGAGCCGGTCTGGCCGCCCGAGGACCACGCTGGCCTTGCCCGCGTGCGAGCGGCAGGCGTTCCCATCGCGGCGGGTGAGAACGCCGCCGGGCTGCACGACTTCCTCCATTTGTTCCAAGCGGGCGCCGTCGACGTCGCCCAGCCCAGCGTCACCAAGATCGGCGGCATCACCGAAGCGCGGAAGATTTACGCCTTGGCAGAGGCGTTTGGGGTGCGCGTCGTGCCGCACTGCGCCTATTTTGGCCCGGGTTTCCTTGCCTCCTTGCACCTGGCTGCCACGTTGGGGGCAACCCTGACCGACACGCCACCGCTGGAACGACTGTTCGTGGACCTGGACGCCAGCCCGTTCTCGCCCTGGACGGAGGCGCAGGATGGCTGGCTGGCCGTTCCGGACGCGCCCGGCCTCGGCTGCGATCCCGATATGGACGTGGTGGAGCGATACCGCCGCACGCCGATCACCGTCACGCAATAAGGATGCCGTCATGAAGGTCACCGCGCTCAAGACCACGCTGCTGCGGCTCCCGCTCGAGAAGCCGATCATGAGCGGCCTGGGTCCGATCGAGGTGCTGGGCGTCGTCCTGGTGCACCTGGAAACCGACGCCGGCGTGGTCGGCGAGAACTTGGTGTTCACGCTGAACGACAAGCGCGTGGCCGTGCTAGACGAAATGGTGCGCAGCCTGGCCCCGCTCGTGGTCGGGCGCGACCCGGCGTTCACCAGCCGGTTCTGGCACGACGCATGGATCGACATCAACTTCGTCGGCCATAAAGGCGTGCCGGTCATGGGCATCTCCGCCATCGACGGCGCCCTGTGGGACATCCGGGGCAAGGCAGCGGGGCTGCCGATCTATCGCCTGATCGGCGCGCATCGCGACCGCGTGCCGGCCTATGCGAGCGGCGGGCTGTGGCTGTCGTCCAGCATCGCCGAGTTGCAAGCGGAAGCGGCGGGCTTCGTGCAGGCCGGGTTCCGCGCGGTGGAGATGCGGCTGGGCAAACCCACCGCCACCGAGGACGCCGAGCGCGTGCGCGCCGTGCGGGAGGCGATCGGGCCGGGCATCAAGCTGATGGCCGACGCCAACCAGCAATTGACGGTCGATCAGGCGATCCGCCTCGGCCGCAAGCTTGAGGCGTTCGACCTGACATGGTTCGAGGAGCCGCTGCCGGCTTATGACCTCGAAGGCGTCGCCCGGGTCGCGGCCGCGCTCGACACGCCGATCGCCAGCGGCGAGACCGAGTACACCCGCTACGGCTTCCGTCAGATGCTGGAGCTGAAATCGGCCGACGTGCTGATGCCCGATTTACAGCGCGTCGGTGGCGTGACGGAGTTCGTCCGCGTCGCCCATATGGCCGCCGCCTTCGACGTGCCGGTCTCGTCGCACCTGTTCAGCGAGATGTCGCTGCAGGTTCTAGCTGGGCTGTCGAATGCGACTTATCTTGAGCACATGCCCTGGTTCGGCGCGCTGTATCGCGACGCCATAGTGATGGAGGCTGGCGAGGCCGTCGTGCCGGAACGACCGGGTTGGGGCGTGACGTTCGATCCTGCGGCGGTGACGCGGTACCGAACCGGTTGACCAGGCTGTCAACGGGATAGCGTCGGGAAGCGCCCAGTATGCTGGTGAGTCGATTTCCAGACCCAGCCGGTGTCGGCTACCTCGGCCGGCCGAGATGCTGCTCGATGATGCCGATGTTGCGCAGGTTGGCTTTCAGCGCCACGTCGAACAGGTTGCCCAGCACGGGCACGCTGCCGCCGGCTACTTCCAGCGCCACGTTGGCGAGCATGCGAGCCAGCTTGGCTTTCGGCAGGCCAAGCTGCGCCGCCTCATACACGATATACAGCGAGATCACTCCGAGGATGGCGTCGCCGCCGACCGGAACCAACCCGATCACGCTGTTGAGCCCAAACCGAAAGCGCAGTCCCGGAACATGGAACACGCCATCGATAAGCCATGCCAGGCGCCGCAAGCGCCGGAGCCGGGCCTGCACGTCGACGGTGGAGGGTGGGAATACGGTGCCGTATGCGATGGCCATGGACGAAAACTCCAAAGGGAGGGCGTCGGCCATGTCGGGAGGCCCGGCGGCAATTACAACGCCGGGCCGCCTTTCTCAGGTGGGCAGGAAATCCGGCACCGATAGGTAGCGCTCGCCTGTGTCGTAATTGAAGCCTAGGACAGTGGCGCCCGGCGGCAACTCCGGCAGCTTCTTCGCGATGGCTGCCAGGGTGCCGCCCGAGGAAATGCCGACCAGGACGCCCTCTTCCCGCGCGGAGCGGCGGGCGAACTCCCGCGCCTCCTCCGCCTCGACCTGGATCACGCCGTCGAGCACGGCCGTGTGCAGGTTCAGGGGAACGAACCCGGCGCCGATGCCCTGGATCGGATGCGGGCCGGGCGCGCCGCCGGAGATCACCGGCGATAGCGCCGGCTCCACTGCGAAAATCCGCAGGTTGGGCCAATGCGGCTTCAGGACCTCCCCGCAGGCGGTGATGTGCCCGCCGGTTCCAACCCCGGTGATGATGGCGTCGATCCCGTCCGGGAAATCGGCCAGGATTTCCTCCACCGTGGTGCGGACATGGATGGCGATATTCGCCGGGTTCTCGAATTGCTGTGGAATCCACGCACCGGGCGTTTTCGCGGCAAGCTCGGTGGCGCGCGCGATGGCCGCCTTCATCCCCCCCTCCTTGGGCGTGAGGTCGAAGCTGGCGCCGTACGCCTGCATCAGCCGGCGGCGCTCGACCGACATCGATTCCGGCATCACCAGAATGAGTTTATAGCCCTTCACCGCCGCGACCATCGCGAGGCCGATCCCGGTGTTGCCGGAGGTCGGCTCGATGATGGTGCCACCGCGTTCGAGTTGGCCGCTGGCTTCGGCCGCCTCCACCATGGCGAAAGCGACGCGGTCCTTGATCGACCCAGCGGGGTTGGCGCGCTCGGATTTGATCCAGACGGCGGCGTCGGGGAACATCCGGCTAAAGCGGATGTGCGGCGTGTCGCCGATGGTGTCGAGGACGCTGTTGGCTTTCATGGCGTTTTCCCTTGGAGGTTCTGACGCGGTATGGATCAGGATGACCGGATGCGGTTCAGGCGCAAGTGCCCCCGCTCCGGGCCGGCCACCGCAGTGCCGGCAACCCAGATCAACGCGATCGAGAGCAGTGCCGCGGCGGCAGCGGCGATGAAGGCTGCGGGAAGCCCGAACCCGCCCGCGACCAGCCCCATCGCTGGCCCGGCAGCGCCGAGGCCCAAGTCGAAGCAGGCCAGGAATGCTCCCAGCGCCACGCCACGGCTCTCGGCAGGCACGCGCCGGACGGCCTCCACCCCTAGCGAGGGGAACACCATCGAATAGCCGAGGCCGGTGACCGCGGCGCCGAGCAAGGCCATCAGCGGCTGCGACGCAAGGGCGATCAGCAACAGGCCGGCCGCCTCGATGGACAGCGAAACCAGCGCCACCCGGGTGCCGCCCAACCGGTCCGGCAACCCGGCGAACAGCAGCCGCGTCAGGATGTAGGCCGCGCCGAACCCGGTCAGCGCCAACCCGGCGCCGGGCCATCCCCGTGCGGCGTAGTGCAGGGCGAGGAACGCCGCGATCGTGCCGAAGCCGGCGGAGGCGAGCACCATTCCCAACCCCGGCGCCCAGATCGCCCGCACGACGCCAAGGAACGACGCGCGGCGCTGCGTCGCCCCAGGGAGGCCGTGCAGGGCCAGCGCTACCGGAATTGCCAAAACCGGCATGACGCCGGTTGCGATGGAGACGGCAGCGAACCCGCCCACGGACCCGAGCGCCGCGCCGACGGGGGCTCCGACGGCGAGTGCGCCGTACATGGCGATGCCGATCCAGGCCATGGCCTTGCCGGCGTGCTGCGGTCCGACCCGTGTGACGGCCCAGGCCATGATCCCGGTCGTGAACAGGCTGTCGCCGAGCCCGAGCACCATGCGGCCTGCGGCAAGGGCGGCCAGGCCCCAATTCTGCGGCAGGACGAGCGAAGCGACGTAGGCCACGCCGGTCAGCGCCGTCGTGACGAGGCCGGCCAGGACCGCGAACTTCGGGCCGCGCCGGTCGGAAAGGGCGCCGGCGGCTTGCCGGGTGAGCAGGGTGATCGCGGCGGACAGGCCGATGACGACGCCGACCACTGTGGCGCCGTAGCCGAGCACGGCGTGGACCTGCACCGGCAGCGTCGCGAGCGGGATGCCGATGGCGGAGTAGCCGAGGAACACGATCAGCGCGAAGGGCAGCAACGTCGTCGTAAGGTTGCGCGGGGCGGCGGGCTCGGTCATGGGCAGCCCTTACGCCACCTCGCGCGGTCTGGCCAAGAGGGTGCGCGTGCCCGGTCCGCGTCACGTACGTTGGCGGCACAGGGTTCACGACCGTCGCATTCAATTTGGGAGATTCTGGCACATGGGCGAGCATCGCTGTCGCCTTCGGTGGCCGAGGCAACGATGTTCCGCTGTTCGGCTTCAGCGGAACCGTGGACGCCGGAGCGGGGCACGACACGGTCACGCTGATCAACTCGGCCGTCGCGGCAGTGTTCCACGGTGCGGGCGACATTGCGCTCGTCCAGGATGGCGACGTGACGATCATCAAGAGGGGCAGGGCCGAGATTGCTCCTTCCGACGCGAGAGGGCGGCGTGCAGTATCGAAAAGGACCATAGATAGCCGCGCGCTGCTTGCGACGATCAGCAACGCCAGTTTTGCCTCCGTCCGGGTCGATAAAC
>JAABUX010008780.1_pt1 | contig 11585 bp, 8 predicted proteins | sample 5561851 | NCBI WGS metagenome assembly JAABUX01 (sample SAMN10711883, study PRJNA513361) | rock metagenome | isolation source: Antarctica rocks | place: Antarctica: Victoria Land, Richard Nunatak red sandstone | collected 2016-01-03 | reverse complement strand
CCGGTGTCGCTCGTCTTCGGCGGCATACTCGGTCTGGGCCGGGTGACGGTCAGCCGCTCGGCAACGGCGGAGTTTGCCGAACCCCTGGAGATGGGCGCGCCCGACTACGTGCTCGGCTACCCCGCGTTTCCCACGGCCATGGTTAACGGCGGCACGTCGACGCAGGGCTTCTACCTGGAGGCGCGCGGCCCCTACGGCCAGCAGGAAAACGGCGACGCCTACTCGCAATACTTCGAGTCCTACAACAACGGCGGCCTGTATCCCAACCCTAACAGCAACTTTAAGAACAACCTTACTAACCCGTGCGTCCCAAATACCGGCGTCCCTAATATTCCTGGCACTCTATATCCAGTGGATTGCCGAGACATCGTGACCCTTGGCTCCAATGCGCAACTTGGTGGGCCTCTTAAGGTCAACCCCGACCGTCAGAAGTACGGCGTTGATGGCTACGATTTTGTCATCGACAAGCCTCAAGCCTCGGGGACGACCCCGCTCGTCGTCAAGCTGTTTGACCCATACGACGAAGGCCCGCTCGAGAACAGCGACGCTAAATTCAAATATAAGCCTGCGGGTCAACTTATCGTGGCCCCCTATAACAACGAGTACACCGACCAAGATGGCTGCTACGCCGGTAACACAAGCTTCTGCAACCAAAAAGTTCCGGTCGCACTCCAATTCACGCTCCAGGGTCCGTATCAAACGACGTATGACACGTCGCTCAAACCCGTGATAGGGTGGCCGTCCGGCGTCCAGAACGGGAAGTGTCCGGCCGAGGGCAACGGCAACTGCGTGCTCACCAACGATACAATCAGTTCATCGTTCACTGCTGGCGATGACCCAACGTATGAAGCCTGTGCCAGTACCAACTGCGCTGGTTTGACAAACCAGAGCCCGTACGCGTACAAGTTCCTTAACTACGCTATCATTACCCAGCCAGGGCTCTATCGTCTCCACGTCAAATCGGTCGTGAATGTATCGGGGAAATATGCCACACTGTTTGGCACTGGAGGCAACAATTTTGCCATTGCTGCTTGCGGCGTCACGGATCCAAGCCAGGAGGTGCTTGGCTCAGCCGCGGACCCGTCGCCGGGAAAAGCCGCGACCGCAAATCCTGTACAGACAAGTGTTGTATCAGACACGACAGCCGTGGCGCCTACCGATATCGGTAGCGCCTGGAACGCGGCAAGTTGCCTCAATCCCAACGGCATCACCGACTCCGCGGGCAACCCGACATGGGCGGCAACGTCCTGTCCTAATCCTACCACGGCGCCGTCCGGGTCATGCGTGCATATCTACGCCGTCAACCGGATGTGCATCTACAACAACCTGGCGGGTAACGGCTCCACGGCCCTTGTGCCCCTGGGTTACGTTCCGGCCGCCTACGCTGGGAAACGGCTGCACATTCGCCTCTACGACGTCGGCGACGTTACTAATAGCAGTACGACAAGCGTTCAGGTGCTGACTCCTGCTGGTGACAACTCACACACCAGCGGCAACATTACCAACGGTACTGTTGGGGTCAGCTACCCCGTCGCTACCGACTACACATGGTGGGTAGCACCGACCGATTGTCCCAATCCCACTTCCAGCGGCGCTTGTGGCAGCGGCGGTTCGGGCTACATCACGTCCGGCTCGGAATCTAACCCTAATAACAGCAAGAATACCCCTTCCGGCGCTGCTGGCAGCGTCATCGGGGGGCTTGGCTCGGACACACACAATTACAATGGAAGTTGGCTAACCATTGACACGACCATCCCCTCCGACAACCCTCCTCCGGGGCAGGGTTCTTATACGTCGATGGTCAACGCGTTTGGGGGCTACTGGAAGATGCGTTATAACATCCCTGCCAAGGCCTCGGGCAACGATACGACGACGTGGGAGATCTCGGTCGCGGGCGCGCCGGTCCACCTCGTGCAATGACCCACGCCTTGCCGGCAACAGGGCGACCCTCTACTTCAGGGTCATTTCATTCTCGCAACAGGCCGACCAGATGGGCGTAGGGGCGTATTGCATACGCCCAGTGGCAGCGCGGTCCGGGCGTATGCAATACGCCCCTACGCCCCGCAATCGTCTCTGCGATCGAGAATGAGATGACCCTGCCCTCTACCTGGTCCTGAGCGGCAAGCTCCTGCTGAGTTGTCGCGCCTCACCATCACAGCCTCGAACCGTACCCCTGAGCAAGATGCGCGGGCAGCGGCTTTCCCGGATGCGCGGGCAATCGACGGCTGAGTTCGCCCTGGCCGTCCCCATCTTCCTGCTGCTGCTGTTCGGCACGTTCGAGGTCGGCGCGCTCTTGAAGACGCACGCCGCCTACCAGGAAGCAACTATCTCGGCGGCGCGCGGCGGCGCGGCGGCCGGCCCCGACCCCAAGGCTGATGGACAAATCCTCGGCGCGTTTCAGAGTGTGATGGTTAATGGCAACCTAAACACTGCGTTCGGCGCTTACTGGAAGGTGCTTTATCGTGTCGGTGGTCAAGGTCATGACGTCACGGTCTGGAGCCTCTCCGTCGCGGGCTCGACGGTCCACCTGGTCAACCCGTAGCTGGGCTTGAATCTATCCCGCGCGATAGCGTACTATAGGCAGCGGATGCTGTCGCGTGTGAGGCGTCCATGAATGGAGTAGTCGCGCTGGCGCTGGCGCTGGGCCGGAGCCGAAGGAGTAGACCATGGTCCAGGGTAGTGCGGGATATGGCGCGGGCGGGCGCAACGAGCCGGTCCCGCAGCAGGGCGATCCCCAGGGTATCATCCGCTCCGGCGACGTCGCCGTGCGTATCGAGGGCGAGTTGGTGCCCGTGGTCGACGTGGAGCTGGGCGGCCAGGAGAACATCTACTTCGAGCACCACGTGCTGCTCTGGAAGGAGCCCGCGGTCAACATCGGGCTCAAGAAACTGAAGGGTGGAGTCAAGCGCATCTTCGCCGGGCTGCAGATCTTCGTGACCCAGGCCGCTGGCCCCGGCAACATCAGCTTCTCGCGCGACGCGCCGGGCCAGATCGTGGCTCTGCAACTGCAACCCGGCGAGGTCATCCACGTGCGCGAGCACCAGTTCCTGCTGGCCACCGACGGCGTGGCCTACGACTTCTTCCGCGTCAAGGGCATCGCCAACATCCTCTTGGGCGGCACGGGCTTCTTCATCGACAGCTTCACCAATCAGGGTGGGGCCGGCCTGCTGCTGCTGCACGGCTACGGCAATGTGTTCACCAAGACGCTGGCGCCGGGCGAGAGCATCGACGTGGAGCCGGGCGCGTTCCTGTGGAAGGACGCCAGCGTGCAGATGGGCACGAACGTGACCAACCTCTCGACGGGCCTCTTCGGGGGCAGCAGCTTCACGCTCAACCGCTTCACGGGACCCGGCCGCCTCGGCATCCAGAGCATGACTTACCACGAGCCGGTCAACAGCGCGGGCACGAAAAACTAGGGAGCGCGCATACGTGTTGGGACGACGGGGAGCGCCCGCGCTCCCAGGACTTCCATGCGCCTACAAAAACTAGCGGGTTCATACGTCGAGACCATGGATACTATCCATGGTCTCTTCCGCTCAAGACGCGTGGTGACGGAGTTGATCAACCTCACAACGCCATCACCTTTGCTCCCACTATGGTAGTAGTTGTAGTGTACGCCCGGTTTGGCCGTCCACGGATATGACGGATATGATGGCGGCGTCAGTCAGCATCCACGAAGGAGCATCACAGCCACTATGCACTCTGCTGGAGGTTTTCGTCCCGCTCTGCCAGTCCTTATTGTCTTATCAAGCATCTTTCTAGCCCTCGCGGCGCCGGCTCACGCCGCCGCGCCGACCCAGGCGTGGGCGCGGCCCGATCTGGGCTACCCTCGCCTGGCCAACTATAACGGCTTGCGGGCGTCCTGGCAGGCCCCTTTCCTGGCGTCCGACGACATCGTGATCGCGCGTCGCGGCGCGCCGCTCGCCGCGCTGACCGCCGCGAACCCTGACGCGCTGACGCTGCTCTACGAGCGCACGCTGCAGGTCGATCTGCGCGACATGTTCAGTCTCTACGCCACGCACGCGCAAAGCCTGCCCCCGTCATGGTGGCTGCTGCTGGCCGGCAGCCGCCTCTCCACGGCGATTAGCGATACCCAGGCCGCCGTCACCGTGGACGATCCACGGCCCTTTGCGCGCTGCCAGGACGTACTCGTCGATGGCGAGAGTATGCACGTGGTCGCCGTGCGGGGCAACGTGCTTACGGTGCGGCGCGGCTACTACAGCGCCCCCGCGTACCACAACGCGGGGACGCTGATCGCGCCGCACTACAGCTATCGCACCGACCTGTCCAATTGCACGCCCGGCGCGCTCCGACCGTGGTCGCTCAACCTGTCGAGCCTGTGCCCGCGCGTCGATGGCCAGACCTGGGCCGACTTCATGGCCGCGCACCTGGCCTACGTCGCGACGTCCGAGCACTGGCGGGGGCTGTTCATTGACAACCTGCCCGACCTGCCGACCAACCCGCGCGTCGACGTGAGCGGGAGCGGGCAGGCCGATGGCGGGGTCGTCGGCGGCGTCAACGTGTGGCGCGCGGGCGAGCGCGCCCTGCTGGCGGATCTACGGCGTCTGTTGCCGGGCGCGCCCATCGTGGTCAACGGCGACCTCCAGATCGACGGTCTCGCCGATGGGCGCGAGTACGAGGGCTTCCCGCTGATCCCCGGCGGCGCCCTCACCGCCGCCATCGACGCCTACCTCTACGACAGCGACTCGGGACGCCCCCTCACCATCGTCAACGCCGACACCGTCGACCGCCCCCATCCGTCGCCGGCAGCGGCGCGCCTGACCACGGGCGTGGCCTTGCTGGGCGACGGCGAGGTGGCCTACGACCACGGCTGGCAGCGTCACGGCTACCCCTGGTGGTTCGACATCTATGGCGGTGGGGCTGGCTCCGCGACCACGCGCGCGGTCGACGCAGGCGCCGACCTGTTGCCCATCGTCCATCCCCAGCGTTTCAACCCCGGCGACATCGTGCTCGTCGACCAGGAAGCGGCGCGGGTGCGGCAGGTGCTGCCGGGGGGGATTCTGGTGCAGCGCGGGGTGCTGGGCATGGGCGCGACGAGCCACGTCGTGGATACCGCGGTCACGACGGCGGCGCAACGGGCCGCCTCGCGCGGCTTCATGGGGCGTCCGCTGGGGCCGGCTCGCCTTGTGCAGACGGTGGCGACAGCGCGACTGGCCATGCCGGTGCGCGTGGCGCCGGGCGCGAACACGGCGCTGGCGGGGGGGCCGACGGAGACGGTTGCGACGCCGTTGCCCGCGCGTCCGCTGGTGCTGTTTTCGAGCGGCTACTACGACCCGTACGCCGCGACCCTAACCCTGGCCGTCAGGCCGGGCGGCCTGACGCCACGGGCGTTTCTATTCGAGGCCCGCGGGCCAGCCGGCGAGAGCATCTGGCTGTCCAGCGGCAACCTCTCGGTCCGGCTGTTGTTGCGCGGCGACTGGCATCGCTACATCGTGCCGATCGGGGGCGCCGCCACGATTCGCCTGGGTATCGGCCGGGTGCGCGGGCAGGTGTTGCTGCGTGGGATCACCGTTCTCGCGGCGCAGGCGTTCGTGTGGCGGCGCGATTTCACGCGCGGCAGTGTTGTCGTCAACTCCAGCGACGCCGCCCAGACGGTTGCCCTGGGCGGCCTGTACCGCACCCTCGACGGCGATCAGAGCCTGCGCCCCGACGGCGGCAGGCTCGTCCGCGCGATCACGCTGCCGCCCCGCAGCGTCTCATTCCTGACGCCGGTAGGATGAGGGTCACTCCCGTGGCCGCACTTGCATGCGGATGCCGCGCAACGGCCGGCTGGTGACCCCGTCGCGCTGCGCGATCGTCTGGCCCGGGGCCACGGTGAGCCGAAACCGCGTCAGGGCGCGCGCCACGAATAGGGCCAGCTCGAGCCGCGCCAGGGAGCGGCCGATGCAGATGCGCGGGCCGCCCCCAAAGCCGATCAGGGCGTACGGAACCCGCCTGTGCTCCTCGCGCGGCGGCGCGAAGCGGTCGGGGTCGAAGCGCGTCGGGTGCGACCAGAGGCCGGGCAGAGCGTGCGTGGCCGCGGCCGAGTAGAACACGCGCGTCCCCGCCGGCAGCGCGTAGCCGCCGAACTCCGTGTCCTCGATCACCACGCGCGGCGCGATGGGTACCGGGGGGTACAGCCGCTCCGCCTCGCTCAAGGCCCGGTCGAGCGTCTCCATGCCGCGCAGCGCCCCCGCCGTGAGCGCGTGACCCGGCGCGTGGCGGTCAAGCTCGTCCAGGACGCGGCGCTCGTAGGCGGGATGCTCCACGAGCAGGTAGAGCGCCCAGGCGGCCAGACTGGCCGAGGTCTCATGCCCCGCGATGAGCAGGACATCGGCGTCGGCCAGGATGCGCGCGTCGTCGAGCGGATGGCCCTGTTCATCGCTCGCCGAGGCCAGCAGACCCAGCGCGTCCCCGCTCGGGCGCGCCCGGCGGTCGGCAATGGCGCGGCGTAGGAGGTCGGCGACCTCATTGGCGCGCCGGTGGGCGCCGTGCAGGTAGACGGCGCGGCAGAGGGCGAGGTCTGCCGCGCCGCGCAGACCGAGCAACGCCTCGGCGACCACGTCGAAGGTGATCACGCGCGCCTCCTCGTAGATGTCCACCACGGCGCGCGCCGCCCATGTCGCGAGGCGGCGGTCGATGGCGCGCACGATCAGCGGCAGGTAGTCGTCCATGCGGCGCACGGCGAACGCGGGGTGTAGCGCGCGCCGGCGCCAGGCGTGCTCGGGGTCGTCCATGGTCAGCAGGTTGGGCGGCGACGACGGACGGCCGAAGACCCAGTCCCACGCGTCGTGCTGCGCGAAGCAGCGTCGATGGGTCTGCAACACGAAGCGGTTGGCCGCTGGCCCGAGCAGGAACACGACCTCGGCGCGGCCAAGCAGCGCGCGTACGACCGGGCCATGCCCGGCAGACAGGCGGGCCAGGAAGAGTCCGCGTTCGCGCCAGTAGTCGTCGGTCAGCGGCACGGCGGGCAGCATCGTCAACGGTCGCGGGGTCGTCATGCTCTCAGTATCGCTCCGCGGCGGGTGTGTCGGCCATCTCACCCCGGACCCCCTGGGGTGGCTCCAGCCAGCCCAGTTCCCGCACCTGGCGCTCGTCGAGGCCCAGGGCATGCGCGACCTCGTGCAGCACCGTGTACGCGACCTGGCGCCGCAGGTCCGAGGCGTCGGGGTAGGCCGCGGTCAGCGGGCGCCGGTAGATGACGATCAGGCGCGCGTCGCGGATGCAGACGCCAAAGACAACGCGTCCAGGTTGGCGCGGCCGTTCCTCCGCGCGCACCACGATCGACCAGCCGAGCAGGCGCGCGGCGATGCCCGGCGGCAAGGTGTCCACCGTCTCCGCGATCACGCGCTCCATGCTGATCGTATCGGGCGCATCGTCCCCGGCGTTCGGTGAGTCGTCCCCCGTCCCTTCCTCATCGGCGCTCTCCACGACGATCTGTAACGGCAGCATGGTCGCCGACAGGGACGGGGAGTGGGCGTCCGGTTGCATCACCTCCCAGGCGTAGAACGGCAGCGGGATCAAGGCCGGCGCCAGATAGGCGAGCCCCGCGCCCTGGGCCAGGAGGACCGCGACCACCAGGAGAAGGAGGGCAGGCAGGGCGAACTCAGCCGTGCGGTCGCGCGCCCAGCGGCCGGCGCGCGACCGGCCACGGGCGTCGCGCAAGAACAGCGCGCACAAGACGGCCATGGCGCAGGCCCCGCCATAGCCCGTCAGCGAGCCGAGGCTGCCTGCCAGCGCGCTCCTCGCCAGGAGCGCCGCATCGACCGCTGTTCCGACGCAGGCCAGCGACGCGCCGAAGCGCCAGCCTGGGTCCTCGTCGTCGTCGCCGTCCGGCTCCTCCCCATCAGCCGCTATCGGCCCCGGTTGCGCGTCCTCTGCCGGGCCCGGATCGTCGCCCGCTCGATCATCCATCGGCCGATCCTCCGGACCGTATACCTGCCCTATCGCCTCTAAAAATCTCTAGATATCTCCGATGAGCAACGTCAGACCTCGCCTACTAAGAGGATACATGCCGCGGGGCGGCCGCGCATTGGTGGGCGCCCAGGGCCATGTAGTTCTCGATCCCGTGGGCAATTCCCGGGGGTAGGGGCGTATGCAATACGCCCCTACCCCGGTCCGGCGGTCCTGCCCCGAGAACTAAATGGCCCTATGAAGGGCCTATTTTCTTTGCTATGAGCTGCGATTTATGAGATAATGAGAGTACATAGATTAGAGATCGTCAATGTCGCTCGAAGCGTCGCGGAGCGCTGGACGATATACTCTGGCCGCACCCTCCGCGCCGTTCGACCTATCGCCGCGCGGGCGAAAGTAGAGACACGTCATGACCTACATGCAAGCCGCCCTGACCGTCCTTTCTTATGCCGACCGCCCTTTGACCGTCCCGGAGATCACGGCCGTCGCCGTGGCCGAGGGGCTGGTCCGTCCGCGCGGGCGCACCCCGGACCGCACCATGTCCTCGGTGCTGTACCGGCGCATGGCCACGGACCCCGATGCTCCCGTCGTCAGCCGTGGAGGCCGGCTGTGGTTGCGCGCCAGGCCCCTGCCCGCCGGCCAGGCCTCGTACCTGGCGCGCCGCGCCCGCCGCGCCCGCCGCGCCAGGCGTCCCGCCGGTTCCGTCGCACCCAACCGGCGCGGCCGCGCCGGCGTCCGCTCCATGGACGCGCGGCCGCCGACCGTCTTGCCCGCGCCGCCGCTGCGCCTGCCGCTGCCCGATAGCCTCACCCCCTCGGCGCGGCCCGCGCCGGCGCGCCTCGCCCCGACGTATCAGCCGGTGCGCCGGGAGCGCGCGCTCGCCCGCGCGGGCGAGCGCGCCGCTGGCCTGTTAGAGCGGCTGGACCGCCGCCGCGCCCTCGGGGCCGACCTCAACGCCGCCGAGACCGAGCGTCTGCTCGTCGCGCCGCTGCTGCGCCACCTGGGCTACCGCGTCGGCGTCGACATCGCGCCGACGCCGCCGGCGGGCCGCGGGACGGTGGCGCGTCTGCTGTCCGCAGGCGGCGCGCCGGTTATCGCGCTGCACGTGCGCCACGCCGCCCATGATCTCGGCGACGACGACGCCTGGCGCGCGCTGGGCATGGCGCGACAGGCCGTTGCGCCCTACGCAGCGGTGACCAATGGGCGTGAGCTGCGCCTCTATGGCGTTGCCCTGGCGGAGACGCACGACGATGTGGCGGCCGCGCTGGCGCTGGCGCTCGACCTGGCGCCGACCGCCGCCGACGGCGAGGCGCGCCAGACCCAGGCGGCGGCGCTGTGGCTGCTCTCGCGCGACGCGGTGGCCGATGGCGCCCTCGACGCCTACGCGGCCGATCGGGCCGTGGGAGGCGCCCTGCTCGAGGCGCTGGACGCGGCCGAGTCTCCACTGGCGCTGGCCCTGGTCGCCGATGTGCGCGCCCGCACCGGTCTGGACCTGCCGGCCGGGCTGGTGCTGCGCCATGCCCGCATGGTGGTACGCGGCCGGCGCGGCCGCGACGGCGAGCCGCTGCCCGAGGACGTGGCCACCGTCGCGGCGGTGCGCGGACCATCGGTCGACCTCGCCGCCGGCGCGGTTGTCGACGCCCGTAGCGCGTAACGTCGCCGGTCACGATGCTGTACAATGTGTAGCAGCAGGCGCCCCGGTCCGTCGTGACGCCATCGGCCCTGATGGCGGCGACTCCGGCGCGGTAGGCGCGGAGGCGCTGGTTGACCATGAACGGCGATACGACGACCGTCGCGGAGCTCGCCGCGTTGTGCCGGGCGGAGACCGCGCGCTACCTGGCCGGCCAGTCCTTTGTCGAGCGGTTCTGCTTCGAGCTGTTCCGCTGCGCCGTGGTCCTGCGGGACGACGCCGCCTGGGCCGCCGTCTATCACCAGTACCGCGACGTCGTCTGCCGCTGGGTCGGCGCGTCACAGGGGCAGGATGACGCGACGGTTCTGGCCGCGTTCGAGCATTTTTGGCGCGCTGTGGACGGGGCCAAGTTCGCGCGCTTCAGCTCCCTGGCCGGGGTGCTACAGTACCTCAAGATGTGCGCGCTGAGCGCCCGCCTGGACGGCGCCCGCGCCAATCGCCACGCCGCTGAAGAATCGCTCGACGATGGCACGGCGCCCGAGCCAGCTGATCCGGGCATGGGCATAGAGGAGGGCGTGGTCGCGCGCGTCGATGGGGCCGCGTTCTGGGCCAGGGTGCGGGCAGTGCTGGTCGACGAGCGCGAGCGATTGGTCATTTACCTGTCGTACGTCATTGGCCTGACGCCGCGCGACATCCACGCGCGCCACGGGGAGCGATTCGCCGATGTACAGGAGGTCTACCAGCTCAAACGGGTCGCGCTTGACCGTCTGCGCCGGGCCTCCGACCTCACTGCGACGTGATAGGGCTTGTCATAGCCTACGGCCCCCAAATTCGCGCGGCGCCACGTTTATAGTAGTAGAGAGTGGAGAAACAGGCGCGGGAGAGGGGCACGGATGTGACGATGGAGTGTATTGAACCGGGGTCGGTCGCGCCCGAGGACCTGCTGGCGCACGCCGAGAGGGCAGCCGATAGCGGCACGGCGGCGCACATCGCCTCGTGTCCGGCCTGCGCCGCCCTGGTCTCGTCGTACCGCGCGGCGGATCGTCTCCTGCGGGCGCGCCTCTACCGCGTCGATTGTCCGGCGCCGCTGACCCTGGGTGAGTTCGCGCTCGACCTGCTCGCGCCGGCTGAAATGTTCGCGGCGAGGCGGCATCTGGCTCTTTGCCCGCATTGCACGGCCGACTACCGCGCGCTCGCGGCGTCTCTAGCCGGCGACCCCTTGCGTGACCTTGCTCCCCCACCCAGACTGCCGCGCCGCGTGATTGCCCGGCTGCTCCCCGCTCCCGGTGTCGGTCTCGGTGGCGCCTACGCGGGCGTGCGCGGCGGGGACGCGGGGGACGCGGGGGACGCCGCGACACGGACGTACGAGGCCGAGGGCATAACGTTCTTGCTCTCCGTCGAGCCCGACCAGGGCCACGCCGCCGGCCGTTGGTCGCTGCTGTGTCTGGCGCTCGACGGGTCGGGCGAGTTGCCCGACGCGGGCAGCCCGCTACGTTTGCTGCGGGACGGCCACGTGGCGGCCGAGACCGCGCTCGACGAGTGGGGCAACGCCGTCTTTGGGGGCCTGGAGGCCGGCCTGTACGATCTGGAGGCCGTGTTGGGTGAGCGCGCCATCTCGGTCCCCGCCATTTCAATCGGCGTCGCCCCATGAGCGCCCGAGAGCGCGTCGTCGCGGCGCCTCTGTCGAATGTCCCCCGCGCTCCCAGGACTTTTGCGCGCCAACGACTTTTCACGGACCCCGCGCGTGGCCGTCCCGCGCCTGCAAGGAGATAGCCTGTGACGTCTCTAGCATCCGAATCTGTTACTCATGATCTGGAGGCGCTCGTCGCCCTCCTCGCGGGGACCGAGGACGCCGAGGCGCGTCTTCAGACGCTGGTCGAGGCGGCGGGGTCGCACACGCCCATGGCGCTGGCTGAGCGGCTCAAGGCCGAGGCCGAGCGCGCGCGCTACCGGGACGCGGCGCTCTCCGCGCGCTGGAGCGACGACATCGTGGCGTTGGGACAACAGGTCGATGCACTCGCCGTGGTGGCCCTGGGCCGCA